>Ga0335075_10000817_pt1 | contig 52465 bp, 46 predicted proteins | sample Lox_Sample_24_FD_206723 | JGI IMG/M metagenome (GOLD analysis project Ga0335075, IMG submission 206723) | Soil microbial communities from Loxahatchee National Wildlife Refuge, Florida, United States - Lox_Sample_2.4 | ecosystem: Environmental > Terrestrial > Soil > Wetlands | place: USA... | reverse complement strand
GGTTTGAGCATCTGGGCCAATGCTTGCTCAAGAATCCTGAGCCTGTCCTTGTCATCCATTGCTTAACCCGACGCATTCTATCGACCCTTTCGAGATGAGGCACGTCACTAAGATGACTTTCAATGCCGCTGGAGGACGACGATTCTATTGGTGTTGGTTCCTTTTGCGTTATTGCTCACGCCCCAGCAGTTCGCGGTTTTGGTGAATTCCTGCTGGTTTACCATTACGAACAGGCGGTCGAATGGTAGCCCCTCAGCGGCCTCCCACACCAAGCGCTCAAGAAGGACCTTTCCGCTGCGAACCTCCCCAACCTCGAAGGCGACATATCCTCCAGACCGCACGATCCGTGCCAATTCGTTTAGCGTGTCGCGGACCATGTTTTGCCAACCCCCCTCCGTTCGATGGTGAGCGATGGCGACGCTCGCCACGTCGATGCCAGCAAACCAGCACCTTAGCCAGTTATCCTCTGCGTATTGCACAATATCGAGAAAGGGCGGTGATGTCACGACCAGTGAAACCGACCCGCCAGCAATCACAGGCGTTGATTGCGCAAGACAACTGATCAACAGCGGCGGCGGATGTGGAGCCATCTGGCCGTCGCTCAAGAGCGATTTGGTCTTCCTTAAAATCAGTCGTTTCACGTCGCGGTCGGGCGGCGTCTGTCCTCGCTGCTCATTGATTTTGCGTTGAACCTGAGCAGACACTGCCTGATTAGGCGGCAGCGTGTAGACAGAAAAGAATCCTGGCGAATGACCAGTCAATCGGTTGATCGCCACCATCCTGATCCAGTCGTCAATCGGGTCGGGGTCGCTATCCAAAGGGGCCCGCTCGAATAGCCACCTGCGAAGTGCGCAGATGTGACCCAATGTCCGAGGGCTGTAGAATGCGAGCAGGTCAGAATTTTCGATTGTTCCCTCGTTCCACTTTATCTGCTCCAACCTCCGCATGATCGCGCTCAACGGCGGGGGGTTCAACCGGGGTCGGGTAAGCAACACGCTCAAAGGATTAATGTCATTGCCAATCGGTTGTCGGCCCATTAGAGCCGCCTGGACCGTTGTTGTACCACGGCCCATGAACGGGTCGTAGACAGCTTCGCCTGGGATGGTAAGGCGTTTGATAAAGAATTCAGGAAGTTGCGCTTTAAAGCAAGCCCGGTAGCTCACCTCGTGGATCGAGTGGGCCCTGCGCTGACCCGATGTCCAGAACTCGTTAATTAAATACGGGATGGAGCCCTCTTGCACTTGCGCTGAAGGTTGGCCGAACTCACTGAAGCCGCGGACCACATCAATGAACTGATGCGGAGTCTGCGGGTCCATCTCGCGGCTCATAGACAGCGGGACAGGGGTGACCTGGCTGAACAGGGAAAGCACTTCAAAGGCCGAATCGATCATGCTGAATATTTCTAGCCCGTACCCTGTGCCGTCGGCCAGCCCAACTCAACCGCGATACCCGTCGGATCCACTCTGCATAGCCGGGCGGTCGCCGGATCGCGAATCAGCGCGTTGCGACCAGCAGAGCGTCGACAACCCGGACCTCGCCAGTACCCTTCCGCACGAGCACCGGATTAAGGTCACACTCCGCGACACGGCCCGACACATCGGCCGCAAGTTGCGACAGATTGACGACGAGCCGCGCAAGCGCGGTGGTATCGGTCGAGGGCATGAGATTGCGGTAGCCCCCGAGAGCAGCGCCGAGGCGGGTGGCGGCGATCATCTCGATTGCACGCTCCAACGTGAGCGGGCACAGGTCCACACACAGGTCGCCTTGCAGCTCGACCATGGTGCCGCCGGTCCCAACGGTCAGCAGGGCGCCGAATGGCGGGGCGGCGATGAACCCGACCATGGCCTCGACATGATCGACGAGATGTTCCTGCAGTTCGAAACCGGTGATCCGGGCGTGTGGCATCGCAGCAGCGACACAGGCGCTGATGCGAGCGACCGCCGCGCGTAGTGCGTCGGGATCTGTAACGCCAAGTTCCACACCGCCGATATCGGAACGATGAGGAATATCAGGCGAGGCGATCTTCACCACCAGCGGGTAGCCGATGTTCGCGGCCTCCAGGGCAGCGGTTTCGATGTCCGGCACGGTCGCTGAGAGGACGACGGGTATGTCGTAGGCGGCGAGAATCTTGCGAGTGAGGCTTACCGGCAGCGGGCCGGAAACGCCGGCGAGGATGCCGCGGATCTCTTCTGCGGCGGTCCGAGGCCGGTGTGCCGGCTCCTGCTGTTGGCCCGCTAAACCTCGCTGTCCAATAATAGAGAGATTGCGCAAAGCAACAAGACCAGGCCGCAGGCCGCGCAGCACAGGTACCCCATCGTTGGCCAGCATTTCATGTATGCGGGGATGGGTGTTCTCCGCACTCGGCGAGATCAGCACAACGGGCTTCTCCGTCCGCGCCGCATGTTTGCCGCATTCTATGATGTTGGGCGTGTAGTTGTTGAGCATCGTCGGCGTGAGCGTATCCTGTGCGTCCTGCAGGAGCACCAGCGCGTCAACCTCGGGTTCTTCCAGGATGGCACTGATCGCCGGACGGTCCTGCTCCGGCGTGTGGTTGACCGTAGCACCAAGGTCGAGCGGATTGATCCCTGCCGCGCCCGGAAGGGCGGCGATGATGCGAGCACGGGTCTCGGGGCCGAACCTGGCGAGCGGGATCCCGAGGTCGGCGGCTATATCGCAGGCGAGAGCGGTCTCGCCACCGGAGATGCCAACGATGCCGATGCGGCTACCACTCGCCGTACGCCGCGTCGTGTCGAAGCATTCCAGCGTGGCGATCAGCTCATCGTAATCGCTTGCCGTAGGTAGTTGATGGCGGGCAAAGAAGCGGGCATAAGCCTCACTGCGGCTGATCATGGCGCCGGTATGCGCTTGCACCGCGCGATTGCCGACCTCGGATCGTCCGACCTTCAACACAGCGATTGATTTGCCCGCCGCGTAGATCTGGCCGACAGCATCGGCGAATTCTGCCGGACGCTTGATGGATTCCAGCACGACACCAATCACTGCGGTGCGGTCGTCGGTCGCGAAGAAGCGCAGATAATCCGGCGCCGTCACCTGGAATTCGCTGCCGACTGTGACCACGGTGGAGATGCCGAAGCAGGAAGAGTTCATCAACGAGATCGCGGCCGAGCCGGATTGCGCGATGAGCGCGACTTTGCCTGGCCGCACTTTCGCCGTGATAGTAGCGGGGTAGAGCGGCATCGCCTCATGCAGGTCGATCAGGCCCATGCAGTTGGGGCCGTGGATCGTCATGGCACTGGTGTCTGAAACGCGGCGGAAATCCTGCTCCTGTGCCGGAGTGAAGCCGTTGCTGAACACCACCGCGGCGCGCACGCCGGCCTGTTCCAGCTCGGCAAGGCATGCCGCAACTCTCGCAGCGGGAATGGCGACCACTGCGACATCGATATCGGCGGGCAGGGCAGCGATGCTGTTGACAGCCGGCAGGTTATTGATTTCCGCGGCAGTAGGATGGATGGGAATGATACGTCCGGCGAAACCGGCGCGCTGCAGGTTGTTAATAACATGGTTGCCCTGGGCGGTGCGAGTGGAGGAAGCACCGATCACGGCAACGGTGCGCGGCCGCATGATAGCGCCGACGTTGCGCGGCATGGGCTCTCAACCTCGGCGCAGGAAAGTAAGCGCGTTACGGTAGAGCCATTTTTCCAGCACTGCACTCTTGAGTGGCAGCGCTTCATACTCAGCAATAAGCTGCTCGAAGGACATGCCGAGCGTGCCCCGAGACAGACCGACCATGATCTTGTCCTGCAGCAGCGTGTTGCCGAACTGCAAGAAGGACTCCCAGCCCGAGCCCGGTGTAGCGAAATGACGTGGCCGATGGGCCGCGGTGTCGCAATAGAGATTGGGGTGGCGGCGCAGCAGGCCAATCATATCATTCACCCATGGCCAACCGGCGAGGCCAGCGACGATACGCAATTCGGGAAAATCGATCGCGACGGTATCAAGATGGCGCGGATGGCCGAGATCGTACGGACGATCGTTGGCATAATTCATCGAGGTATAAATCCGCACGGGCACATCGAGCTCGACGCATTTTGCGTAGAGCGGGTAGTACCGACGGTCGCTGGCCGGAATCGCGTTGTATAACGCGACGACGCGTAGGCCACCAATATGGTGTTCACGCACCAGGCGCTCGAAATTGCGCACGCCGGTCATGCCATCGAGAGGGCTGGTGGCGGAAATGCCGATAAAGCGGTCGGGATGGGCTGCACAGATACGCGCCAGCGTGGCATTGGACGCGCCGAGCACGCCGATCTCGATGCCGGCACGGTCCATATCCGCGATCAGCCGAGGCAGGCCGCCGTCGTCAACCGGCGTGGAGGCTTGCTCATCGGACCGGGTACGACCCTTGAAAATGTGCCGGTAATTGTCAAAGCCATAGCCTTGGGGGCGGGGTTGAAGGTCCGCGACCGCATTCCCGGGACGCCCTTGCATCGCGTCCCAATAGCCGGGTTCCTCCTCGCTGCGGGGAAGGTTCATTTCGAGGTCTATGACTCGGCGCACGTTCGTTTCCTCTCCTTCGCTGAAGCGCGGCCCAGTTACCTGCCACCCGATCGGCATGGGCGCAACCTTCAGCGCGGCGATTTGTCGCGCATGGCATCACGCCGTACAAACGGACGAACCGTGTCAATCGACTGCGCAGACCGGGCCAGGCGCCAGACCTATTACGACTACCGTCCGGCCTGACCGTTATTGCGCCTGACGTATTCCGGGAAGGCGGTCGTCCCAGAGGACGGCCGCTCCACAACTCGGTAGCGGCGGGATCTCAGCAGAAGAAGAAGACCCCCCTAATGCATCAACTCTAAGCCCCGACCTGGCCCCCGCGGTTCCAGCCGCGCGCCCGCTCGCCGAAAATCTCGTAGCCGCTGTCCGTCACCGCGGCGGTGTCCTCGAGCTTGATAAACCCTCGGTGCGGATGCTCCAAAGTCGTTTCGATCGACAACACCAATCCTGGCTCCAAGGGACGCTCGGCATCGGACGGCGGATAAGACATGCGCCCGCCGGTCGGCAGCCGGGGCGCCTCGTGGCTGATCACACCCATCCCATGCGCCATGAAATGCATGTGGTTATGCTCCGGCAAAGCCCGCAGCGCCGCGTCCGCCGCCGCGAAAATCCCGCCGCCCGGCCGGCCCGGCGCAATCGCCCGGAACGCCGTCTGCTGGATCGCTTCCACCTTGCCGAGCAGCTCCTGGAGTTCGTCGTCCGGCTCGCCAAGCACCGCCATCCGCGTGAGATCGCCGATATAGCCTTCGTAATTGCCCCCGGAATCGAGCGACATCGGCGCTCCCATCTCCCAGCGCTCCTCGGACGGCGCGCGGTTGAGACTGGTTCCCGTTGTAATCAGGCAGTATTCGAAATCCAGGCCCCGGTTGACCTCTTCGCGCCTCAGCGCCTCGGTGATCTCCAGCTTCGTCGCCCCAGGGCCATGGCTGCCGATCACGGCCAGCATCGCATCCGTGATACGCTCCGACGCCTCGCGCAGCTTGGCCAGCTCGTCGGGCCGCTTCACCGCTCGCAACCGCTCCAGCACGAACAGCGCCTCGCAAAGCCGCGCCTGCGGCAAGGCCGCACGCAGAGTCTCGGCCGCGTCCACCGGCAGGAACGGCCTCTCGATGCCGATCCGTCCGGCGCCGAAACCCAGCTTCGTGACATGCTTGACCGCGTGCTCCATGGCGTCGGTGCTGCCGGAAGAGACAATGAGTACTTCCGGCACCCACACCGGCGTCGCCTTTAGCTGATGCCCCTCGAGGCGATGCCCGATATAGGCCGACTTCTCCATCGCCCCCTTCGGATAGACCAGCACGGGCAGGAACCGGCTGATGCCCATGGCATCCATGAAGCCGAAGAACTGCGCCCGATACCCACCGAGCATATACCGGACATTATGCTTGGAGGTGACGAGCAGCACATCGATGCCTGCCTCGTCCATCAACTGATCCAGTCGATGAGTGTCGAAAGGAGCCGGAATGGCGTTACCAGTTTGGCGCGTCGCTGCCAACAAATCCACGTCGGACATCATCGCTCTCCTTATCTTTTCGGCACGATCCCTTCGTCTGTCAGGCGCCTCGTGCCATCACCGGATTCAATGCTTCACGGTCGACGCCTGGAAAATCTCGTCGATCGACTCCGCCAGCGCCGCCCCGAACTCCGCATCGCTCATCGGACGCCGCAAGTCCTGAACCAGCGCGCGCGAGAAACTCGCGATCATCCCATGATTGGCAGCGAGGCGCTTGCACGCCTCATCCCGCGTATAGCCGCCGGACAGCGCGACTACCCTCGCCACCCGCTTATGCTTCACCAACCCCGCATATAGATCAGGCACCTCCGGCAGCGTCAGCTTCAGCATCACGTGCCGCCCCTCCGGCAGCGCATCCACCCGCCGCGTAATCTCCGAAGCCAGGATGGCTTCCGCGTCGGCCTTCTGCGGGCTCTTGATCGACACCTCCGGCTCGATGATCGGCATCAGCCCATATTCGCTGATGCGCGCCGCCACATCGAACTGCTGCTTCACGATCGCCGCGATCCCGTCTTTCGAGGCCAGCTCGATAACCGACCGCATCTTGGTGCCGAAGACGCCGAGCTTCACCGCCCGGTCCAACAACGCATCCAGCGTCGGCATCGGCTTCAGCAGTCTGACGCCGTCCTTCTCTGCCTCCAACCCCTTATCGACCTTCACGAAGGGGACCACACCCCGGTCCTCCCACAGGAAGGTCGGCACAGGCTTGCCCCTTGCCTCCCCGTCCATCGTGCCTTCGAACAGGATGGTCCCGACGATCTTATCCCCGGTGAAGGCCGGCGCGGTGAAGATGCGCACGCGCATTTCATGCATCAGCCTGAACATCCCGGCATCACCGCTATAGGCGCTGTCCGGAATGCCATACAGGCGCAGCGCGCCCGGCGTCGATCCGCCGCTCTGGTCCAGCGCGGCGATGAAGCCAGGCTTCTGCGACATCTGTGCCATCATCTTGTCATTGGCCATGACCGTCATCCCTCCATGAGACCGGCAACGCTCAAGGCATCACGCCCGCCCGAGACCGGTTGCCCTGGCATGGCCGACAATATTGGCATGGTGTCCAAGGTACGCGCAACCTTCACCCTTCTGTGACCGCAATCACAACGCGCGAAGACGCCGCACGGCGGCTTGACCGAACGCCGCTCGGCCAGGAATGGCGCGCGCCAGGCGTTCCCTGCACGGCCGGTGGTTCACGCCAGATCAGCAAGCATCTTCGGTGCAGCGGAACGCAGAAGTTGCTTGCGCATCTGCCACTGACTGGTGGCGTCGGAACCTGTGAGAAACTGCACCCCACCCCCAATAAGAAACGCCACCGGTACGCCGTCATGAAACAGCAGCCGGTTCCCGGTCAGCGCCGGCAATTTCGGCCCGGGCGTCAGGATGCCGGCAAGGTTGAGCGGATCCGCGCCCGACAGCGAGACCCACTCATCGCCGGACTGCTGGCGTCGCACCTCACGCAACTTTCCGATTGCCTCGGGCAGTGCGTATTGCTCGCCGGAAAATCCGAAAACGAAACGACCGCCGCGGATGTCGCCGCGGGCTTCCATGCGGCGATAGACGCGCAGCAGGTCGCGCCAGGGCGGCAACCGATCCGCCTCGCGCGCCAGCAAGCGCCAGAACACAACGCCGTAGCGTCGCAGCAAGGCGCGCGCGATATGCTCCGTCGCTGCGTGCGGCATCTCCCGTTGTCCGGTGTCTGGCGTGCCGCGGCGCGCAAGCGCCCAACGGCCGGCGTCCTCCATACCGAAGCTCAGAACGCGCCGCCGCCGTGTTGCACCGCCGAGCGGCCTGCGCCGGTCCTCCGGCACCAACAGGGCGCGCAGGCCGCCAAAGCTGTCCGACGTCACCAAACCCAGCGCCACGAGTTCGCCCAGCGCTTCTTCCACTTGCGGCCGCAGCAACCCCGTCGCTTCCACCAGCTCATCGAAAAACGACGCACCCTGCGCGCGCAGGCAGTTCACCACCGCGAGCGCCCGCGGGCTCGGTTGCACAACCTGCTCCGCCGATCCGGCGAGCGAGGTCCAGAATTGCAGATGCCGCCGTGCCAGCAACGTTACCGGCGTCGTACGCACTGTACCGGCGACGCGCTCGCGGCCGTTGCCGCCGTTCGCCCGCGGCGTCAGCCGCGCCCAGGCGATACGCCCAGCCAGGCATTCATCATCCAGCCAATTCGTCTCATAGCCGGCGACGCGCGCCGGCAGAAGTTCCGTCTCCCACGCGCCGGCTGGTGCCTCGAACCCTTCCAGCAATGCCACCGTGGTGGCGAGCGCGTCCGGTCCTTCGGGGCGGGTCTCGTCCGTCAGGTGGTGCCAGGCGAACAGGAACCGCAGGAAGTCGCGCGCCGCGACCGGCTCGATCTCCGCACGCAGCCGGCGGACCGTATAATGATGGATGCGGGCCAGCAGCCGCCGATCGCACCATTCGTCCTGATTGGTGCCCGGCGTGAAGCGGCCCCGCAGCGCGAACCCTTCCGTTTCGAGCGCAACCAACGCGGCGGTAATCTCGTCCGGCTCGAACCCCAGCGGTGCCGCAAGCCCAGCCTGGGTGACCGGGCCGAGGCCTTCCAGCCGGCCGCGCAGTATCTCGACCAGCGCTTCCTCCGGCGACCACGCGCGCGGCGCCGGCTCTGCCGGCGACGCGATATCGGACGCGCGCTGCGCCTCGGGCCACACCGCCTGGAACTGCGCCAGCCGCTCCGCCGCGACCCATAACGTTGCGCCTGGTATTTCCAGCCGCGTCGCCCGGTTGTCACGCGCCAGCGATGCCAACCAGCCGTCCCATTCGGCAACCGCCTCAGCCTCCTGCGCGCTCAGGCAGCCGAGCCACAGCAGCGCGTCGTGCAGCTCTTCCGCATTTGCCGGATCCGGCCAGGCTTCGGTACGCACTCGCGCAATCGCGTCCGCGTCGAGCCGGCCGAGCTCCGCCGCGCTTTCCGGCGTCAGCCAGCGCCGTGCCATGACCGCCTGCGTGCGCCGTTCTTCCAGCGGCGCGTCATCCAGGAACGCGTAAGGCCGCGCCGACAATACTTCCAATGCAAGCGGCGAGGGCTCGGTCAGGTCGCACGCCACCACGCGCATTTCACCTGCTTCGAGCCGCCCCAACACCCGCTCGAGCCCGGCTATGTCCATCGCATCGTTCAGGCAATCGGCAATGGTTTGGTTGGTCAGCGGATGGTCCGGAATTTCGCGCTCGCCCACCAGGTTCTCGGCGCAGGCGAGCTGGTCGGGAAACACCGACGCGACCAGGTCCTCGGCTTCCATGCGCGCGAGCTGTGGGGCTAATTTCTTGCCGCCTCGAAACCGCGGCAAGGCCAGCGCAACCCCGGCGACCCAGCGCCAGCGCGTGGTGAACATCGGCGCATCGAGCAGCGCCTGGATCAGCAGCGGCCGAACGGTCTTGGCGTTGAGATACCCAGCCACCTCTGCCAACTCGAAACTATGGGCGCCGGTGAGTGACAGCACGATATTGTCTTCGGTGGCTGCTGCCTGCAGCTCGAAGTTGAACTTCCGGCAGAAGCGCTTGCGCAAAGCCAGGCCCCAGGCGCGATTGAGCCGGCTGCCAAACGGCGCATGCAAAACCAGTTGCATGCCGCCCGCCTCGTCGAAGAAGCGCTCCAACACCAGCGTGTCCTGCGTCGGCAGACAGCCCAGCGCCGCATAGGCGGTGCGCAGGAATTCCATCAATTGCTCGGCGGCGGGCACGCCAAGGCCGATCGCATCAATCAGCCAGCGTTGCGCGGTGGCGCCGGAGGGATCAGAACGCAGTCGCGCAGCAACAGCGTCCCGTAGGCGCGAGACCGACGCAGACAACTCATCGGTGCGGCCCGGCGCTTCACCGAGCCAGAATGGGATCGTCGGCGGCTGTCCCTGTGCATCCTCCACCCGCACGATGCCGCGTTCGATGCGCATGATTCGATAGGCGGTGTTGCCAAGCTGGAACACGTCGCCTGCCAGACTCTCGACGGCAAAGTCCTCGTTGACGCTGCCGATCGTCTGGTTCTCCGGCTCCAGCAACACCTGGTAATCGGCAGTATCCGGTATTGTCCCGCCGGAGGTAAGCGCCACCAGCCGCGCGCCACGTCGCCCGCGCAGCACGTGGTTGATCGCATCATAATGGATCAGCGCACCCCGCCGCCCGCGCCTGGTGCTGAAACCGTCGGCCAGCATCCGAACGACAGCGACGAAATCCTCACGCGCCAACTGGCGATACGGCCAGGCACGACGCAGCCGGTCGTACAACGCCGCCTCGCTCCAGTCCCGTGACGCGACCTCGGCAACGATCTGCTGCGCGAGCACATCAAGCGGCCGATCCGGTATGCTCAGCCGGTCCAGCTCGCCCCCGCGCACGCTGTCCAGCAACGCCGCGCATTCCACCAGATCGTCGCGCGACAGCGGGAACAGCCGCCCCTTCGGCGTGCCGCCGACCGCGTGACCCGACCGCCCGACGCGTTGCAGGAAGCTGGCGATCGAGCGCGGCGAGCCGAGTTGGCACACCAGGTCCACATCGCCGATATCGATGCCGAGTTCGAGCGACGCGGTCGCCACCAGCGCCTTCAGCTCGCCTCGCTTCAGCCGCTGCTCCGCCGCCAGCCGCTGTTCTTTCGCCATGCTGCCGTGATGCGCGGTGACTGCCGTCTCGCCGAGCCGCTCGGACAACTGACGCGCCACGCGTTCCGCCATGCGCCGCGTGTTGACGAACACCAGAGTGGTGCGATGCGCCTCGATCAGCCGCACCAACTGGTCATAGATCTGTTGCCAGACCTCGGCCGACATCACCGCTTCCAGCGGCGAACCGGGCAATTCAAGGGCAAGGTCGCGCGTCCGTTGATGGCCAGTGTCGATGATGGCGGCCTTGGCGGCAGGCGAGCCGTCGGGCGCTGCGCCCACCAACAGATGCGCGATCTCCTCGATCGGGTTCTGCGTTGCCGACAACCCGATCCGCAGCAGCTTGTCGCCGCACAGCGCGGCCAGGCGTTCCAGCGACAAGGCCAGATGGGCGCCGCGCTTGTTTGGCGCCATCGCGTGGATCTCATCCACGATCACCGTCCGCGTCGTGGCCAGCATGGCACGACCGGACTCCGATCCGAGCAGGATGTAGAGCGACTCCGGCGTGGTAACGACGATGTGCGGCGGACGACGGCGCATGCGTTCCCGCTCGCCGGGGGGTGTGTCGCCGGTACGCACCCAGGTGCGGATCTCGATATCGGGCAATCCGCGCTCGCGCAGGGCCGCACGGATGCCCTGCAACGGCATTTCCAGGTTGCGCTGGATATCGTTGGACAGCGCCTTCAATGGCGAGACGTAGACCACCTGCGTCTGGTCAGTGAGCCGTCCCGCCAACCCGTCACGCAGCAGCCCATCGATCGCCGCAAGAAAAGCGGCGAGCGTCTTGCCGGATCCCGTGGGAGCGGCAATCAGAGTGTGCCGTCCGGCCCGGATAGCAGGCCATGCCTGCGCCTGCGCCTGCGTGGGCGCCGCAAAATGGTCGGCGAACCATGCCGCGACCGCGGGGTGAAACAGGGTTGCTGGGTTCATGGCAAAGAGGTCAGGGAGATAAGGGCACGGGCTACCACGAAATCAAGTACTGACCGTATCGGGCCTTGGTCGGCGCCCTTCTGGGAATTGAGCCTCGCCGCGGCCGATCCCGGCACATTCGAGATCACACCCCACCCCCAAGGGCAAATTCATCAATAAAAGATATACACATTCTCTGACGAGTTTATGATATATGATTCATATCCAGTTTCGTCTGACTTTATCCGAATCCCTGTGTTGTCCTCGAATTCCAGTATAGTCCGCCCATCCTCTCGTACTGTCGCCGCCGTGACGTCCGAATTCAAAAAACGGAACAAGACCACAGCCGTCTCGGCAGTGGATCCATGACCCGAATACGTTCGTTGGTCATCGTAGACTTCGAATGGGCACTGCTCCAGGCCAGGTACCGGACTCGAACCAGGGGGCATCACACGAATGCTATCCGGCCCGTTAGCGGGCTGGCCAGGAGGGTGATAGACCACGCCTCCACCGCTTGCAGACGGCTCACTCACGCAACCCTCGGGAATAGCGGGAGGCGGCTGCGGAGGGTTGCTGACGGGCTCAGGGTCTTTGGCGCATGCAATACCATATCACTGTTTCAGCCCACCCGGATTATCCATTCGCGACAGCACGTGCTCGAACGGCGCCATCGAGACCCGGAAATCGCCGCGGAACGGGTTGCTGAGCGCGATAATCAGGATCAGCACCAGGGCGCCGGAGGCCGCGAGCACAGCCGACATCGCAAGCTGCATGCGCGCGCTCGGTGCGCCGAGAAACGAGCCGAAGGCGACGGTCAGAGCGCCGCCGACGATCATCACGAACCAGACGATGTCGGGAATCGTGGTTTGCGCGGCGAGCAGTCTCGCCTGCCTCGCGTCCCACAAGCGCTCGAGCGACTCCAACAGGATCGAATGCAGGCCGCTGTCGGCCATGCCGGACAAATTCGGGTCCAACGCCATCCTGTTCAACTTGTCCAGATCGATCGACTCCTGAGCGACAGTATGTCCTTCCGCCTGCTCCGGCCATTCGACAGTCACCACCCGTCGCGCGTAGTCGACGATGTCGTCTCGCATGGACGATCTTCCGGGCTCTGGGAAACCGGCCGAGAGGTTATAGACATCGCCGATCACCGCCGCCTCGGCATACGTCGCCGCTTTCGCCTTGTTGAACCCTTCCCATGCCAGCATGGCGACAAACGCCAGCAGGACGGCGTACGTCACACCGATGATCGAGAACATTGCCGCCGCCACGTCGTTGTGCCGCCGACGAAGCTCGATCGGCAGCAACCACCGCGCGCAGAGTTCAATCAGCACGGCACCCACCACTGCCGCGCTCACCAACAGCAGCCCGACCCCCCAGATAGGGTACTCGTAAACCATATCCGGGTGCATGACGAAACCCATGGTGCAGTCGATGTCCAATCAGTATGCGTCGACGTCAACCACAGCCTGGGCGAACGCCTGCGGAGCTTCCTGGGGCAGATTGTGGCCGATGCCGCCCCTGATAAGGCGGTGCGCGTATTTGCCCGAGAACTTATTGCGATAGACCTCGGACGGCACGTGTGGCGCACCATTGGCATCGCCTTCAAGCGTGATCGTGGGCACGGTTATGACCGGACCCACGGCAAGCCGCTTTTCCTGATCATCATATTTCGTCTCCCCTGCAGCCAGGCCAAGCCGCCAGCGATAATTATGAATGACGATGGCGACGTAGTCCGGATTGTTGAATGATGCCGCGGTACGATCGAACGTGGCATCACCGAAGCGCCACTTCGGAGAAGCGGTCTGCCAAATGAGCTTCCCAAAGTCGTGCCGATATTTATCGTAGCCGAGCACGCCGCGTTCCGTGGTGAAATAATATTGGTACCACCACTGGTATTCGGCCTTCGGCGGCAGCGGCATCTTGTTGGCCTCGGGACTGCCGATCAGATAACCACTCACAGAGACCAGCGCCTTGCAGCGCTCCGGCCACAATGCTGCAACGATGTCGGCCGTCCGCGCGCCCCAATCGTATCCGGCAAGGATCGCCTTATCGATCTTCAGAGCATCCATCAAAGCCGTGGTATCGACCGCGACCGCCGCCTGCTGGCCATTCCTGAACGTCGCACCCGAAAGAAAGCGCGTCGTGCCGCAGCCACGCACATACGGGACAATCACCCGGTAGCCCGCCGATGCCAGCAGCGGCGTGACATCGACATAGCTGTGGATATCGTACGGCCAGCCATGCAGAAGAATGACCGCGGGACCATCGGTGGGTCCAGCTTCAGCGTATCCGACATTCAGCGCGCCGGCATCGATCTGCTTCAATGAAGCGAACGATGTGTGCGTCCCCGGCTTCATCGCGGCCACCTGCTTTGCCTTGCCGGATTGAGCAACCGCGGAACCGGTCACGCCGAGCTGGCTGGCAGCAAGCGTCGCAGCGGTACCCAGAAAGCTGCGGCGAGAACGGCCGACCGCTTCGGGAGCCCTGATCGGAGGCATCTGTTTGTCTCCTTATTTGTATGGCTGGTCGGCACGTAACGGGATGACGGCGCCACTCAACGATAGAGCGACGGATCACCCCCGCCATCAGACCTCTCCCCACACCTCGCGCGCCACCTCAACGCACAGCCGCAGCTTCGCCCACTGCTCGTCTTCGGTCAGCAGGTTGCCCTCCTCGGTCGAGGCAAATCCGCACTGCGGGCTCAGCGCAAGCTGTTCCAGCGGCAGGTATTTGCTCGCCTGCTCGATGCGCCGCTTCAGTTCGTCCTTGCTCTCGAGCACACCGGTCTTGCTGGTGACCAGACCCAGCACGACCAGCTTCCGCCCGCGCGGGACAAAGCGCAGCGGCTCGAACCCGCCCGCGCGGTCCGAATCGTATTCCATGAAATACGCGTCGGCGTCGATGTTGTTGAACAGCGCCTCGGCCACCGGCTCGTACCCGCCGGAAGCAACCCAGGTCGAGCGGAAATTCCCCCGGCACAAATGCATGCTGATCGTCATGTCCTCCGGCCGCCCGGCGATCGCCCGGTTGATCAGCCCGGCATAGATGTCGAGCAGCCCCTCCACATGCTCCCCGCGCGCCTTCAGCCCGGCGATCTGCTCGGGGTCGCACAGATAGGCGATATACACCTCGTCAAGCTGCAGATACCGACAGCCCGCGGCCGCGAAGGCTTGCACCGCGCTGTGATATGCCGTACCCAAATCGGCGAAGAACGCCTCGAGCTCGGGATACGCGGCGCGATCGATGGCAGCGCGGCCGCCACGGAAATGCACCACCGACGGCGAGGGGATCGTCTGCTTCGGCACCGCGCTGCGCACGTGGTCCGCCAGGAACCGATAATCATCCACCATCACCGGGTGGCGATAGCGGATCGGTCCGGTCACCCGCAGTGCTTGCGTCAGGGTGGCGCCCTTGAACTGGATCTTCTGCTCTGGCTCGTAGATTTCCACGCCGTCCAGTCCAGAGGCGAAATCATAGTGCCAGTAGGAGCGCCGGTATTCGCCGTCGGTCGCAGCGCGCAGCCCGATTTCCTCCTGCCGGCCGATCGCAGCCGCGACGCTCTCGTCCTCCACCGCCCGCAGCCCTTCGGACGACAGGGTTCCCGCCCGCCAGGCAGCGCGCGCCTCCCGCAGCCGGGTCGGACGCAGCAAGCTGCCGACATGGTCGGCGCGGAACGGTGGGCGAACGCGTGGCGACATGACAGCCCTCCTCCTGCGGTTGCAGTCTGCGCCTCCAAAGCCACACCTCACAATCTCCGGCGCACCGGCGACGGGCGCATGGACCAGCCGGTGGCGAGCGATTATCACCGCCGCCTATGTCGCTCCATTCTCTGCTGGTCCGCGCGGCCGATACCTGTCGCCGCCACGCCTTGCCGGTCGTCGCGGCGGGTGTGCTCGCCGCCGTGCTCGCGGTGCTCTTCGCCGCGGGCCATCTCGGCGTTACCACCAATACGTCCGACATGTTTTCAAGCAGTCTGCCCTGGCGACAGCACGCCGAGGAGCTGTCACACGACTTCCCGCAGTTCGACAACGTGCTGGTGGTGGCGATCAAGGCGGCCGAACCCGAGGAGTCGGAAGCCACCGCCGCTGCCCTGGCCAAGCGATTGGCCCAGGACCACACGACCATCCAGGACGTCACCCGACCGGATGCCTCCCCCTTCCTGCGCAAGCAGGGGCTGCTTTTCCTGGACACCAAAAAGCTGACCGACCTCATGAACCAGGTCATCGCGGCGCAGCCGTTTTTGGGACAGCTCGTCGCCGATCCCTCGGCGCGCGGCCTGTTTTCGGCGCTCGGCCTGCTCGGCGTCGGCGTGACCAAGCAAGGCACCGACCTGACGCCGTATTTCCCGGCGCTGCGCGCCTTTCATACCGCAATGGAACGGGCACTGGCCGGCAATCCGCAGCCGCTGTCCTGGCAGGCGCTGCTGGGTGGCGGCGTGAGCGACCTGGCCGGCGAGTACCGTTTCGTCCTTGCCCATCCGAAGCTGAACTACGGCTCGCTTCAGCCCGGCGGCGCGGCCACCGCCGCTATCCGCGCCGCTGCCGCCGATCTGCCGTTCGTGAAATCCCGCGAGGCCCACGTCGCAATCACCGGCGACGTGGCGCTCGCCGACGAGCAGTTCAAAACGGTCGCCGAAGGCGTGGCCGTCGGCTTGGTCGCCAGCATCGTGTTGATCGCTCTCTGGCTCTATTTCGCCGTGAAGACCTGGCGGCTGATCGTGCCGATCCTTTTGACGCTCATCCTCGGCCTGTCGCTCACCCTGTGCTTCGCCGCAGCCGCCGTCGGCACTCTGAACCTCATCTCGGTAGGGTTCGGCATCCTGTTCGTCGGCATCGCGGTTGACTTCGCCATCCAGTTCTCGGTCCGCTTCCGCGAACGGCGTTACGAGTTCGCCGATTTTGGCGAGGCGATCCGGCAGACCGCTGCCCGCACCGGCGTGCAGATCCTGGTTGCCTCGATAGCGACGGCGGCGGGGTTCCTCGCCTTCGTGCCGACATCGTTCAGCGGCGTCGCCGAGCTCGGTCTGATCGCCGGCGCCGGGATGCTGATCGCGTTCGCCTGTACGATCACCTTTCTACCGGCCGCAATTACCCTGCTGCACCCACCGGGCGAGAAGGGACTCGTCGGCTTCACCTGGGCGAAGCCGCTCGATCCATTGGTGGGGCGCTGGCGCAAGCCGATCCTGCTGGTCTTCGGCGTGCTGGCAATCGCCGGTATCGGGCTGTCGCCGCTGCTGACGTTCGATGCCAATCCGCTCGACACCAACAATCAGCACACCGAGGCGATGCGGACGCTCAAGGACCTGATGGGCTCGCCAATCACCAACCCATTTACGATCGACATCCTGGCGCCGAACGTGCAGGCCGCTACGACGCTGGCCGCAAAGATCAAGCCACTCTCCACGGTCGATAGCGTGCACACGATCGCCAGCTTCATTCCCGACGGCCAACAGCAGAAGCTCGCCATCATCGCCGATGCCCAGTCCATCCTCGAGCCGACCCTGACCGCGCCGGCCACCGCGACGCCGGTGACCGCCGACCAGATCCGGATGGCTGCGAAGACAGCACTCGACCAGATCGAGCCGGCCTTGCCCAAGGTGGCGCAGAATAACCCGCTACGGGACATCGCCGCGGACCTGGCGAAGGTCCGGACCGCCTCAGACACCACGGTCATGGCATTAAACGCGGCGCTGACGCAGTTCCTCCCGCTCGAGCTAAATCAGCTCGACCTCTCGCTCAGCGCCGGGCCGGTGACGCTGAACAGCATTCCGCCGGACATCAAGCGGCAATGGATGCTGCCGGACGGCCAGGCACGCGTGCAGGTGCTGCCCAAATTCGCCGACAGCAACATCAGCAAGGGGCTGGCAGCGTTCGTCCGGCAGGTGATGGCAGTAGCGCCGAATGCGGGTGGCTCGGCGGTTACCATCGAATCAAGCAGCACCACTATTATCGACGCGTTCCGCACGGCGGCAATCTACGCGCTTGCCGCGATCACACTGATCCTCTTCGTAGCCCTGCGTCGTCCCCGCGACGTGGCTCTGGTGCTGGCGCCGTTGCTGCTATCGGGGTTGATGACACTGCTGATCATGGTCGTTCTGTCGCTGCCGCTGAATTATGCCAACATCATTGCCTTGCCGTTGCTTCTCGGCGTCGGCGTCTCGTTCAACATCTATTTCGTGATGAACTGGCGGGCCGGCCGGACCGCGCTGCTGGGATCGGCGACCGCCAGAGCGATCGTGTTTTCGGCGCTGACCACCAGCACCGCGTTCGGATCATTGGCGCTGTCGCACCATCCCGGCACCGCCAGCATGGGCAAGCTGCTGCTGATCAGCCTCGCCTGCACGTTGCTGGCAAATATGGTGTTCGTCCCGGCGCTGCTGTCCAGCCTGCGCCCAGCCAAGCTGCGCCGGCAACCGGTAGGGGTCGCGGAATAAAGGCCCGCTCGGTTGCCGCTTATTAACGTTTGCACCGTCAAGCTGCGGGCGTGCGCGGCTGGTGGTTTCCGCTCCTGTTGATTTTGGGTTCGCCGGCCGCAACCGGGCAGCAGACTGATTGTCCGTCCACGCCGCACGATGGTCCGGGGCTTGACCTTTCGATTGATCTTGCCGGGCGCCCCGGCGTGCCGAGCGGCCTGACCGGCCAGGTTTACGTCCAGGTGCCGGCCGATCCGCCGGCCGCCGCTTCCTGCCCGACCGAGCAACCGCCCCCACGCGACGTGCTCGGCGGCGAACCTGGGGACGTGCTGCACGGTCCGCCCTCGCCTGATCTGCTGCGCGGCCCCGGCACCCCGCATGTCGAGGTCGAGACACTGCCCCCCGCGCGCTGATCCCCGCTCGGTTAGACTAGCCCGCCGGTTGCAGCGTGGACCTGGCGGGATTCGACATAGAGAGCCGTGAGGGTACGAAGATCGCCGAGAAACAGTATACGGGACAGGCGGACAGCAGAACGGAACGGATCATTGGGCTCGGCATCAAGGTGCACCGCCGCCTCGGCCCCGGGCTGCTGGAGAGCGTCTATGCCGAGTGCCTCTGCTGGGAATTGCGCAACAGCGGCATGTCCTACATGCGCGAAGTGCCATTGGCTGTGACCTACGAGGATATGCGACTGAGTCCCGCATATCGCGCCGACGTCATTGTCGAAGAGCAGGTGGTTCTGGAGATCAAATCGATCGAGCGAATCCTGCCCGTCCACGAGGCGCAAACACTCACATATCTTCGGCTGAGCGGCTGCAAGGTGAGCCTGCTGATGAATTTCAACAGCGTCATCCTGAAGGATGGCCTCCGGCGCTTCGTCGCATAATATAATACCAACGCCTGAGGAAATGACGCCTCTCTCGTCATTGCGTCGAAGCCTGTCCTGCGAAGTCAGGGAATTCGGCCTGTTTCCATGGACCCGCCTTTTCCGCAGGCGTGACGAACAAGCAAACTCATTGATCTCATTACCCCTCGGCGACCTCTGTGTCGATTCTCAACCGACCTACCCACCCTGATTTCCCATCAAATCCTTAACCAATACCACCGAGGATCGCCGGCTGGTTCACCCCGTCCGACGCATGGCCCCTCCCACCCTGCAAGCCGCTGCCACGCTGATAGCCGGCCAGTATTCCGTTGACACGGCACGCCCTCTCCAAGGCGCCGGCGGTGGGATGCCGGCCTTCGCCGTCGCCGACCGCCAAACTGGCCGCAGCGACCTTATGGCGGTGCAGGTCGACCGCCGCCTTGCACCGCGAGCATGGGCGCTCCAGGCACTCACTGAGCCTGTCGAGGGAATTCTAAGCCCCCTCGCCCACGGCCAGGCGCCGGATCAGGCCGGCAATGGCGCCTATTACATCGTGGCCCCGGCACCGCCGGGACCGGCGCTGGACGCCCGCCCTCGTACCTGGTCCGAATCCGAGCTGCTGGATCATGTGCTCCGCCCAGCGGCCCGGACGCTTGATCGCCTGGCATCGCTTGCCCTCACGCATCGCGCCATCCGGCCCAATAACGTGTTCCAGGCCGCGCCAGGTCAGCCAGTCGTGCTTGGGATGGCCTGGGCCGCCCCGCCGGCCCTGCATCAGCCGGCGATCTTCGAGCCCCCCTACGTCGCGATGTGCCTGCCGGCCGCCCGCGGCGACGGCAGCATCGCCGACGACGTCTATGCGCTCGGCGTCCTGTTGGTCACGCTTGCGCTTGGTCGATCCCCACTGGCCGGCTTGGACGACGAGGCGGTCGTGCGGCGCAAGCTCGACCAGGGCTGCTTCACCGCGCTGGTCGGCACTGGACGGCTGCCGGCGGTCATTGCGGACATTGCCCGCGGGATGCTGGCCGACGATCCCGAGCACCGTCCGCATCCAGCCCTGCTGGCCGAGCCATCCGCGGCGCGGGCGCGCAGGGTCGCGGCGCGTCCCTCGCGGCGGGCGCCCCGCCCGCTGCATTTTGCCGGACGACAGGCATGGAATGCGCGCGCCCTCGCTCATGCCCTCGCCTCCGCGCCTGATGCCGGTTTGCAGGCCTTGCGCAGCGGCGTGGTCGATGACTGGCTGCGCCGCCACCTCGGTGATGTAGGCTTGGCCACGCGCATCGATGAGGTGATGCGGCCGCGGTCGGGAGACGCGCCCCAGGAGACCCAGTTCGGTGAGGCCTTTCAGGCGATGACGGCGGTGGCCCTGATCGATCCGCTGGCGCCGCTTTGTTGGCGGGGCTTGGCGTTGTGGCCCGACGGCGTCGGCCCGGCCCTCGCCGCCGCCGACGTACCGGCGACCGAGCGCCTCACAGAGATCGTCACCACCGAGGCAATCGGCTCGTGGGCGAGCCTGCACGCCGATCGCTGCGACGCCACGACCCTGCGGAGCGAAGCGCGCCAGAACCGCGCGTGGTTCGGTTTGCGTGGGCCCGCCGGCGGTATCGAGCGGCTGCTCTACGCGCTCAACCCGTTGCTGCCATGCGCCAGCCCCTTGCTGGGACGAAGCTGGGTGGCGCGCCTGCTCGAGCTGCTGCCTGCCCTCGAACGCACTGCGGCCACCGCCGATCCGGCAACCACCCGCCCGATCGATCGGCACGTCATCGCCTTCGTCGCCGCCCGCTCGGAACGCCGCCTGGACCTGGAAATCGCCGCCCTCGCGCGTACCGGCGAAAATGCGGCGGAAGCCGAGCTGCGCCTGTTCGCCGCACTGCAGGTGCGGCTCCACCCGGCGCCGCTGCCGGCGCTCGCCAAATGGCTCACAACGCGTTCCGACGAACTGTTGGCCGGCTGGCACAGCCGGGCGCGGCGCGAAAGCGCAACGGCACGTTTGAAGGAGCTCGCCGAGGCCGGGCAGCTCGCCCCGATCGTCAAGCTTCTCCAGGATGCGGCCGAGCGGATCGCCGACCAGCGGGAGGCGCAGGCCGCCACCGCCGAACTGGCGCGGCTCGATACGGAGCTCGCCGCGCTGGCCAACGATGTGCCCGAGCGCGCCATCCTGGCACGGCGCTGGGGTCAGGAGCTGGCCGCCGGGATCGGCCTGCTCGGTGTCGTGGCCGCCCTGCTGGCAGCAGCTTTGGGGCTGGACTGATGAGCCAGGGCGTGCGTGAACGTGAATCGTCGCTGATCTGGGTGCAAGGCTTGGCGTGCGGTGCCCTGGTCGCTGTTGCCACGCCGCTGGCGCTGATGCTCGCCGTTCTGCTCGCTCCGACGGCGGCCGCCGCGATGTTCGACCGCCAGCCGGGCCAGCCGAGCGTCCGCGCCGTGCTGCTGTGCGGGATCAGCGCGTGCGTCCATCCGCTGCGGCGCCTGTGGGAGGGCGAGCACACGATCGCCGCAAGCCTGGGGATCCTCGGCGAGCCGCATGTGATAGCCCTCGCCTGGACGGCCGCGGCGGGAGGTTGGATACTGGCAGAGCTCGCGCCGCTCGGTCTGTCTCTCGCGCTGGAGGCAGCCAGCCGGGCCCGTGCGGTTCGCCTGCGCGCGCGGCGAGAGCGGCTGCTGGAGGAATGGCCGGGCCTCAAAGGCGGCGGCTGATGCACCTCTCCCGCGCTGCGGGAAAGTCGGTTCGCGAAGCGAACCGGGTGAGGACGCCGCGGCCAGAGGCATCGACGAGCTCAGATGCGCCTCCATCGGACGGCCAGAAATCAGAAGCAGCGAACCTCGGCTTCCGCCTGCGCCTCGTGCAGTTCGCGTACAAGCTCGGTGGCGGGCGCCGACTGGAACTCGTCGCCCAGGTAGCCCCCGACGCCCTGACGCATGCGCAAGACCGTCTCCGCCTGCTGATATTGGTCATACGGCACAATCGAGGCGATCACGTCCACCGAACAGGAGCAGCGCCGCAGTGCATCCTGGGTGCCGCCATTGACGGCCATGCAGGCCAGCACGTAGTCAGCGCGCGCCGCCGTCGGATAGTCATCGAGGGCGCTCGAGTTGTCGGAGGGCGCGGCGGCGACCGTGACGACGGCTATAAGCGGCAGCGAAGCGAGGGTGACCCATTTCATCGTCGTGTCCCGCAAAGTGACGGCAAACACCGGGACGGCGAGCCCGACCCGGCCGCTGCCGGCAACCTATCGCACCGGCACGTCATCTGCCTACCGGCGGCCGGCATCGGTCACGGCGCTTGCCCAAGCGGGCGCTGATGTCGGAAACTGACGGCCAGGCAGCCGAAAGAACGGAGGAAAGCCGATGGTCATCGTCAGCGTCGTGTATCCGGCGAGCGAAGGCGCCCGCTTCGACGTCGACTATTATCTGAAAACGCATATTCCGATGGTCGGCGCGCTCGCGAAAGACAGCGGGCTGCGCGAGGTGAAGGTGCTTCGGGGCAGCAGCGCGCCCGGCGGCGGAGCACCGTCCTACTCGATAATTGCACTGCTGAGCGTCGACTCGGCGGCCGCTTTCGAGCAACTGCTCGAACGGCACGGGGCGGAGATCATCGGTGACGTTCCGAACTTTACGAATATCGAACCGATCATCCAGATCAATGACGTGCTGATGTGACGCGAAGGACCGGCATGGCGCTCTGGACTTCGGCGCGCGGCTGACGTTCATCGGAGCCTGACAGCCGGCGGCGGTTCGGGGCGAATCCCGGGCCCCGCCGGCACCACGACAAGAGGCCCGACGCATGGCTCCGAACACCAGGCGCGTGTTCCACGTGAATGACCTGCCGGCACCCGTTTTCGCAGAGATCATCGCCCGCCGCCCCGACATACAACTCGACCGCCTGCACAACGACAGCCCGGACGAAGCTGCCGAGCCGATCCTGGCGCAGGCGCACGCCTATCAGATCGGTGCCACGCGGGACGAGCTGGACGCGAAATATCACGGCACGGCGGCCCTGCTGGCCCGGGCGCCGAACCTGCTGGCGATTTCTTCCAACGGCGCCGGCTACGACACGGTCGATGTGCCTGCCTGCACCGCGGCCGGCGTTGCGGTGGTGAACCAGACAGGCGGCAACAAGGAGGGCGTCGCCGAACATGTGCTGGCGATGCTGCTGGCGCTGTCGAAACGGATCGGCGAGGCGGACCGCGCCATGCGGCGCGAGAAAGGCGTCCGCCGGATCACTTACAAGGGTCACGACGTGGCCGGCCGCACCATCGGCATCATCGGTATCGGCAATATCGGCAGCCGCGTGGCGGAACTGTGCCGCGGGTTGTTCCGCATGCGGGTGCTCGCCTACGACCCATATCTCACCGTCGAGCAGATCGCCGCGCGCGGAGCGGAGAAGGTCGAATTGGATGTGCTGCTACGGGACGCAGACTATGTGTCGGTGAACTGCCCGCTGACGGCGGAGACGCGCCGGATGATCGGTGCTCGCGAATATGCGCTGATGCGGCCGGACGCGTATTTCATTACCACGGCGCGCGGCGGCATCCACGACGAGACGGCTCTGGCCGACGCCCTGGCGAGCGGCAGGATCGCCGGCGCCGGATTGGACGTATGGGAGAAGGAGCCGCCCGACCCCGACCACCCGCTGCTACGGTTCGGCAACGTGCTGGCCAGCCCTCACACCGCAGGCGTCACGCATGAATCGCGGCACAATATGGGCCGCTTCGCAGCCGAACAGATGCTGGACATTCTGGACGGCAAGCGCCCGCCGAGGCTGATCAATCCCGACGTCTGGCCGCTCTATCGCGAGCGGTTCGGGCGCATCCTGGGATTCACTCCGGGGGAGTGATCAGGCGCGTTGGATCAAAGCCAGTCGCGGGACTGGCCCGGGCCAAACACGCGCAGTACCAGCACATCACCCGCCGTTTCACTGCGGCCGGTATCGGGCGTGACGCGGTAAAGGACGCGGTAGCCGCCGGCGCAGGGCAGTTCGCGCACACCGGAATGCTGGCCAACCGGCGAGAGGCAAGGTTGTTGCCGCAGCCGATTAATGGCAGTCCGAATGGCTGCAAGACGCTGCCGCGCTGCCGAGTCGGAACCAGGCTGGGTCAGCCAGTGGCGGGCGACCTCCAGGTCGTCGCGGGCTTTCTCGGTGTAGCTGAGCCGCCGCGGCACCCGTGCCGTCAGCGCCCGGAGCGCGGTGGCGGCAGTTCGTGATCGGTGCCGATGCTGTCGATCCAGGCATCGATCTCGGCCGAATCGATCACCCGGCCTGCGGCGACATCGGCCTCAGCCTCGGCGATTCGCTCGGCCTCCCAGGCGAGACGGCGCTGCCGCTCCGCCTCGGTCTCGACAGGTTGGGGGATGGGGGCGGGCCGGGTCATGGGCCGAATATAAGCCGTGGAAGGGCGATCTTGTAGCGCGATGTCGATGTTGCCCCGTGCGGCTCAAATTAAACTTGACCGCCGGTCCCCTGGACGACACGTGTCCGCTGCCTTCCGGAAGCTTGGTCCAAAGCATAGGAACGCATTGGTCCATAGCAACAGACCTGCCATGTGACTCTTTTGGCCCGTCGGGCGTCAAACCAGGGCCCTCAGCTGCCAACTCGAACCATGCGACGTCGTGAATGTTTGGAGTTCGGCCGAGCGCCGTCCATTCTCGCCGAATCCGCTCGATCACTGCGGCCGGCTCCTGGTTGGCCCAAGATTTGTAACTACCCTCCGAATAGGGGGGATCACCCGCGCGCAGGCTGGCGCAAGCAGTGGCCTAGCAACTGCCAAGGTCTGCTCTCGCGCAAGCTCCCCCACCCCCGTCTCCCGCTCAACCAGCCGCGCGATCTCCCACAAGGTCGTCGCGGGCTTTCTCCGTCTAACCAATAGCTGAAGCGGTCGCCGCGCCCGCAATGGTAATATAGGCGCCAACGGCGGCGAGATGGCCCGCACCTGCGGTCGGACGACCGGCGACCGAACGGAGCAGGGGACGCACATATGGACGCCGTGACGCCCACTTGCTGTGTGATTCAATCCCACCATCGGCGGGAGGTGGGCCGGGAAATTCCTTAACCCGCGCTAGCCGTGATTATCACACATGGCAGCTAAAAGCTCTTCACGTCAGCAGTGAAAGAGGATAGAGAATCAGAAGGTCACGGTCCTCGAATTGATCTTTGCCAAGTGGTAGCCGCCGATGATTGCTGTTTATCGTCAGATGGCCACTATCATCTCGAGATGGGCTCGCGGCCCAGCGGACCTGTTAGCAGCTTAGGTTTGGAGAACATCACTTTATCGCGACTTCATTTTCCGCTTGACTGAACGGAGCATCACTACTCCATGACGGCCGCATCAAAGAGTGACGCTCGCCTAGTCTCGATCCGAAATCGACCGATCAGAATAACTGACCGGAAATTGTCACGCGTCCCGGCAGGCGGCCACAATAGCCTCGTAGCTGTCCCATACACGTATGCTGAGTTTGTTTCCGCGCAGGTAGTCCAAGATATTCTCCATCGGCTTAAGTTCCGGCGAGTAGGCTGGCAACGGCAACAGTGTGACATTGTACGGCACTCTCAACCGGTGCACCCAGCCGCACCGGGCCTGCCGGCCCATGACAACCGCTTTCGCTCCCTCCCGCGAATCGTCTTCCGGAACCAGCGCGATCCCCTGCGGGTGGCGTTTTCACCGCCTGATCACGCAGCGCCGAGCCCCGATCAGGCACCCTCGCGGCATAGGTGTAAGCAATGGAGAAGGCGGTCGCGATCGTAATTCGGCGCGGTTCGAAAGTGGTGCATCGCAATGAACGTTATTGAGGCATCCGCCGCCAAAGATAAATGGGTACTGCAGGTGTTGGGGATCGACGTCCGCTCTCACCGTGCAGACAGCTCCCAGGGTGATGCCGAGCCGACGGAACACGAGGACACGTTATTCGGTGTGGAGAACGAGTACGCCGATGCAGGCGCCAACGAGGATTTCGTGCTGACCGAGCTGCCACCGCCGCCCGCCGAGCTATCGCCGCAGGGCCAAGCGTTCCGAGCGGCATCGCGAGGCGGCTTCGGACTGGTGGAGGTCTGTCCGGTGCCGCAAGGGCAGAGGACGGCACCCGAGCCATGAGCTTCTGCGGCGACGCGGCTAAACAAGCGCTGATCCGGCATCTGCGGGAGGCAATCTTCGGGGAAGCGAGCCCGCCCCGACACGTGCATCTTCTCATCGATGCCGGGAGAGATGACGCGATCTATCCGCAGCTTCGGGAATTTTCTGTCCAGGGCCGGGTGGCCGGGCTGTATCAGGGCCCAGCGGCTGCAGAGCTGGCTTCGGTCGCGCCCTATCTGCTCGATTGCGACCTCGACGGGACCGTCTTCGATTGGTTCTGGGAAGGCGGTTGGGGGCGATCCTGGGGCATCCTGATCCGGTCTGATGCCTCTATCCAGGAGCTGCGGCGGCACTTTCGCCGGCTGACGCAAATCCGAACCGAAGACGGAAGAGTGCTGCTGTTCCGCTTCTACGATCCGCGCGTCTTCGCGGCGTTTGCCTCGAGCTGCAGCGCCGAGCAGGCGCGAGCCCTATTCGGCCCAATCGGGTCGATACACATCGCGCTCATCGGCAACGGATTGGCCTCGTTTTGGCTGCAGGATGGGGCGGTTAGGCAGACCACCTGGTGGCCAGACGACGCGACGGACGTGGGGCGGCTTCCGCAAGCGAGATGTTGACTATCCGTACAGATCAGTCGCCGCTGTTTCTGCAGCATGCACAGCGCTGCCATGCATTTCGGGCCGTGCGCGAGCTTGCCGCCCAATATCCAGCGTTTTTCCGGCAACTCCTGCCGCGTGACATCGATGCCGCCGCGAAAGAAGCGCTGGATTGCGCCGCGACACTTGGGCTGGCAGGCAGCGTCGGTGCGATCGAGCGATTCGTGGCGCTCTGGTTTTCGGCCGGTCCGCGATTTCACGAGAGGCCGGCGGTGGTGGCGCTTCTCGCCACCCAGTCACTGCCGGCGGAAGCCCGTCTTGAACAGGTGATCTTCGCGCTGACGGACGATGATGTCGCGGCGCTGGGGCCGGTGCTGCCGACACCACAGACCAAGCCGCTGGCATGCGGCGAGGCGGCGGCTATTACGGACGGAATCCGGTTGCGCGCGCTGACCACGGCTGACGCGCCGGAATTGGCGGGGGTGCTCGCCGATGCCGCGGTTTCCGGCCCTGCGGGCCTAGATCACTTGCGGAACACGGACGATGTGCGGACCTGGATCGATGCGTTAATACGGAACCGGTCGTGCCTCGCTTGTGCTATTGCGGACGACGGCACCGGGGCAATCGGGGCGGTCGTGCTGCGGACGCTGGGCTACGCAGCCGGGCTCTCGTATTGGCTTGGGCAACCCTATTGGGGGAAGAGGATCGGCACCCGGGCCGTCCGAATCGTATTGCGCTACGCGCGGTCGGTTCAGGGGCTGGAGCATGTCTTCGCCAGGGTAGCGGCGCAGGCGGAGAGGTCGCAGCGCTTACTGCACGGACTCGGCTTCCAACAGCTTGCACTGGCAGGACCAATCGGGCCTGCCATGCCGATCCTGTACCACCTTGGCCCGACAACGGATGCCGGCGACCTCCGCAGCATCGCGCTCTCTGTGTTGGAGTAGGCAAATGGAGCCACCTTCCGGCGACAAGCAGTCCCCATCTCGTACACCGGGCCCGCGAGAGTTCCGAGATGACGAGGCGGTGCAGCCGTATCAGCCGTGCTTCCTTGGGAGCTTCCTCGGGCCGAGCCGGCGGAGCGGCGGTGTAATCCATCGCGGCGACGTCGAAACCGAGGAGTCCCACGGTCAGACCTGCATCCGCCTGTATCTCTCGGTCGCGGCCGCAGCAGCAGACATGAAACACTCCAAGGACTTGGGCGCACCCGTCGGCGAGTCCAAGTTCAAGGACGTGCAGATGCAGGACGGAGATATCTACATTTCGGTCGGCAGCGATGGGGTGGCCTGGGTCAATGCAGGCCGGCCACTGCGGGCGCTCGGCTGGGCAGACAAGTATCTCCAGGAGCACAAGCTAAAGGCCAAGGAGTGCCACGAACTCGCGGGCAAATGCCGGGGCGCTGCCCAGGAGTGCCGAGACCACGTCCAAACCGCGGAGCTAAAGAAGGCAGCGGACGACCTTGCAGAAGAACTCGAAAAACGTGCCAGGAGCCTGGACGAGCAGGCAGCAATGCACGAGGCGATACAGAACCCGCTTATCCGTTCATACCTTGTGCCGTTGGATCAATTCAACGAGCTGGTCAGGAACGCTGAACCAGAGGAGAAGAAGGATGAACCAAAGAAGAAGGATGAACCAAAGAAGAAGAAGGCGGCAGACGAGGGATCAGAGGCAGGCGAGGAACAGAACGAGGCGCTTAAGCCGTTTTACGAGACTTTGCGAAAGGCCCAGGACCGGCTGCAAGAGAGGCGAAAGGCCAAGGAGCCGCTGCAAGAGAACCTGAATAGCGGCAAGAACACGCAGCACGACGAAGTGCCAGGAGCCAAGCGGGCGCAAGCCCCTGTCTTCAACGTCGACGTGCGCAGAGACGCCAACCAGTACGGCATCGGCGGCGAGGCTCTGCGCAAACTGCGCAACATGGTCCTGAAGAATTCCCTGGTGACCTATTACTACGAAGAAGCTAACGACGAAGCAGCGTCTGGAGGCATAAGCAGACCAGCGGCGGAGTTGCGCAAAGGCTTAGGAGTGCCCGAAATACGGCTGCCGGACCATTCTCCCTGGGTCGATGAAAAGGGAGGCGAGTTCCTCGCGCACGAGCAGAGCGCGAAGAACGCCGCGAAACTCAACCAGCATTATGTCACCTGGCTGCAGACGACCGACCCTGCGTCGGAACCGGGCGAGCGTCATCCATTGTTGATCAACGACATCCCGCTTCCGGCTCGCAAGAACCAGATGAATGAGTTCTTCAGCAAAAATCGCGAGGCGATTAAGGAAATCATCCTGAATCAACGATCAGCCACGACGAAGGAAGACTTTAAACCGGATTCTCTAGAAGGCGCGGGCAAGGATGACATCATCAGCGATCTGCAGCACCGGTTTGGCATCTTCAAAGCAGGGTCAGACACCGAACCGGCTTTGCAGGAATACGCGCGAGCCGAGGCGGCCTTCATGAAGGACGTGGTCGGGCCATGGGCGTCGCATGGCGGCATCGTGAGGACCCTCGCCGATGATATCGACCGAATGGCATTTGACGACAATATCGGCGAAGATCCGATGGAGACCAATTTCCAGCGGGATCTGGCCAATCGCGATGAACGCGACAAAAAGCTGAGGGAGACGGGGGCAGATCTCGACAGGATGCTCGATGAGGGTAAAGAGCCGTACGAGATCCTTAATAGGCTCATTGACGAATTTCCCGAGCTGGAACAGCGCTTTGCAAAAATCTCGGCTACGAACCAAGGGTATAGCTTCTACGAGCACGCACAAATGGTGCTTGGTCAGTTTATTAAACTCTGCAAATACGATGAAGAAGACGCCAATGAGCGCCTCCGGGTAATAGACAAGAATGCCATCGCGAAGATGATCTTGTTCCACGATATGGAAAAGCTCAATTCTCGCCGCCAGTTTGGCGGAGATGTTAAGCTCGAGAATGAACCAGAGACAAATACGGATGAAGCGACAACAGACGAGAAGACGGTTAATAAGGCCAAGGCCAAGCTCAAAGCCCGGCTCCAACTCAAGGGAACGGGTGCAGAAGACGAGTACGGGCGCGATCCGGGCGAGCATAAGCTGACCGTAGATGAGATGAGGAATTACCGTGCCCTCTGGGGCCCGGATGATGAGAAGGGCAAGACCACCTTCGAGACTGTGCTGGCGCTGGCTGACGGCGATCCGTTTGGCAAATTGATGAAGGACACTGAGAATAAGAATATTAATCTTGATAAGTGTGTCGATTCGGCTGCGCTTACAATTGCAAGCATGGCACTGAGACTGGGCTTTCCGCCCGATAAATGGGAGAGTTTTTTCCACGACTTCCATCAATTCTATCAGTCGGACTTCTCTTCCTATACCAGTGATACAAACTACCGCAAAAGGGGCTCCTCTGAGAACCACCCCGGCAAGGATTCGTTCGGCTGTTATTTTGAACACGAAGGCAAAGAAATTACGCTAAAAGACGGCCGGATGCAGTACTGTCCAAACTACGAAACTACGTTCCAAACGCTCAAAACAAAATTCAGCAATCGAAGCCAAACGGAGTGGAAAGAACCATATGACGAATACCAGCGCTTACAACAAGATTTGAAGAATATCCAGTCAGACTTGACCCACGAACGGAAGCAATCCAATCAAGGGCGGGGCGTGACCCCTCAGGAGGACGCTCTCGTCGCTCGACTGAAGCAGGCCTCCAAGGAGCTTGAAGCGGCACGGAAGAAGCTCCTGGGTGTCTTTGTTGGAGACGGGGATATCTGGAACGACAGCTCCAAGAGAGAGAACGAGACTTCCAAGGGAAAGCAAGTGGATCAGGAAGACGAAGCTTTCAGCGTCGAGGATAGTTCCTTGAGCGACCTATTCGGCATCGAAGAGGAAGAAGATGAAGCCCCGAATGTCGAGGGCGAGTAGCGGCAAGACTATCCGCACCGATATACCGACCACTCTTTGCCGATTGCTCTTAGCGAGAGGGCCACCGCTTTGGAAAAGGAGGGGCGGAGCAAAGTAGAAATATATGGGACGCTGCGGGAAGAGTTTCACCTGGCACACAAGCTTCTCGAGGAACTCGGTTATAAGGCGGACTGAATCCTATACGGTCGCGATGCTCCGAAGTTTGGATGGCTACGACAGCGAACGCGTTACAGCGCGTCCCGAGACCGACAGACCTGCCATGTCACTCCTCTGGTGCTATCGCGGCGGCGTTGTCTTGCCCGGACAAGAGTGTGGTCGCTGCTGTCGAAGCCGGCTACCCGCTCCGACGCCCTCACCCCCTCGCCCGCATCAGCCGCGCCTTGTCACGCTGCCAGTCCCGCGCCGCGACGGCGGCGCGCTTGTCGGCCTTCTTGCGTCCCTCGGCGATGCCCAACAGCACCTTGGCGCGGCCGCGGTCGTTGAAATGGATCTGCAACGGCACCAGCGTGACGCCCTCGCGCGAGACCGCCCCGCTCAGCGTGCGGATCTGCTTTCGTTGCAGCAGCAACTTGCGCGGCGCGCGCGGCTCGAAGCGCGACAGCACCCCGCCCTGGTATTCCGGGATATAGGCGTTGAACAGCCACATCTCGCCGTCGCGCTCGCCGGCCCAGGCCTCCGACAGCGTGGCGCGCCCGTGCCGCAGCGACTTCACCTCCGGGCCCCGCAGCACGAGTCCCGCTTCGACCGTGTCCTTGATCGTATAGTCGAACCGCGCCTTGCGGTTCTGCGCCGCAACGCCGTGCGCGATCATCCCCTTCCGGGCTCTCGTCTCGGCCATGCTGCGACGCCCGCGCCAAGCCGCCCCGGCGTGGCGCGATACCTCAGTTCAGCAGCCCGACCTCGGTCATCGCCGCGCGCACGCGCTGGCGGGTCGCCTCGGCCAGCGGGGCAAGCGGCAGCCGGCAGCGCTCCGATGTCTTGCCCAACAGGCTGGCGGCGAACTTCACCGGCCCCGGGCTGGTTTCAGAAAACAGCGCGTCGTGCAAAGGCAGCAGCCGGTCCTGGATCGAGATCGCCTCGTTCACCCGCCCCTCCTGCCAGGCGGCGTGCATTTCGCTGCAAAGCCGCGGCGCCACGTTGCCGGTCACGCTGATGCAGCCATCGCCGCCCGCCCCAAGGAACGCTACCACCGTGTGGTCTTCGCCCGACAACTGGCAGAAACCGGCGCCGCAGGCGCGTCGTGTGTGCAACGGCCGGGCCAGGTTCGCGGTCGCGTCCTTCACGCCGATGATGTTCTTGTGCGCCGCCAGCCGCGCCATCGTTTCCACGCTCATGTCCACCACGCTGCGCGGCGGAATGTTATAGATGATGATGGGCAGATCGACGGAATCCGCGATCGTCTTGAAATGCAGGTACATGCCTTCCTGCGTCGGCTTGTTGTAGTACGGCGTGACGATCAGCGCCGCATCGGCGCCGACTTTGCGCGCATGGCGGGTCAGGCCGACGGCCTCTTCTGTGCTGTTCGATCCGGTACCGGCGATCACCGGCACGCGGCCGTTCGCCGCCTTGACCGCGATCTCCACCACCCGCTTGTGCTCATCGTGGCTGAGGGTGGGAGATTCGCCGGTGGTGCCAACCGGGACGATCGCGCTGGTGCCTTCGTTGATCTGCCAATCGACGAAGGCGGCGAACGCCTTCTCGTCGATCGAGCCGTCCTCGTGCATCGGCGTGATCAGGGCGACGAGCGAACCCTTGAACATGACGCGCTCCCTTGTGCTTTCTCTTCGGCGCCGGCGGTCCCGGCCGATCCATAACGAATTAAGGCTAGGCGTCCGGGGGATGCATCGCAAGGCCGGGCGGGTCTAGATAGCGTGCATGTTCCGGGTGATTCGTCTACTCTCCGCGCTGTTGACGCTCGGCCTTGCCGGGCCCGCCGACGCGGCCGAGAGGCCGGCGGTCGCTCCCGCGCACTGGGTCCAGGCGGCGCAGTTGGCCGAGGGCCTCGCCGATCCGGTGGCGCAAAAGCTGGTTACCTATTTCCGGCTGCTGACCCCGGGGGCGGCGAGCGCCGAAGAAATCGCCGCGTTCATGACGCAGAACCCGGACTGGCCCAACCAAGCGCTGCTGCAACGGCGCTGGCAGGAGGCGGTTTCCGCCCAGCCGGACGTCGCGCTGGTGGTCGGCCCCTGCCTCCAGGGTCCGATTACGCTGCCGGGCGCGCTGGTCCGATGCGCGGATGCGCTCGGCGACGTCGGCAACCTCGAGGCGGCGATCGCGGATGCGACCAAGGCCTGGGTAGACGGGTACGCGGATCCGGCCGGCGTTCCAAAGTTCCTCAAACGCTGGTCCGCGGTTCTGACGCCGGCCGATGAGTGGGACCGGTTCCAACACTTCGCCTGGTCCGACCCCGCGGCGGCAGCCAGGCAGATTTCGCGCCTGGCCCCGCCGGTGCGCCCGGCCGCGAAGGCGCGGCTGGCCCTGATCCAGAACGCCCCGGACGCGGCAAAGCTGGTGCACGCCGTGCCGGCTGCCGAGAAGGACCAGCCCGGTTTCGTGCTGGACCAGGCCCGCTGGCTGCGCCGCAAACAACGCGACGGCGACGCGCTGGCGCTGTGGCGCAAACGCGGCTTCGCGGCCGAGGCGGCGGACGCGAAGCACCGTTCGGCATTCTGGGCCGAGCGCAACCTGCTCGCCCGCGCGCTTCTGAAGGACCACGACGACCGCGGCGCCGAGGAAATGGCCGACGACCGGCTGGTCACTGCGCCGGGGGGCATCGTGGATGCGGCGTTCCTCGCCGGGTTCATTGCGCTGACCCGGTTGCACGACCCGGCAGCGGCAACAGTGCAGTTCCAGCGGCTCGCCGACACATCGAAGGCCGCGATCACCCAGGGGCGGGCGCACTACTGGCTGGCGCGCGCGGCCGCGGCCTCCGGGGCGGACCCGCGCCCGCAGTACGAAAAAGCGGCCGCCTATCCCACCACGTTCTACGGCCAGCTCGCCGCACGCGCCCTCGGCGAGGACCCGGTGACGCTCCTGGCCGCGGCCCACGACCCCGGGTTCACCCGCGATCAGGCCTGGGCCTTCACCGCCCATGAGTTGGTGCGCGCCGCCGCCATTCTGCTGGCCTGGGGCGAGCCAGGGCGGGCCCGCGCCTTCCTGCTGCGTATGGCCGAGGTCGCCCCCGGCGAAGTCGAGCAGGCCCTGGCGGCGCGGCTGGCCCTGGCAATGGACATGCCGGACACTGCGGTCGCCATCGCCCGCCGCATGGGGATCGAGGGCAGGATGCTGCCCCAGGACGGCTGGCCCGTTGCCGTAGAGCCGCCGCACGCGCCATCCGGCGGCGGAGTCGATCCCGCAGTAACGCTCGCGGTGATCCGCCAGGAGAGCAGCTTCGACCATGCCGTGATCAGCCCGGCCGGTGCACTCGGACTCATGCAGCTTATGCCGACAACCGCGGCGATCGTGGCTCAGCAGCTCGGCGACCACGCAGTGACCCAGGTGTCGCTCCTCACCGATCCGAGGCAGAACATGCAGCTCGGCGGGGCCTACATGCAGCAGTTGCTGGCGCAGTTCGGCGGCTGCCTGCCGCTCGCGGTTGCGGCCTACAACGCCGGGCCGGGGCGGGTGTCGCAATGGCTGGCGGACTATGGCGACCCGCGCACGCCCCGCATCGACATGGTCGATTGGATCGAGCTGATCCCGTTTAACGAGACGCGTAATTACGTCGAGCGCGTGCTGGAGAGCGTGGTGATCTACCGCGCACGCCGGCACGAGGACGACACCACCCTGCTGGCGCAATGGAGCCGGTAGCGCATTTCATCTCCGCGTGGGACGGATTGAGGCTGCGTGCGCTGGAATGGCGCAGCGGCGACAGCCGGCTGCCGTTGCTATGCCTGCCGGGGATCGTGCGGACCGCGGGCGACTTTGCCGGCGTGGCGCAGCAACTGGGCGAGGAACGGCGGATCGTCTCGCTGGATTATGCGGGGCGGGGCCGGTCCGGCCGATCCGCCGATCCCGCCCGCTATGCCCCCGAGGCCTGCCTGCGCGACATCCTCGATCTCTGCGCCGCGCTCCATCTGCACCGGGTCGGCGTGATCGGCACCAGCTTCGGCGGGCTGCTGTCGATGGGCTTGGCGGCGGCCCGGCCCGGCCTGATCAGGGCGGTGGTGCTGAACGACATTGGGCCGGATATCGGCGCCGGCGGAGCCACCTTCGTCCGCCGCTTTGTCAGCCACGACCCGGCATTGCCCGATCTCGAGGCGTGCGTCGCATATCTGCGGTCGGTATTGCCGCCGCTATCCCTTTCGACCGACGACGAGTGGCGTACCATGGCGCAATTGACCTATGCGCCGGATGGAGGAGGGCTGTTTCGCCCGCTCTGGGACACGCGCATCGCCCGGCTGTTGGACGCGCCGCGACCCGATCTGTGGACGCTGTTCGGCGCGCTGTCGCACGTGCCGCTGCTGATGGTGCGCGGGGCGGTCAGCGACATCCTGCTGCCCGAGACTGTGACGCGGATGCAGGCAGAACGGCCGGACATGATGGTGGTCTCGGTCGATGGCGTCGGCCACGCGCCGACGCTGTCCGAGCCGGTGGCGGCCGAGGCGGTCCGGGCGTTCCTGGATCGGCTGGAATGAGGCTCGCACGGTTGCTGGCGAGCGGGTTTGGCGCCGGGTTTGTTCCGGTGGCGCCAGGCAGCGTCGGGTCGGCGGTGGCGGTCGTGCTCGGCGCGGGGCTTCTGGCGGCGCCGGCATGGGCGCTGCCATGCGCCGCGGCGGCCGCGAGCCTGGGCGGGGTGTCGGCGATCCGGGCAGCGCGGGTGGAGGGCGATCCCGGCTGGGTCACGATCGATGAGGTGGCCGGGCAGTGGATCGCGCTGCTGGGGCTGGCTCGACCGACTGTGGTTGGGCTGGCAGCGGCGTTCCTGCTCTTCCGTCTGCTGGATGTGGTCAAGCCCGGGCCGGTCGGCTGGGCGGACCGTCAGGAAGGCGCGGCAGGTATCGTTGCAGATGATTTGATCGCCGGGGCGCTGGCGGCGGGAGTGCTGTGGGCGGTACGAACGCGCTGGCCTTGGGTGTTCGGGTAATGGTTTGGCACAGCCCACCCGAAGCGACTAACAGCGGTGTCGGCGGGTCGGCCGCGGGCAGGCTGCGGACCACCAACCGAAGGGGGATCCACATGCGATGGCGGCAAAGCGCCATGGTTGCGATTGCAACAATGCTGGCGGCGTGTGGCCCCGCACTGGCCGACACCATCTTGCATCTCGACGACACCGAGACGGTGATGGCGCATCCGGACGAGCTGGTCGCGATACTCCGTGTAGAAGCCAGTGGGCCGAGCGCGGCAATCGCGCAACAGACGGTCAACAGCGCGATGGCGGCGGCATTGGCGCGTGCCCGGCAGGTCGTCGGCGTGACCGCCGCGACGCAGGGATACACCGCGTGGCAGGCGACTCAGCCGCAGCGGTGGCAAGCGAACCAGACCCTGACGCTGCGCAGTCACGACGGGCCTGCATTGCTGACGCTGGTCGGCGCGTTGCAGCAAAAGGCCCTCGCCATCAGCGAGCTCTCCTGGCAGCTTTCGCGCGAGGCATCGCGGGCCGCGCGCGATCAGGCGATGCGCGATGCGCTCAGCGCGCTGCGCGGGCGGGCCGAACAGGCGGCCGGCCTGCTCGGGCTGCGCTTCGAGACCTTTCAGCGGGTCAGTATCGCGACGCCTCAGCCGGGGCCGATTCTGCCACGCGCGATGATGGCCATGGCCGCTGCTGCGCCGACACCCCCCAGCGCACAGGCGGAGGATATTCCGGTCAGTGCCACGGTGGACGCCGACGTGGTGCTGGTGCCGAAGTAAGTGGACGGATCGAAGTCGCACCTGGCTGGCGACCCTGCGTCACAACGGCCGGCTGGATGGATTAGGCCACTGAGCCAGCGCCTGGATCGGCCAGCCAGTCTTCACTGCGAAGGCCATGGACTCGACTGAACTCAGCCAAATTTCCCGTAACGACTACCAAGCCTCGGCTTCGGGCATGCCCGGCAATCAGCAGATCATAGGCGCCGATCGACCGGCCTCGACGCTCGAGTGCTGTCCTGATTTCGGCAGAATGCGAGGCTGCATCCACGTCGAACGGCAGAACGTCGAGCCGGGAGGCAAACCGTTCGACCTCGCGGCGATTGTCGATCGGCTTGGCTGACTTCCCGGCGCCATGCAGCAACTCGGCCAGGGTAATAGTCGAAATGCAAAGGCCATCCGCCTCCGCATTGAAGCGAGCCCGCAGCCATTTGGGACGGTCCCGCAACACGCGTATGCATAGATCGGTGTCGAGCATATAGCGCAGCACCAACTACAGCGCCTCGCGTACCTGCGGTGCTGGCTGATCACGTTCTTTCAAGTGTACGCCTGGAGAATCGAAAAAGTCGTCCCACACGGCGTTCGTCGGTACGATGACGCGGCGCGCGCCGTCTCGCAGGATCGACACTTCCCGAACGCTCTCGGGGAACGCAACATCCTTCGGTAGGCGAACCGCCTGAGAGCGATTGGTTTGGAACAGGGTGGTTCGGGTCATGACGGATTCTCGTCGGATATGCGCAGCGGTATATGTCCCCCGGAGCGGGATATGTCAATGGGATATACGCGACGTCATTGCAACGACGTTCGCCGCGACGGATGCGGTGTGCTGGCGCCGAAGCGAAGGGTCGCGCCGTCACGCCTCGATCAGGTCGCGCAGAAAGATCCGCGTTGCCTCGCGGCTCGGGTCGGCCAGCATGCCTTCCGGCGAGCCTTCCTCTTCCACCACTCCCTGATCCATGAACACCACCCGATCGGCCACGTTGCGGGCGAAGTTCATCTCGTGCGTCACGACGATCATGGTCATGCCCTCTTCCGCGAGGGCGCGCATGACGAGAAGCACTTCGCGTTTCAGCTCGGGGTCGAGCGCCGAGGTAACCTCGTCGAACAGCATCACCTCCGGTTGCAAGGCAAGTGCCCGGGCGATCGCGACGCGCTGCTGCTGTCCGCCGGAAAGCTGATGTGGAAAGCGATGCCCGAGGCCCGCCAGACCGACGCGGTCCAGCACCTCCTGCATGCGCCTCTCTGCCTCGGCCCGATCGAGTCCGCGAACCTTTTGCAGCGCCAGGGAAATGTTGCGAGCAGCGGTAAGATGGGGGAACAGGTTGAACTCCTGGAACACCATGCCGACGCGGCGTTGCGCGGCCAGTGTGGCGGCGCGCGGCAGCCTGGTACCGGCTTGCTGCACGGTGGTGCCATCGATCTCGATCCGGCCGGCGTCGATCGTGCTCAACCCGGCAATGCACCGGACCAGCGTCGATTTGCCGCTGCCGCTGCGTCCGATCAGCACCAGCACCTCGCCTTTCGTCACCGCCAGCGTGACGCCGCGCAGCACCAGATGCGTGCCGTATCGCTTCTCCACCCGATCCAGAGCAACGGCAGGCGTCGCAGTCACGTGACGTGGAACCTGCGCTCGATGGCCGAGGCGAGGAACGAGAACGGATAGGTCAGGATGAAGTAGACGACGGCCAGCGCCGTATAGAACTCGAACGGCCGATAGGTCAGGGCGACCGCGGATTCGGCGCGATAGGTCATGTCCGCAACGGCGATGATGGAAACCAGCGACGAATCCTTGACCACACTGATGAAGACGTTGACCAGCGCCGGCAGCACCCGCCGCAGCGCCTGCGGTAGCACGATGTAGAGCAGTGCCTGGCCGGTGCCGAGCCCGAGCACCTGCGCCGCATCCCACTGGCCCTGCCCGACCGAGACCAGCCCGCCGCGGAAAATCTCCGACAGGAAGGCGCCGCTGTTGAGGCCGATCGTCAGTGCGCCGGCAACGAAAGCCGACAGGTTGATGCCCAGCAGCACGGGCAGCACGTAAAACATCCAGATCAACTGCACCAGGATCGGCGTGGTGCGGAAGAAATCGACATAGACATGCACAAGCTGCGATAGCACGGGCACGCGTGCTGCTCGCGGAACCGCGCTCGCCAGCCCCATCGCCATGCCGATCGCGAGACCGGCGGCGGAGACTTCCGCAGTGGTGATGACACCGAGGCCGAAGCTGTGCAGCGTCTCGGCGTTGAAGACGACGCCCCAGTCCCACTGATAGGCGTAGCCCGCCAAGGCTCAGCCGAGCCCGGCGTTTGCCGGCGTGATGTCCTTCTGCTTGAGCTCCGCCATCACCCCGTTCTTTTGCACCGCGGCAAGGAACGCGTTGACGGCGGCGAGCAGATCGGTGTCCTCCTTGCGGATTCCCCAGGCGACCGGCGTCGGGTTCAGACCCTCATCGTTGTCCGGGACACTCGCGGCCCAGGAGAATTTGTTCAGGATCGGCTGACGCAGCACGCTGACGATGGCGAAGGCGTCCGAGCGGCCGGACTCGATCTCGGCGATCATGTCACCGATGCTGGAGCTGGTCAGCGCGCGCGGGGTCGCGTTGGGCAGCACGCGGTGCACGATCTCCCCTTCGATCGAGCTTTGCGTATAGGCGACGGTCACAGACGACTTGTTGAGCGCCTCGATCGACGTGAGGTGCTTGGGGTTGTTCTTGTTGACGATGAAGATCTGCCCGGCCTCGTAATACGGGTCGGTGAAGTTGATGACCTTCTTGCGCAGCTCGGTGGCCGAGATCGAGGCGCCAATCATGTCGTATTTGTGCGCCAGCAGGCCGGGAATGATGGTGTCCCAACTGGTCGCCACATAGTTGATCTTGACTCCCCAGGCAGCGCCGAGCCGCGCCACAAGGTCGGGGTTGAAGCCATACCAGTGCTGGCTGATGTCTTGCAGCACCATCGGCGGATTGAGCGCCATGGCGACATTGAACACGCCGGCCTTCTTGATCTGGGCCTGGGTAACCCCACTCCCCTGTGCGCCGGCGATGCCGCCCAGGGCGATGCTGCTGCCCCCGACAGCGAGCAGCGTGACGACGGCACGACGAGTAGGCGAGGGCAGATGAGAACTCATTGGCTCCACACTTCTTCATCCAGCAAACGGCGTCGAAACTTTCGGCATGGCGGTTCAGCCATGTCAACCACGTCAACCCGCGGGTTGCCGCAACGCGCCGCCGCTGTCCGGAACGCCCGCCTGGAAACGATCCGGCGCAAAAGCGGCGATCGGCATGTTGGTCGCCCCATCCAGCGCCAGTTGCGCCACGATGCCGCCGACCACCGGCCCCAGCTCGAAACCGTGGCCGCAAAATCCAAACGCATGCACCAGTCCCGGCTGCTTGCGTGACAGGCCGATCACCGGGATCTCGTCAGGCAACACGCCCTCGATGCCGGCCCAGGCATGCACCATGTGCGTGCCCGCAAGGATCGGGAACAGGTCGAGTGCAGTGCGCGCCGATACCGCCAGACGCGCCACATCCAGCGTGATCTGCCCGGTATCGAGATCGCCCAAGCCCTTATGCCCGCCGCCGATCATCACCCGGCCGCTGTCAGTCTGCTTGAAAGAGAGCGGTCGGCCGGTGGCACCGACCACCGGCGCCACGAAGGGCGGCAGCCTGCCCGTCAGCATCATCATGAGAGCGCTGAAGCCGAGCGGGATTTCCTCATCGACGCTGCGAGCCAGCCGCGCGCCCCAGGCGCCGCCGGTGTTGATCAGGATGGGCGCGGACCATGTCGCACCGTCGGCGCAGCGCACGTGCCACTTGCCGTCCCGTCGTTCCACGGCGACCACCCGCGCGCCCTCGTGCACCTCAGCGCCTGCGGCCTCTGCGGCACGGCGGAAGGCCAGCGTCGTGCGGTAGGGCGAGGCAAACCCGTTCCGCCGCGCCACCAGCCCGCCGACGACATGCGAAGCAACCGCTGGGAGCAAACGCCGCAGCTCCGCCGCATCGAGAAGCTCTTCATGGGTCCAGCCCTGCGCCCGCATCGCCGCTTCTCGCGCCCCGAGCTCTGCCATCTCCGCCTCGGTCTCAGCCACCTTCACGTGACCGACCTCGCGGAATCCGCAGTCGTCGCCGACAAGTTCTGCGATGCGGTGCCACAGGTCGAGAGACGCCAGCGCCAGCGGCACCTCCGCCATATGACGGCCAAGCGTGCGCACCCCGCCGGCGGAATAGCCGGACGCATGGGCGGCGACATGGTCCTTCTCCAGCACCAGCACGCGGCGGTTGCGCCGGGCGATGTGCAGAGCCGCCGACATACCGTGCAAACCGCCGCCAACGACAACAACGTCGAAGCCCCCGGCCCGCGTCGGGCGGAAAAGCGAAGCGCGTTCCGCTATCACGCCAGGACCCCACCATCTTGCTGGCCGGGACGCTCCGGCACCGGCTGCGCCGCACCGGCCAGCGCCGCAAAGCTCACCGGACGCGCCGGCCGCACCGGCCCGATCAACGCCACCTGCGCCAGCAGCGCGCAGTCCCGCTCGGGACCGCGCGGTGCATCGAGCAGCGCGGCCATCGCCACAGGGTCCCGACGCGGCGCCTGTGCTGGCGGCGACGCCAAAGGGCTCGGCGCGATGGAACCTTCCACCGCCAGCCCGGCAAGACGGCGCGCGGCGATACGCGCCTGCCCCGCCGCCGCGTCCGGCGAGACGGCGCCGAGGATGCGTCCGGCCGCGAAAACGCCGGGCCGGGTGGTCTGCCCCTGTGCATCGACAATTGGCAGGCCATCGCGGAACGCGCAGCCAAGTGAAACAAGCAACAGCTTTTCGTCGGCGCAGAGCAATAAGCGGGAGAACGGCACCGATTGCACGCGGCCCCCGCCTTCGATCCACAACATCCCCGGCTCCGCGTGCCACACGGTGGCGGCAGGCCGGGCGATCACCCGCGCATCCGGCAGCAGCTCGGCCGCCGCGCGGCCAGCCGGCCCGGCGCCGACGATGGTGATGGATGCGGCGTCTTGCGTCACGGGGGTGCCTCCAGGTCGTCAACGAAACGATGCTCCCCGCTATGCTCGCACTACAAGGACAAGCTGAACACCGCACCCACAGCGTCCCCCGCGCGTAACCCGGGGCAGCCTTGATCTCGGACCAAGTTCCCCGTTACCTGTGTCGCGGCTCGGTCGGAGCCTCCATGTCCGCGGAAAGGGCTGCGCCCGCGACTTCTGAACGGTGGTAGAATCAATTGGACCCACCCTTTCCTGTCTGACAGGCGGACACAGACGCAGGGAAAGGAATATGCCGTGTCCGATCATTCGGAACCGACGCGCGCCCCAGCCGTCCACTCATCCCGCTCCCGATCGCCGTTCCGGCTCAACCTGGAACAACAGCGAAAGCGCGCCAAGGAGTTGTTGCAGGCACTCCGCACGGGTGAAGCCGATGCGCAGCGCAGGTTTCGCCGATACCACCCTCGCGCCGAAGGAGTTTCCGAACCCAACGTAACCGGCAGCCTTGCGCATCTGACCGAGGCACAGCTCGTGATCGCCCGCGAGCTCGGCCTGCCGAGCTGGCCGGCGCTGAAGGCCCACATCCGGGCGACGCGGAAGGCCCGAGACAGCATCCTGCACGATGCGGCAGCGCCCGATGCGGGTGCCAAGACTTTGCACATCCGCTGCGGCTCCGATCTGCGATCCTCGCTTGAGAATGCGGGGTTTGTCGGCGCATTCCTGGAATATGCCGACCCGCTCTGCCAGGGCCCCGTGGTGCACGACCAGGCATGGCTCGCACAACGGGCCGACTTCCTGGCGCAAGCCTACGGACCTCGCACGGGACGCGACGTGACGCAGATCGCGGATGACCTGCACCGCGCCGAAAGCGCCCTTCAGTCTGCTGCCGAACGCTATCAGCGCGTGGTGCTCTGGTTCGAGCACGATACCTACGATCAGCTCGTCCTCGCACGTTGCCTCGCCCAGTTCGCGGATACGCCGCCGCGCCGCCTGGAGTTGATCTCAGTCGATCGTTTTCCGGGCTCGACACGCTTCATCGGCCTCGGTCAGCTTCCGCCGGAGGCTCTCCGCCTGTTGTGGACGCAGCGGCGACCCGTCTCCCCGCAACAGGCATCGGCAGGCCGTTCGGTCTGGCAGATGCTGCGATCCCCGGATCCCACGCCGCTGGCGAGGGCAGCGCGCAACGGCATACCCGAGCTTCCACACCTGGCGAAGGCGCTCCGCCGGCATTGCCAGGAACTGCCATGGCTCGACGACGGCCTGAGCCTGACGGAGCGGCTGGTCCTGCAGCTTCTGGCCGAACGGCCGAGAACCGTCGGCCAGGCCTATGCCGAGCTCATGCTGTCGTGCGAACCGCTGCCCTGGCTCGGCGACCTGATGTTCCTGTTCATCGTCGAGAGCATGAAGCGGTCCGCCGAGCCCGTCTTCACCAGCGCGTTCGATGGCGACGACCGGCACTGGCCGCGGGAACGGCTAACCATCACTGCTTTGGGCCACGCGGTTCTGGCCAGGAAAGTGGACTGGCTCTCGCTTGCCCCGCCTGACCGATGGCTCGGCGGTGTTCACATCCGAAATCAGCACTGCTGGCGCTGGGATGACCAAACCGGCAACACCCACCTCACCCGCGCCGCGCGACAGCGCCGCGGGTGAGCGCCTGGGCTCAGAACCGGCGGCGCGTGGTCCTCTGTGGCCCCTGCCGGTTCGTCAGCGTCAGCGAGATCCCCGCGCAGACCAGCCCGGCCGCCGCCGGCAGCAGCCAGGCCGGCCGCATCAGCAGAGGCACCACCACGTCGTCCCACATCCACTCACTGACATGCGCCTGCAGCCCGTCCTCGACCGCCGCCAGGAAGTCGTGATCGACCATCGCCAGCGCGGTGCCGAGCGGGATGTCCGGCGCCCCCAGCGTCGCCACGGCGACGGCGCCGACCAGGAAGATCGCGGCCAGGACGGCCAGAACGCGCTGCGCAATCACATGAACAGTTTCTCGCCTTTCATCCCGTCATACAAGGAGGACACGAACTCCCCATAGCCGTTATAGATCTGCGTCGGCACCCGTTCGTCCGTGCCCAACACCCGCTCGGTTGCCTGGCTCCAGCGCGGATGCGGCACCGCCGGGTTGACGTTGGCCCAGAACCCATACTCGTCCGGCGCGATCTGCGCCCACATGGTGGCCGGGCGCTTCTCGGTGAAGTTCACTTTCACGAAGGCTTTCCCGGATTTGAAGCCGTATTTCCACGGCAGCGTCATCCGGATCGGCGCGCCGTCCTGCTTCGGCAGCGTCTTGCCATACATGCCCACCGAGATGAACGCGAGCTCGTTTGCCGCTTCCTGGATCGTCACGCCTTCGACATAGGGCCAGGGATAGATCGGCTCATCCAGGCCCGGCATGACCTTCGGCTCCTCGACTGTGGTAAACACCACGTACTTCGCCGAACCAAGCGGCTCCGCGACCTTCAGAAGCTGACTCATCGTGAATCCGGTCCAGGGCACCACCATCGACCACGCCTCGACGCAGCGATGCCGGTATATCCGCTGCTCGAGCTGCACCTGCTTGAGCAGGTCTTCATAAGCGATCGTGCGCGGGGTCTTCACCAGCCCGTCGAATTGGATCGACCACGGGCTGATCGTCATCTTCTGCGCCGCCTCCCACAGATCCTTGTCTTCACTGAACTCGTAGTAATTGTTATAGGTTGTCGCGTCCTTCTCAGGCGTGATGGCACGGCCGGGCTTGTATTTCTTGTTGAGCGGCGCGGCCATAGTCTCATCGGCGCGCGCATGGCCCGACAATCCGGCGGCGACCACCAGCGCCGCCGTGCCGGCCAGCACACCGCGACGGGTCATGGCCACCGCTTCGGGCGTGACGCGACACTCCGGGATCTCCCAGCGGCGCTTTCGGATGACGGTCATGATGAGCTCTCCCTGGTGGCCCCCGATGGGGCTGTTCGCGCGGCTACTATCGGCTCTGCTTGTGCCGCGCATTGTCGGACGCGCCAGCCTGGGGGACATTTCACCACGTTTGCCGGAGCCCTGCCATGCATCTCGCCCGCTTCCCCCGCATCCGCCTGTTCCCTTCCCCCACGCCGCTGGAGCCGCTCGAGAACCTGACCCGCCACCTCGGCGGACCGCGCGTCTGGATCAAGCGCGACGACTGCACGGTGGTGGCGACCGGCGGCAACAAGGTCCGCAAGCTGGAGTTCCTCGCCGGCGACGCCAAGGCGCAAGGCGCCGACCATCTGGTGACCCAGGGCGCCGTGCAGTCGAACCACGTGCGCCAGACCATTGCCGTCGCCGCGCGGCTCGGCATGAAATGCACCGCGCTCCTGGAGCATCGGGTCGAGACCAACGACCCTGCCTATCTCGGCAGCGGCAACGTGCTGCTGGATCGTCTGATGGGGGCCAGCCTGGAGTACCGCCCCGGCGGCACCGACATGAACGCCGCCGCCGAAGCGAAGGGCGCCGAGCTCAAGGCCGCTGGCGCCAGGCCGTACGTGATCCCCGGCGGCGGCTCCAACCGTGTCGGCGCGCTCGGCTATGTCTCCTGCGCCCAGGAGTTGATGCAGCAGGCCGACGAGATGGGACTGAAAATTGACCGCGTGGTCCACGCCACCGGCAGCGCCGGCACCCAGGCGGGACTGGTTGCCGGGCTGGTAGGAAACAACGCCGGCGTGCGGGTGCTGGGCATCGGCGTGCGCGCACCAAAGGACCGGCAGGAAGCCAACGTCCACAAGCTGGCGCAGGAGGTGGCCGAGTATGTCGGCGTCCGCGGCGGCATCCCGCGCGATGCGGTCGAAGCGAACTGCGACTATGTCGGCCCCGGCTACGGGCAGCCCACCGAGGGCATGGCGGAAGCCGTGCGGCTGTTGGCTCGTCTCGAGGGCGTGCTGCTGGACCCGGTCTATTCCGGCAAGGCCATGGCCGGGCTGATCGACCTGATCCGCAAGGGCCAGTTCGGCAAGCAGGAGAACATCGTCTTCCTGCACACCGGCGGCGCCGTCGGGCTGTTCGGCTACACGCAGTTCTTCGACCGGGCGCTGGCCGCGTGACATGCTGACCAGCGACCGCCGTATCCTGACCACCCACACCGGAAGTCTGCCGCGTCCGCCGGCGCTGACCGAGCTTTACGTGCGCCGCGCCCGCGGCGAGCCGGTCGATCCCGAGCAGCTCGCCGCCGAGGGCAAGGCGGCGCTGCGTCAGGTCGTCGCCAGGCAGATCGAAGCCGGCATCGACATCGGCAACAACGGCGAGCAGCAGCGCGAGGCGTTCTTTCTCTACCTGCGCCACCGGCTGAGCGGGTTCGGCGGCGGCTGGACCCGGCGCACCTTCGCCGACATTGCGCGCTATCCCGGCTTTGGCGCCTGGAAGGCAGCGCATGACGCGGTGGGCCTGTCGGTCAGCAACACCGCGCTCGTGCCGGAGGCGATCAGCGAGATCAGATATCTGGACCGCGCGCTGATCGAGGCGGAGTGTGCCGACTTCCGCACCGCGCTCGATCAGGCCGCGGGCGGGTTTGCCGAGCCGTTCATGACCGCCCCCTCGCCCGGCATCGTCGCGGCGGCCCTGCGCAACGCGTACTATAAGACAGAAGACGACTATCTCGCGGCACTCGGCGCCGCCCTGCAGGTTGAGTACGAAACCATCGTGGCGAACGGTTTCCTGCTGCAGATCGACGCGCCCGACCTGGCGCTGGAGCGCCACGTATCTTACCAGGACCGGCCGCTCCAGGACTTCGTGCGCTTCGTCGAGCGGGTGGTGGCCACCATCAATGCGGCGCTGCGCAACATCCCCGCCGATCGTGTCCGCCTGCACGCCTGCTGGGGCAATTACGAGGGGCCGCACGACTGCGATGTGGCGTTGCCCGAGATCCTTCCGGCAATCCTCGAGGCCAGGGTCGGCGGCTTCGTGCTGCCGTTCGCCAACCCCCGCCATGCCCACGAGCACCGTTGCCTCACCTCGATCCCGCTGGGCCAGGGGCACATGACGGGGCGGATCATCGTGGCCGGTGTGATCGACACGTTGACCAACTTCGTCGAGCATCCCGAGGTTGTCGCCGACCGGATCGAGCGCGTGGCGGAGGCGGTGGGCGATCCCACCCGGGTGATTGCGGGGACTGATTGCGGCTTCGACACGTCAGCCGGCCGCGGCCGGGTGGCCAATGACGTTGTCTGGGCCAAGCTGGCGGCTCTGGCCGAGGGCGCGCGGATCGCCTCGCACCGATTGTTCCACTGACCTGAGAGGCAGAAAACCTCCCCTCGCGGGACGGGGCAGGGGGCTGCGAATGTCCCATGTCTCCGGAACGAACGGCACTTCGTGAAACTGGTTCACACGGAGTTCCACGGAGGATGAGACGGAGGACCACGGGAGCGAAAAGCGCCGCAGCGCCGCCTTCAGCCGAAGGCGATTGGCCCGCTCGGCAGACGACCACCAAGGACCCTCCGTGTGTTCTCCGTGCGCTCCGTGTGAACCTCTTTCATGAGGCACAGCTCCCTCGACCGTTTCGCACTTCTGGGACCACGGTAGCCGGCGGGACAAGCGGCGAATCAGGACGGCGGCCCTGGCCGTGGGAATCCCGGCTGGTAGCAGTTGTTAAGGACTCCTGCGCCGCAGGATACTGTGCTCGCATGTCCGCCCCCGCCGCAACGCGCCTGATCGAACTGCCCGACCTTGCCGCGACCGAGCTACTTGGCGCCGAGCTGGTCGCCCTGGCGCACCCGGGCGATGCGATCCTGCTGGACGGTCCGCTCGGGGTCGGCAAGACGGCGCTCGCCCGCAGCTTCCTCCGCACCGCGGCCGGCGATCCGGTGCTCGAGGTCCCCAGCCCCAGCTTCACACTGGTGCAGAGTTACGACACAACCCTCGGCCGCGTGCATCATTTCGACCTTTGGCGAATCGACCAACCGCAGGCACTCATCGAACTCGGATGGGAGGAGGCGCTGCGCGACATCGTGCTGGTGGAATGGCCCGACCGGCTCGGCGAATGGCAGCCCCCCGATGCCCTGACCGCCGCGCTCCATTTCGCCGACGGCGATGCGCGCCGGGTGGTGCTGTCTGGCTGGCCGGGACGGATAGACCGGCTCGGATGATGGCACGGGACGGCCTCATCGCCGCCTTCCTGGCCCGGCACGGGTTCGGCATCGCGCGCGCCGTCCCCCTGGCGCAGGATGCAAGCTTCCGCCGCTATCTCCGCCTGCTCGCCGGGCCCCGGCCGGCCATCCTGATGGACGCGCCGCCGCCCGAGGATATCCGGCCATTCGTGCATCTGGCCCGGCACCTGGCCACCATCGGACTCTCGCCGCCGGAGATCATCGCCGCCGACCCCGAGCATGGCCTGATGCTGGAAGAGGATCTGGGCGACGGCCTGTTCCCGTCGCTGCTGTCGTCAGCCTCGGGCGGGACATTGTTCGATGCCGCGGTGGACGTGCTGCTGGCCATGCAGCGCGCCCCTCTGCCGCCCGGCCTGCCCCGCTGGGGCGCGGCCGAGATGGCGGGGACAGCGCTGAGCACGCTGCTCGACTGGTGGTGGCCGGCGGCGTTCGGCCGGCCGGCGCCCGAACGGGCACGACAACAAATCGGGGCGGCGCTGGAGACGATGCTGGCGCCGGTGATGAACGGACCGTGCTGCTTCGTGCATCGCGACTTCTTTGCCGGGAACCTGGTCTGGTTGCCGGATCGCGAGGGGCTGCGCCGCCTCGGGCTGCTCGATTTCCAGAACGCGGCGATCGGACATCCGGCTTATGACCTCATCTCGCTGATCCAGGATGAACGGCGCGACATCCCAACGGACATCATCACCAGGGTGGTGGAACGCTATCTGGCGGCGCGACCGGAGCTCGATACCGGCGCGTTTCGCGCGGCGATGGCGGCCTGCGCGGCGCAGCGGCATCTGCGGGTGGCCGGGCAGTGGGTGCGGCTGGCTCGACGCGATGGACGCCCGCACTACCTCGCCTACGGCCCGCACACGTGGCGCCTCCTGGACGCCGCGCTGGCCGAGCCGGCCGCAGCACCGCTGGCCGATGCGCTGGACCGCTGGATCCCGCATGACATGCGCGGCAACCCGCCGGGGCTCGCGGCGTGATCCGCCCGCGCACGGCCATGGTGTTGGCAGCCGGACGCGGCAGCCGCATGCGCCCGCTGACCGACGACATCCCGAAGGCGCTGCTGCCGCTCGGCGGCCGCACCCTGCTGGATCACGCGCTCGACCGGCTGGCCGATGCCGGGGTGGAGCTGGCCGTAGTCAACGCCCACTGGCAGGCCGATCGCCTCGCGGCGCATCTCGCCACCCGCGCCGCCACCCGCCGAGGGCCGGAGACCGTCGTCCGTCACGAGCCGGTGCTGCTGGAAACCGGCGGCGGCGTCCAGGCCGCGCGCGACATCCTGGGCCGCGACCCGTTCTACGTGGTCAATGGCGATGCCTTCTGGCTCGACGGGCCGCGGCGCGCGCTCGACCGGGTCGCCGAGGCCTTCGCCGCCGGCCAAACCGATGACGTGCTCCTGGTCCACCGCACCAGCCAGGTGCGCGCCGAGACCGGGCGCGGCGATTTCGCCGTCGATCCGCGCGGTGCGGTTCGCAGGCGGGGGGAGCGCGAGGTGGTCCCCTACACCTACGCCGGCGTGCATCTGCTCACGCCCGCGCTGCTGGACGAAGCACCCGGCGGCTCGTTCAGCATGAACCTGATCTGGGACCGGGCGATCGCCGCCGGACGGCTGCGTGCGGTGGTGCATGACGGGCTGTGGTTCCATCTGTCGTCTCCCGCCGATCTGGCCGACGCCGAGGCACTGCTGCACGAGCGCTGGCCCGACGAACGGCGATGAACCTGTTCACCCTTCCCCCGCATGTCCCTTTCCTGGACGCGGTCGCGGCCGAGTGGCTCGGGCGGGGCCGTGGCGACCCGCTGGAGACAGCGCGCGGGCTGATCCTGTTGCCGACCCGACGGGCTGCCCGCGCACTGGCGGAAGCATTCCTGCGTGTCTCGGGTGGCCGCGCCTTGCTGTTGCCGCGCATCGTGGCGATCGGGGCGCTGGACGAGGCGCCGTTGGCCCTCGCCGGTACGCTCGATCTGCGGCCCGCCGTCGAGCCGATGCAGCGCCTGGCGGTGCTGGCGCGCACGATCCTGGCGATGGGCGGCGCCGACGGCGCCCCGCGCACCGCCGACCGCGCGTGGCGGCTCGCGGTCGAGCTGGCCGCTCTGATGGACGAGGCGGAGCGGGCGGAGATCGACCTGGCCGAGCGGCTGCCGGACGCCGCCGACCCCGCCTTCGCCGAGCACTGGGCGCGCACGCTGACCTTCCTGCGCATCGTGACCGCCGCCTGGCCGGCCTGGCTGGCCGAGCAGGGACTGATGAACCCGGCGGCACGGCAGGTCGCGCTGCTGGACGCACAGGCCGGGTCCTGGCAGCGCCGACCGCCCGAGGGACGCGTCCTGCTGGCCGGCGCCACCGGCGGCATTCCGGCCGTCGCCCGCCTGGCCGGCGCAGTGGCGCGGCTCCCGGACGGAGCGGTGCTGTTGCCGGCCCTCGATTGCGGAATGGACGAGGCGGCGTGGGACGCATTGGAGGAGTCGCACTATCAGGCCGGGCTGCGCCGCCTGCTGGACTCGTTGGGGGCCGTGCGGGACGAAGTGCGGCCGTGGCCGGCGGCACTGCCTGGTGCCGTCCCGGCCGGGCGAATTGCGACGCTGAGCCGCGCGCTGCTGCCAGGGCCGGCGCTGGGAGAGTGGCATCGTCCAGGCGTCGCGGACAGCATTGGGATCGTTCGGCTCGATCCGGCCGATCAGCAGGAAGAGGCGGCCGCGGTCGCCCTGGTGCTGCGCGATGCCCTCGAGACACAAGGTGCCCGCGCCGCGCTGGTGACCCCCGATCGCGAACTGGCCCAGCGAGTGACAGCCGAACTGCTGCGCTACGACGTCGTCGCCGATGACAGCGCCGGCGAGCCGCTGGCGGAGACACCGCCCGCCGTGTTCCTGCGCCTGCTCGCCCGCGCCATCACCGAGGAGCTGGCGCCGGTGGCGCTGCTCGCCTTGCTGAAACACCCGCTGGCTGCGGCAGGACTGTCGCCCGCCGCGTGCCGCGGTGCGGCGAGGTCGCTGGAGTTGGCGGCGTTGCGCGGACCTAAGCCGCCGCCGGGACTGACCGGGCTGCGGCGGGCGGTGGAGCGGATCGCCGGACCGGGCCGCACGGAAGCGATGGCGCTGCTGGGGCGCATCGAGCAGGCGCTGGCGCCGGCCCTCCGCTTTGCCGCTTCCATCGAAGTGACGCCAGCCGAAGCCTTGACCGCGCTGATAGAATCCGCCGAGCGGCTGGCCGCGACAGACGCGCAGCCCGGCGCAGCGCGGCTGTGGGCCGCCGAGGAGGGCGCCGCGCTGGCCGAGCTTCTGGCGGCGGTGCGCGGTTGCCTCCCGGTGCTGCCGGACCAGCCTAGGACGGTGCTGCCGGGCCTGTTGGATGCCGTGCTCGCAGGGGCGGTCGTTCGCAGCCGGCGAGCGCTGCGGGGACGAGCCGGTGCGGCCGGATCGGGCGAGCATCCCCGCGTCTTCATCTGGGGACTTCTGGAGGCCCGGCTGCAAAGCGTCGAGGTAATGGTGCTGGGCGGCCTGGTTGAAAGCGTCTGGCCGGCGGCCGCCGACCCCGGACCATGGCTGTCGCGGCCGATGCGCGCGCGGGTGGGGCTCCCCTCCCCCGAGGTCGGCGTGGGGCAGGCGGCGCATGACTTCGTGTCTGCCGTCTGCGCGGCCCCGACGGTGGTGCTGTCATGCCCGAGGCGGCGGGATGGGGCGCCGGCCGTGCCGAGCCGCTGGCTGACCCGGCTGGAGATGTTCCTGGCCGGGCGCGACGCCTCCCTGCCGGCGCATCCGGCGGTTGGGTGGGCGCGATCGCTGGACCAGCCCCCGGGTGGCGCGGAGCCGGTGAAGCCACCCCTGCCCTGCCCTGCCGTGGCCCGCCGGCCCAGGCGGCTGAGCGTCACCGAGATCGAGACCTGGCTGCGCGACCCCTACGCGATCTATGCCCGGCACGTGCTGCGCCTGACCGCGCTGGACCCGCTGGAGCAGGAAACCGACGCGGCCGACTACGGCACGCTGGTGCACGCAGGGCTGCACCGGTTCCTGGACGAGAACGGCACAAGCTGGCCGCCCGACGCGGCCGCACGGCTGCGGGTCCACCTGATCGGGGCGATGCAGCGGGCGGGCATGCGCGAGGCGCTGCGCAACTGGTGGGAGCCGCGGCTGGCGCGCATCGCCGATTGGGTGGCGGCGACCGAGATCGAGCGGCGGGCACACCACGAGCTGGCGCGGCTATGGCCGGAGGTGCCCGGAAGCTGGGAGCTGCAACGGCCGGGCGGGCGGTTCACCCTGGTGGGGCGGGCGGACCGGATCGAGCAGCGGCAGGACGGCACGCTGGCCATCGTGGACTACAAGACCGGCCACCTGCCGGGGATGAAAGAGGTAGAGGCCGGCCTGGCGCCGCAGCTTCCGCTGGAGGCGGCAATGGCGGCGGCCGGCGCGTTCGGCGCCGAGCGCCAGGGCCGGGCGGCGGAGCTGAGCTATTGGCAGGTGAGCGGCGGGTATGTGCCGGGGCAGGAATTGTCCCTGTTCAGCGGCAATCAGGCAGAGCTGGCGGCTTGCATCGAGGAGGCTCAGGCGAAGCTGGGCGAGCTGATCGATACCTTCGATGACCCAGCACGATGCTATCTGTCGCAACCGCATCCGGGGCGGGCGCCCCGGTTCTCGGATTATGCGCAGCTCGCGCGGGTGGCGGAGTGGGCAGCCGCCGGCGAGGATGGGTAATGCCATCCGGCTGATCCGATGACCACTTTGGGTGGACAGCGGGCGGGCCGCTTATAAGCGCAGACGCCGCGATATCGGACATCGTTGGGCCGAGGACCACTACCGGTTCGCCCGCGGGTGTGTGATCTGAGATGCGGTCAGCAGGTGCAGGCAGGCTTGACCAGCAGGCCTGACAACAACCACAGGACCACGGCGTCACCCGCTATAATGACCAGTAGCGAGACTGCGCCAACTCCTCGTCGGAACAACGACGGCCGATCAATCTCCTGTTTGCCTATCGCCAAACCCATCAATATTACTGCAGCAGTGCAACTGATGATGGTCACCAGAGCCCAGCCTTTGGAGGCTAGCCCAACTTGCGCAGAATCGAAGGTTGAGCGTAGGCAAATCAAGATCTTAGCGAAAAAGTCGCCACTACATTTCTGATCAGCGTTCAGTCGCTCGCGGCGAGCACCGGAAACTCCTGCTGGT
>Ga0335075_10000816_pt1 | contig 52496 bp, 50 predicted proteins | sample Lox_Sample_24_FD_206723 | JGI IMG/M metagenome (GOLD analysis project Ga0335075, IMG submission 206723) | Soil microbial communities from Loxahatchee National Wildlife Refuge, Florida, United States - Lox_Sample_2.4 | ecosystem: Environmental > Terrestrial > Soil > Wetlands | place: USA... | reverse complement strand
CTACCTGATGAGCCGCGGGCTGACCGAAGACGAGGCGATGGCGATGGTGGTGCGTGGCTTTGTCGAGCCGATCGCTAAGGAGCTGCCGATGGAGTACGCGCTGGAGCTCAACCGGCTGATCGAGTTGCAGATGGAAGGCGCGGTCGGCTAGTGGTGGGATTGACTGAAGCGGTTGAGGGTTCGTCACTCACCGCTGCTAATAAGGGCGAGCAGTTCGCGTCGTTCGACGTTGACGCGTTCGAGGTGCCCGGACACCGCGACGAACTCTGGCGGTTCACCCCGCTGCGGCGGCTGCGCGGCCTGCACGACGGCTCGGCGCATACGACCGGAAGCGCGCAGACCACTGTCAGCGAACGACCCGGCGTGCGAGTCGAAACCGTGCGGCGCGGCGACCAGCGACTCGGCGACGCTGGCGTACCCACAGATCGTGTTGCCGCGCAAGCATTTTCGTCGTTCAACGCGGCGACGCTGGTCACGGTTGGGTGTAACACGCAGGTCACCGATCCGGTTGAGGTGGTGATCACCGGCCCGGGTGAGGGTGCGGTCGCCTACGGGCATCTGCAGATCCGGGTGCAGGAGCTGGCCGAGGCCGTCATCGTCATCGACCAGCGCGGCAGCGGAACTTACGCTGACAACGTTGAATTCGTCGTCGACGACGCCGCCCGGCTCACGGTGGTGTGGATCGCCGACTGGGCCGATGACACCGTGCAGGTCAGCGCGCAGCACGCCCGGCTGGGCAAGGATGCGGTGCTGCGGCATGTGGCCGTCACGCTCGGCGGCGACCTGGTGCGCATGTCGGCCACCGTGCGCTTCGATGCGCCCGGCGGCGACGCCGAACTGCTCGGCCTGTACTTCGCCGACGACGGTCAGCACCTCGAGTCGAGGCTTCTGGTCGACCACGCTCACCCCGACTGCAAATCCAGGGCGCTGTACAAGGGTGCGCTGCAAGGGGATCCGGACTCGAGCCGGCCGGATGCGCACACCGTCTGGATCGGCGACGTGTTGATCCGGGCCGAGGCCACCGGCACCGACACCTTCGAGGTCAACCGCAACCTGGTGCTCACCGACGGCGCGCGCGCCGACTCGGTGCCCAACCTGGAGATCGAGACCGGCGAAATCGTCGGCGCCGGACATGCCAGCGCCACCGGGCGATTCGACGACGAGCAACTGTTTTATCTGCGTTCCCGCGGCATCCCGGAAGAGCAGGCCCGCCGACTGGTGGTGCGTGGTTTCTTCAACGAAATCATCGCCAAGATCGCGGTGCCCGAGGTGCGGGAGCGCCTCACCACAGCCATCGAGCACGAACTGGCCATCACGGAATCGAGAGCAACCGCCTAATGACCACTTTGGAAATCAAGGACTTGCACGTCAGCGTCGAGAACGCGTCGGATGGCGGCGATATCGCCATTCTCAACGGCGTCAACTTGACGGTGAGCTCCGGCGAGACGCATGCGGTGATGGGGCCCAACGGATCCGGCAAATCCACGCTGTCCTACGCCATCGCCGGCCACCCGAAATACCGTGTCACGTCGGGCTCGATCACGCTCGACGGGCAGAACGTTCTGGACATGAGCGTCGACGAGCGTGCCCGCGCCGGATTGTTTCTGGCCATGCAGTACCCCGTGGAGGTGCCGGGCGTGTCGATGTCGAACTTCTTGCGCTCGGCCGCTACCGCGGTTCGCGGTGAGGCGCCCAAGCTGCGGCACTGGGTCAAAGAGGTCAAGGCCGCGATGGAGGAGCTGGACATCGACCAGGCGTTCGGCGAACGCAGTGTCAACGAGGGCTTTTCCGGTGGCGAGAAGAAGCGCCACGAGATCCTGCAGCTGGGGTTGCTGAAGCCCAAGATCGCGATCCTCGACGAGACCGACTCCGGCCTGGATGTCGACGCGCTGCGAGTGGTCAGCGAGGGCGTCAACCGCTACGCGGAATCCGAGCACGGCGGCATCCTGCTCATTACGCACTACACCCGGATCCTGCGGTACATCCATCCGCAGTTCGTGCACGTATTCGTCGGTGGCCGCATCATCGAGTCGGGCGGCCCGGAGCTCGCCGACGAACTCGAAGAGAACGGTTACGAGCGCTTTTCCCAATCGGCGGCCACGGGGGCCTGACATGACGCTCTCGGCCACTCATCCCGCGGCGCTGGACCTCGCCGCGATTCGGGCCGATTTCCCGATCCTGAGCCGTGTGATGCGGGGTGGAAACCAGTTGGCGTACTTGGACTCCGGAGCCACGTCGCAGCGGCCGGTGCAAGTCCTCGACGCCGAACGCGAATTCCTGTTGACGTCCAACGGCGGGGTGCACCGAGGCGCGCACCAGCTGATGGAGGAGGCCACCGACGCCTACGAGCAGGGTCGCGCCGACATCGCGGCGTTCGTCGGTGCTGACACCGACGAGCTGGTGTTCACCAAGAACGCGACCGAATCGCTGAACCTGGTGTCCTACGTGTTCGGTGACAACCGGTTCGCACATGCCGTCGGCCCGGGCGATGTCATCGTCATCACCGAGCTCGAGCACCACGCCAACCTGGTCCCGTGGCAGGAACTGGCCCGGCGCACCGGCGCGACGCTGCGCTGGTACGGCGTCACCGACGAAGGCCGTATCGACCTAGAGTCGTTGCAGCTCGATGAGCGAGTGAAAGTTGTTGCTTTCAGCCATCATTCGAACGTGACCGGAGCGATCGCTCCGGTGGCCGAGCTGGTCGCACGAGCCAAGGCCGTCGGCGCGTTGACGGTGCTGGATGCCTGCCAGTCGGTGCCGCACCAGCCGGTCGACCTTCACGCGCTGGACGTCGACTTCGCGGCCTTCTCCGGGCATAAAATGTTGGGCCCCAACGGGATCGGCGTACTCTACGGCCGTGCCGAGCTGCTCAACGCGATGCCGCCGTTTATCACCGGCGGATCGATGATCGAGACGGTGACCATGGAGGCCACCACCTACGCCGCGCCGCCGCAACGGTTTGAGGCCGGCACCCCGATGACCTCGCAGGTGGTCGGGCTGGGTGCGGCGGCACGCTATCTCGGCGCGATCGGTATGGATGTCGTCGACGCCCATGAACGTGAGTTGACCGCCGCCGCGATCGAAGGCCTGTCCGGTATCGACGGTGTTCGCGTGATCGGGCCCAAGTCGACGGAGAACCGCGGCTCACCGGTGTCCTTCATTGTCGACGGCGTACACGCCCATGACGTTGGCCAGGTTCTCGACGACGACGGGGTGGCCGTCCGGGTTGGCCATCACTGCGCATTGCCGCTGCACCGCCGATTCGGGCTTGCCGCCACTGCGCGCGCATCATTCGCCGTCTACAACACCCGCGAGGAAGTCGACCGGCTGGTGGCGGGCGTGCGGCATGCCATCGATTTCTTCGGTGGAGCGTGAGTGGTCGTGCGCCTCGAGCAGATCTACCAAGATGTGATCCTCGATCACTACAAGCACCCGCAGCACCGCGGGCTGCGGGAGCCGTTCGGCGCGCAGGTGCATCACGTCAACCCGGTGTGCGGTGACGAGGTCACGTTGCGGGTGGCGGTGTCCGATGACGGTGAGCACATCGTCGACGTCTCTTACGACGGGCAGGGCTGTTCGATCAGCCAGGCGGCCACATCGGTGCTCACCGAGCAGGTGATCGGTCAAACTGTTGGGCAGGCGTTGAAGACGGTGACGGCGTTCACTGAGATGGTGTCGTCGCGGGGAACCGTGGTCGGCGACGAGGATGTCCTGGGCGACGGCATCGCGTTCGCCGGGGTCGCCAAGTATCCCGCACGGGTCAAATGCGCGCTGCTCGGCTGGATGGCATTTAAGGACGCGCTGGCGCAAGCGATGCACGACGTCGAGGAGGTTAGAGGATGAGCGAAACCGCCGCACCGGACAACGAATTGCTCGCCGACATCGAAGAGGCGATGCGCGATGTCGTCGACCCCGAACTGGGCATCAACGTGGTCGACCTGGGTCTGGTCTACGGGTTGGACTTGACGGAGGGAGACGAGGGCACCATCGCGCTGATCGACATGACGTTGACGTCGCCGGCCTGCCCGCTGACCGATGTCATCGAAGACCAGTCGCGCAGTGCGCTCGTTGGCACCGGTCTGGTCGATGAGCTGCGGATCAACTGGGTGTGGAACCCGCCGTGGGGCCCGGACAAGATCACCGATGACGGCCGCGATCAACTGCGCGCCCTCGGTTTCACCGTCTAATTTCTCTGCAGCGGCGAGTGGCCGAGTCTGTGGGGTTGCGGTCGGACCAGGCCTGACTACCATCGTGGTGTGAGCAATCCCACCCACGGGGGCAAGGAGAAGAGCGTCGGCGCGGAGCCGCATGTGGTCGTGATGTTCGGTGCCACAGGCGATTTAGCGCGTCGAAAGCTGCTGCCCGGCCTATTTCACCTAACCTGCTCTAACCTGGCTCCTGAGATCCGCATCATCGGTACGTCGCTCGAAGACATCGACAGTGAGACCTTCCGCAAACTGGTGTCGAAGGCCTGCCGCGAGTTTGGCAGCCACAGCCACGACATATCCGATGATGTTTTGGATCAGTTCACCAACAATTTGACTTTCATACCTATGCAGGACGGGCCCGAAGCGCTGGCCAGCGCCGTGGTTGAGCAGAGCGATGCCCTCGGCGGTGATGCCCATCTGCTGCATTACCTGAGCGTGCCGCCGGCGGCAGTGATGCCGGTGATGGAAACGCTGCACAAGGCGGACCTGGTGCACAACTCCCGGGTCATCATGGAAAAGCCGTTCGGTGTCGATCTGGCCAGCGCGCGAGAACTGAACGCGGCGATTCACGAGATCTTCGACGAGGAGCAGATTTTCCGGATCGATCACTTCCTGGGCAAGGAGGCCGCGCAGAACATCCTCGCGTTCCGGTTCGCGAATGGCTTGTTCGAGCCGATCTGGAATCGAAACTTCATCGACCACATCCAGATTGACGTGCCGGAGAGGCTTACCTGTGAGAATCGCGCTGGGTTCTACGAATCCGTGGGTGCGTTCAAGGACATGGTGGTCACTCACTTGTTCCAGATTCTGGCGTTCGTCGCGATGGAGCCGCCCACCGAGCTTGCTTCGGAGGCGATCAGCGACGAGAAGAACAAGGTGTTCCGTTCGATGCGCCCGCTTGATCCAACCGAGGTGGTGCGTGGGCAATACCGGGGTTACCGCGACGAGACGGGGGTGGCTCCGGACTCGGATACCGAAACGTTCGTCGCGCTCAAAGCCGAGATCGATAACTGGCGCTGGGCGGGTGTCCCGTTCTTTCTGCGCACCGGCAAAGGCCTCGCTGAGGGACAGCGCATCATCTCCATCGCATTTCACGAGCCGCCGCGGAGTATGTTTCCGCCCGGATCCGGTGTGGGACAAAAGGGTCCAGATCACTTGACCTTTGACCTTGCCGACGTGTCGAAGATGTCGCTGTCGTTCTACGGCAAGCGGCCCGGACCGGGAATGAAGCTGGACAAACTCAGCCTGCAGTTCACCATGGAAGAGACCGGCCATGCCGGCGATGTGCTCGAGGCCTACGAGCGTCTGATTCTTGACGCGATGCGCGGCGATCGAACGCTGTACAACACCGCCGAGGGTATCGAGCGGCTCTGGGAGGTCTCGGCGCCGTTGATCGAGGATCCGCCGCCTGTACGCAGTTACGACCTCGATTCGTGGGGTCCCAACGCGGTCCATCCGTTGATCGCGCCGCGGGCGTGGCGCCTGCCGTTCGAGCGTGGCTGGCGGGACAAGAAGTAACTCCGTCAACGCCAGGGCAGGTCGCTGTTTTCTCCGCTCCAGCGTGACGGCGGGATCATCGGCGCCCCGCGCAGTCCCGACGCTTCGACGTGGCGCAGTGCGGCGTCGAGGTGCTGGCGCATCCGGCGTTCGGCTTTCTGTGGGTCTTTCGCGGTGATGGCAGCGGCGATCGCGCGATGCGACTTGGCGGCTTCGTCGCGGTCGTACTGAGTGATGTCTTGTTCGGCCGCCGCCCACCGCACCGCCTGTTCGACGGCGGCCAAAACGGTGGTGAGGAGCGGGTTTCCGCTGGCCTGCACCAGCAGTTCGTGGAATTCGTGGTATCCGGTGCCGTCGGGTGCGATGCCGTGATTGGCGACAGCAGCGATGCGCTCACGTTGTTCAGTGGTGGCGTGCTCGGCGACATGCGCCGCCGCCGCGGGCTCGAGCATCTTCCGGAAATCCAGCAGGTCGCCCCAGGTCGCTCCGGTCAGGGTGAACAACTGCACCAGTGAATGAGCGGTCCGTTCGGGTTCGGGATGGCGGATACGTACGCCGCTGCGCCCCTGGCTGGTGGCGGTGAGCCCCTCGGCGTCCAGCAGTCGCAGCGCCATGCGGACCGTTTCCCGGCTCACGCCGAGTTGGCTGATCAGTTCGCCTTCGGTGGGCAGCGAATCGCCCGGCACGAGTTCGCCGGACAGTATTCGCCGACGCAGGGCAGCGGCCACTAGGTCGGGTGCACGGGACGCTCTTGCCATCGTCACACTGCTTAGTATACTAAGTCGTCATGGTGAATGTCCCAAATGCCGCCGTGCTGACCGGCGCGTTCCGGCCGATGCGGTTCGAGGCGACGGTCGAGGACTGCGTGACTACCTTCGGCGAAATCCCGAAGGGCCTCGCGGGAGGGTTCTACCGCGTCGGTCCGACGTTCAAACGGCCGACCCGACAGGGCGCCAACGGTCTGCTGGCGATGGATGGCATGGTGCAGGGCCTGACCTTCGACAACGGCCGCGCCGACTTTCGTAACCGTTGGGTTCGAACGCCGAAATACCTGCTGGAAGACAAGCATCACCGTGGCATGTTCTGCTGGACCGACGGCGACTGGACCGACTGGCGCAACATCGGTTTCGGCGCCGCCGTGCGTGACGAGTTCACCCGTGGAATTCCCCAGGGCACCAACAACATCAACTGCTTCCCGTTTGCCGGCGAGGTACTCGCGTCCGGTGAACAGGGCAGCCCACCGGTCGCACTGGACCCGATCACCCTGGACACCCGCGGCGTGGTGTCCTGGTCGGCGCAACTGTCGCGCGGGATCTTCGACCGGGCCGGCTACGGTGACGCAGCGTTCACCGCGCACCCGAAATGGGACAGCACAACCGGCACGCTCTATGGCTGGGCCTACAGCAACCACAAGCCCTACGTCACCGTCCATGTCGTAGGGCCGGATGGAACAGTGGCATCCCGCGAACTCTGGGATGGGCCGTATTCCTCGGAGGTCCACGACATGTGGCTCACCCCGGAATGGATGGTGTTGCCGTTTCAGGGTTTCGTGTTCGACCCGGACCGGATTGAGCACGGACAGTCGGTGCAGGGGTGGCATCCGGAGCTCCCGACCATGTTGGCGCTGGTGCCGCGCGACGACGTCGAGAATGGCGAGATCCGTTGGATCACTGCAGAAATCGAACCGCAGTACGCGATGCATACCCTGGCGGCTGACGTCGACGGCGACACGCTGACCCTGGAAGCCCCGCTCTTCGAGCGCCCGCCGTTCCCGTTGGACATCGACGGGTTCAAGGGCGATGATGTCGCACTGTTCTTCAATCTGGCGCGCAGCACGCTGGGTCGCTGGACCGTCGACCTGGCCGGCGGCAGCGTGAAATCCGAACTGCTCGATGATCAGCCGTGCGAGCTGCCCAAGGTCGATGAACGCTTTTACGGACGCGGACACCGCTGGGGATTCTTGATCGGTGGTGATGCCAAGGGCAACGGCATGCGGATGCACAGCCTGGTCGTGCGCGACCGCGACGCCGGCACCGAACAGCAATATCGCCTGCGGCATGAGCGCCCCGCGCTGGTAATGGAGCCGACGTTTGTCCCGCGCACTCCCAAGGCCGTAGAAGGCGATGGCTACCTGATGGTCCCGGTTTCCCGCTGGACTGAAAACCTCGGCGAATACCTTATTTTCGATACCGACGACATCACCGCGGGACCCATATGCCGCATCGAGATCCCGTTCCTTCTCGGGTTCACCCCGCACGGGCACTGGATGGACTTCCGGTGACGCTGACCGACGTTGAGGAAGTCGCGTTACGTGCCTCGGTGCACGGTATCGTCGCCGGCTTCGGCAACGCCTACTTCAGCCGGTGCAGCGAAACCCTGCAACATCCCAACGAGCTGTGGGACGCGTTAGCAGCGGGCGGTTTCGTCGGCGTGAACCTGCCCGAGGAATACGGCGGCGGCGGAATGGGATTGAGCGCGATGAACATCGTCGCCGAAGAGGCCGCCGCCGCGGGCTGTCCGCAGATCATGCTGATGATCTCACCGGGAATCGTCGGCAGCCTGCTGGCGCGGCACGCCAACCATGAGCAGAAACAGCAATGGCTGGCCCCAATGGCGGCGGGAAAAGTCAAGATCGCCTTCGCGATCACCGAACCCGACGCCGGATCCAACAGCCACCAGCTCGCCACCACCGCACACCGCGACGGCGACAAGTACTACATCAGCGGGCAGAAGACTTTCATCACCGCGGCCGACCAAGCCGACGCGCTGCTGGTCGTCACTCGCACCGGCGCCGACGCGAAAGGCCGCGCCCAGCTGTCGCTGTTTCTCGTCGACCGCGACACGCCCGGAATCGAGATGCACCGCATCCCGATGACGTTCGAGATCACCGACAAATCGTTCACCGTGTTCTTCGACAACGTCGCCGTCCCGGCCGATCGGTTGGTCGGTGGCGAAGGCAACGGATTACGTGTCGCGTTCGACGGCATGAACCCCGAGCGGGTGATCATCGCCGCGATCTGCAACGGCGTCAGCCGCTACGCCCTCGACAAAGCCGTCGCCTACGCGCGGGAGCGCCGGGTGTGGCAGGTGCCGGTCGGCGCGCACCAGGGCGTCGCACATCCGTTGGCCGAAGCCAAGATTGCGCTCGAGGCTGCCCGTCTGATGACGCGCCACGCCGCCGCCGGCTATGACGCCGGAGCCGACGCCGGCGAACCCGCCAACATGGCCAAATTCCTGGCCGCCGATGCCGCCATCCGCTGCCTGGATCAGGCGATCGAGGTGCACGGCGGCAGTGGCTTTACCCGTGAGGTCGCGCTGGCCAACATGTACGAGTTCGTCCGGCTGTTCAAAACCGTGCCGATCACCCGCGAGATGATCCTCAACCACATCGCGCAGCACAGCCTCGGCCTGCCGAAGTCGTACTGATCCTTTCCACCGGCTAGTGCTGGTGATGCCTGCCGCCGGGCGGGGCGCAGGTGCCGTTATCAGCCTGTTGAACGCTGATCGCCGTAGCCTGCAGCGTGCCGCTCTCGTCTTTGGTTCCTCGCGCGGCGACGCACTTACCCTGAGCAAGTGTCTGCGCATCGGTGGCGGTCTGCTTGGCGTATTTGGTCGTGTCGGTGACCGTCACGTTGGATTGCGAGCTGTTGCCATCGGCGTCGGTGGAGTTGACGGTGATGGTGTAACCCGCGACCGAGGCAACCGTGCCGCTGACCGAGCGATGCTTCGCATTTGCGCCGGCTGGGTGCTTAAGCTCCTGGCACTTGCCGTCGACGGCCGGGCTGACGCGCACGAACCGCGCGGTGATCGCGCCGCCGCTGTCCGCGCTGTCCCGGGTGGGATGTACCGCAACGCAACTGCCGGCGGTGACGTCCGTCAGCTGCGCAGGGGTGACCTCGGTGATCTTCGTCGACGGACTGAAGTCGACCGTGGCATTTCCGCTCTGCTGGGAGACCTGGATCGCGTCGCCCGACACCGAGGCGATCATCCCGTTGACCCAGGCCTTCCCGTTCGCGGGCGCTGACGGGGACGACGTCGCAGCGGAGCTCGTCGGGCCAGCCGCAGTGGGGGGCTGGGTCGTATTTGACGTCGTGTCGGACGAACCGCACGCGGCGACGGATAGCGCGGTTGCGCCGGTGAGCGTGAAAAGCGCCAATCGGGTCAGTCGCGCGGGCGCGAGAATGGTCGACATCAAAGTCCTTTCAGATCGTCGGCCGCTGTGCGCGGGCCGGCCATGCAACGCTTCTCACAATTGGCGGCGCAGCTGAGCGCCCGCTGGCGGCCGATTATGAGCCAGCTGTGTAGGAGAGGCGTCTCTAGAACCCGGCTTCGGAAAGTTGCATGACTCCGTCGTCGATGGTGTCGATGATGCCACGCAGCGCGGTGAGGTTCGGCAGCATGTTCTGCGCGAAGAATCGCGCGGTCGCGATCTTGCCCTGATAGAACGCTTCGTCTTTTGTCGGCACCGTGGCCAGGGCCGCTTGCGCGATGTCGGCTTGCACCAACAGCCGCCAACCGATGAGCAAATCGCCGACGGCTAGCAGGAAGCGCACCGACGCCAGCCCGACTTTATATATCTCCGTTGGGTTTTCCGCGGCGGCCAGCAGGTAACCGGTCAAGGTGGCGGTCATTGTCCGGACGTCGTCAAGCGCGGTGCGCAGCAGCCCGGCGGGCTGCCTCAGCGTGTGGTCACAGGTGTCGATGGTGTGGCTGATCTGCGACGCCACGTGCTCGAGGGCTTGGCCCCGGTCGCGGATGATCTTGCGGAAGAAGAAGTCCAGCGACTGGATTGCGGTGGTGCCCTCATACAGCGAGTCGATCTTGGCGTCACGGATGTACTGCTCGATGGGGTAGTCGGTCAAAAAGCCCGACCCGCCGAGCGTCTGCAGCGACTCGGTCAATATTTCGTACGTCCGTTCCGAGCCCACCCCCTTGACCACGGGGAGCAGCAGATCGTTGACGCGGTGCGCCATCTCGGCGTCTACACCTGAAACATGTTGTGCAACAGCACTATCCTGGTGTGCTGCGGCATACAGGTAGAGCGCTCGCAAACCCTCGGCGTAGGCCTTCTGCGTGATTAGGCTGCGGCGCACATCGGGGTGATGCATGATCGTGACCCGCGGTGCGGCCTTGTCGGTCATCTGGGTCAGATCGGCGCCCTGCACCCGCTGCTTGGCGAATGCCAGCGCGTTGAGATACCCGGTGGACAGCGTGCCGGCGGCCTTCACGCCCACCGTCATCCGTGCATGCTCGATGACCGTGAACATCTGCGCGATCCCGCGGTGTACGTCGCCGACCAGATAGCCAACCGCGGGCAGCCCGTGAGCGCCGAAGGTCAACTCACAAGTCGGGGAGGCTTTCAGGCCCATCTTGTGTTCCAGCCCGGTGGCGAAAACCCCATTGCGCGAACCGAGCTCGAAAGTCTCGGGGTCGAAGAGGTATTTCGGTACGTAGAAAAGGCTCAAGCCTTTGGTGCCCGCACCGGCCCCCTCGGGCCGCGCCAGCACGAGATGAAAGATGTTCTCGGCGGTATCGCCCACGTCGCCACCGGAGATGAAACGTTTGACGCCCTCGATGTGCCAGCTGCCGTCCGGTTGCGCGATCGCCTTGGTTCGACCAGCGCCGACATCGGAACCGGCGTCGGCCTCGGTCAACACCATGGTGGCTGCCCAGCCTCGTTCAAGGGCCATCGCCGCCCACTGCTTCTGCTGCTCGGTGCCCTCGGCGGAGAGTGCGTTGGCCATCGCCGGGCCCATGCTGTAGAAGAAGGCCGCAGCCGGATTGGCGCAGTGCAGCATTTCGTTGATCGCCCACGTCACCGGCCCCGGCGCTGACACGCCGCCGATCTGTTCGGCAAGACCGATGCGCCACCACTCGGCGTCTTTGGCCGCCTGCACCGACTTAGCCAGCTCGGCGGAGACCGAGATGCTGTGCCGGTCCGGCTCGAAAACCGGTGGGTGGCGGTCGGCTTCGGCGAACGATTCGGCGATCGGGCCCTCGGCCAGCCGCGCGACCTCGTCGAGCATCGTTCGGACCGTGTCGACGTCGAGATCGCGATAGGGTCCTGCGCCGAGGACGGTGCCGATGTTCAAGACCTCGAACAGATTGAACTCGAGGTCGCGCAGGTTAGCGATGTAGTGCCCCAACGGTTTTCCTCCCCTGTCGGACGCCCGGGCCAAATGTTGGACGCAGTGTGTCCGATGCGAGAAGGGGTACGCAACCGTAAGCTACGGCGACGGAAGCGTAACCTACGCCGACGCAACCGTAGGGTCCGAGGTCAGTGAGTGGTGCTGCGCCTCAGACGATGTCGGTTGTGCCCAAAGCACGGCCGTAGAGTTGTGCCATGTTTTGGTTGTGCAGAACCTGCGGTGTCGAGCACAACACCGCGTCAAGCGTGTGCGCGATTTGCGCCGACGACCGGCAGTGGGTGCCGGCCGAGGGGCAGCAGTGGGCGACGCTGGAGCAATTGGTTGCCGAAGGGATGCGGTCGCAGGTTGCCGTCGTTGAGGACGGGCTCGTCGCGATCGGCAGTTCGCCGGCGTTGGGAATCGGACAGCTGGGAAAGCTGGTGTGCTCCGATGCCGGCAACGTGTTGTGGGATCCGTCCGGCTTTGTCGACGACGACGCCGTGGCTGCGGTCGTCGAGCGCGGGCCGGTCATCGCCATCGTGGCCAGCCATCCGCACATGTACGGCGCACAAGTCGAGTGGAGCCACCGGCTCGGCGGCGTGCCCGTGTATGTGAACGCCGCGGATGCCGAGTGGGTGATGCGTCCGGACCCGGTGATCCAGCAGTGGTCGGATACCTTGCGGCTGACCCGGGCGTTGTCCGTGGTGCGGGTAGGCGGACATTTCCCCGGCAGCGCCGTCGCCTGCTGGACCGAAGGGGCCGACGGCCGCGGTGTGCTGCTGGCCGGCGACACCATATTTCCCAACCCGGACCGCCGCACGGTTGCGTTTCTGCGCAGCTACCCGAACCGCCTTCCGTTGTCCGCGGCCGTGGTGGAGCGCATGGCCGGCACGCTGGCGGCGTTGGACTTCGACCGTATCTACGGCCTGTTCACCAACGCCATCGACTCCGACGGTCACGCCGCGGTGCAGCGATCGGCCGCCCGCCACGCTGCGTGGGTCCGCGGCGACTACGACCACCTGACTTGACGACCCGTGGAACGCAGTGGAACAAAGCGGCAGTTCACGGCGTTGATCGGGTCGTGACTACCCAAGATCTCACTGCCGAACAGTTCAACGACACCGTCAACGGCAACGACATCGTTCTCATCGACTTCTGGGCCTCCTGGTGCGGACCATGTCGCCAGTTCGCGCCCACGTTCGCCGCGTCCGCGGCGAAGCACCCCGACATCGTGCACGCCAAGGTCGACACCGAAGCCGAACAACAACTTGCCGCGGCTGCCCAGATCCGATCCATCCCCACGCTGATGGCGTTCAAGAAGGGGAAGTTGGTGTTCAACCAAGCCGGCGCCCTACCGCCGGCTGCACTGGAGGATCTGGTCCAGCAGGTGAAGAACTTCGACATCGACGCCGCGATCGCGGCGCAGGAGCAAGACCAGGCCTGATGATTCCGGTCTGACTGCCTGACTCTGCCCCGCAAGCGGGAGGTACCCGCACAGCTGGCCGCTATGCGGCCCGCATCGTCATCAGGCGCGGTCGGTTACCGTTCAACGGTGAGTTTGGTCCTCGTTGAACATCCGCGGCCGCAGGTCGCGCTCATTACCCTCAACCGGCCGGAGCGGATGAACTCCATGGCGTTCGACGTCATGGTGCCGCTCAAGGCGGCCCTGGATGAGGTCACCTACGACAACTCGGTGCGGGTGGTCGTGCTGACCGGGGCGGGCCGAGGCTTCTCCTCCGGCGCCGACCACAAGTCGGCGGGGGAGGTGCCGCACGTCGAAGGCCTGACCCGGCCGACCTACGCACTGCGCTCGATGCAGATCCTCGACGAGGTCATTCTGGCGCTGCGACGGCTGCACCAACCGGTGATCGCCGCGGTCAACGGGGCAGCGATCGGCGGCGGGCTGTGCCTCGCGCTGGCCGCGGACATCCGCGTCGCATCGAGCGGAGCCTATTTCCGGGCCGCGGGCATCAACAACGGGTTGACCGCCAGCGAACTGGGTCTGAGCTACTTGTTGCCGCGGGCCATCGGTTCGTCGCGGGCGTTCGAGATCATGCTGACCGGCCGGGACATAGACGCCAAGGAAGCCGAGCGGATCGGGCTGGTGTCGCGCCAGGTACCGGAGGATCAACTGCTGGAGACCTGCTACGAGATGGCCGAACGGATCGCGGCGTTCTCACGGCCGGGAATCGAGTTGACCAAGCGCACACTGTGGAGTGGACTGGACGCCGCTAGCCTGGAAGGGCACATGCAGGCCGAGGGCCTGGGCCAGCTCTTCGTTCGCCTGCTCACCACCAACTTCGAAGAGGCGGTTGCCGCGCGTGCCGAGAAACGGCCGCCGGTGTTCACCGACGATAAGTAACACTGCATAAGGAGAGTGACCGTGATCACGGCTACGGACCTCGAGGTCCGCGCTGGCGCGCGCACGTTGCTCTGTGCTAATCGGGAAGGAGCCCCCGGCCCGGCATTGCGGATACAGCCCGGTGACCGCATCGGGCTGGTCGGGCGCAACGGCGCCGGCAAGACCACCACCCTGCGCATCCTGGCGGGGGAGAGTGAGCCGTACGCCGGAACCGTGAGCCGCAACGGCGAGATCGGTTATCTGCCGCAGGATCCCAAAGAGGGCGATCTCGACGTCCTGGCCCGTGATCGGGTGTTGTCCGCGCGCGGCCTGGACACGCTGCTGACCGACCTGGAAAAGCAGCAGGCGCTGATGGCCGAGGTCGCCGACGACGCCGCCCGCGACCGTGCGATCCGCCGTTACGGTCAACTCGAGGAACGCTTCGCCGCACTGGGCGGTTACGGCGCCGAAAGTGAAGCGGGCCGCATTTGCGCGAGCCTCGGGTTGCCCGAACGGGTGCTGACCCAGCAGTTGCGCACGCTGTCCGGCGGGCAGCGCCGACGGGTGGAGCTGTCGCGAATTCTGTTCGCCGCCTCCGACACCGGCGCCGGCTCGTCCACAACATTGCTGCTCGACGAGCCGACCAACCACCTCGACGCCGATTCACTGGGCTGGCTACGGGATTTCCTGCGGAACCATTCCGGCGGTCTGGTGGTCATCAGCCACAACGTCGACCTGTTGGCTGACGTCGTCAACCGGGTCTGGTTTCTCGACGCGGTGCGCGGTGAGGTCGACGTCTACAACATGGGTTGGCAGAAGTATCTTGACGCCCGCGCCACCGACGAGCAGCGCCGCCGCCGGGAACGCGCCAACGCCGAACGCAAGGCCACCGCATTGCGCGCCCAAGCCGCAAAACTCGGCGCGAAGGCCACCAAAGCCGTTGCGGCCCAGAACATGCTGCGACGCGCCGACCGGATGATGGCCGCGCTCGACGAAGAGCGGGTGGCCGACAAGGTGGCGCGGATCAAGTTCCCCAGCCCGGCGGCCTGCGGGCGCACCCCGCTGGTGGCCACCGGGCTGACCAAGACCTACGGATCGCTGGAAGTCTTCACCGGTGTCGACCTCGCCATCGACCGCGGCTCGCGGGTGGTGGTCCTGGGCCTCAATGGCGCGGGCAAGACGACCTTGCTGCGGCTGCTGGCCGGCGTCGAGCAACCCGACGCCGGGGCGCTTGAGCCCGGACACGGTTTGAAACTCGGGTATTTCGCGCAAGAGCACGACACCCTCGACACCGCCGCGACGGTATGGCAGAACATCCGGCACGCCGCACCCGATTCCGGCGAACAAGACCTGCGGGGTCTGCTCGGGGCCTTCATGTTCAGCGGTAGCCAGCTCGAGCAGTCGGCGGGCACGCTGTCCGGCGGGGAGAAGACCCGGCTTGCGCTTGCCGGTCTGGTGGCGTCGACGGCGAATGTGTTGCTGCTCGACGAACCGACGAACAACCTCGATCCGGCTTCTCGCGAGCAAGTGCTGGACGCGCTGCGCAGCTACACCGGTGCGGTGGTGCTGGTGACGCACGATCCCGGCGCCGCCGAAGCGCTCGCTCCGCAACGTGTCGTGCTGCTGCCCGACGGCACCGAGGACCATTGGTCCGAGGACTACGGGGACCTGATCGAGTTGGCTTGACAGTTAGCTTCACGGTGGCGCAGGCGATTTCGCCAAAGTGCCGCGCCACTGACGTCGGCTTCTTACTCTATGTGCTTTGGGGATCCTGTTCAGCGGGGAGGTGGCGATGAGGAAATCGAAAAAGTCGCGCACGCAGTTGTTGGGCGAACTGCGCAGCGCCTACGAGGGTGGGGCCAGCATTCGTACTCTGGTCGCGTCCACCGGCAGATCGTACGGTTCCATACACAGCATGCTGCGCGAGTCGGGCACCACGATGCGCAGTCGCGGTGGTCCTAACCACCGCACCCGGTCCCGGTAAGCCGGTACTTTCGCCGCGACGACTTATTCCTGGCGTACCGAGCTCTCGACCAGATCGAGGACGGCGCTAAGGCGTTGCGGATCTTCACCGGAGGCCACCCGGGCGACGAGCCCGTCGAGAACCAGGTCCAGGTAGCACACCAACACGTCGCTGGGAATGTCGTCACGCACCCGCCCCGCCTGCTTCTGTCGACGCAGCCGATCAATCGTTGCCGCCGTCAACTCTGCAGAGCGCTCTGCCCACCCACGACTGAACGCGGGGTCGTGGCGCAGCTTGCGCGCGATCTCCAATCGCGTGGCGAGCCAGTCGAACTGGTCGGGCGCATTGAGCATGTCCCGCATCACTTGGATGAGACCCTCGCGTGACGCGACCGCGGCCATCCGCTCGGCGTCCTCGCGGGCCAATTCGAAGAACAACGTGTCCTTGTCGCGGAAGTGGTGGAAGATCGCTCCCCGCGACAAGCCGATGGCATGTTCCAGCCGGCGCACCGTCGCTTGCTCGTAGCCGAATTCGGCAAAGCAGCGACGGGCACCGTCGAGGATCTGGCGGCGACGGGCCGCCAGATGGTCCTGGCTGACCTTAGGCACGGCGCCCCGCTAGCTCCGCAAGTAGCGACCCGCTGCGCCCGGCTGCGCCGCGCTTGCGATCGCCACTAGCTCGACCTGAGCATGTTGCGCAGCACGTATTGCAAGATGCCGCCGTTGCGGTAGTAGTCGGCTTCGCCCGGCGTGTCGATGCGCACCACAGCGTCGAACTCCACTGTTTTTTCGGCATCCGTACCCGCCTTTTTGGCCTTGACGTGCACCGTCTTTGGCGTCTTGCCGTCGTTGAGCGCTTCGATGCCGGTGATGTCGAATACCTCGGTGCCGTCGAGACCCAATGACTCGGCGGTCTTGCCGTCGGGGAATTGCAGCGGGATCACACCCATGCCGATCAGGTTGGAGCGGTGGATGCGCTCGAACGACTCGGCGATCACCGCACGCACACCCAGTAGCCGCGTGCCCTTGGCCGCCCAGTCCCGTGACGAGCCCGAACCGTATTCCTTGCCACCGAGCACCACCAGCGGAATGTCTTTTGCTGCATAGTTTTGCGCAGCGTCGTAGATAAACGCCTGCGGTTTGTCAGGCTGGGTGAAGTCGCGGGTGTACCCACCGGAGACATCGTCGAGCAGCAGGTTGCGCAGCCGGATGTTGGCGAACGTGCCGCGGATCATCACCTCGTGGTTGCCGCGCCGCGAGCCGAAGGAGTTGTAGTCCTTGCGCTCGACGCCGTGCTCGTCGAGATACTGCGCCGCCGGGGTGCCCGGCTTGATGCTGCCCGCCGGCGAGATGTGGTCGGTGGTCACCGAGTCTCCGAGCAGCGCCAGCACCCGCGCGCCGCTGATATCGCTGACCGGCTCCGGGTCGGCAGGCATCCCCTCGAAGTACGGCGGTTTGCGCACATAGGTCGACTCGGCGTCCCAGTCGAAGGTGTTGCCGCTGGGAGTGGGCAGGTTGCGCCACCGCTCGTCGCCCTTGAACACGTCGGCGTAGTTCTTGACGAACATCTCCTGGTTGATCGCCGAGGCAATGGTGTCCGAGACGTCTTTCTGCGACGGCCAGATGTCTTTGAGGAAGACGTCGTTGCCGTCGTTGTCCTTGCCCAGCGGTTGCGATTCGAAATCGAAGTCCATCGAACCGGCCAGCGCATAGGCGACCACCAGCGGCGGGGAGGCCAGGTAGTTCATCTTCACGTCAGGGTTGATGCGGCCCTCGAAGTTCCGGTTCCCCGACAGCACCGCGGCGACGGAGAGGTCGTTGTCGTTGACGGCCTTCGAGATCTCCTCGGGCAGCGGGCCGGAGTTGCCGATGCAGGTGGTGCAGCCGTAGCCGACAAGGTAAAAGCCGAGCTTCTCCAAATACGGCCAGACCCCGGCCTTTTCGTAGTAGTCACTGACGACCTGCGAGCCCGGCGCCATGGTGGTCTTCACCCATGGCTTGGAGGTGAGGCCCTTCTCGACGGCATTGCGCGCCAGCAGTGCCGCGCCGAGCATCACCTCGGGGTTGGACGTATTGGTGCATGAGGTGACGGCAGCGATCACCACCGCGCCGTGGTCGAGCACGAATTCGCCGAGTTCGTCGGACTTGATCGTCACCGGGTTGCTCACCCGGCCCTTGGCGTGCTTTGCAGCCGACTCCACCGGTTTGTGGTCGTCAGCGTGGCCGTTGCTCAGTGCCCCCGGGTCACTGGCCGGGAACGTCTCGTCGACCGACTCATCCAGCTTCGAGTAGTCCGTCTTGTCCGGGTCGTCGCCAACGTAGGTGGGGATTTGCTCCCGGAAGGTGGATTTGGCCTGGGACAACGCGATTCGATCCTGCGGCCGCTTCGGTCCCGCGATCGAGGGCACCACGTCGGCCAGGTTCAGCTCGAGGTACTCGGAGAACTCCGGCTCGTGCTTGGGGTCATGCCACAACCCCTGCTCTTTGGCGTAAGCCTCGACTAGTGCGAGTTGCTCTTCGTCGCGCCCGGTGAACCGCAAGTAATCGATCGTCTCCTGGTCGATCGGGAAAATCGCTGCGGTGGAACCGAATTCGGGGCTCATGTTACCCAGCGTCGCGCGGTTGGCCAGCGGAACTTCGGCCACGCCCTCGCCGTAGAATTCGACGAACTTGCCGACCACGCCGTGCTTGCGCAACATTTCGGTGACGGTGAGCACCACGTCGGTGGCGGTCACGCCGGGCTGGATCTCACCGGTGAGTTTGAAGCCGACCACCCGCGGGATGAGCATCGAGACCGGCTGACCGAGCATCGCGGCCTCCGCTTCGATTCCGCCGACACCCCAGCCCAATACGCCCAGGCCGTTGACCATCGTGGTGTGCGAATCCGTACCGACGCAGGTGTCCGGATAGGCGGTAACTATCCCCCCCGAGCCCGCGCGCTCCATGACCACGTGCGCGAGGTATTCGATGTTGACCTGGTGCACAATGCCGGTGCCCGGCGGAACCACTTTGAAGTCGGCGAAAGCGCCCTGTCCCCAACGCAGGAACTGGTAGCGCTCGCCGTTGCGCTGGTATTCGATCTCGACGTTGCGCTCGAACGCGTCTGCGCGGCCGAACAGATCCGCAATCACCGAGTGATCGATCACCAGGTCGGCCGGCGCCAGCGGGTTGACCTTCTCGGCGTCGCCGCCCAGATCCCCGATGGCTTCACGCATGGTGGCTAAGTCGACGATGCACGGCACACCCGTGAAGTCCTGCATGACGACGCGGGCGGGCGTGTACTGGATCTCTATGCTGGGCTCGGCCGACGAGTCCCAGTTTGCAATCGCTTGGATGTGATCCTTGGTGATGTTGCTGCCGTCCTCGTTGCGCAGCAGGTTTTCCGCCAGCACCTTGAGGCTGTAGGGGAGTTTCTCCGTGCCGGGCACGGCGTCAAGGCGATAGATCTGGTAGCTCTTGTCGCCGACCGCCAGGGTGTTGCGCGCTTCGAATGAATTCACCGAATCTTTGCTGGTCACATCAACTCCCGGTCTTGGTTTGTTTGGCGGCGACCCGCTGCGCCCGGCTACGCCGCGCTTGCGATCGCCGCTTGTTCATTGGCGGCGACCCGCTGCGCCCGGCTACGCCGCGCTTGCGATCGCCGCTTGTTCTGCTCGCCGACGGGCGGTGTCGACAAGGCCAGTCTAACAGTACGCTTGTCCTGCTTTCCGGGTACCCCGCCCCCACACCACCGCGAGACTGCAACCATCGCGACGAGCGTAGGAGCGTGTCGTAGCAGTGGTTTATATGTCGCGGTGTCGGCGCCGGGCATGGCCTGCTCCTCAGCGGGCCGGCGCGCGGTACGGTCTTGGACCGTGACCACCCCGCACGCGCCGCTCTATATACCCGGCGAGATCTGCGGCACCGTCGGTGCCGATCCGGCGACACCGCCCGAGCAGTGCCTGGCGATCGTGCAGGAGCAGGTGACGGCAAAAAACATCAGCGCGCCGGCGGCCGTCACGCCGGCGCTGCTTCAGGTGATCGACCAAGCACACCACGACGGGATTGATCTCAAGATCGTCGTCCTCGATCGCAACCCCGGGAACGACACGCCGCTTCGCGACATCGCGACCAGAGTCGGCGCCCAACATACCGATGCCACCGTGCTGGTGCTCAGCCCGAACTTCGTGGGGAGTTACAGCACGCACTTCCCGCGCTCCACGCTGGAGATCGGCGAAGACAACGCCAAGACCGGCAACCCGGTGGTCTCCGCGCAGAATTTCTTGCACCAGCTCAACACGCCGCAATTTCCCTGGACCGCGTTCACCATCGTGCTCCTCATCGGTGTGCTGGCGGCGGTGATCGGCACCCGCATCATGCAATTGCGCACCAGGCGCTCAGCAACGTCGCAAGAAGAACCGGCAGCAACCGCGGAAGAAGCCGGCCAGAGCGTCTAACTCGCCATATTCGGCTTGTGTCGCATAGAGGCGGCACGCTTGCCGCAGTTGCGGGCAAATCAGTGATGTCACCGTATGGTCACAGTTTTCGGAAGAACACACTTGTAATTTGTTACTAAAGTTTCCATTGGTTCAGATGTGACATACGGTGCAAAGGACGCTTTTGATCTAAATCACGCTTCCAGTGATTACTGGGGCGTGAGCTACCAGCGCCGTCCGCCCGCGTTGAGCCATAGGAGATCCAAGTCGAATGAGACGCAACCGCCGCGGCTCGTCAGTCCGACTGGCCACCGGGCTCAGCCGTCGGCTTGCTCCGGCCGTGCTCAGCGTGGCCGTGGCGTTGTGTATCCCGGGGCTGGCAAATGCCGACCCGGGTGCCCAGCCGGACACCATGGCGAAACTGATCGCCGATGTCGCCCAGGCCAATCAGCGTCTGCAGGACCTCGGCGCGCAAATTCAGACCGAAGAGGAGAGCGTCAACAAGGCGGTGGTCGACGTCGAAACGGCACGCGAGAACGCCGCGGCCGCACAGCGTGAGGTCGACGCCAGCCAGCAGGCGGTCGAAGATGCCAACGCCGCAATTACGGCCGCGCAGAAGCGGTTTGACCGCTATGCGGTGGCCAGCTACGTCAACGGCCCGTCGGACGGTTACCTCAGGGCGGCCAGCCCAGACGACGTCATCGCGACCGCGGCCGCCGGCCAGGCCCTGGCCGCCAGTTCCCGGCAGGCGATGGACAACCTGCAGCGGGCTCGCACCGAGCAAGTGAACAAGGAGTCGGCGGCACGGCTGGCCAAGCAAAAAGCGGATAAGGCTGTTGTCGACGCTCAGTCCAGCCAGAACACCGCGGTGGCCGCACTGACCGACATCCACCGCAAGTTCGGCGAGCAGCAGCAAGAAGTCAACCGACTGGCCGACGAGCGTAGTGCGGCCCAAACCAGACTCGACGCCGCCCGCACTTGGTCGGCATCCGCGGGCGGACCGGGTGCCGGACCGCGGGCGGCGTCGTCCCCCGGTGACCGCTGGGATCCGGCAGCGCCGGGTTCGCCCAGCGCGCCACAGGGCAACAGCGGCCAATGGGCCGGCGAGTGGGACCCCACGTTGCCGATGCTGCCCAGCGCCAACGTCCCGGGTGACCCCATCGCGATCCTCAACAAGGTTCTGGGCATTTCGGCGACCTCCTCTGAGGTCACCGCCAACATGGGCCGCACTTTCCTGCAGCAGATGGGGTTGGCGCCCACGCCCACCGGCTTCACCAACGGCCGCATTCCGCGGGTGTACGGACGCCAAGCCTCCGAGTACGTGATTCGCCGCGGGCTTTCCCAGTTGGGTGTGCCGTATTCGTGGGGCGGGGGCACCGCCGCCGGGCCCAGCCACGGCATCGACTCAGGGGCCGGCACTGTCGGTTTCGACTGCTCGGGCCTGGTGCTGTACTCGTTCGCCGGGGTGGGCATCAAGCTGCCGCACTACTCGGGTTCGCAGTACAACCTGGGGCGCAAGATCCCGTCCTCGCAGATGCGTCGTGGCGACGTGATTTTCTACGGCCCCGGCGGCAGCCAGCACGTGACGATCTATCTCGGGGACGGTCAGATGCTCGAGGCCCCCGACGTCGGGTTGAAGGTCCGGGTCGCACCGGTCCGCACCAGCGGTATGACGCCCTACGTAGTCCGTTACATCGAGTACTGAGGCGCGGGGAGTATTTATGCGCCGCTGGAATGCAAACGCGAAGAGGTTGAGCCGGGCCGGGCTGGTCTGGCCGATCCTGGCTGCGGTCGCTCTGCTGATCGGTCTGGCCGGTCCCGCGAACGCCGAGGACGGTGCGTGGGACCCGACATTGCCGCCGGTGGTCAGCGCGGGCGCACCGGGAGACCCGGTCGCGATTGCCAACCAGTCGCTGCAGGCCACCGCGAACGCCACCCAGACCACGCTCGATTTGGGTCGGCAGTTCCTCGGCGGGCTCGGACTCAACCTGGGCGGCGGCGGTGCGGGAACCAGTCCTACCGGGGTGCCGCGGGTCTACGGGCGGCAAGCCGTCGAGTATGTAATCCGCCGCGGGTCATCGCAGATGGGCGTGCCCTATTCGTGGGGTGGCGGCACCCTGAATGGTCCCAGCAAAGGCGTGGACTCCGGTGCCGGCACTGTCGGCTTCGACTGCTCGGGATTGATGCGATACAGCTTTGCCGGCGTGGGCGTGCTGATCCCGCGGTTCTCCGGTGACCAGTACAACGCCGGTCGCCACATTCCGCCGTCGCAGGCCAAGCGGGGCGACCTGATCTTCTACGGCCCGGGCGGAGGCCAGCACGTCACCATGTACTTGGGCAACGGCCAGATGTTGGAGGCGTCGGGCAGTGCCGGCAAAGTCACCGTCAGCCCGGTGCGAAAAGCCGGGATGACGCCTATGTTGACCCGGATCATCGAGTATTGACGGGCGGCCTGCATCGTTGTCAACAGATGGCCACGTCGACGGAATGAAGGCGGCCTGGAATAGTTGAACAAGGGCGCGCCGCTGCCCCCCGATATTCGTCGTGCGACAGTCGTGTCGGAAGAGCACTTTGGAGGTTGGAGCCGTGGAGGGTAATCGATGACATCAGCAGGTGGGCCGCCCCCGGGCGCCGGTGATTACTCGGGTCCGGGCGGAGCCGTGACGGGCCCGGCGCATGCGGCGCCGTCCGGCGGTGGCAACGGGCTTGCTGCCGAGGTGCACACCCTGGAACGCGCGATCTTCGAAGTCAAGCGGATCATCGTGGGGCAAGACCAGCTCGTGGAGCGGATGCTGGTCGGCCTGCTGTCCAAGGGCCACGTCCTGCTCGAAGGTGTGCCCGGTGTCGCCAAGACGCTGGCGGTGGAGACCTTCGCGCGGGTGGTCGGCGGAACGTTCGCACGTATCCAGTTCACCCCCGACCTGGTGCCCACCGACATCGTCGGTACCCGGATCTACCGGCAGGGCAAGGAAGAGTTCGACACCGAGCTGGGCCCAGTGGTGGTCAACTTCCTACTCGCCGACGAGATCAACCGCGCCCCGGCGAAGGTGCAGTCGGCATTGCTGGAGGTCATGCAGGAGCGGCACGTCTCGATCGGCGGCAAGACTTTCCCGCTGCCCAACCCGTTCCTGGTAATGGCGACGCAGAACCCGATCGAACATGAGGGCGTCTACCCGCTGCCCGAAGCTCAGCGCGACCGGTTCCTTTTCAAGATCAACGTCGGCTATCCCTCGCCCGAGGAAGAGCGCGAGATCATCTACCGGATGGGCGTCACGCCACCGCAGCCCAAGCAGATCCTCGACACCGGTGACCTGCTGCGGCTCCAGGACATCGCCGCGAACAACTTCGTGCACCACGCGCTGGTGGACTACGTGGTGCGCGTCGTCACGGCCACCCGTCATCCCGAGCAACTTGGCATGAACGACGTCAAGAGCTGGATCTCGTTCGGTGCGTCGCCGCGGGCCTCGCTGGGCATCATCGCCGGCGCACGCTCGCTGGCGTTGGTCCGCGGTCGTGACTACGTGATCCCGCAAGACATCGTCGAAATCATTCCCGACGTGCTGCGGCATCGGCTGGTGCTCACTTATGACGCGCTCGCCGACGAGATCTCGCCGGAGATCGTCATCAACCGGGTGTTGCAGACCGTCGGCATGCCACAGGTGAATGCCGTTCCGCAACAGGGCCATTCGGTACCTCCGGTGATGCAGGCCGCCGGCGCGGCTAGCAGTCGGTGACGGAACCCGAAGCCCCGGCGGGAGTCCATCCGCCGTCGATGCAGCGGGGCCAGATCGACGACCCGAAGCTGTCGGCGGCGTTGCGCACGCTCGAGCTCACGGTCAAACGCAAGCTCGACGGTGTCCTGCACGGCGACCACCTCGGCCTGATCCCGGGTCCGGGATCAGAGCCCGGCGAATCACGCGAGTATCAGCCCGGTGACGACGTCCGCCGGATGGACTGGGCTGTCACCGCGCGCACGATGCACCCGCATGTGCGGCAGATGATCGCCGACCGCGAGCTGGAGACTTGGCTGGTCGTCGACATGTCGGCCAGTCTGGATTTCGGCACGGCGGTCTGCGAGAAGCGTGATCTGGCGGTGGCCGCCGCGGCCGCCATCACCTTTCTCAACAGCGGCGGAGGAAACCGTCTCGGCGCGCTGATTGCCAACGGCGACAGGATGACTCGTGTTCCCGCGCGCTCCGGCCGCCAGCACGAGCAGACGCTTCTACGTACGATCGCCACCATGCCCAAAGCGCCGGTCGGGGTGCGCGGGGACTTGGCGGTGGCGATCGACGCGTTGCGGCGTCCGGAACGGCGCCGCGGGATGGCCGTGATCATCAGTGACTTCCTCGGCCCGATCAACTGGATGCGTCCGTTGCGGGCCATCGCTGCGCGTCATGAGGTGCTGGGCATCGAAGTGCTCGATCCACGCGACGTCGAATTGCCTGACATCGGCGACGTCATCTTGCAAGACGCGGAATCCGGTGTCACCCGCGAGTTCACCATCGACGAGCAGCTGCGCGACGACTTCGCCAAGGCCGCAGCGGCGCATCGCGCCGATGTGGCCCGCACGATGCGCAGCTGCGGAGCGCCGCTGCTGTCGCTGCGCACCGACCGGGATTGGATCGCCGACATCGTCCGCTTCGTCGAATCCCGCCGCCGCGGCGCACTGGCGGGTCGCCAGTGACGCGCGTCTTTCCCGAGGGCATACACACCACAATGTTGCGCCGCTCTTCTTGCCCTGTCCGGATCGCACTGCACTGTCTATCGTCGCCGGCGCGGACGGGTCTGTTATGACGCTGCCGTTGCTCGGACCGATGACGCTGTCCGGCTTCGCCCACGCATGGTTTTTTCTTTTCCTGCTGGTCGTTTTGGGCCTGGTGGCGCTGTACGTCATTGTCCAGGTTGCCCGGCAGCGCCGAATGCTGCGCTTCGCCAACATGGAGCTACTGGAAAGCGTTGCGCCCAAACAGCCCACCCGATGGCGTCATCTGTCGGCCATCCTGCTGGTGTCGGCGCTGGTGCTGTTCACGATCGCAATGGCCGGGCCGACCCACGATGTGCGAATCCCGCGCAACCGTGCGGTTGTCATGCTGGTCATCGACGTCTCGCAGTCCATGCGGGCCACCGACGTCGAGCCCAACCGGATGGCCGCGGCCGAGGCGGCCGCCAAGGAGTTCGCCGGCGAGCTCACCCCGGGCATCAACCTCGGGTTGATCGCCTATGCCGGGACGGCGACGGTACTGGTGCAACCGACGACCAACCGCGAGGCGACCAAAGCCGCGCTGGACAAGTTGCAGTTCGCCGACCGCACCGCCACCGGGGAGGGCATCTTCACCGCGCTGCAGGCCATCGCCACCGTGGGCGCGGTGATCGGGGGCGGCGACACCCCGCCGCCGGCCCGGATCGTGTTGTTCTCCGACGGTAAGGAGACGATGCCGACCAACCCGGACAACCCCAAGGGTGCCTTCACCGCGGCGCGCACCGCCAAGGACCAGGGCGTGCCGATCTCGACCATCTCGTTCGGCACCCCCTATGGCTTCGTGGAGATCAACGGCCAACGCCAGCCGGTTCCGGTCGACGACAGCACGATGAAGAAGGTCGCCGAGCTGTCCGGCGGCAACCACTACGGCGCCTCGAACTTGCAAGAGCTCAAGCAGGTCTACGCGTCACTGCAGCAGCAGATCGGCTACGAGACGATTCGCGGCGACGCCAGCGTCGGGTGGCTGCGGCTGGGCTCGCTGGTGCTGGCGCTGGCCGGGCTGGCGGCCCTGCTGATCAACCGGCGATTGCCGACCTGACCGCTCGCGCACCAACGTCCGGCGATTTCGGCGATGCTGTGGTCAAGCGATAGGTTGTCGGGGTGACTGACGTAGCCACCGACGGCGCCAAACCCGCATTCGTATCCCGTTCAGTCCTGGTCACCGGCGGAAACCGGGGGATCGGGCTGGCGATCGCGCAGCGGCTGGCCGCCGACGGCCACAAGGTCGCCGTCACGCACCGCGGATCGGGTGCGCCCGAGGGGCTGTTCGGCGTCGAGTGCGACGTCACCGACAACGAAGCCGTCGACCGGGCCTTCAAAGTGGTCGAGGAGCACCAGGGTCCGGTCGAGGTGGTGGTGTCCAACGCCGGCGTTTCGGCGGACGCGTTTCTCATCCGGATGACGGAAGAGAGATTCGAAAAGGTCATCGATACCAACCTCACCGGGGCGTTCCGGGTGGTGCAGCGCGCATCGCGCAGCATGCAGCGAAAGCGGTTCGGCCGGTTGATCTTCATCGGTTCGGTGTCCGGCACCTGGGGCATCGGCAACCAGTCCAATTACGCGGCCTCCAAGGCCGGCGTGATCGGCATGGCCCGTTCGATCGCCCGAGAGCTGTCCAAGGCCAATGTCACCGCCAATGTGGTCGCCCCGGGCTACATCGACACCGATATGACCCGCGCCCTGGATGAGCGGATTCAGGAGGGAGCGCTGGAATTCATCCCGGCGAAGCGGGTCGGTACCGCCGCCGAGGTCGCCGGCGTCGTCAGTTTCCTGGCGTCCGAGGATGCGAGTTACATCTCCGGTGCGGTCATCCCGGTCGACGGCGGCATGGGCATGGGCCACTGACGAAACCACAAGATTAGGACGGACATGGCAGGACTGCTCGAAGGCAAACGGATCCTGGTCAGCGGGATCATCACCGACGCGTCGATTGCGTTCCACATCGCCCGGGTGGCTCAGGAACAGGGCGCGCAGCTGGTGTTGACCGGGTTTGACCGGCTGCGGCTGATCCAGCGCATCGCCGACCGGCTGCCGGAGAAGGCCCCGCTGATCGAACTCGACGTGCAGGACGAAAAGCACCTGGACACCTTGGCCGAGCGGGTGACGGCCGAGATCGGCGAAGGGAACAAGCTTGACGGCGTGGTGCATTCGATCGGCTTCATGCCCCAGAGCGGGATGGGCATCAACCCGTTCTTCGACGCGCCCTACGAGGACGTCTCCAAAGGCATCCACATCTCGGCGTACTCCTATGCCTCGCTGGCCAAGGCGCTGCTGCCGATCATGAACTCCGGTGGTTCCATTGTCGGGATGGACTTCGACCCCAGCCGGGCGATGCCGGCTTACAACTGGATGACGGTCGCCAAGAGTGCACTGGAGTCGGTGAACCGATTCGTGGCGCGCGAAGCCGGCAAGTTCGGCGTCCGCTCGAATCTTGTTGCCGCGGGGCCGATCCGGACGTTGGCGATGAGCGCGATCGTGGGCGGCGCACTCGGCGACGAGGCGGGCGCGCAGATTCAGCTGCTCGAAGAGGGCTGGGACCAGCGCGCTCCCGTCGGCTGGAACATGAAGGACCCCACTCCGGTCGCCAAGACGGTGTGCGCCGTGCTTTCCGAATGGCTGCCGGCGACGACCGGGACGATCATCTACGCCGACGGCGGCGCCAGTACGCAGTTGCTTTAACGCGCAATGGAATTCGATGCGGTCCTGTTGCTGTCATTCGGCGGGCCGGAGGGACCCGAGCAGGTAAGTCCGTTCCTGGAGAACGTCACTCGTGGCCGCAATGTGCCGCCCGAACGACTTGATCACGTCGCCGAGCACTACATGCACTTCGGCGGAGTGTCGCCGATCAACCGGATCAATCGGGCGTTGATCACCCAACTGCGCGCAGAACTTGTTGAGCGCGGGTTGGGCCTGCCGGTCTATTTCGGCAATCGCAACTGGGAACCCTACGTCGAAGACACCGTCGCAACCATGCGCGACGACGGCGTTCAGCGTGCCGCTGTGTTCACCACGTCAGCGTGGAGCGGATATTCCAGCTGCACGCAGTACGTCGAGGACATCGCCCGGGCACGCCGGGCAGCCGGGCCTCGGGCGCCCGAATTGGTAAAACTGCGACCTTATTTCGATCACCCGAATTTCGTGCAGATCTTCGCCGACACCATCGGTGCGGCCTCCGGCGCCTTGCCCGCCGAGCTGGTTGCCGACGCGCGGCTGGTGTTCACCGCGCATTCGATCCCGGTGGCCGCCGATCAGCGCTGCGGTCCGCAGCTGTACAGCCGCCAAGTCGGTTACGCCGCAAGGCTCGTCGCGGCGGCTGCCGGATGCCCAGATTTCGATCTGGCCTGGCAATCGCGTTCGGGTCCGCCGCAGGTTCCGTGGTTGGAGCCCGATGTCGCCGACCATCTTTCGGCGTTGGCCGCGGCCGGAACCAAAGCCGTCGTCGTCTGTCCGATCGGGTTCGTCGCCGACCATATCGAGGTGGTGTGGGATCTCGACCAGGAGTTGGCGTCTCAGGCCGAGGCGCTAGGGGTGGTATTGGCGCGGGCCGCTACTCCCAACGCCCACCCGCGATTCGCCAGCCTGGCCGCCGACCTGATCGACGAATTGCGGTATGGGCGTGCGCCTGCCCGGGTAACCGGACCCGATCCGGTGCCGGGCTGCGCGGCCAGCATCAACGGCGAGCCGTGCCGTCCGCCGCACTGCGTTGCCGAAGAACCGAGGGACTGATCGGCGGCCAGGGCGGCTAGGCTCGCCAGGCGGCATGCAGAATCGCGGTGAGCGCAGCCATTCTCGCTGACCGGACCACCGCAGCCAACGGACGCAGCGCGTCGGTGGCAATCTGGGCCTCCGACAGCGACTGTGTTCCGATCCGAGTCAGCCCGGTGCTGACCGTGATGATCGCGTCGACATGTGCGGCGTTTTCCAGCACACGTAAGGCGCGCGATGGCGCAGGCTCGGGAACTTGGTGTTGCCGTGCGGATTCCAGGAGTTGCTCGACCAGCCCGCGTGGATCGTCGATGTCGACGCCGGCGGACCCCAGCCCGATTGTGGTCAGCGCGTCGGCCGCGGATCGCACCGCCAGCCGAAGGGCGTATTCGGCATCGCCCAACTCAGTGTGATCGAGGACCGGGGCGCCGGGCAATGAGTAGACCGTCCAGGACAACGCACACAATTCGGGTACGACGAGTTCGTCGTCAGATTCGTCATAGCCGAACTCGGGCACCAGCCCGACGGCCATGCCGGGATCGTCGGGATTGGCGACGATCACTGCTTCGCCGGCGATCAAAGCATCCCGCTCGAACTGTGTGCCCGGCGCCAGCCCGCGGACATCACCGGGAACCGGCAGCACCACGGTGATCGAAGGTGCGCGTGTCGCCGGCCGGGCGGCCGCCGTGCGCAGCGTCTGCAGCAGCGACACCGCCCCCGCGTCGTGCACATCCGGCCAGGGCAGTCCCGTGTGACCCGCCGCGACCGCGTCGTATGCGGTAACAGATTGTGTTGGTGCCCAACAAGATAACGCGTCGAGGACGTCGTCGGGCGCGGCCATGCCGGCAAGCCAGGCGTTGGCCCAGACCGAGAGCGTTGCGCTGGGGCACCACATGGCTTCGCAGTCTAGTTGTTCGCGGTGAGCAAGGCCGGTCACGCGATATCCTGGCGGCATGCCTGCGGCTGTGGTCTGGCTGATCGTCGCATTCGGGCTGGCCGGCGCGGAGGCGCTGACCGGCGATATGTCCATGCTGATGCTCAGCGGCGGGGCGCTGGCCGCAGCCGGATCCAGTTGGCTGCTGGACATGCCGATCTGGGCCGACGGGGCAGTGTTCCTGGTAGTTTCGGTGCTCCTGTTGGTGCTGGTCCGGCCGGTGCTGCGGCGGCGTCTGACCCCCGCGAAGGGTCTTCCGACGGGCGTCAAGGCGCTGGAGGGAAAAAGCGCACTGGTCCTCGACCGAGTGGCCGATGACGAAGGTCAGGTGAAAGTGGACGGTCAGGTGTGGACGGCGCGGCCGATGAACGAAGGTGACGTCTTCGAACCCGGCGAGCGGGTGACCGTCCTGCACATCGACGGGGCCACCGCAGTGGTGTGGAAGAACACATAAGCGGTGGCGGAGCAATAGGAGGAATCGTGGTTGCGGGTCTGGTTTTTCTGGCTGTTCTGGTGGCCTTTGCCTTCGTCGTGGTGGCCAAATCGGTCGCGTTGATCCCGCAGGCCGAAGCGGCGGTGATCGAACGGCTCGGCCGCTACAGCCGCACGATCAGCGGCCAGCTGACCCTGCTGGTTCCCTTCATCGACCGCATCCGGGCCCGGGTGGACCTGCGTGAGCGGGTGGTGTCGTTTCCACCGCAACCGGTGATCACCGAGGACAACCTCACGCTCAACATCGACACCGTGGTCTACTTCCAGGTCACCAACCCGCAGGCCGCGGTCTACGAGATCAGCAACTACATCGTCGGCGTCGAGCAGCTCACCACCACTACGCTGCGCAACGTCGTCGGCGGCATGACCCTCGAGCAGACCCTGACGTCGCGCGACAAGATCAACGGCCAACTGCGCGGTGTGCTCGACGAAGCCACCGGCCGCTGGGGCCTTCGGGTGGCCCGCGTCGAGCTGCGCAGCATCGACCCGCCGCCGTCGATCCAGGCCTCGATGGAAAAGCAGATGAAAGCCGACCGGGAGAAGCGGGCGATGATCTTGACCGCCGAAGGGAACCGGCAGGCCGCGATTACCGAGGCCGAAGGTGCCAAGCAGGCTCAGATCCTCGCCGCCGAAGGCGCCAAGCAGGCCGCGATCCTGGCCGCCGAAGCCGACCGGCAATCCCGGATGTTGCGGGCGCAAGGTGAGCGGGCCGCGGCCTACCTGCAGGCGCAGGGCCAGGCCAAGGCGATCGAGAAGACGTTCGCCGCGATCAAGGCCGGTCGGCCGACCCCGGAGATGCTGGCCTACCAGTACCTGCAGGTACTGCCGCAGATGGCGAAGGGTGACGCCAACAAGGTCTGGTTGGTGCCCAGCGACTTCGGCGCGGCGTTACAAGGGTTCGCCAAGTCGCTGGGTGTTCCCGGCGCAGATGGGGTGTTTCGGTTCGAGCCATCGCCGGTCGACCCGGCTGACCAGGTGCCGAGGCACCAATCTGCCGATGACGACGCCGACGTCGCCGACTGGTTCTCCACCGAAACCGACCCGGCGATCCTCCAGGCGGTCGCCAAGGCCGAGGCCGACGCGCACAAGCCGGTCGAAGGCAGCTTCCCGCCCCCATCCGCATTGAACCAGTGACATGAGCGCTTTGACGTCGCCGAAAACGTATGCGGCGCTTGCCGCGTTCCAGGCCGGTGACGCGCTCGCGTGCGCGATCCCGGTGACCCCGATCACGAAAACCCTTGACAATCTTGGCATCCCACAAAACATTCGGTGGGTCTTGCCTGCGTCCAAGGCCGCTTCTGTGCTCGGTTTGCTTTCGGCCAGCAGGTTCCCGGCATTGGCGCGCTTGACGACGGCGATGCTGACCTTGTACTTCGTGCTCGCGGTGGGCGCCCATCTTCGTGCACGCGACCGACTCGTGAACGCCGTTCCAGCGGCGTCCTTTCTAGCCACGTATGCGGTGCTGACGGTCAAAGGGCCGAACCGAAGCTAACCGAGTCGCAGTTCCACGATCGGCAGCGGTGTCTCGGTCTCGGTGATCGGGCTGCCGAGGGTGTGCTCCAACACCGGTTTGAATCGCTCCCAGGCCCGTGGATGCCGACTGGCATACGCGCCGAGCGCGCGGTCAGCTTCTTGTTGAGCCATGATCCGAGCGGTGGCGGCCAGGGGCGCGCGGCTGCCGGTATAGATCCGCACCCGCGGGTTGGCCTTGATATTGCGGAACCACTGGGCCTTCTCGCCGAACCCGGATGCGACGACATAGCTGTCGGGCGTGGGATGGTCGACGACCTCGAGGACGACATAGCGCCGAACCCCGGATGTTCGGCCGACGTGTTCGAGCATCAGCAGCCGTGAGCCCAGCATCGCGCCGGCGCGGATCCGGAAGATCCAGATCGGCGCGCGCATGAGCAAGCGAGATCGCAGGATGCGCGCACCGATCGCGGCGAGCTGCGACGGCGGCGGTGTCGGGCACATCACGCCTCCATCTTGTCGGGATTCTCGGTGGCCGACCTCTTCGGCAAGCGGCGTTGATCACGAACGCATTGCCGCCGGGAGGTAATGGGTATGTGACTCGCCGATGAATGCTGCACGCGCCCGATATGGTGCCCGTCGCCGTGGGCACAGATGGACCCGCGACGAGATCCAGATCACCCGCCCTGAGGTCATGCGCCGGTCCATCGAGGGAGCCGCGATCGGCAACTTCATGGAATGGTACGACTTCGGCGTCTACGGGTACATCGCCACCACGATCGCGCAGGTCTTCTACCCGGGCAACAGTGTCACCGCAGTCCACCTCATCGCGACGTTCAGCACGTTGGCAGCGGCGTTTTTCGTGCGTCCGCTGGGCGGGTTCATCTTCGGTCCACTCGGTGACCGCATCGGTCGCAAGCGGGTACTGATGATCACGATCGTGCTAATGACGATCGGAACGACAGTGACGGGCTTGCTGCCCGGCTACAGCACGATCGGCGTCTGGGCGCCGATTCTGCTGGTCGTCGCCAGAGTCTTTCAAGGTCTGTCGACCGGCGGCGAATACGTCGGCGCGATGACCTACGTCGTCGAGCAGGCTCCGGACCGCAAACGCGGGATGGTGGTCGGATTCCTGCCGTTGGGCAACTTGAGCGGGTTCGTGCTGGCGGGATTGCTGGTGACCGCGCTGCAGGCCTGGCTCCCGACCCACGACATGCTGGCGTGGGGCTGGCGGATTCCGCTGCTGATCAGCGCACCGTTCGGGTGCATTGGCCTGTACATGCGGCTGCGGCTCGATGAGTCACCCGCCTACGAGAACGCGAACGCTGCCGCGGACGCTTCGGGTCGCGACGACCGCAATCAGTTTCGGCGCACCATCGTCGAGCAATGGAAGTCCATGTTGATCTGTGCGGCACTCGTGTTCACGTCGACCGCCGCGGATTACATGCTCACCGGATACTTGCCGACCTACCTCAAGGTGGTCGTGCAGGTCGGGCACACCGCCGCGCTCCTGATGATCACCGCCACCTTGACGATCTTGATGGTCTTCCTGGTGTTCGTCGCGATGCTGTCCGACCGTATCGGCGTCAAGCCGATCATGTGGACGGGCTCCGGCCTGCTCATTGCGGCGTCGATCCCGGCTTTCCTACTCATCCGCTCCGGCGGTGGCTATGCGTTGATCTTCATCGGCGTGCTGTTGGTCGGGCTGATGGAGCTCTGCTTTGACAGCACCTCGCCGGCCATGCTGCCGGCGCTGTTTCCGACCGACGTGCGTTATGGAGCGCTGGCCATCGCGTACAACGTCTCGATATCGGCGGTCGGCGGTTCCACCCCGCTGATTGCTCAGGCGTTGGTCTCGGGCACCGGCAACGCCATGACGCCGGCGTACATGCTGATCTTCGCGGGGTTGGTGGGCGCGGTGACGCTGGTGTTCACGCCGGAAGTTGCCGGCAAGCGGTTGCCAGGTTCCCCGCCCGCGGTCGAAAGCGAGCAGGAGGCCGGTGAATTGGCGACTGATTCCGGCTGACGCGGCGGTCAGGGATGCTGCGTTGCGGGCTGTCCGCCTTTTGGTCCTGCAGGCCCAGTGTGTGGTAGGGCCGACGTCGGTCCTGTGCTCATGCCCGGCATGTTCCCCGGCATGCCCGGACTCGGGGGCGCGGGGGAGGGTCACTCCCACCAACTGGAGAGAGGTTCTCCGTGTCGCGCCGGGCGAGGAAGCCGGCCTGACGGCGTTGGCGAGTTACGGCGGGGGATCGCCGGGCGGTCCCTCGGGAGGACCGACGGGTGGGGCCGGTGTGGGTGTGTGATGACGGGGCTGCTCGTAACTCGGCTGTCCGCCGCCGCCTTTCGGGCCTCCCGGCCCGACGCGGAAGACCGGCGGCTGTGGGGTGTACGGCTGGAGCCCATGCGGAGGTGCAGGAGCAGGCGTATCCGCCAGTCCGCCCGGACCTTGTTGGCAGTCCGGGCATGGCGGGGGCGGGTCCAACGGCGCGGCGTTGGCAGACACAGTCCCGCCGGTCAGTGCCGCGATGGCAACGCCCACGGCGACCCGCGCCGCGGTGGCCAAGCGCCTAACGTCCATTGCTGCCGCCTCTCAAAGTCGCGCCACGCTGGCTACCAGCTACCCTGGCGGCTAGGCGGAATACGCTTGACCGCAAAGGCAAACGGCGACACCATCGTTTCGCCCTTGCCTACTACCACGAGACTCAAAGTGTATCTGTTGAAACGCACTCCGTCACCAGTGCGCTCTTATGCCGCCGGTGGTGCCGTATTTCGTAAACCAGCAGCCCGAGTCCCAGGAAGCCCGTGCACAGCGACACCAGGAGCAGCAGCGGGCTGACGTCACCGGTCAGCGCGTCGCCCAGGATCACTACGGCTGCGGTGCCGGGAAGCACCCCGACCAGCGTCGCCAACGTGTAGGGCAACACGCGCACCGCGGACGCGCCGACGGCATAGTTGATCACCGAAAACGGCACGACCGGGATCAACCGCAGCGACATGACCGCAATCCAGCCGCGATCGCGCAGACGGGCATCGACTTTTTCGACGGCATCGTGGCGAACCAGTCGGCTGAGTTGCCAGCCGGCCGCCCGGACCAACAGCAGCGCGATCACCGCGCTGGCGGTGCTGGCCGCCACTGCGAGTGCGATACCGAGCACTGGCCCGAACAGCAGACCAGCGGCCAGCGTGAACGCGGTTCGGGGAAAAGGCAATACGGTCACCACGATGTGGGCGGCCAGAAAAGCCAGCGGAAACCACGGGCCCACCGAAGTCGCCCAGTCCCGCATCTGCACCGCGGTGGGCAGCGGAACCAGCAGCGCCACCGCGACCACGATGGCCGTTACCGCACCCGTCGCGACCATCCGTCGCTTGGATACCTGACGCGCCGTCGCCACGACTGCGGCTGTCAGGCCGTACAGCGCGTCGGTGATTTTGCTGGTGGCGTTCGCCGTCACGAGATTCAAGAGTACGGGTTTCGGCGAAAGAGTACTCAGCGCACTATGAGCGACAGTAACCGCCTGCCCAATGGTATTGCCGCCGAATGACTTTCAGTACATACCGTGACGTGTTGGCCTGCCCGTCGGCGTAGTTCGCCCTGTAGCTTGTCGTGCAGTGTCGACTCCGCCGCAGGGCACCCGTGGCATGCGCCCGACATTCGGACGGTCACGGTGTTGCCGTCCACCGAAACCAATTCGATCGACCCGCCGTGGGATTCGGCGAGTGCGCCGACCGGACCGGCGAGCAGTTCCGCGGTAATCGCCGCCAGCTGGCTGGTGTTGGTCGAGGCGTCGACTCGCCAGCCGGTCGGGTCCAGCAGTGCGTTGTTGAGTGCCTCGCGGACGTCGTCGCCCAACTCCCGCCAGCGGTGGCCGGCGCTCAGCGTGATCAGGACATCCGCTGTGCGGACTATCATTTCGCTGATCACTCCGTCGTCGAGCAACGCACCGAGACGGCCGGGGGCCCGGCAGACCCGGCCGGCGGGCGGCATCCGGTCGGCGGCGATCACCCAGCGCAGCTGTTGCGGGTCTGTGGTGGCGACGGCGTGAATCGGGATCATGCGCCCAGGCCTATTGCGATCGTGCGGGCGGCAAACGCCATCACCCAGGCGAGGACAAACATGTAGGAGAACGCGAAGCCCGGCCACCGCCACGAGTTGGTCTCGCGGCGCATCACGGCGATGGTGGACATGCACTGCAGGGCGAACATGAAGTACGTCATCAGCGCGATGACGGTGGGCGCGGTGAACACTCGGTGGCCGTGATCGTCGGTCATGGTGGCCAACGCCTCGCGCGGGTTGGCGGGGTCGGTCGCCGCCGCTACCTGGCCCAGGGTCGAGACGAAGACTTCGCGCGCCGACAGCGAACCGACCAACGCGACATCGGTGCGCCAGTCGAAGCCCAGCGGTTGGAACACTGGCGCGATAGCCCGGCCGACGTCGGCGGCGTAGCTGTGATTCATCACGTAGGCGCCTGCATCGGTCGGGGACAGCCGTTGGGTTTCTGCCTCGCGGAGCGGCAGGTTGAGCAGCGCCCACAACACCAGCGAGGTGCCCAGGATGATGGTCCCTGCCTTACGCAGGAACACCTTGGCTGCGCTCCACATCGCGGCCAGTAGCACCTTGGGCGACGGGAACCGGTAGGGCGGAAGCTCCATGGTGAACGGCAGCAGGTCGCCACGCAGGATCGTCGATTTGACCACCGACGCGGCGATCAGCGACGACGTGCCGCCGCCCAGGTAGAGCAGGAACATCGTCACGCCCTGCGCACTGAAGCCCCACCACTGGGTTTGTGGCGCCACCAGCAGACCGACCAGCAACGTGTACACCGGCAGCCGCGCCGAGCAGGTCATCAGCGGGGCGCTGACGATGGTGGCGATCCGGTCGCGCGACGATGGGAGTGTCCGGGTAGCCATGATGCCGGGGATCGCGCAGGCAAACGACGAGAGCATCGCGACGAAGGCGCGTCCCTCCAGGCCGGTCTTGGCCATCACCCGGTCCATCAAGAACGCCGCCCGCGACATGTAGCCGATGTTCTCCAGCAGCGCGATCAGCAAGAACAGCAACACGATCTGCGGGAGGAACTGCAGCACGGTGCCGACCCCGCCGATAATCCCCTCGCCGAGCAAGCCACGAGCGATCGGATTGCCGATGTGCTCGCCGACCTGGCCGCCCAGCCAGGTCAGCCCGTGGCTGATGCCGTCCCGCAGCGGCGCCGCGATGCTGAACAGCATCTGGAAGAAGCCGAACATCACCGCAAAGAACGCGAGCGTGCCCCACAGCGGGTGCAACAACACGCGGTCGATCCTGGCTGTGCGCCGATCCGGCTGCGGCGCAACATAATCGGCGGCGTCGAGCACCGAATGTCCCCACGCGTCGATGGCGTCGTGGTCGGCGGGCGGGAGAACCGGTGGGCGTTGCCACCGGTCGAAAGACGCCAACTGCGCTCGCAGGGTGTCGATTCCCGATCCGCGGTTGGCGACCACTGCGATTACCGGAATGCCCAGCGCCGTCGACAAGGCGTCGACGTCGATCCTGCCGCCGCGCGACGCCAACTCGTCGCCCATGGTCAGGGCCAGTAAGCACGGCATGTCGAGCCGTAACACCTGACCCACCAACAGGATTGACCGGCGCAGTGTGGTGGCGTCGGCGACCAGCACCAGCGCGTCGGGCCGGTCGATGTCGGAATATTCACCGGCCAGGAGATCGGTCACCACCTGCTCGTCCGGGCTGATCGGATCGAGGCTGTAGGTGCCGGGCAGATCCTCGACAGCGATCGTGACACCGTCGGACTTGGTGGTGCCGAGGCTGCGTCCGACCGTGACGCCCGGATAGTTGCCGGTCTTGGCGCGCAACCCGGTCAGGTGATTGAAAACACTCGTCTTGCCGGCGTTGGGACTGCCGACCAGGGCCACCCGCCGTACACCGGCGACGGTGACCGGCGCGGCAGCGACGTCGTGGCAGGCGGTCATTGGTCGGGTTCGGGGACGACGATGATCAGTTGCGCCTCGCGGCGGCGCAGGCACAGTTCGGTGTCTTGAATCCGGTAAATGGTCGGGTCACCCAATGGTGCGCGACGGATCACGTCGACGTGGGCCGTCGCCCGGAAGCCCAATTGCCCTAGTCGGCTTGCGATCACCGGGGTTGCCTGCGGCAGCGTGCCCACGACCGTTGCCCGCTGCCCGGGTGCCAGCTGGGCAAGCACGATCGCCGATCTGGATTGATCGCGTGTGCGCTGCGCCCGAGTACGCATGATCGTCCCAACATTAGCCGTTCTTACCTTTGTAAAGTAGGCCTAACTTTTTGTGCTCCCGGGCTGGTGCCGGTCGCTTCCATGACGCCGCCAACCGTCAATTAGCCTGGTGGTGGAGTGGCAGGCCCGCGTTGGGCCGCCACATGTTGCGACATAGGAGCCGCCGGTGTCAGTCGATGTGACCGCTGGCCCCGCCGACCCTGCCCAGGGCCGCTCCCGATGGCGCACGGCGGTGGCCGGAGTGCTGGCCAAGAGCACGCGGCGGGACGCTGACGACCTGGGCCCCGAACCCGACCGGCTGCTCGACTGCCCTACCTATGAGGGTTTCGCGATCCGCCCGCTCTACACCCCCCTCGACGAGCTGCCGGAGCCACCGCTGCCGGGCGAGTGGCCCTACCTGCGCGGTGGCGACGCGCTGCGAGACGTCAAGTCCGGGTGGAAGGTCACTGAGGCGCTTCCGGCCAACCGGGTAGCCGGCGTCGCCGCCGAAGACGTCAATTCCGCGGTGCTTGCCGCGCTGGCCGAGGGGGTCAGCGCCCTGCTGATCCGGGTGGGGGAGTCCGGTGTGGCGCCCGCGCAGCTGGAGAAGGTGCTCGACGGCGTCTACCTGAGCATGGCGCCGGTGATCCTTGACGCCGGCGCCGACTTCCCCGCGGCCTGCGACGCCCTGCTGGAGTTGGTGGCCGAGGTCGAACCCGACCAGCGCGCGACCCTGTCGATCGACCTGGGGGCTGACCCGCTGACCGCGTCGCTCAGCGACCGTCCCGCCCCGGCGATCCGGGAAGTCGTCGACGTCGCCAGAAAGGTGGCCGGTAGCCATGGTGTGCGGGCGATCACCGTCGACGGGCCTGCCTTCCACAATCTCGGCGCCAACGCGACCTGGGAACTCGCCGGCGGCGTCGCCGCCGCAGTGGCCTACCTACGGCTGCTCACTGAGTCCGGCCTCCCGGTATCCCAGGCTCTGACCCAGATCAGTTTCCGGCTCGCTGCCGACGACGACCAATTCATGACGATCGCCAAAATGCGGGCGCTTCGTCAATTGTGGGCGAGGGTCGCTGAGGTCGTCGGTGAGCCGGCAAGCGGCGCGGCGGTCGTGCACGCCGAAACCTCGCTGCCCATGATGACTCAGCGCGACCCCTGGGTGAACATGCTGCGGACCACGTTGGCCGCGTTCGGCGCCGGCGTCGGCGGCGCCGACACCGTGCTGGTGTACCCGTTCGATGTGGCGATTCCCGGCGGGTTCCCCGGGATGGCAACCAGTTTCGCGCGCCGGATGGCCCGCAACATTCAACTGTTGCTGCTGGAAGAGTCACACGTCGGACGGGTTCTGGATCCGGCGGGTGGGTCGTGGTTCGTCGAGGACCTCACCGAGCAGCTCGCCCAGCAGGCCTGGCAGCACTTCCAATCCATCGAGAGACACGGCGGATTCGCCGACGCGCGCGATTACATCGCCGGCCGGATCGGTGAGATAGCGGCACAGCGCGCCGACGACATTGCACACCGTCGGACCGCCATCACCGGCGTCAACGAATACCCGAACCTTGCCGAACCGGCTCTGCCGCAGAATGATTCGCAGCACTCACCGCTCGCGGCGGGGATGCTGGCACGCTACGCTGCCGCATTCGAGACGCTGCGGGACCGTTCCGATGCCTATCTGGACCGCACCGGTTCACGCCCGCAGGCGCTGCTGTTGCCGCTGGGCCCGCTGGCCGAGCACAACAGCCGGACCACGTTCGCGGCGAACCTGCTCGCTTCGGGCGGCATCGAGGCGGTGAACCCGGGAACGGTCGACGCCGACGGCGTCGCCAAGGCTGTCGCCGACGCCGGCACGCCGAGCGTCGCGGTCATCTGCGGCACGGACAGCCGCTACGGCACCGAGGCAGCCGCGATCGTCGCGGCGGCGCGCAACGCCGGTATCGCCCACGTCTGCCTGGCCGGACCGCAAAAAGCGGTAGCGGATTCCGATCCCGAACAACGGCCCGACGAGTTTCTGACCATGAAAATCAATGCGGTCGAATCTCTTTCGAGCTTGCTGGGCCGGTTGGGGGCATAGCGACGATGACAACCACCGCGCCTGCCGTGGGCAGCTTCTCTGACATCCCGCTGCACAGCGAACGCACCGTGCAGCCGCCGACTGAAGCCGCAGTGGAAGAACACGTTGCCGCGGCTGCGGCCGCGGCCCGGTACACCCCCGATGAGCTGGTGTGGCACACACCAGAAGACATCGAGGTCAAACCGGTGTACATCGCCGCCGACCGCTCCGCCGTCGAGGCCGAGGGCTACCCGCTGAACACATTTCCCGGTGAACCGCCGTTCCTGCGTGGCCCGTATCCGACGATGTATGTCAACCAGCCGTGGACAATTCGCCAGTACGCCGGGTTTTCCACCGCCGCGGAGTCCAACGCGTTTTACCGCCGCAACCTCGCCGCCGGGCAGAAGGGCCTGTCGGTGGCCTTCGACCTGGCTACTCACCGCGGCTACGATTCCGACCATCCACGCGTTCAAGGCGATGTCGGAATGGCCGGCGTGGCAATCGATTCCATCCTCGACATGCGGCAGTTGTTCGATGGCATCGATTTGTCGACGGTATCGGTGTCGATGACGATGAACGGCGCCGTGCTGCCGATCCTGGCGCTCTACGTGGTGGCCGCCGAGGAGCAGGGCGTGCCGCCGGAGAAGCTGGCAGGCACCATCCAGAACGACATCCTCAAAGAGTTCATGGTGCGCAACACCTACATCTATCCGCCGAAGCCGTCGATGCGGATCATCTCCGACATCTTTGCCTACACCAGCGCCAAGATGCCGAAATTCAACTCCATCTCGATATCCGGTTACCACATCCAGGAAGCCGGTGCCACCGCGGATCTCGAGCTTGCTTACACCCTGGCCGACGGCGTCGACTACATCAAGGCGGGTTTGGACGCCGAGCTCGACATCGACAAGTTCGCGCCGCGGCTGTCCTTCTTCTGGGGCATCGGGATGAACTTCTTCATGGAAGTGGCCAAACTGCGGGCGGGCCGATTGCTGTGGAGCGAGTTGGTCGCTCAGTTCAACCCGAAGAATGCCAAATCACTGTCACTGCGCACCCATTCGCAGACCTCAGGCTGGTCGCTGACCGCCCAGGACGCGTTCAACAACGTCGCGCGCACCTGCATCGAGGCGATGGCCGCAACCCAGGGTCACACCCAGTCGCTACACACCAATGCACTCGACGAGGCGCTGGCGCTGCCCACCGACTTCTCTGCCCGCATCGCGCGCAACACCCAGCTGGTGTTGCAGCAAGAGTCGGGCACCACCAGGCCGATTGATCCGTGGGCCGGCTCCTATTACGTGGAGTGGCTGACATATCAACTCGCGCAGCGTGCCCGCGCCCACATCGCCGAGGTCGCCGAGCACGGCGGCATGGCGCAGGCGATCAACGACGGCATTCCCAAGCTGCGCATCGAGGAAGCCGCCGCGCGCACCCAGGCCCGTATCGACTCCGGGGCCCAGCCGGTGATCGGGGTCAACAAGTACCAGGTCGAAGAGGATCAGGAGGTCGAGGTCCTCAAGGTCGAGAACAGTCGGGTGCGTGCCGAACAGCTGGCCAAACTGCAAGAGCTGCGGGCAAATCGGGACCAGGCGACCGTCGATGCCGCGCTGGCGGAGTTGTCACGTGCGGCCGCCGCCCACGGCCGTGCAGGCGAGGATGGTCTCGGCAACAATCTGTTGGCACTGGCCGTCGACGCCGCCCGGGCCAAGGCCACGGTCGGCGAGATCTCCGACGCACTGGAGAAGGTTTACGGGCGTCACCGGGCCGAGATCCGCACCATCGCCGGGGTTTACCGTGACGAAGCTGGAAAGGCCGGCAACATGGTCAGCGCCACCGAACTCGTCGAGAAATTCGCCGAGGCCGACGGCCGTCGTCCCAGAATTCTGGTGGCCAAGATGGGCCAGGACGGCCACGACCGTGGACAGAAGGTGATCGCTACGGCGTTCGCCGACATCGGTTTCGACGTCGACGTCGGGGCGCTGTTCTCCACGCCCGACGAGGTGGCACGCCAGGCCGCCGACAACGACGTGCACGTGGTCGGGGTCTCCTCGCTGGCGGCGGGACACCTGACCCTGGTGCCTGCACTGCGCGACGCGTTGGCCGAAGTGGGTCGACCCGACATCATGATCGTGGTCGGCGGTGTCATCCCGCCGGGAGACTTCGACGAGCTGTACGCCGCCGGAGCCACCGCGATCTTCCCACCTGGCACGGTAATTGCCGACGCGGCAATCGATCTGCTGAACAAGCTGGCCGAGCGTCTCGGGTACACCCTCAAGCCACATGGCAACCGATAACGGCGGCAGCATCGACGACCTCGCCGCGGCTGTCCGCAGCGGCGACCGTGCGGCGCTCGCCCGAGCCATCACATTGGTCGAGTCCACCCGCGCGGATCATCACCAGCAGGCACAGCAGCTGCTGCTGGCGCTGACGCCGACGGCCGGAAACGCCCACCATGTCGGCATCACCGGGGTGCCCGGAGTGGGCAAGTCGACCGCCATTGAAGCGCTGGGCATGTACTTGATCGAGCGTGGACATCGGGTCGCCGTACTAACCGTCGACCCGTCGTCCACCCGCACCGGCGGATCGATCCTGGGCGACAAGACCCGGATGCCGCGGCTGGCAGTGCATCCGGACGCTTACATCCGCCCATCACCGACGTCGGGCACCCTCGGCGGGGTGGCCAAGGCCACCCGGGAAACCATCGTGTTGATGGAGGCCGCCGGGTTCGACGTGATCCTGGTGGAGACCGTCGGCGTCGGCCAATCCGAGGTGGCTGTCGCCAACATGGTCGACACCTTCGTCTTTTTCACCCTGGCGCGCACCGGCGATCAGCTGCAGGGCATCAAGAAGGGCGTGCTGGAGCTGGCCGACATCGTCGTGGTGAACAAAGCCGATGGCGAGCATCTGACCGAGGCCCGCTCGGCCGCGCGCGACCTTTCCGGAGCGATCCGGTTGATTCATCCGCGCGAAACACTTTGGCGCCCACCGGTTCTCACCATGAGCGCGCTGGAAGGCACCGGACTGGAAGAGCTGTGGAACCTTGTCGAGCGCCATCGCGAGGTACTCAGCGAGGCAGGGGAGTTCGAGGCGCGGCGGCGCACCCAACAGGTCGACTGGACCTGGCAGATGGTCCGCGACACCGTGCTGGACCGGGTGCTGTCCAACCCCGCGGTGCGCAAAGGCCGCGCTGAAGTCGAGCGCCAGGTTCTCGCTGGCGAATTGACGCCCGCCCTGGCGGCACAGCAAATACTTAAGCTCGCATCAATAACGGAAAGGTAAATCCCAGCTCGTTTGCAGAAAGGAACGGTAAGTTCAACGGTATGACCCTCGAAGTGGTGGGCAATCGCCGGTCAGTGCTGCCGCGCGGTGTTCACGGCGCAGCCGATCCACACTTTGCCTGCGCGGTGCGCAGCTTCGCCAGCATGTTCCCGGGCCGCCGATTCGGCGGCGGGGCGCTGGCGGTCTACCTCGACGGGGAGCCCGTCGTCGACGTGTGGACCGGGTGGGCAGACCGGCGCGGACGGGTGCCGTGGTCGGCTGATACCGCCACCATGGTGTTCTCCGCGACAAAAGGCATGGCCTCCACCGTCATCCATCGGCTCGTCGACCGCGGACTGATCGACTACGACGCACCGGTTGCGGAATACTGGCCGGCGTTCGGCGCCAACGGAAAGGCGAATATCACTGTCCGGCAGGTAATGCGGCACGAGGCCGGTCTCTCGGCATTGCGCGGTGCCGGCAAGGAAGACTTGCTGAACCACGAAGTGATGGAACAACGCCTGGCGGCGGCGCGGCCGGGCTACTCCTTCGGCAGGTCGGCCTATCATGCGCTGACCTACGGCTGGCTGCTGTCAGGGCTGGCACGGGCTGTCACCGGGAAAGGCATGCGGGAGTTGATCCGCCAGGAGCTGGCGGAGCCGCTGGACACCGATGGTTTGCATCTGGGCCGACCGCCTGTCGAAGCTCCGACGCAGCCCGCGCAGATCATCATGCCGCAGAGCGGCCTCCAGAATCCCGTGTTCAACGGGGTCGCGCCATGGATTGCGGCGCTGCCACTGTCCGCCGGATTCGGCTCCATGTACTTCCCCGGTGTGAAAGCTGTTGCGCAAGGCGATATCCCGTTGATGGACGCGGAAATCCCGGCGGCTAACGGTGTGGCGACGGCGCGTGGGCTGGCCCGGATGTACGGCGCGATCGCCAACGGTGGCCGAATAGACGGCACTCAATTTCTCTCCAGCGACGTGGCGGCTGGCCTCAGCGGCCCGCGAAGCCTGAGACCGGACGGAAACTTGGTGATACCCCTGGCATTCCATCTCGGCTATCATCGCCTCCCGTTCGACGTGATACCCGGATTCGGTCATGTCGGACTGGGCGGCTCGCTCGGTTGGGCCGATCCCGCCAGTGGGCTGGCGGTCGGGTTCGTGCACAACAGGCTTCTGTCACCGTTCGTGGTAATGGATCACGCTGGCTTCGTGTTGACCAGCGGCTTGATCCGGCGCGGTGTGGCCGAGGCGCGCAAACGCGGTTTCGACACGGTGGCCGACTTCGGCGCGCCTTTCTTCGAGCCGGGAGCCGTTGCCGGTTAACGGTTTACGCGGTTTAGCCAACGGCTCATGAACCCGCCGACGAAAGACTCCCGCGTTCCTCGTCTGCCCGTCGACGAGGCGAAAGCTGCCGCCGACGAAGCGGGCGTGCCCGATTACATGGCCGAGCTTGCTATCTTCCAGGTGCTGTTGAACCATCCCAAGCTGGCCTGCGCGTTCAACGATCTGCTCGCCACCATGCTGTGGCGCGGAAAGCTGGACTCGCGGCTACGCGAATTGGTGATCATGCGCATCGGCTGGCTCACCGCCAGCGACTACGAATGGACCCAGCATTGGCGGGTCGCACAGGGTCTCGGGGTGAGCGCCGATGACCTACTGGGCGTGCGCGATTGGCAGACCTACCAATCATTCGGGCCCACCGAGCGGGTTGTGCTGGCGGCCACCGACGACGTGGTGCGCGACGGCGCGGTGAGCGCCGAGAGCTGGTCGGCGTGCCAGCGCGAGTTCGGCGGCGACCCCGCGGTGCTGGTCGAGCTCGTCACTGCGATCAGCGCGTGGCGAATGGTCGCGTCGATCCTGCACAGCCTGCAGGTGCCGCTGGAGGATGGGGTATCGAGCTGGCCGCCGGACGGCCAACGACCGCCGACTAGTGAGGAAGCCGTCACCAACGATTGACACGTCAATCATTGACGCCCTACGGTTCCGGCATGCGCACCAGGGTCGCCGAGCTGCTCGGCGTGGAGTTCCCGATCTGCGCGTTCAGTCACTGCCGCGACGTGGTGGCCGCCGTCTCCAACGCGGGCGGGTTCGGTGTCCTTGGCGCAGTCGCGCACAGCCCGGAGCGGCTGGATACCGAGCTGACCTGGATCGAGGAGCAGACCGGCGGCAAGCCGTACGGCGTCGACCTGCTACTGCCGCCCAAGTACGTCGGGGTCGAGCGGGGCGGCATCGACACCCGACAGGCGCGCGAGCTGCTGCCCGAGGAACACCGGGCATTCGTCGACGACCTGCTGGTCCGCTACGGCATCCCGGTACCCACCGACGAGGACCGGCTGCCGCCTGGCGAGCTGAACATCTCGCCGAAGGGCTACGAACCGCTGCTTGACGTCGCCTTCGCCCACCGCATCCGGCTGATCGCCAGCGCGCTGGGCCCGCCGCCGGCCGACCTGGTCCAATGGGCCCACGACAACGACGTGCTGGTGGCCTCGTTGGCCGGAACCACCCGGCACGCCAAGCGGCACGCCGCAGCCGGTGTCGACCTGATCGTCGCCCAGGGCACCGAGGCCGGCGGGCACACCGGCGAGGTGTCGACGATGGTGCTGGTTCCCGAGGTGGTCGATGCGGTTGCTCCGGTGCCGGTGCTGGCGGCAGGCGGGATCGCCTGCGGCCGTCAAATAGCCGCGGCGTTGGCGTTGGGCGCCGAAGGTGTCTGGTGCGGGTCGGTCTGGCTGACCACCGAGGAAGCCGAGACGCTGCCCGTAGTCAAGGACAAGTTCTTGACCGCCACCTCGTCGGACACCGTGCGATCGCGATCGTTGACCGGCAAGCCCGCGCGCATGCTGCGCACCGCCTGGACCGACGAGTGGGAGCGCCCGGACAGCCCCGACCCGCTCGGCATGCCGCTGCAGAGCGCGCTGATCGGCGACCCGCAGGTGCGCATCAACCGGGCCGCGGTCCACTCCGACTCCAAGGCGCGCGAGCTGGCCACGTACTTCGTCGGCCAGGTCGTCGGTTCGCTGAACAAGGTGCAGCCGGCGGGGTCAGTGGTGCTGGACATGGTTTCGGAGTTCATCGATGCTGTCGAACGGCTCGACGACTTGGTCGAGCCGTGACGAGCGGCACCCGCGCTCGTCGGCGCCCTGCGCTCAGCAATGAGGACAAGCTGCACCGGCGTGACGAAATCATGGCGGCGGCCAAGAAAGTATTTGCCCGCAACGGCTTTCACGTCACCACGATTAGCGATATCGCCAAAGAAGCGGGCCTGGCCTACGGCTCGGTCTACCAGTATTTCGACTCGAAGGAAGACCTGTTCCAAGCGCTGATGTCGGCCGAAGGGTACGCCCTGCGCACCCGTGTCGCGCTCGCGCTGGCCGCAACCGGCAAACGACCCGACGACAGCTGGGAGCCGTTTCGTTGCGCTGTGCAGGCAACATTCGAGTTCTTCGAGGCCGACAGGGCGAGCACCAAGCTGCTGCTCCGCGACGCCTACGCGCTGGGCGACCGGTTCGAGAAGCACCTCATCGGCATGTACGAGCGGTTCATCGACGATATCGCTGACCACATGGCCGCTTCCCAACAGCGCGGCAAGGTGATCAGCGCCCCTCCCCGGATGGTGGCCTACAGTCTGGCGGCGCTGATCGGCCAGCTGGCGCACCGGCGGCTGAGCACCGACGACGGCGTCACCGCGGCCGAAGTCGCCGACTTCGTGGTCTCGCTCGTCGTCAACGGGCTGCGGCCACGTGAGACCTGACGCGGGTTGGCCGATCGGTGATTGACGGCACGCGCGCCCGCAGGCGCCCCGCGACCAGCGACCAGGAGACGTCGCAGCGGCGTGAGGAGATCATCGCCGCGGCTAAGAAAATATTTGCCCGCAACGGTCATTCGAGTTTTTCGACGCCAACCCGGCCACCGCCAAGCTGCTGTTCCGCGACGCCTATGCGCTGGACGGCAGATTCTGCAAGCAGTTGGGCGGCATCTACGAACGTTTCATCGGCGACATCGAATCGCTCATCGCCGCTGCCCAGAACCGTGGCGACGTGGTGGCCGCCCCGCCGCGTTTGGTGGCCTACATTCTGACCGCGCTGATCGGTCATATGGCGCACCGGCGGCTGAGCACCGATGACGGCGTCTCCGCAGCCGAAGCCGCCGATCTCGTCGTTGCACTGGTCATCAAAGGCCTGCGGCCATCCGGGCGGTGACCTTCGCAGCGCTGGTCACGAATGCATAACAGCTGGTCAGGCCTCATGCTGCCGTTTACGAATTTTTTAGGCGTGGCGAATTGACCCGGGCGGAATGTTCGTGCATCATCGACGGGGTAAGCACCTCGTTAGGTGAGGCGTCTACACGGATACAGGCCACTGACCCCGAACGTCGAGAGACGCCCAGGGTCAGGACAGCTCCTCCCGGGTTAAGGGTTGAGCCCAAGTGGCTTCCGGAGTTTTCCGGATACGGCGTGTAGTGCCGAAGCTCTGACGAGTGGGGTGCGGTTTCCCGAGATATCGGGTTTTCCTGTACTCCTGCTTGCGTGTGAATTGTGCGGTGATCCGCACGTGGCGCGACCGCGAGGAGGTGAGGGACGAATGAGTTCCAGTTCTAGTCCGGATCGATATCCGGACTCTGTGTCGTCCCGATCCGGCCCCCGGCGCGTCGTTCGCAGCTGAGCCTTCTTGGCCTAGACAGCACGTCGCCCCAGCGGACGCCGATTCGGACGGACATCGAATCCCGTTATGCCCGTTTGACTTTCCGCTTAGGAGGCGATCATGACCGCTGTACTGTACGACGAAGTGGTAACGGCGATGCCCGCACGCCGGCTCCGGGCAGTGCCTGCCCCGACGCCGATGGCTGTGCCGGTGCAAAAGCGGACCTCCAAGCGGCCCCAAGACCGACTGGACCAGTTGATCGGCGGCGACCCGTTGGTAGTGGGGGCCGCCCGGTTGCTCTGCGTTCCGTTGCGCCAGCTCTACGCCGCGCTGTGGCGCGCCGGCGTGCTAGAGGTCGGCGCCTGACAAACCCCTGTCGCGCTCCCGGCATCGCAGGTGCCGGGAGCGTCGTCGTTGCCGGCTTCGCCCCCTAGCCGCTGCGCAGCTGGGGGTACCCCACAGCCCCCCGGCTGCGCGGAGCGCATCGTCACCGGGCGGTCATTGCTGGGCCGCAATAAGCGCCGACAGGCCGTTCTGATAGGCGATCAGGCTGTGTCGCCACGCGATCTGGACCGGCCCGCCGCTATCGACAGTGATTTGACTGCCGACATGCACATACGGCGCCGGGGGCACGTAGGGCACGATGTCGAGGAAATTCACAACCCGGAAACCGCTTTCGATCGCGGCGTTGAACGCGTCGGCGAAGTCGGTCAATCCGACCCGCGGGCCGGCGAAGGTGATCAGCCGTGGTTCGATCTTGTTCGGCGGCATGTTCCGGACGATGTCCGGCGCTGCGAGCACGGCCATTGCCGCACCGAGGCTGTGTCCGGTGACCAGGATCTGGTCGCACCCGGCGGTTGCGGTGGCCAAGTTCGCGGCGACGCTGTTCCGGACGAGTTCGTAGACGTCCTGAAAACCGGCGTGTACCTGCCCGAATCCGCTTACCGGGAGGTAGGTGTCGGGCACCGCGTCGAGATCCGCCAACCAATCCTCGACGTCGGAAGAGCCGCGGAAGGACACGAACGCGGTACGGGTGGCCGGGTTCCGGCCCATCAACCCGAAGATGTCGGTGTTTTTGGTCATCGCGGTCACGGCGGGATGGGGGCTGGTCATCGCGGCGAGCGCAGCGTTGTCTGCCCGGATCACACTGGTCTGGGCGTAGCCGGCCGGGAGCCTGGCCGTGCCGCCGCCCATCACCGTGTATGCCGCCTGGGCGAGCGGCAGAACCACATCGCGGGCAAAGGCCGCGTCGAAAGCCACAGCCGAAGTGTAGGAAAGTTGCTCTCGCGTTTCGTAGATCTTCACCCAGCGCGCCCGCGGTAGCGTAGACCTACGATCCGTTCAGACCTGGTGCGAAGGAGCGCGTCATGGCGACCGATCTGACGCTTTATCTCGACGACGAGCCTGGCGAGCTGGCCCTGATCGGCGATGTGTTGGGCAAGGCCGGCGTCAACATTGCCGGCCTATGCGCCCTGACCAGCGGCGGAGGGCAGGCCGAGGTGCACATCCTGGTGCAGGATGCCACCGCCGCGTTCGAAGCGCTGCAGGGCGCCGGCATCAAAATCGCCGAGGAGCAAGAGGTTATCGTCCTGGACATCAAGGATCGACCGGGCGCCCTCGGCGAAGTCGTCCACAAACTCGGCGCCGCGAAGATCAACCTGGAAACCGCCTATCTTGCCACCAACACCCGTTTGGTACTCGGCGCGGACAACCTCGCGGACGCCAAGGCCGCGCTGGCCTGACGTCGATTTGCTTCCGGCCCGTAGAATCGGCCGCAGCGGCGTCGATCCGGCTATCACCGGGGAGCCTTCGGAAGAACAGCCGGTAAGGCCTAGTAGAGCCGAACGGGTAGGCCCGTCACAGCCTTCATCGAGCGGCCGCGCCTCGGCGTGGCAAGCGGGGTGGTACCGCGGCGCTTGCGCAACCGGCGCGACGTCGTCCCCGGGCCTAGAAGTGGCACGAGGGAGACAACGCGCGCAGTGACCGACAACGCTTACCCCAAGCTGGCCGGTGGCGCACCCGACTTGCCTTCATTGGAACTCGAGGTCCTCGACCGTTGGGCGAGCGATGACACGTTCCGGGCCAGCATCGCGCGGCGCGCCGACGCCCCGGAGTACGTGTTCTACGACGGACCGCCGTTCGCCAACGGTCTACCGCACTATGGTCATCTGCTCACCGGCTACGTCAAGGACATCGTGCCGCGGTACCGCACAATGCGCGGCTACAAGGTGGACCGCCGATTCGGCTGGGACACCCACGGACTACCGGCCGAACTCGAGGTCGAGCGGCAGCTCGGGATCACCGACAAATCCCAGATCGACGCGATGGGCATCGCCGCGTTCAACGAAGCCTGCCGCGAATCGGTGTTGCGCTACACCGACGAATGGCAGGCCTACGTGACCCGTCAGGCCCGATGGGTGGACTTCGCCAACGACTACAAGACGCTTGATCCGTCCTACATGGAATCGGTGATCTGGGCGTTCAAACAGCTGTGGGACAAGGGCTTAGCGTATGAGGGTTACCGGGTGCTGCCGTATTGCTGGCGTGACGAGACCCCGCTGTCCAATCACGAGCTGCGGATGGACGACGACGTCTACCAGAGTCGGCAAGACCCGGCGCTAACCGTTGGATTCGCCGTGCGGGACGGTGAGCTTGCCGGTGCGCACCTGCTGGTGTGGACGACGACACCGTGGACCCTGCCGTCGAACCAGGCGGTCGCCGTCAACCCTGACGTCACCTACGTCCAGGTGCGGGCGGGGGAGCGCCGTCTGGTTCTGGCTGAGGCGCGATTGGCCGCCTATGCAAGAGAATTGGGCGAGCAACCGGAGGTGCTGGGCAGTTGTCGCGGCAGCGATCTGGTGGGCATCCGATACCTGCCGCCGTTTCCGTACTTCATGGATTCAGCCAACGCTTTTCGGGTGCTTGGCGCCGAGTTTGTCACCACCGACGACGGCACCGGCATCGTGCATCTGGCGCCGGCTTACGGCGAGGACGACAAGGAGACCGCCGACAAATCCGGCATCGTGCCGGTGACGCCGGTCGACGCTAAGGGCCGCTTTGATGCCACTGTTCCCGACTACCATGGCCAACACGTCTTCGAGGCCAACCCGCACATCATCCGCGATCTGAAAAACCAGAGCGGCCCGGCAGCGGCCAACGGTGCGGTGCTGATCCGCCACGAAACCTACGAGCACCCTTACCCGCACTGCTGGCGCTGCCGAAATCCGCTGATCTACCGCGCGGTGTCGTCGTGGTTCGTCAAGGTCAGCGAATTCCGGGACCGCATGGTCGAACTCAACCAGCAGATCACCTGGTATCCCGAGCACGTCAAAGACGGTCAGTTCGGCAAGTGGCTGCAAGGCGCGCGCGACTGGTCGATCTCGCGAAACCGTTACTGGGGCACGCCGATTCCGGTCTGGCTTTCCGATGATCCGACCTATCCACGCATCGACGTCTACGGCAGCCTGGACGAGTTGGAGCGTGACTTCGGCGTACGCCCCGACAACCTGCACCGGCCATACATCGACGAGCTGACCCGGCCCAATCCCGACGACCCGACCGGGCGGTCGACGATGCGGCGCATCGCCGATGTTTTCGACGTGTGGTTCGACTCCGGGTCCATGCCCTACGCACAGGTGCACTACCCGTTCGAGAACCGCGACTGGTTCGAAACGCACTACCCCGGCGACTTCATCGTCGAGTACATCGGGCAGACCCGCGGCTGGTTCTACACGCTGCACGTGCTTGCCACCGCGCTGTTCGACCGGCCGGCGTTCAAAACGTGTGTGTCGCACGGGATCGTGCTGGGCAGCGACGGCCAGAAGATGAGCAAATCGCTGCGCAACTATCCCGACGTCAGCGAGGTGTTCGACCGAGACGGCTCCGACGCGATGCGCTGGTTCTTGATGGCGTCGCCTATCCTGCGCGGCGGGAACCTGATCGTCACCGAACAGGGCATCCGCGACGGAGTGCGCCAGGTGCTCCTGCCGTTCTGGAACGCCTACAGCTTCCTGGCCCTCTACGCGCCGAAAGTCGGTAACTGGCAGACGAATTCACCGCATGTGCTCGATCGCTACATCCTGGCCAAACTGGCGGTGTTGCGCGACGACCTCACTGCCGCGATGGACGTCTGCGACATCTCCGGGGCGTGCGAGCAGCTGCGGCAATTCACCGAGGCGCTGACGAATTGGTATGTGCGACGGTCCCGCTCGCGGTTCTGGGAGGAAGATCCCGACGCGATCGATACCTTGCACACCGTGCTCGAAGTGACCGCGAGGCTGGCCGCACCGCTGCTGCCACTGACCACGGAGATCATTTGGCGCGGTGTGACCGCCGAGCGTTCGGTGCACCTGACCGATTGGCCGGAAGCCGATGTGCTGCCGGCCGACGCCGAACTTGTGGT
>Ga0335075_10000815_pt1 | contig 52575 bp, 41 predicted proteins | sample Lox_Sample_24_FD_206723 | JGI IMG/M metagenome (GOLD analysis project Ga0335075, IMG submission 206723) | Soil microbial communities from Loxahatchee National Wildlife Refuge, Florida, United States - Lox_Sample_2.4 | ecosystem: Environmental > Terrestrial > Soil > Wetlands | place: USA... | reverse complement strand
GGCCGGTGAGCGCTCGCAGACGTTCGACGTCGCCCGCGACGAGCACCTCGTCGGCGTCGAGGTAGACGATCCAGTCGCCGGTGGCGGCCTCGAAGGACGCGTTGCGGGCGTCGGAGAACGAGCCGGTCCACTCGCGCTCGATCACGGTCGCGCCGAACGACTTGGCGATCTCGACCGTGCGGTCCACCGATCCCGTGTCGACGATGATGATCTCGTCCACCGCGGGGGCGACGGCCTCGAGGCAGCGCGGGAGCATCTCCTCCTCGTCGCGGACGATCATGCACAGGCTCAGGCGCAGCCCGCGGGCCGGCCGAGCGCGGTCGGCGGCGCGGCGGGCCCGCTTGGCCAGCTCGCGCAGCACGGCGTCCTGGGCCCTGCGCCCGGCCGGGCGGGCGTTGCGGCGGGCCGCGAGCTGGGCGAGGTTGCCCTCCACGTGGGCCAGGCCGGGGTCGAGGCGGCGGGCCGCCTCGAAGAGCGCCTTGGCCGCGTCGAGGCTCCAGAGCTCGTACAGCGCGACGCCGGCGAGGTTGAGGATCACCGGCTCGCGAGGCTCCTCCTCGAGGAGCGCGAGCGCTGCGGCGGCCGCGACGGCGAAGATCTGGGCCGCGCGCGCGTCGGGGACACGGGCGCTCGCGGCGAGGCCCTGCTCGAGCAGGGTGACGCGCGCGTGGTAGCGGAGGTGGACGTCCTCGTGCTCGGCGGCGCGGGCGAAGAGCGCCCGGTAGCCGTCCACGTCACCGGCGTCGAGAAGCGTTGCGGCCTGGGCGCCGAGCGTGGTCGGGCTCGGTGGCCCGGCAGGGGCAACGGTTGATCCGGTGAGGCGGAGCGCCATGACGAGGGGTCCGGAAGAGGACCCTCCGATGATCGGCAGCCGCAGCGCGGGCTTGAGGCGCCGGCCTCGAAGGGCGCGTCCATCGTCAGGTGGACCCGGGTGCTGAGGCCGTCTGGACGTATGTTCCAGCGCTCGCGCATTGGCTTCGCCCCCGGGCGGGGCCCGCCGATACCTGCCCCGGTTGCCCTCCCTCGGACACGGAGCAAGGATCACTGTGAGTGCGAAAGCGCGTGATGGACGTATCTCTGCCGAAGCGGCAATGAAGCTGTGGAAGCAGTACAAGGAGACCGGAGACACGCACACGCGGGACCGCCTCGTGCTCACGTTCGCTCCGATGGTCAAGTACATCGTCTACAAGAAGATTCGCGAGATTCCCGCGCGCTGCGACGTCGAGGACTTCATCTCCTGCGGCCTCGAGGCCCTCATCCGCTCGATCGACCGGTTCGATCCCGACAAGGGCGCGACGCTCGAGCAGTTCGCCTGGACCCGGATCCACGGCTCGGTCCTCGATGAGCTGCGCCGCCACGACTGGGCTCCGCGCTCGCTGCGCCGCGACGAGCGTGCGATCAACGAAGCGCGCGAGACCTATTTTTCAATCCACGAACACGAACCGACGCGCGCGGAGCTGGCGAGCATGGTGGGCATGACCGCGCCGCAGCTGACCAGCCGGCTCGATCAGGTGGCGCTGGCTGAGGTGGGCTCGCTGAACCGCATCGTGCGCTCGGACGAGAGCGCGACGATCGAGCGCATCGACACGCTGGAAAGCACCGACGAGGACTGCGACCCGATCCTCAGCGCCGAGCGCCGCGAAGCCAAGGCGCGCTTCCGCCGCGCGTTCGCGCGCCTCAGCCGCCAGGAGCGGGAAGTCGCGGTGCTGTTGTACGTGGAGAGCTGGACGCTGCGCGAGATCGGCGAACGGCTGGGGGTCTCCGAGAGCCGCGTCTCGCAGATCCACACGGGGCTGCGCCGGCGTCTGTACGAACAGCTCTCCGGCGAGCTGTCGCTGTTCGCGTCCGTCGGCTGAGGGAGCTTGCGCGCGGCGCCACAGACCTGGCGCGGCGACCGAACGCGCTCAAGGATGCCGCGCGCCGGTCGAACACCGGGAGCAGATGGACCTCGGTCTGTACATAGCCGCGTCGGGGATGGTCGCCGAGCAGGTGCGCCAAGACCAGCTCGCGAACGACCTGTCGAACGCCTCGACCCCCGGCTTTCAGCCCGACTACTCGCCGCAGCACAGCTTCGGTTCGGTGCTGCTCGCAAACACCGAGGGCGGCACGCCGGTCGGCTCGGTCGACGAGGGAGTGGCGCTCGGCAAAGCCGTCACCGAGACCGGCAGCGGGACGCTGCAGGAAACCGGCGAACCGCTCGACTTCGCGATCGAGGGCTCTGGCTTCTTCGCGGTGCGGACCGCCCAGGGCGTGCGCTACACCCGCGACGGGCAGTTCACGCGCTCGGCGCAGGGGGTGCTGACGGACGCGAGCGGCGACCCGGTGCTGAGCGCGAAAGGGGCGCAGATCAAAGTCGGCGCGGCGGGCACCGTGCCCGCGAACGCAGTGGGCGTCTTCGAAGTCCCAGGCGCCGTCAAGCAGGGGGAAAACCTGTACACGGGCACGGCCGCCGGCAAACCCACCGGCAGCGTGCGCCAAGGCTCGCTGGAGGGCTCTGGCGTTGACCCGGCGAACGCGATGATCGAAATGATCACCTCGCTGCGCAGCTTCCAGTCGGGCCAGCAGGCGATCCAGTCGATCGCCCAGACCCTGCAAGAGGCGGCCTCGCAGGTCGGCTCGATGAACCCGAACGCCTGAGACGACCGATAGGCGGCGCCAGGCGGCGTCCTCGCTCGCTCATGTGCTTCCCGCACACTTCGCTCGCTGCGTCCTGGCCTGACTTGCCTCTCGGTCGTCTTAGAAGGTCCGCTCAAGTCCCCGCCCAGGCGGCCGATCACACGGACTGAGAACCTCGAGCTCGGCTGGACCGCCACGCGGAGGCCCGGCTCGTGGACCCCGACGACCACAGGATGGGCTGATGCTCGAAGGTCTTTATTCCGCAGCGGCAGGCATGTCGGCACAGCAGGAACAGTTGAACGCGATCGCCAACGACCTCGCGAACGTCTCCACCAGCGGTTACAAGTCAGAGCGGGTCGCGTTCAACGACCTGCTGTACAACCCCGTCAAGCTCGCCGGCACCGAAACCACCGCCGGCTCGGGCGCGAGCGCGAAGGTGATCGGGCGCAGCGAAGCGCAGGGCACGCTGCAGGAAACGGGCGACCCGCTCGACCTGGCGATCGAAGGCCCCGGCTACTTCCAGCTCAAGCGCGCCAACGGCGAAGTGGCGCTCACCCGCAACGGCAGCTTCAGCGTGGACGCCAGCGGCACGATCGTCAACAGCGAAGGCAACCGCCTCTCGCCGCCGATCAAGCTCCCGAAGGGCTTTGCCGCCGAAAAACTGAGCATCGCGCCCGACGGCACCGTGTTCGCGGGCACCAAGAAGCTCGGTCAGATCAAGCTCGTGACGGTCACCTCCCCCGAACACCTGCGCGCAGACGGCGGCAGCGAGTTCACGCCCACCGCGCAGAGCGGCACGGTGCACGCCGCCAACGGCAAGATCCACCAGGGGGCGCTGGAGGGCTCCAACGTCAACCTCGCCAGCGACATGGCGCTGATGGCGAGCACGCAGCGCAACTACCAGATGATGAGCACGGCAATCCAGACGGAGAGCCAGATGATGTCGATCGCCAACCAGCTGCGACCGCAATGAGCAACCCGATCACCATCTCCAGCGGCCTGCCGATCGCCAACCAGGCGCTCGAGCCGAAGTGGGTACGCGACGGCTCGCCCGCCACGCAGAAGGCCTACCAGAGCGCGCTCGCGTTCGAAGACACGCTCGTGGAACAGCTCTCGCAGTCGCTGAGCGCCAGCAGCGGGCTGACCGGCGAAGCGGGCGAACAGGGCTCCGAAGAAGAAGGCGGCTCCACGTCCGGCGCCGCCGGCAACTCCGAGCTCGCCTCGCTGCTGCCACAGGGACTGACGAGCAGCGTGATGAGCGCCGGCGGGCTCGGCCTGGCGGCGCAGCTGACGCGCGGGCTCGAAGGCGTGGACGCAGGGGCGCACGTCGCGGCCGGCGGCGGAACGACGGCCGGCGCCGGCGGCGGAACGGAGGCCGGGGCCGGCACCGGGGCCGAGGCCGGCGGCGCAGCGACGGCAGGGTCGGGCGGCGGGACGCCGACCGCTGCCAACGGCGCAGCGGAGGCCTCATGAGCGCCGGCGTGGCCACCAACGAGCTCTCCCAGCCGGATCGCGCGCTGGTGGCGGACGTGCTCAGCCACCTCGACGCACAGATCGCCTCGGCGCAGCGCCTGCTGGAGGTGGTGCTCGAGCAGGGTGCGGCGATCCGTGCGCGTGACGTGCACACGGTCGTGCGCTGGGCGGGCATCTTGCGTGGGGAGATGGGCAGCCGCCAGCTGCTCGAGGAGGAGCGCTCACGTCTGCTCACCCGCAGCGGGCAGCGGCTGGGCGTGCCCGCCGCGCAGGTGACGCTGACGCAGCTGTGCACGCTGATGGACGCCACGCGCGCGGAGCGCGCGCAGGCGCGCAGCGCCCAACTGCGCGGCCTGCTGCACGAGCTGCAGCACGCGCACGCCACCAACCGCGCGCTGATGCAGATCGAGCTCGGCTTCCTCGACCACCTGCTGGGCATGCTCGCGCTCGACGGCGTGAACGGCTATGACACCAGCGGCTCCTCCGCGCCGATCACGCGCTCGCGCCCCCACGGTTCCCTGCACGTCCTCGACCTGCGCGCCTGAGCCATGTCGATCCCCACCTTGCAAGGACTACAGACGGCGCTCAGCGGACTGATCGCCGAGCAGACGGCGCTGGACACGACCGGCAGCAACATCGCCAACGCGAACACCGAAGGCTACTCGCGCGAGACCGTCAACCTGCAACCGAACCCGCCGCTGGACATCCTCGCGCTCTCCACGCTCACCGGCCAGGGCGCGCAGCTGGGGACCGGGGTTGGCGTGTCGACGATCACGCGCATCCGCAACAGCTACCTCGACTCCCAGTACCGCACCCAGAACAGCGCGCTGAGCAGCGCGAGCACGCAGGCGGAAGTGCTCGCGCAGGCGCAGGCGGCGTTCAACGAACCCACCGAAGCGAGCATCGCCGGGCAGCTGTCTAAATTCTGGAGCGCGTGGAACAGCCTCGCCTCCTCGCCCACCAGCGAAGCGGCCAAAGTGGGCGTGGTGGCGGCGGGCGAACAGCTGGCGCGGACGTTCAACGAGCTCAGCTCACAGCTGTCGACGATCTCCACGCAGGCCGACGAACAGGTCAAAGCGCTGACCGGCGCGGGCGGCGAAGTGGAAAACATCGCCTCCCAGATCGCACAGCTGAACGGCCAGATCAAGCTCTCAGAACAAGCCGGCGAGACCCCCAACTCGATGCTCGACAGCCGCGACCTGCTGCTCGACAAGCTCTCCAGCCTGGCGAACATCACGGTCAGCGAACAGGAAGACCACACCGACACGGTGGGCTTCGGCGACACGGGCACACCGCTGGTCGAAGGCACGACCGTCAACTGGCCGCAGGAATTGACCGAAGCGGCCGGCGGTCAGCTCGGCGCGCTGCTCAGCCTGACCGGCCCTCAAGGGGCGCTGACGAGCCTGCAGACGGGACTCGACGGCGTCGCTGAAGTGCTCGCGGAAACGGTCAACGCGCCGCTGGCCAAACCGTTCTTCACCGGCGCGAGCGCCGCCACGCTCACGGTCACGGTGCAGGCCAGCGAAGTCCAGGCCTCGAGCACCGAAGCTGTCGGCGGCAACTCCGTCGCGCAGGCGATCGCCGGGCTACGCGGCGGCGCCGCCGAACAGGACTACGCAACGCTGGTCGAGCAGCTGGGGAGCTTCGTGCAGGACGCACAAGACGAACAGAGCAACCTACAGACGACGGTCACCGCGATCAACGACCAGCGCCAGAGCGTCTCGGGCGTGTCGCTGGATGAAGAAATGACCAACCTGATCAGCTTCCAGCGCGGCTACCAAGCATCCGCGCGCACGCTGACGGTGATGAGCGAACTGCTCGAAACGCTGATCGAGCACACGGGCGCGGCGGGCCTCTGATGAGCATCCAACGCATCACCCCGGCGATGGTCAAAAGCTCGATCCTCGACGAGCTCAGCTCGTCGCTGAACTCGCTCGAGCGCACCTCCGACGAACTGTCCTCCGGCAAGACGATCCTGGAACCGTCGGACAACCCGTACGGCGCGAGCCGCGTGATCGACCTGCAGAGCCAGCTCTCCGGGCTGAGCTCCTACGAAAGCAACGCCCAGGACGCGATCGGCTGGGAGAACACCGCCAGCAGCGCGATGTCGAGCATCAACACGGCCGTCCAGCGGGTGCGCGAACTGATCCTGCAGGCCGCCAACGGCACCAGCAACCAGAGCGACCTGGAAACGATCGCGCAGCAGGTCGAACAGCTGACGGAAAGCATCAAGCAGGACGCCAACACACAGTACGCGGGGCAGTACATCTTCGCCGGCACCGACACGACCACGCCCCCCTACGAACAGGGCGCAAACGACGAATACCAGGGCAACGCGGAAACCATCTCGCGCGCCGTCGGCCCGGCCGCGTCGGTGACGATCTCCACCAACATCTCCGCGCTGCTCGGCAACGGCGAAGCCTCCGGCGACGGCAAGCTGCTGGACACGCTGCGCACGCTCGCCAACAACCTGCGCGGCGGCACGGCCGAAGACCGCGAAGCGCTGACCGCGGTCGACCTGAAGAGCCTCGAAGGCAACATCGAAACGCTCACGCAGCTGCAGGCGACCTCCGGCAGCGCGATCGACCAGCTGCAGGCGGCGCTGTCGCGCAACGAAGACCTGCAGACGTCGATCAGCGAGAGCCTGTCGAGCGTCGACGACACGAACGTCGCCGCCGCCACCATCGCGTACAGCAACGAGCAGGCCGCCTACAACGCCGCGCTGCGCGCCGGCGCCACCATCGTCCAAGAATCGCTGCTCAACTTCCTAGAAAAATGACCGCCGAGGAGAGCCGTGCCATGCCCGTGACATTCCAGAGCATTCGCTTCGGGACCGTCGAGATCGAGCCCGCGGACGTGCTCGAGTTCCCCTTCGGCCTGATCGGGCTGGGCGGCCTGCGCTACACGCTGCTCGACCGCAACCCTGGCACCGGCTTTCTGTGGCTGCACGAGATCGACAACCCCGCGCTCGCGCTGCCCGTCGTCAGCCCCTACCAGTTCTTCGCCGACTTCGAGCTGGAGATCGCCCCCGAGGATCAGGAGCGAACCGGCATCGCCGACCTTGCCGGCGCGCAGCTGTACGTGACCGTGCGCGCCACCCCCAACCCGCTGGACATCACCGCCAACCTGCGCGCGCCGCTGCTGATCCGCGACGGCCGCGGCTACCAGGTGCTCAACATCCACGAGGACGCTCAGCTGCAGGCGCCGCTGTTCACGCTGCCCGCAGCGGCCAAGATTGCTTCATAATCAGCTTCGATGCTGATCCTGACGCGTCGTCCTGGAGAGCGCGTCGTCATCGGCGACGAGATCCTCGTGACCGTGATGAGCGTCAGCGGGCACACGGTCCGGCTGGGGATCTCCGCCCCCGCCGGAGTGCCGATCTACCGCGAGGAGATCTGGCTGGCGGTCAAGGAGGAGAACCGCGCGGCCGCGGCCGCGACCGCCGACGCGATCCCCGCCCGGCCGCCCGCGGGGCGAGCCAAGCCGCCCGCGGCCCCCGGCAGCGCCCGCGGGGAGGAGCCCGCGGAAGCGCCCGCAGAGGAGCCCGCCGCGGCGGAGCCGGCCGCGGCAGAGCCGGCCGCGGCAGAGCCCGCCGCGGCAGAGCCGGCCAAACCGCCGAAAGCCTCGTAAGCGGCGCTTGATCTGGCTCGCGCACGGGTATAGGCTCGGATGGCCGCTGCCGTTTCAAGCGAGGGAGGGAAATCCAGCATGCGATCCATGCGAAGCCGTTCCGAGAGGGCGCCGGCGCTGGCCCGCCATGTGGCCGTCGCGGCGCTTGTGGCCGTCGCACTGTGCGCCACCGCCGCCAGCGCGCTGGCTGCCAACGTCAACATCGTCCGCCAGGGGACACCGCCGAAAGGCAAAATCCCCGCCAACACGCACTACTTCACGACCATCCAGGCCGCCGTCAACGCCTCGAGCGCCGGCGACTACGTGCTGATCGAACCGGGGGTGTACGACGAAGCGGTGAAGGTGACGAGCGCCCAGTCGGGGATCTGGATCAGGGGCATGAACCGCAACACGGTGATCGTCGACGGACAGCACAAAGCGGGCAACGGGATCGAAATCTATGAGGCCAACGACGTGTGGGTGGAAAACCTCACGGTGCGCAACTTCGATCAGAGCGAAAGCTGCGGCGACGAAGAGTGCGGCAACGAGATCTGGTGGAACGGCGGCGCCGAGTCAGGGAAAATCGGCGCGCACGGGTGGTACGGGAGCTACCTCACCGCCTACGACACCGGCCTGCTCGGCGGCTACGGCATCTTCACCAACAACGAGGTGGAAGGCTCCTGGGAAAACATCTACGCCTCCGGCTTCAACGACTCCGGCATCTACGTCGGCGCCTGCCAGGAATGCGACGCGCGCATCACGGGCGCGACGATGGAAGACAACGCGCTCGGCTACTCGGGCTCCAACGCGGGCGGCAAGCTGACGATCGAAGACTCGCTGTTCCGGCGCAACTCCTCCGGCCTGGTGCCCAACTCCGAAAACCCCGGCGACCCACCGCCACCACAGGACGGTGAATGCAACCGGCCGAACATCGAAAACCCGAACCCCACGCCGGTGATCACCACGACCGACATTCCACGCTGCACGATCATCCGCAACGACGTGATCGTGGAAAACAACAACCTCTCCGTGCCCGCCGTCGGCAACCCCGCCGGCACGTGGGGCACCGGCGTGGTCCTGCCCGGCGACTACGCCGACCTGATCGAACAGAACCTGATCGCCGGCAACGCCACCAACGGCGTGGTCGGCCTGGAATACCCCAACCCCTTCCCACCGCAAGCGGACACGATCTTCTTCGGCATGGAGGGCAACCGCGTCAGCAACAACATCTTCCTCGACAACGGCCACGACCCCACGTACAAGGGCAACCAGTTCGCCGGCGACCTCACGTTCACCGGCGGCTACGGTGAACTGTTCGGTGGACCGCCGCCGAAGTCGGAAAACAACTGCGCCTCCGGCAACCTGTTCACCGACCCCACCTTCCCCACGAAAATCGAACGCGCGTGGGGCTGCCAAAACAAGACCACCCCAAGCCCCGGCTTCGGCGGCTTCGGCCCCCAGGAACTCCCAGAAGCGGTCGAATACCTGCTGCAGATCAGGGACGAATCGGAATCGCGCAAACCGGTCGACCAACCGGCCCCGCCACCACAACCCACGATGCCCAACCCATGCGCCGGCGTGCCCAAGAACCCGCTGTGCCCATGAGCCCTAATTCGCGTACATCGGAGTAGATGACGCAACAGGAGCCCCGCCCCCATCAGGAGCGGCGGGGCTCCTGGCTGCTACGCCACTCGAGCGCGACCAACGAGCCCCCGAAACCGCTCGCCGCGTTCTTCAAAGTTGCAGTAATGGTCGTAGCTCGGCGCGGCCGGCGAGAGCAGGACCGCGGCGCCGGCGCCGGCCAGCCGATGCGCAACCTCGACCGCCTCGGGCATGTCTGCGGCGGCAATCGCACGCGTGGACGGTAGCCCAGCGGCGCGCGCGTCAGCGAGCAGCCGCATTCCCGTCGATGGCACACCGATGACCGTTATTTCGCCTTGCGCCAGGGCACGTCCCAGCTGCGAGTAGTCCTGCCCTCTGTCCTGGCCGCCCGCGATCAGCACGATCTCGCGTCCGGGAAAACTAGCCAGCGCCGCCAAAGTCGACTCCGGCGTAGTGGAGATACTGTCGTTCACCCACAACACCCCCTCACGCTCAACCACCGTCTCCAGGCGATGCGCCAGCGGCTGGAAGCCCCGCAAGGACGCGGGCATCGGCGGCTTCACGCCGAGGGCTTCGAGCGCCGTCAAGGCTCCGCACAGGTTGAGCGCATTGTGCTCTCCCCGCAGCGGCATGTCAGTGGGCGCGGCGACCATGTTGTCGCGGAACGCAATGCCTCCGTTGACGCTGTCCCAACCGGGGGGCACGCCGTAGATGATCGGCTCGACGACATAGTCGAGACGAACATCAACGGCGGGGCGGGAGCCAGCATCGACGACCTCGACCAGCCTCTCGTCGCGCCCATTGAGCACCACCCGCCGCACCCCAGGCAAGCGCAACAGGCGCAGCTTGTCAGCCCGGTAGGCCTCCTCCGAGCCGTGCCAGTCGGTGTGCTCGCGGAACAGGTTCGTCACCAGCGCGACCTCCGGCCCCGTATCGAGGTCGGCGGTGTGATAGCTGGAGAGCTCCAGCACAATCACCTCGGCGGGGTCGGCGTCGAGCAGATCGAGGGCCGGGACGCCGATATTGCCGGCAAGCTGGGCGGTGCGGCCGGCTGCGCGCGCCAGGTGATGGGCGAGGGCCGCGGTCGTGCTCTTGCCCTTGGTGCCCGTTATGCCAATCACGCCCGCGCTGCCGTGCTCGGCCAGCCACAGCGCCGTGGCCGTCGTCACCGGCTTGCCCGTCTCGCGTAGCGCATGCAGCTCTGGGCGGTAGATGGACACGCCGGGGGAGCGCACGACCACATCACAGTCCGACAGCCCCGGCACGATCTCCGCGCCGGTCACGATCCGCGCGCCCGGCGCTTTCAGCCTGTCAAGCACATCCTCCGCCGGCGGCGCGTCGAACGCCGCCACCGCGATCCGCGCCGCAGGCAGGCGGCGGGCGAGTTGGTCGGCGAACGACGCGACCTCGCGCCCCGCCCCCCACACGCCTACCGTGGCGCCGTCAAGCTCCGAGAAGCGCATGTACGTCCGCCAGCAGCGCCGCCGGTACCGCGTGCTCGTCGTCGTTCAAGGCCAACACCCGCTCAGGATCGCCTTCGTCGGACGCAAAGCCGGGGAGCACCTCCGCCGCCAGGCGCGCCACCACGCGATGGCTGCGCCAGCGCGGGTCCTCAGCCAGCAGCCGAATCGCGGCGATGCTCTCCTGCTCCTCGCCCACGCACTCAAACGGCTTGTGCCCCCCCGTGGCGGTCAGCAGCGCAAACCCCTCAAACTGCTGATCCTCGTCGAGCAGATCACGCCCAAAGACCTCACGCAAGTGCCCCGGCTCGCTGAACGGCGCAAGCGCCAGGAACACAAACCGGCACTTCGGACACTCACAGCACCACGAACTTGCGCGCCGCGCGGGATCGCCGCGAAACAGCGCGTTGCAGCTCGTGAACGCACCGTGGTAGCGCTCCAGCCGCGCAAACGCCCGCGCCACCGCCAGCTCAGAAGCAGGCCGCAGGACCGAAAACAACTGCACGCTCGCCCCACCGGGGCTGCCGCTGGGCGCAACCTCCGCCAGCGCGGCCCGCAGCAGCCGTTCCGCACGCGCCCCCTTGCTGAACTGGTGGTTCACCTCCACCCCCTTCCAGCGCACATTGCCCACGGACGCCGAGCGCTCATTCGCCATCGCCACCGCGTCAAAGCCATTCAGCGCGGCCGTCAGCAGCGCCACGCAAGACACAATCGCCGTGATCGGCACATGCCCATTGATCGCCCCCGCCTCATTCAGCGCGCGCAGCCCCGGATCGAGCGTCCGCGTAGCCAGCAGCCGCGGCAGTCCCGACGCGACCGCGGTGCGTGCAATTGGAGCCGCGTCGCCAACCGAGAACAGCGCCACCCCGCACCCCGACCGCCTAACTATCTCCAGCGCCACCGCGGAATCCTTGCCGCCTCCAACCGGCACCAGAACTCGCTGGGGCGTGGGGGCCGGCGGAGCGTCGTCGAGGTGGCCGGATACGGCCGCCTCGACGATCGCGCAGCCGGCAAACCAAGGCCGAGGCACATCCCGCAGCGCATTCACGTAGGCGAGCTCCGCCAGCCCCTCGGAATAGAGCGCTTCCAGCAGCGCAACGACCGCCGGCGGAGGAGGAGCCGACGCGAACTCGATCACCGGAGGGAGCGCCGTCTTGTAGTAGCTCACCCCCGCCACCCAATGCAGCAGCCCCAGCAGACCCGCCACCCGCTCGCGCTCGGACTCGGCCAGCTCCCGTGTGGGGTCGGGCAGCGGCAGCTGGAATCGCTCTACGAAGGAGAGCTCGTCATCCAAGGCATAACGCAACGTCACACGCCCGCCCCCGTCGAGCTCACGTGAGACGAAGCGGAAGCGCTCGAACGAGCTGGGGTCGAACAGCGCTCGCGCCTGCCGTGCATCGGCTGCCATCGGTGGCTTCTAGCCTAGCCGCACGGTCCGCCGCTGCGCGCCGCGCACCGCGAGCCGAAAGGCGAGCCCATAAAAAAAATTAGTCGTTGGCCGTGACCGCATCCAGCAGGTGCGCGAAGCGCTCGCGCGCCTGCGCACGGCGGGTGGGCAGGTGTTCGCTGGGGGTGTCGTCGGGCGGCGGGGAGTAGCCGCGCAGGATCTGGCGGGCCACCGACTGGCGATGGACCTCGTCGGGGCCGTCGTAGATGCGCGCGGCGCGCGCGAAGCGGTACATCTGCTCGAGCGGCAGGTCCGTCGAGTAGCCCAGCGAGCCGTGCAGCTGCAGCGCGCGGTCCACCACGTCGTGCAGCACCCGCGCGCCGTAGAACTTGATCAGCGCCACGTCCGTGCGCGCCGCGCTCGCGCCCTGCGTGTCCATCACCCACGCCGCGTGCAGCGTCATCAGCCGGGCAGCCTGCATCTCCGCGGCGCTGTCCGCGATCCAGTTCTGCACCGTCTGCTTGTCCGCCAGCAGCGAGCCGTGGGCGTGGCGGTAGGTGGCGCGCTCGCACAGCATGTCGAACGCGCGGCGTGCCACGCCCAGCCAGCGCATGCAGTGGTGGATGCGCCCCGGCACCAGCCGGTGCTGGGCGAGCACGAAGCCCGTGCCCTCCGCGCCCAGCAGCGCCTGCGCGGGCACGCGCACCGACTCGTAGGCGATTTCCGCGTGCCCGCCGTAGCCGCCGTACTGCTCCCACGGGTGCTCCATCGTCGGCACGTCGCGCACGATCTCCACGCCCGGGGTGTCCACCGGCACGATGAACATCGACGCCCGCTGCGAGGGGCGCGCGTCGGGGTTCGTCACCGCCATCACGATCAGGAAGTCCGCGATCGAGCCGTTCGAGGAGAACCACTTGCGCCCGTCGATCACCCATTCGTCGCCGTCGCGCACCGCCCGCGTACGCAGCTGCGTGGGGTCCGAGCCCGGCGTGTCCGGCTCGGTCATGCTGAACGCGCTGCGTAGATCTCCCGCCAGCAGCGGATACAGCCAGCGGTCCTTCTGTTCGTCCGTGCCCGCCAGCGCGATCAGCTCCGAGTTGCCCGAATCCGGCGCCGCGTTGCCGAACGCCAGCGGCGCGATCGGGCACGTGCCAAGGATCTCGTGCATCAGCCCCAGGCGCACCTGGCCCATGCCCTGGCCGCCCAGCTCCGGCGGCAGGTGCGCCGCCCACAGGCCGCGCTCCTTCACCTGCTCGCGCAGCGGCTCCATCGCCCGCGACAGGCCCTCCAGGCCGAGCTCGTGCCAGATCGTTTCCAGCGGCCAGATCTGCTCGCGCACGAACTGCGCCATCCAGTCCAGCTGCGCCTGGAAGTCGTCCTCTGTGGAGAAGTCCCAGCTCATGCCCTCCCCTTCCCTGCGCGCGCCTTGCGCTCGCTCTTCGCCTTGCGCCTGCCGTGCGGCCCGCCGCACCCGGACACGGACACGATCGTCGTCTGTTTTATCACCGCGCCGTCCTGCGCGGTGATCTCGCTCGGCATCGCCAGGCGCCCCGCGCACAGGCTGCCGTGCGCCTTCGCCGGCAGGTTCGCGCCCAGCAGCGAGTGCCGGCCGGCGTCCAGCAACACGTCGAGCTCCGAGAACGGCACGTCCGGCAGCGCGCGAAAGACCACCGACTCGATCCCCTGCCTGACCTTCGCTTCCCCCACCACCTCCAGCACGATGCCTTCGCCCTGCAGCACCAGCGCGATCTCCGGCGCGGCCTTCCCGCCGCGCGAGAGCACGTACACCGGCCCGTCGAACGGCTGGCGCACGAGCGGCGTCAGCACCGTCGCGCTGCCCACCACCGAGGACGCCGGACAGCTCGCCGGGTCGCCGTCGAACACGCTCACCGGGCACGCTTTCTGCAGCGTGCTCAGCCGCGGGACCATGCGCTTGGGCAGATCGAGCTTCAGCTCGGTGATGTTCGCCTGCCCGGACGCCGACACGACCCGCACGTGCAGGTGCACGCCGTCTTGCCTGCCCGCGTGCGCGTGCGTCAACGCCGTCAGCCGCGGCCTGAAGCGCAGCGTCGCGCAGTCGGCTGCCTGAAAGCGCGAAGACACCGCCGCGGTCGCGCCCTGGGCGCTCGTCAGCGTGCCTGCGATCGCCAGCGTACGGCAGTCGGTCGGGTTGAACACGAAGCCTGCGCGGTCGATGTCCAGCGCGACCGTCCTGATTTGCAGCGGGATGCCGTCCACGCTCTGCGGCAGCGGTTCACTGACGATGCTCAGCGCGGCGGTGCGCGGGTTCACCGCGATGCTCGCGCCCACCTCAATCGTGCCGAGGTTCAGCGGGCCGGCCACCGCCGGCACCACGATCGACACGCCGAACGGCGCGCCAGCGCGCGGCCCGGTCAGGTACACGCTGCCGGTCAGCTGCAGCGGATCGGCGCCCGCTCCCGCGGTGATCGTGACGGTGCCGATCTGGCTCTGCGGGATGCACGCGTTCACCTGCGCCTGGGCCTCGGGGCAGGGATACACCTTGGAGAGCATCGCCAGCAGGCCCGGCGCCAGCCGCACGCTGAAGCTCCGCAGGTCTTCTTCGCCTTCGCCGCGCGCGAACGCGACCGTCAGCGGGCTGAACGCGCCCGCGTCGTCGTTCGTCGTGCCCGCCGTGAACGCGGGCTGAAAGCGCGGGCTCGGGCAGCCTACAAGCGTGATCGGTTCGCTCGTCGGTTGCGCTGGCGTTTCGCCGCCGTACGGCGTCAGCCGCGCGCTCGCCGAGAGCGGCGTGCCGCACGCGCTGGACGGGTTGACAAGCGGCGCGTTCGCGCCGCCGTCCAGCGTCAGCTGCACGTCTTCGAAGGGCAACTGCGGGATCTGTTCGAAGCGCACCGTCAGCTGGCCGGTGGCCTCGTCGATCGACGCCGCGCCTTCGAGCTTGACCGTCATGCCCGCGCCCTGCGCCTGCACCAGCAGGCGCAGCAGCCGGCCTTCCTGCGCGTCTGTCGGGCCGCACGGCGTGCACGCCGGTTCGCCCACGTACACCTCGCCTTCCAGCGGACTCGCCAGCAGTGGCGTGGCGATCTTCACCGTGCCGATCTGCGAGCGCGACGGGCACGCAGCCGGGGCCGCCGTGTTCCGTTCGCTCGGTGGCGGTGCGAACTGTTCGTGCGAGCACGCCTGCAGGCCGTTGGCGAACGACGGCGAGAGCGTCACGCCCGCCGGTAGGGTCACCTGCACGCTGCGCACGTCGGCGCTCGCGAGTGCGCTCGGGCTTTCGTTCTGCGGCAGGTGCACGCCGAGCGTGTAGCCGCTCGGCGCGCCGGCCTGGGTGGATTCCGGCGCGAGCGTCAGCGACGGGGTGAAGGGGAGCTGTTCGCAGCCGGTGATCGTCGATGTCAGTTCCGGTTCCTGCGGGAAGCGTTCGAGCGAGGGGTCCTCCCAGGAGTCGTATTCGACGTTTACCGCGAGCTGCGAGCCCCGGCACGCGCTCGGCAGCGTCAGGAACGGCTTGGCGCCCGCGCCGTCGGGGCAGCCCTTGGCTTCTTCCACCTGTTCTTTCACTTTGACTTCGGGCTCGCAAAATTCGCTTTCGCCGCTGCCTTCCCCAACCGTGCCTTCGCGTTCGAGGTCGTGAGCGCTCGAGGCCGGCACGCCCCACAGCGTCAGGATCGCCCCCTGCAGCGGTCCGGTCTCGGGGATGTCGTTCAGTGCGACCGTCAGTCCATAGTTGCCGTTGCTGCGCAGATGCAGGAACAACGCCGCGCGCTCGAACCTCGATGCGAAGCCGAGCTCGGCCAGCTCGCCGGGCGGCGGGATGACGTCGTAGACCGGAGCGGGGCGCGAATGGACCGCGCCGTAGAAGAACGGCTTGATCGTCCCCACCTGCGAGTCCAGGGGGCAACGCGTCGTTTCGCCTTCGAGGAACGCCCGCTGGCTGCAGCGCGGAACGGCGTTGGCGTTGCCGGCCAGCCCCGGCGGAAGCGCTACTTCGAGGTCCTTGGGCGCCGCGCTCGCGAGCAGCGATTCGGCTTCACCGACGACTTCGCGAGCTGACACCGTGAAGGCGAGCGTGGTCGTCAACTCGAAGGGATGCGAGCCGGCCTGCGTGTCCGCTTCGCCTGTTTCCCCCACAGCTTCGACGGCGAACAGCGACAGCGCGAAAGGCGCGGGAGTCGGGCTGATCGTCGTCGTCTCGCTTGTCGTCGCTGGTCCAGGCGCTCCACCGCCTTCGATGCTCGCCTCGTTCGCTTCGATCGCGACGCCTTCGGGGATCGAAACCGGAATCGTGACGACGATCACTGCGCCCGGCGACACCGCCGGCTGTTCGAGGCTTTCGCCGTACGTGCATTCGAAGCTGCCCGTGACCGTCCCAGCCGGGCAGCTCAGCTTGAATTCGGGCTGCCCGTGACCGTTCGCCCCTTGGCCTTCGGCGACGATCCCCGAGGCGGTTACGCCTTTCGGCAGCGCGTCGATCAGCCGCACCCTTTCACCGCGGTTCGTCGCCTCGCCGCCATCGTTGCGCACGATCAGGAGGTAAGCGTCGGAGGCGGGGCCGGCGGCGAAGTGGGTGGGCAGCGACTCGGAGACGATGCTCCAGTGCGGTGCCGACGGCGCCGCAAGCGCGTCGTGCACCCCAATCGTGCCGGCAAGCGCCGTCGCGACCAGTGCCAGCAGCGCGCGCTGGATGCCGATCGCGCCGCCACGGAGGCGACGTCGATGGATCACCTGCCGCCCGGACGGTGCCGAATTGCTGCGTGCGCAGCGCCCTTGGACTTTGGCGCGTAGCGCCTCTTGGCCGCATCGATGCACGCCGCACGCCTCCTCTTGCGCCTCAGCTTGTCGCACTTCGCCAGCGCACGCGCCAGCAGTTGCTTGCGGGTCGGCCTCGCCGCAGGTGTGAGGTTCCCAGGTCCGACGAACGACGCCGAGAGCGGCATCGACAGCGGTGGCGGCGATTCGAGCGGAGCTCGGCAGCTGCCGTCCTGGCACGGTGTCGGGCTCGACGGCACCGGCAGGCCGCCGTCGACGCGAGCGTCGTAGACCTCCATCGATTCGCCGTCGTCGGTGGGTGTGAGCTGTTCGCGGGTGGCGAAGAAGACGTCGTTACCGCTTGCGCTCGCGTCGAGGAACACGGCCCTGGAGCCGTCTTCCGCGCCCGAAATGAGACGCACGCTGCCTTCCTCGAACTCGAACACCTTGTCGCTGCCACCGACGAGCCCCGGCACGAGCGGATCGGGGGAGGTGAAGAACACGCGCGAGCCATCGTCGCTGACGCTCCGCGGCTGATGGAAGGGGGTGCTCGTCCGTTCGCTCAGCTCGGCGCCGATGAAAGCGCTGCCGAGCGGCGGAGCACCGCTCGGGTCGCACGACACACAGACGAGCTGGCCGGTTTCGGCGCCGTACTCGAACACCTCGTGCTCGGCTTCGGGCGCTCCTTCTTCGCCGACCGGGTCGACGTTGCCATAGCCGGTCAGCGGCTCGACGGACATGAATGCCAGGTGCGTCCCGTCGGGCGTCACGTAGGCCTGCGAGGCGAGCGGATCGCTGCTCCAGTCGAGGACGTCGCTGTCGTAGGCGAAGGCGTGCCCAAGCAGCTGTTCCGCGATGTTTTCTTCTTCCACTTCATTGGGTGGCGCGAGCGTCGCAATGAAGCGCACTGTGCCCGCGCCTTCGCTCCCGTTCCACACATACAGGTTCGGCGACCCGCTCTGCGCGCCAGCCGCCAGGCGCCCGTCTGCCACGAAGTACACGTACGACCCGCCTTCGGAAGCGCCGACGACACCGAGCACGTCCGCTCCATCGGCATCTTCGCTGTCGGCGGTCAGGTCCGTCAGCGTTTCCGTTTCGACGTCGTAGCGGTAGAGGTCGTTGCCCGGAGGTTCCGTCGGTTCGCCCGGCGCGGGTTCCGGGCCGGTGTAGGACTGCTTCGTCAGCGCGGCTTTGCTGGTGAAGTACACGACCGACCCGTCCGCCGAGGCCGTCCAGAACGTCGCCGGCTCGGCGTCGCACTCGCCGGCCTTCGTTTCGCAGTCGTCCGGCTGTGCGCCTGGCGCGGGAGCCGAGATCTCGGTCGTCCGCTCGCCGTCGATGCGGTCGTACAGCTCGGTCTTGCCGTCCTGCTGGACATCGGGGCCGCCTTCGTCAGCCGCCGCCTCGAAGACGACGCGCGAGCCGTCCCGCGAGATCGCGTGCTCGAGCTCGCCGACGCGTTCGCCGGTCGCGCTGATGCCGCCGCCGGGCGTCGCGCCAAGGGGAGCGACCTGGCCATCGGGAAGCACGCCCACCAGGTGGACCGCTCCCCCCACGGCTTCGTAGAGGTCTTCGATCGCATGCCCTTCGAGTTCGCCGCTCGGCGCGCCATCCAGGCTGTCGTTGGCCTCAAAGAGGACGTGGCTGAAGTCGGCCGACGCGCCGGCGAAGATCGGCACGTCTTCGCATTCGTAGGGGACGGCACATCCCGATTTGGGCGGGTTCGGCGGAGCTACGGTGGTCAGCAGCGAATATTCGCCACCGGCTTCGCGAAGGAAGAGGTTGTAGACGCCCGGCGGGGTGCCTTCCACGAGTGGCTGCAGTGGAACGCGCAGAACAGTCTGAGAGAGGCTCGGTGAGAAGTCATAGGCCACGCGATCGCTGCCGTCCGCTGGCGCATCGGGCGTGGGCGGCGCCAGCGGCGTGGTCTGCCAGCCGTCCGCGGCTCGCGTGGCGAGGTAGGCGTTGGGTAGCACGTTCCCCTGCGCGCCGGCGAACGCGCCACCGACATTCATGTACGCGATCGTACATGCTTCGCCGCCTTCGCAGGGCGAGCTCTGAGCCGGCTCGAGCGGTTCCAGCGACACCGCGTCGAGCCCACCCGTTTCGACAGGCGAGACCTGCTCGTAGGCGCGGCAGTCGGGCAGGCGTTCGGAAGGACCCGAGCGCAGTGCGGCGTTGGGACACGAGTCCGCATCTGCGGTAGGCGGTCCAACCGGGAGACCCAGCACGAGGACCGCCAACGCCACCACGCACACAAACGCGCCACCGGCGCGCGAGCGGACCTTCATGGGGCCGCTACGCGCCGGCGTCGCTGAAAGCTACTGCTTGATCTGCTCCGCGCTAGCGCTGCTGCGGGGCTATTTCCACGAAAGCGTCCCACCTTCAAGTTCGGCTTCGATGGTACCGCTGTATTCCGCCTCCTGGCTACCGCCGCATTCGCCGCCGCCGCCTTTGACCGCGACTTTGGCGTCGTCGACGGTCGACTTGAGCTTGCCGCCCGTGGCTTCGTAGCTCAGGCCTTCGATCGTCTGCGGTTCCACGACGAGTTTGCAGTCCGCGCCCACCGGCGTGATCGTGATGCGTTTTTCCAGGGTGGCCGACCCGTCGGCGTTGAAGTCGAAGTCCGCCGCCGTGATGGTGACCGTGTTGCCGAAGCCGGTGCACCCGCTGTACGTCAGCACTTCCTTGTGGGTGGTCGATGTCGTTTCTGTGGCCGTGCCGCTCCCGGTCACTTCGGAGCATTCGATCGCCCCGCCGCTCAGACCGATGACCTGCTTAGTCGTCCCTTTGCTTTTAGTTTTGCCGGTCGTGCTTGCCGTGAATTCGTGGCTCTGGGCCGATACGGAGATCGCGCCTACGCCCGCGAGGGCAGCCATGCCCAAGAGGATCGTCCCGACAATCATGATGCGCTTCATTACGTCTCACCACTCCTTGCTTTCGTCGATCGCCAGTCGGCCCAAACCGCCCCCTTGTCGCTCGACTACGCCCCGTTACACTATTGTCAGAATCCGGGAGGATTCTATTCTCCGGGCAGCCTGGGCCGTACATTTGCAGACGCGTCGAGTTCTGTCAAGCCGAAGCAGACAGTTGTTTACAGAGGTACTAGTAGCAGCCAGGTCGGACCCGTCCCAGCGGGCATCGCGGAGCGAGCAGGAAGAATCGCGCGGCGGCGCCCAGCCTGGCCCACAGGCGACGTGCGGCCGCTTCTACTGACACCGAGCGAACGGCCCGCGCCGGTAGATTGAGCCCATGTCGGGCCCTGAGCGCCTGGAGATGACCCTACTGGCGGGCGCGCGCCGACTGCTCGCGGCGCACGCCGGGGAACTGCCGCAGCGCGACGACCTGTGCGGCGCGTTCTGCGGCGCGCTGGCGCTGCGCGCCGCGGGCATCGCCGCGCGTGCGGGCGAGCCGCTGGACCAGGACGCGGTCGCGCTCGCCGCGGGCAGCGTGATCTCCCCACCGCGCACCCACGGCACGCTGCCGCACGGCGAAGGCGGGCGACGCGACTACCGGCTCACGCTCCCGCTGATCGAGGACGACGAGCTCTCCGGGACGACCGCAGCGGGGCTGGCGGAGGCGATCGGGCGGCTCGCCGACGGCGAGCTCGCCGCACTGCCATACACGGGTCCCTGGAGTGCGCACACGCTCGCCGGCCTGTTCGAGCTCGCCGCGAGCCTGGAGCGCCCCGTGACGCTGGTGGCGAACCTCGCCACCCGTTACCTGTGGGGTGGGCACCCGAGCGCGAGCCAGCTGCTGGCGTACCTGATCGACGGCGAGCCCGACGGCCCGCCCCCGGACTGGGACGTGGGCCACTTCGTGTGCGTCCTAGCCCGCGCGCGCGGACCGCGGGGCAGCCTGTATGTGCTCGCCGACACGTACCCGGCGTTGGGCGACGCGGGCGTCCATCTCCAGCCCCAGGAGCGTCTCGCGGCGGCGCTCGAGCGCCGCGACATGCCCGCCGGTGGCATGCTCGTCGTCGTGTCCGCTTCCGACGCCGAGCACATCCGCGCAGGGGCGCGGGCGCTGGGGCTGGACGAAGGCGTGTGGGACAACGGCAGCGTGAGCAGCGAGACGCTGGCATGAGCTCGGTCGAGCTGGTCGCGCTCGTGTGCTGCGACCTCGGCTCGATCGTGCGCGGACGCTCGGTGCCGGCGGCCGAGCTCGACGAGCACCTGCGCACAGGCGTCGGCTGGGTGCCGGCCAACCAGGCGCTCACGCCGCTCGGCCCGGTTGCCGACCCCAACCCGTTCGGCTCGACCGGCGATCTGCGCCTGCTGCCGGACGCGGGCACCCGTGCGCGCGTGGAGGCCGACGGCGAGGCCGGCGCGCTGGAGCTCGTGCTGTGCGACATCGTCGAGCTCGACGGCCGGCCGTGGGAGTGCTGCCCGCGCAGCTTCCTGCGCGCCTCGCTGCACGCGCTCGAGCAGGAGCTCGGCGCGCGCGTGCGCGCGAGCTTCGAGCACGAGTTCCAGCTGCTGAGCGACGCGCCGGCGGCGCTGCCGTTCACGCTCGACGCGCAGCGACGGGTCGAGCCCTTCCCCGCGCGGCTGATGGGCGCGCTGACGGAGGCGGGGCTCGCGCCCGAGCGCTTCTTCGCCGAGTACGCTCCGCACCAGTTCGAGGTGCCGGTGGCCGCCAGCGAGGGGCTGACGAGCGCCGACCGCTCGGTCGTGCTGCGCGAGACCGTGCGCGAGATCGCCCGCCGCCAGGGCATGCGCGCGAGCTTCGTGCCGCTGCTCGACCCCGAGCACGCGGGCAACGGCCTGCACATCCACTTCACGCTCGTGGACGCCCACGGCGCGTCGCTGCTCTACGACGCGGCGCGCCCCGCTGGCCTGAGCGAGCTCGGCGAGCGCTTTGCCGCGGGCGTGCTCGCGCACGCGCGCGCACTCAGCGCGCTCACCGCCGCGAGCCCCGTCTCGGCAGCACGCCTGCAGCCCCACCGCTGGAGTGCCGGCGCGGTGTGCCTGGCGCAGCGCAACCGTGAGGCGCTGCTGCGCATCCCGCCGGTGGTCGAGCTTGGCGACGCCGACGCGGCGGCGCAGCTGCACCTCGAGTACCGCGCCGCCGACGCCGCCGCCAACCCGTACCTGGCGCTCGGCGCGATCCTGCGCGCCGGCCTGGAAGGCGTGCGCGAATCGCTGCCCGCGCCGGCGCTGCTCGAATGCGACCCCGCCGAGCTGGATGCGCAGGAGGCGCAGCGCTTCGGCGTCGGCGCGCTGCCGGCGACGCTCGCGGAGTCGCTGGGCGCGCTCGCCGAGGACGCCGCCGTGCGCGCGTGGTTCTCGCCGTTGCTGTATGACGCATACGTGAGCGTCAAGCGCGCCGAGCTCGCCGCCGCCGCGTCGTCCCCGGAGGGGGAGCTGGATCTCGAGGAGGTCTGCCGTCGCTATGCCGCCATCTACTGAACGCACGAGCGCCGGCGAGGCCGCGGCGCAGGCGCCGCCGCAGGCGCCGCCGGAGCCACACGCGCTGCTCGAGCATCTGCTGGCCGGCATCCAGCGCGAGCTCCACCGCGCGGTGGCGCTGCGTCGCCGGCTGCACGCGCTACCGGAGCTCGCGCACGCGGAGGAGCGCACGGCGGCGAGCATCGAGGCGGAGCTCCCCGTCCCCTGCCAGCCGGCAGCCGGCACGGGGCGCCTGGCGCTGATCGGCGAGGATGGGCCCGCCGGCGCGGGCGGGCACGCAGTCGCGGGCGGGCACGCGGTCGCCGTGCGCGCCGAGCTCGACGCGCTGCCGGTGCGTGAGCTCACGGGCGCGCCGTTCGCGGCCCGCGGCGAGGCGATGCACGCGTGCGGTCACGACGTGCACATGGCCGCGCTGGTCGCGCTCGCGCGCGCCGCGCACGCGCTGCGCACGCGGCTGCCGGCGCCGATGCTCGCGATCTTCCAGCCGAGCGAGGAGGCCTACCCCTCGGGCGCCCAGCAGCTCGCCGACGGGCCGCTCGCGACGCTTGCGCCCGCGGCGGTGGTGGCCGCGCACGTGCACCCTGAGCTGCCGTGGGGGACGGTCGCGCTCGACCCAGGGGTCGTCAACGCGTCGTGCGACGCGTTCGCCATCACGCTCGAGGGCGAGCCCTCGCACGGCGCCTATCCGCACCGCGGGCGTGACCCGATCCTGGCGATCGCCGAGATCGTCGTGGCGCTGCACGCGCAGGTCGGTCGTCGCGTCGACCCGCTGCACCCGGCGTCGTTGACCGTCGGGGCGCTCGAGGGCGGCAGTGCCGAGAACGTGATCCCGCCGCTGGCACGCGCGCGCGGCGCGCTGCGCGCCCACCGCCAGCAGGACCGCCTGGCGCTGCGCGTGCTCGTCGAGGAGGTCGTCCAGGGGGTCGCGGCGGCGCACGACTGCCGCGCGAGCGTGGAGCTCGTGCCCGGCGAGCCGGCGCTCAAGAACGACCCCGAGCTCGTCGCGCGCGCGCGCGTCCTTTTGGCGCACGCCGGGTTTACAGGCGCCGCCGAGTGGCGCTCGGTCGGGTCCGACGACTTCGCCTTCTTCGGCGCGCTCGCCCCGCTGGCGATGGCGTTCGTGGGGCTCAACGGGGCCGACGGCTTCACCGCGCGACCGCTTCACCACCCAGAGCTGCTGCCGCCCGACGAGGCGGTCGGCGCGGTCGCGCGGGCGCAGGCGGCGTTGTATCTGGCTGCCGCCTGCACGCCGGCGCAGGCACGCTTGGCGCTTGGCAAATAGAGAACGGCGCGCGCCCACGCCGGTAGGATTCACGGATGCCTGACCGCCTGTACTTCACTACCTCCGATGAGGCCAACGCGCTGCTGGCGTCCGATCCGATGGCGCTGCTGATCGGGTTTGTGCTCGATCAGCAAGTCACCGTGGAAAAGGCCTTCGCCGGGCCGCTCGCGCTGTGTGAGCGCCTGGGCTCGATCGACGCGGCCACGCTCGCCGGCGCCGACCTCGAGCCGGTGTTCCGCACGAAACCGGCGATTCACCGCTTCCCCGGCTCGATGGCCAAGCGGGTGCACGACCTCGCGGCGTACATCGAGGATCACTATGAAGGCGACGCCGCGCGCGTGTGGGTCGACGCCGCGGACGCCGGCGAGCTGCGCACCAACCTGGCCGCGCTGCCCGGATTCGGCGAGATGAAGGTCAAGTCGCTCGGCGCGGTGCTCGCCAAGCGCTTCGGCGTGGCCGCCGCCGCGGAGCTCGTGCCGGGACACCCCACGCTGGGGGACGTGGACTCGCCGCAGGCGCTCGCCAGCTACCAGGCGGCCAAGCGATTGCACAAGGCCGAGTGGTCGAACCGCAAGCCGCGCCGCTAGCGACGGGCGCACGGTCCGACGTGCGCCGACGCCGGGCGCGCGACCCCGCCTGTGCCGACGCCGGGCGCGCGCAAGCCGAGCCTCAGAAGTCAGGCAGGTGCTCGATCTCGGGCGCGCGCAGCGCGATGCCGAGACCGGGAATGGACACGCGACCGGACTGCGGGTAGTAGCGCATGTCGGTCGGCTCGCGCGTGCCATAGGCGAGATACGTGACACCGTCGGGTCCGGGGCGGAGCGTGTGCGCGACGCCCGTGCCGGCAGGACGCGAGACGACGTCCCCGCTGCGTAGCTGATGCTCCTCGGGCTGCGTGGCGCCGCGCCCCCACAGCTCGAGCACGCTGCTGCCGGCGAGCACCACGAAGAGCTCCTCCTCGTGGGAGTGGCAGTGCACGGGCGCGCCCTGCTCGCCGGCTTTCAGCACCACGTGGTTGAGGCCGGTGGCGTGCGCGCCGGCGGTTTTGCCGAGGCGGCGCACGCGCCCGTCGAGCAGCGCCTCGACGTGCTCCAGCGCGACCACGTTGGCCGGCCGGTCGATCTCCTGCGCTGGACACTCGGGCGGACCGGCGGCGGCCTCGCGCGCGAACGGCGTGTCGCCCGCACCGAGCTCGACCCAGCGCGGAAACGACCACGCGACGCCGGCACGCGGCAGCGCGGTGAGGCTCGCGTCAAGCCGCTGTCCGAAGACGAGCACGTCGAGCCCGCCGGCGCCGGCGCGCAGCGTGTGCGGGCCGCTTTTCGGCCGGTGCACGATGCAGTCGCCGCTGCCAACGGCGAACGTGCGCCCGTCCTGCCACAGGATGCCTGCGCCGGCGAGCACGAAGAAGATCTCCTCCTCGGCGCCGTGCTCATGCGCGGGCGTCGAGAAGTGGCCCGCGTGGATCTCGATGCGGCGCAGGCCCACGGTGCGCGTGCCCAACTGGCGGCCGAGATTGCGCCATGTCCCCTTGATGTGGCCGACCGCCAGCTCGCCGGAGCCGGCCTCGTAGAGGTTCACGATCGCCACCACAGCGGACGCTATCAGCCCCCTCGCGTGGGGGTGTCGAGCCGGTTGGCGCAGCGCGAGTGCGCGCATTCTTGCTCAGAGTGCGAGGTGGTGGGCAGTGCCTGAGCGGACACCCGACCCTGTGTCGAATCATTCGATCTCGGGGAGAGTGTTGACTCCGGCATGAATTTGTGTTACCGTCGGTAACGTAAAAACAGGAGCGGGTTCGCCCTGGGGATAAGGTCGCCACGGCGAGCCTGGCGGTGTTCTGCAGCCACGAAGGGAGGAGCTGTGTCACGCAAACTTCCGGTCCTGTTCGCTGTGGCGTGCGGTTGCTTGATCTTCGCCGCGCCTGCCGGGGCGGCGGAGACGTTGACCATCCATGCGAGCTTCAACCCCGACGCGCTGGGCGCGCCGACCAACGTCTCGGCGACCGGCGCGTTTCACTCGACGGAAGCGCTGGGCGTGGCCTCGCCGGTCAGTCACATCGTCTTGTACCTACCCGCCGGCCTGGAAATCGACGTCCACGGGGCGGGTACGTGCACGCAGTCGGCGCTGGAAGTGGACGGTCCCAGCGGCTGCCCCGCCGACTCCCGGATCGGCTTCGGCGGCGGCGTGGGGTCGCTGGAACTGGCAGGTGAAGTGATTCACGAGCCCTACACCATCGACCTCTTCCTCGGATCCAAGGAAAGCGGGCATCTGATGGTGCTCACCTTCGTCGACGCGTCGTCCCCGGTGTCCTTCGAACTGATCGTCGTGGCGAAGGAGATCCGTGCACCCAGCCCGTACGGGCTCGGCTTCACCGCCGAAGTGCCACCTATACCCACACTCCCCGGCGCGTCCAACGCTTCGCTGGAAAGCATCTTTCTGTCGGCCGGCGACAACAACGTCGCCTACTACGAGCAGGTGCACGGCAAGCGCAAGCTGGTCCACGTCCGCGGCATCGTCGTTCCCAAGCGCTGCCCCGACGGCGGCTTCCCCTATGAGGCGCTCGTGTCCTTCGAAGACGGCACCTCGCTCACGAGCGTGGGCACCATCCCGTGCCCCGGGAGCTAGGCGATCGAGCATGCCAACTGCAACCGCAGCCCAGCTGATGTGGGGTGCCTGCCGCACAGCTCTCGCCCTGCTCGCCGCGTGTGCGCCGTTGGCACTGCCAACCAGGGTGGGAGCCGCGGGGGCTCCCCCGGCGATCTCGTTCACGGAGGCCGGGGACGCCGCGCTCGTGCCGTCGACGACGAGCGCCGCGATCACGCCGCTGTTCACCCCCGACCGACTCGGCGCAAAGTCCGCCCTCACGATCACCGTCGGCTACAGCAGCAGCGTATCCGGCGTCCCCCAACCCGTACGCACGTCCGTGCTTCGGCTTCCGGCCGGGCTCAGCCTGGAAATCCCCAGCCTGCGGAGCTGCAGCCCGGCGCAGCTGCTGAGGCGCGGTGTCAGCGGGTGCCCGCGACAATCGGAGATCGGCCGGGGACACGCGCTCGCCGAGGTGCTGGCGGGATCGCTGCGCTTGACCGAGAGCGTCGGCCTGTGGGTCTTCCTCGGCGAACCGGGTAGCGCCGGGCCGACGTTCGAGATCCTCGCGCGCGGCTATACGCCGCTGGACGAGCGGATGGTGTTCAGCGGAACGGTCCTGTCCGGCAGCGCTCCCTATGGGGAAGAGCTCGCGCTCACGATCCCCCCGATCCCCACCCTGCCCTACGAGCCGGACGCCTCGATCGTCGCCCTCTCGCTGACCATCGGCGCGAGCGAGCGCCACCGCGCACACGACGTCAACACGGTCGTCATACCCTCGCGTTGCCCCAGCGGTGGCTTTCCGTTCGCGGCCGAATTCACCTACGCGGACGGCTCGAGCGGGAGCGCCGTCGCGGCAGCGCCGTGTCCACCTCCTGCTCGAGGAGCGGCTTCGCATCGCGCCACGCGCCAAGCGCGCGCACGTGCGGCCACCGAGCGACAAACGCACGCACATGCCTCGAGGACCACCACGCTGAACGAGAGCGGACACCTGCGCTTGACGAGCAAACACGGCTTCACGCTCAACGAGCAGGGCAGCGCGACCGGCACGGCGGTGGGGACCATCTATGCACATCTCACCGCTGTCTCGACCAGCCGGCTGACGGTCGAAGTGAACATATATCCGCGCGGAGGAGGGTCGATCTCGGGCTACGGAACTGGCACCTATCACAAAGTCGACGGGGCCGCGAACTTCTCGGGCACGATGTCGATCGGCCGCGGCAGCGGCAGCTACACCGACATTCACGGCGCGGGCCTGGCCTTCGGCGGCACGATCGAGGAATCGGACGACGACGCCATCGCCGTGCACGTGAGCGGCAAAGTCTCGGACTGAGCACGTGCTGGAGCTGCGCGACCTCGTCAAGCACTACCCGGCCGTCGCCGGGGAACCGGTGCGCGCCGTGGACGGCGTCTCGCTGACGGTCGCGCCGGGCGAAGCGGTCGCGCTGTACGGGCCGAGCGGGTCGGGCAAGACGACGCTGCTGCTGCTGATCGCGATGCTGCTCGAGCCGACCGCCGGCACCGTGCTGATCGGCGCACGCGACACGGCGTCATTGTCCGAGCGCGAGGCATCGCGCTTTCGGCTCACGGAGCTCGGGTTCATCCGCCAGAGCTTCGACCTGCTGCCGGGCGTGAGCGTGCTCGACAACGCGATTCTCAAGCTGCTGGGCACGATGCGCTGGCGCGAGGCGCGGCGAGAGCTCACGCCCCTGCTCGAGCGTCTCGGGCTCGGCGAGCGCCTGCACCACCGCGCGGAGGAGCTGTCGATGGGCGAGCGCCAGCGGGTGATGATCGCCAGAGCGCTGTCCACGGGGCCCCGCCTGCTGCTCGCCGACGAGCCGACGGGCAGCCTCGACACGCAGCGCGGGCGCGAAGTGCTCGAGCTGCTGCGCGAGCTGTGCCGCGAGTGGGAAGTGGCGGCCGTGATCGTCAGCCACGATCCGATGGCGGCGCTGTACGCCGACCGGGCGCTGACGCTCAGCGACGGCCAGCTGTCAGACCGGGGGCAGGACTGCGACACGCTGGCGGTCGCCGGGCACCCGGCGGGGCTGTGAGCGGAGGCCGCGGAGGCCGGCGTGAGCCTGTCGAACGCCCTGTTCCTCTGGCGCGTGCGCCTGCGCGCGCGACTGTGGCAGGAAGGCCTGGCGGTGCTGGGGATCGCCGTCGGCGTGGCGCTCCTGTTCGCCTCGCAGGTCGCGAGCTCCAGCCTGCAGAGCTCGGTCACCCGCCTGTCCCGCGGGATCGCCGGCGCTGCCACGCTCCAGCTCGTCGCGCGTGACCCACAGGGCTTCCCCGAAGACACGCTGAAGCGCGTGCGACGCATCCCCGGCGTGCTGGTGGCGGCGCCGCTGCTCGAAGCCAGCGCCAACGCCGTCGGGTCCAGGGGGAGCGAGCCGGTCGAGCTGATTGGGGCCGACGCGAGCCTGTCGCGGCTCGGCGGCGAGCTCGTGCGCCACACGGCGCTCGCCCCCTTCAAGGGCATACCCGCGGTCGTGCTGCCGGCACCGCTCTCGCGCTCCATCGGCGTGACGAAGTTTGGGCAGGAAGTCACGTTCGAGCTCGCCGGCCACACCGCCCAGGCGCCGCTGTACGCACAGCTCCAGGCAGCACAGATCGGGCCGCTGATCAGCAGCCCGATCGCGCTCGCGCCGCTGTTCGCAGTGCAGGAAATGACTGGCCTGCCGGCGCGCGTGAGCCGCATCCTCGTGCAGAGCGCCGCCGGCCGGGAAGCGCGCGTGAGGAGCGCGCTGGACACGCTGGCCGGCGGGCGCCTGAACGTGGAGACGGTCGAGCACGACAACAGGCTGTTCGCCAAGGCCGCCGCCGCGAGCAACCAGTCGACGATGCTGTTCTCCGCGGTCAGCGCGCTCGTGGGCTTCCTGTTCGCGTTCAACGCCACGCTGTTCACGGTTCCCCAGCGCCGCCGGCTGATCGTCGACCTGCGCCGCGACGGGTACACCCCGCGGACCGTGACCGCGGTGCTGCTGATCGACGCGCTCGCGCTCGGGCTGGTGGCGAGCGCGCTCGGGCTGGCGTTGGGCGAGGAGCTTTCGCTCCACCTGCTGCACTCCAACCCGGCCTTCCTCTCGCTGGCCTTCACGCTGGGCGCTCCACGGGTGGTCGACGTACGGACCGTCGTCATCGCCGCGCTGGGCGGGACGCTGGCGGCGATCGTCGCCGTGCTCAGCCCGCTGCGTGGCGTGCTCGCGCGCAATCCACACGCGGCAGCCAGCGCACGCGGGCATTTCGGCAGCACGGGCGCCGGCAGCAGGCGCGCGCTGGCAGGGCTCGCGTGCCTCGCGGCGGCGACCTCGACGCTGCTGCTTTCCCCGGATGCGGCGATACCGGGAATGGTCCTGCTGGTCGGCGCGCTGCTGCTGGAGCTGCCGCTCGTGCTCAGCCTTACGCTGGTGCTCGCCGGACGCCTCGCGCGCTCGCTCACCAGCGTAGTCCCACACGTGGCGACCATGGAGCTCAGCGCCGCGCCAGCGCGTACGATCGCGATCGCGGCGACAGGGGCGATCGCGGTGTTTGGCAGCGTGGCGATCAAAGGAGCGCACGACGACTTGCTGGCGGGCCTGGAAACTGCGAGCAGCGAAGCGAACGCGGTGGCCGACGTGTGGGTCGCGCCCGCCGGCTCCGGGAACCTGCTGCAGACGACCCCGTTCGCGGCGGTCGACCGGGCCAAGCTCGAACACGTAGCCGGCGTGCGGGCTGTGCGCATGTATCGCAGCGGGCTGCTGGACATCGGCGAGCGTCGCGTGCTGGTGGTGGCGCCGCCGCGTCAAGCATCGCCGCTGTTGCCGGCTGGACAACTGCTGCAGGGCGACCCGCGCCAGGTGACAGAACGTGTGCGCGACGGCGGCTGGCTGGTGCTCTCGCGGGCGCTCGCCGAAGAACAGCGCCTGCACGTCGGCGAGTCCTTCACGCCGCCAACCCCCAACCCGACCCGATTTCGCGTGGCCGGGCTGTCCACCAACCTCGGCTGGGCGCCGGGGGCGATGATCATGAGCTCCTCCGACTACGCGCGCGCGTGGGGCAGCTCCGCGATCAGCGCCTACGACGTGCTGCTCGCCCCAGGGGTGGCCCCCGCGCGCGCCGTCCGCAAGATCGAGGCTGCGCTCGGGCCGCGCTCCGGGCTCACCGTGCAGAGCGCGGCCCAGCACGCCGCCCAGCAGGACGCGCTCAGCCGGCAGGCGCTCGCGAGCCTGACGCAGATCGCCACGCTGGTCCTGCTCGCGGCAGTGCTGGCGATGGCCGCGGCGATGGGCGCAATGGTCTGGGAGCGCCGTCCGCGCCTGGCGAAGCTGAAGCTCGAGGGCATCTCCAGGGCGCAGCTATGGCGGATGATGCTGCTCGAGGCGGCGCTGCTCGTGGGCGTCGGCTGCCTGACAGGGGTCGTCTTCGGCCTCTACGGCCAGCAACTCGCCGATCGCGCGCTCGCCGAGACGATCAACTTCCCCGTCGCCCACTCACTCGCCGCGCTGGGCGCGCTGAGGACCCTCGCGGTGGTGATTGCCAGCGCGGTCGCGATCCTCTCGATTCCAGGTTACCTCGCCGCCTCCGTGCCCGCGGCGCTCGCGTTGAGGGACTAGCTATCGCTCCCCGCCCATATAAAAAGCAGGCACGGGCCCAATCGCAGCAGCGCACACGAGATGCGCTGCTGGACGTCGCCGACAAGGAGTTCTACGAAGGCCGCTGGGAGAAGACCTCGCTGGAGAAGCTGGCCGGCAAGGCCGGCGTCACCAAGCAGACGCTGCTGCGCCACTTCAACTCCAAGGAGGGGCTGCTCCTGCACGTGCTCTCACGCATGTATTTCGAGGTCAACGAGCAGCGGTCGAGCGTACCCACGGGAGACATCGAAGGCGCGGTCGAAAACCTGCTCGATCACTATGAGGCGTGGGGCAAGCGCTCGTTGCGCATCGGCGCGTGGCTGGAAGGAGGCAACCCGCTCCTCGCCAAACTGTCCAAAGGAGCGCGCGAGTATCACTACGGCTGGGTTGAGCACGCGTTCGCGCGCTGGCTCTCGCAGCTCGACGAGCAGACCCGCAGGCACCGGCGGGACGCGCTGATCACGCTGTGCGACGTGCACGCCTGGTGGTTGCTCTCACACGATCTAGGACTCGACCGAGCTGCGATCTGCGCAACGCTCACCGAGGCCATCGAAGGCGTTCTTGGGGTACGGAACTGAAGCTGCTGGCATACACCTCGCCGACCCGCGGCCACCTCTACCCGATCGTCCCGATCGTGACCGAGCTCGCCGGTCGTGGCCACCAGATCCACGTGCGAACGCTCTCCGGGGAGCTCGCGCACCTAGCCGCAATCGGCATCGACGGGTCGGCAATCGGTCACGCTGTACAGGACAATCAGCTCGTCGACTGGCGACAGCGCTCACGTCCGCGCGCCGCGCTGTCGGTCCTGCGCACGCTCGCCGAGCGCGCCTGCCTGGAGGCCCCAGAACTCACGCGCGCGATCCGCGAGCACGACCCGGACGTCGTCCTGGTCGACGTCAACTGCTGGGGCGCGGCAACCGCCGCGGAGGCATCTGGGCGCGCGTGGGCAACATTCTCGCCCTGCGTGTTGCCGCTGCCCTCGCGCGACGCGCCTCCTGTCGGGCTGGGACTTCCCCCGCGCGAAGGCCCGCGCGGCAGGGCGCGCGACGTCATCGCGCAGCGCGTCGTGAGCGCCGTGTTCGACAGCCAGGCCATGCCGTCGATCAACAAGCTGCGCGCCGGCTACAGGCTGCCGCGCGTGAGCTACTTCAGCGAGCTGTTGCGAGGTCCGCCACTGGTGCTGGTGCTGGTTGCCGAAGGTCTCGAGTACCCCCGCAGCGATTGGCCGCCCAATGTCCGGGTAGTCGGCCCCGTCAGCTGGGCGCCGCCGGTGGCGACTGAGGAGTACGCGTGGTTGGCCGACCTGTCGGATCCGTTGGTGCTGGCTACGTGTTCCACCGAGCGCCAGGCGGACGCACGCGTCATCCACGCAGCCCTCGCCGGACTGCCACCAGCCGGCATGTCGGTGCTGGCAACCACCGGCGCACACGACCCGCAATCCTTCGCTGCGCCCACGGGCAGCCGGGTGGTGCGCTTCCTCCCACACGAAGCCGTGCTGGAGCGCGCGGTGTGCGTCGTCTGCCACGGCGGCATGGGCATAACCCAAAAGGCCCTAGCCGCCTCCGTCCCTGTAGTGGTCGTGCCGTTCGGGCGCGACCAGTTCGAGGTCGCGCGCCGCGTCGAGGTCGCCGAAGCCGGCATTCGCCTACACCCGCGCCGCCTGAGCCCCGAGCGGCTCGCGCAGGCCGTCCGCACTGCGCTCGCGCGACGCGACGGCGCCGAACGCATCGGCCGCCGGCAGACGCGGACGGCAGGACATGTCGCCGCAGCAGACGCGATCGAGGCGCTGAGCCCATGAGCGGGACGCGCCGTGCGGGCATCGCTCGGTTCAGGTTTCGTTCAGATTCGCCCGTCAGCATCTTCCCATGCGTCTGCTGGTCGTCGACGACGACCCCTCCGTGCGCGAAGCGCTCGCGCTGGTGCTTGACTTGAACGGCTTCGAGGTCGACACGGCGGTGGACGGCCGCGAGGCGATCCGCACGCTCGCCGTGGCGCCGGCCGACGCGGTCATACTGGACGTGCTGATGCCGGGGCTCGACGGGCTGGAGGTGTGCAGGCGCATGCGCGCGACCGGCGACCGCAGCCCCGTGCTGATGCTCACGGCCCGCGCGGAGGTCAGCGAGCGCGTGGCCGGCCTGGAGGCGGGCGCCGACGACTACCTGGCCAAGCCGTTCGCGCGCGAGGAGCTGATCGCCCGCCTGCGCGCGCTGCTGCGCCGCACCGGCTGGGAGGGCGAGGAGCAGCAAACCCTGCGCTGCGAGGACCTGGAGCTCGATCCCGTCGCCCACGAGGCGCGCCGCGGCGGGCGCACGCTCGAGCTCACCCGCACCGAGTTCCTGCTGCTCGAACTGCTCATGCGCCACCCCCGCCAGGTGCTCACGCGCGCCACGATCTTCGATCGTGTGTGGGGCTATGACTTCGGCCCCGCCTCCAACTCCCTCGAGGTCTACGTCGGCTACCTGCGCCGCAAGACCGAGGCCGCGGGCGAGGCTCGCCTGGTGCACACGGTGCGCGGCGTCGGCTATGTGCTGCGTCCACCGCGATGAGCCGCCGGACGCATCGTCCCCGCCGGGGGAGCACGATGAGCTTTCGCCGCCGCATGGTGCTGCTGGCCGCCGGCGCCGTCGCCGCGGCGATCGTGATCGCCTCGATCGTCGTCTACATCGTCACCCGCAACGAGCTGAGCGGGCAGCTCGACGCGAGCCTGCGCGCCAAGATCACCCCCGGCCAGCAGCAGGTCGTGAAGATCGAAAGTCATCTCAGCCAGCACCAGCTCGCCCAGCTCAGGCGCGAAGGCAAGCTCCCGGCCGTGCTCGCCGCCGTGCCCGGCGGCTTCGGCGTGCTCGCCAAGGCCAGCGGCGCAATTCCTGCGCCGAGCAACATCAGCGAAACCGCGCCCGTGCCCGCCAGCGGCTCGCAGGGACGGGCAGGCGGCGGCGCTGCCCCGGAAGCGTTCGCGTTCGAGAGTCACATCGTGCATGCGGCCAAGGGGGGCGCGCCCATCGCCGCGGGGCAACTGCGGCTCGTGCTGCAGGGTGCCGCGGTGGAAGGGGTGACCGGCTACGCGCAGCTGTCGCTCGCCGACGGCGAAGTGCTCGCCGCCACGAGCCGGAGCTCGCAGCTGCCGATCACCGCGGCCACGCGGGCCGTGGCCTCCGGGCGCCAGAACGCCTTCTTCACCGACGTGAACGTCCACGGCACGGCGGTGCGCGTGCTGACCGCGCGCGCCGCCGAGGGCGCCGCGTGGCAGGTTGCGCTGCCGCTGGCCGACCTGCACAGCACGCTCGATCACCTGCGGCTGGTGCTCGCGATCGTGGTGCTCGGCGGGATCGCGCTGGCGGCGGCGCTCGGGCTGCTCGTCTCGCGCGCGGCGCTCGTGCCCGTGCGCCGGCTCACCGGCGCGGCCGAGCGCGTGGCCCGCACGCAGGACCTCGGACACCGCATCGAGGCTGGCGGGGAGGACGAGCTCGGGCGCCTGTCGGCGAGCTTCAACACGATGCTCGCAGCGCTCGAGCGCGCGCGCCTGGCGCAGCGCCAGCTCGTCTCCGACGCCTCCCACGAGCTGCGCACGCCGCTCACGAGCATCCAGGCGAACCTCGATGCGCTCGCGCTCGGCGAGCGGCTTCCCGCCCACGAGCGCGCCCGCGTGCTCGCCGCCGCACAGGCGCAGCTGCGCGAGCTGACCGTGCTGGTCGGCGACCTCGTAGACCTGTCAAAGACAGAGGTCGAGGACGTCGAGGTCGAGGACGTGCGCCTGGACCTCGCCGCCGCCGCCGCCATCGAGCGCGCACGGCTGCACGCCCCGCACTGCCGTTTCGAGCTGCACGCCGAGCCGTGCCTCGTGCGCGCCGCCCCCGCGCGCCTCGACCGCGCGATCGCGAACCTGCTCGACAACGCCGTCAAGTGGACTCCCACGGGCGAGCGCGGAGCTCCATCCGAGGAGCCCGCCCCGCCGATCGAGGTGCGCGTGCACGACGGCGCCGTGGAGGTGCGCGACCACGGTCCTGGGATCGCCGAGGAGGATCTCCCGCGCGTGTTCGACCGCTTCTACCGCGCGCCCGCCGCGCGCGGGCGCCCCGGCTCGGGCCTGGGGCTCGCGATCGTGAGACAGACCGCCGAGGCGCACGGCGGGGCGGTCCACGCCGGCAACGACCCCAGCGGCGGCGCGCGCCTGACGCTGGAGCTGCCGCCGCTGCCGATGACCGCCGCCGAGCGCGCGTGGCAGGGGGAGGCGATCGCCGCGGCCGGGCCACGGGGCTCCGCGAGCGCCTGAACGGTTCGAGCAGCCCGCGGGCTTTAACGGCGCCTAAGCAGCTTCACCAAGTTCCTCTCCTCGTCTCAGGCAATTCTCAGCTTTCGCGCCAACCGTGGTTGCAGACATCCGGACCCCCGCCATTTGCTACGCGAGCCAGCCCCGCACAGCAGGAGCCGGCACGCCCGCACAGAAGGAGAACCAAGATGCAAACGTCCGCCACGCCCACGAGCCGCTCGGCGGCGCGAACGCACCCGAAGCGCCGCCGTCAAGCGCTGCGCCATCTGCTCCTGGCGGCGACACCGGTGCTCGCCTTGGCGCTCGCGGGCTGCGGCGGCTCCTCGAGCCCCGGCGTGGCCCACGTCGGCACCACGAGCACCACCAACGCTTCTGACGGGTCGGGCGGCGGCACGCCGGAATCGGGCGAAACGAGCGCTGCCGCGCAACAGAAGATGGTCAAGTTCGCGCAGTGCATGCGCACCCACGGGGAACCTGAATTCCCTGAACCGAGCGAAGGCGGCATCCACGTCGAAAACCACAACGGCCACGGCCCGAACCCAGAATCGCCCCAGTGGAAGGCGGCCGAAAAGGCGTGCAGAAAGTACGCGCCCGCGAAGGTGGCGCCGAGCCCGGCGCAGCTGGCCAAAGTGCAGGAACAGGCGCTGAAGTTCTCCGAATGCATGCGCCACCACGGCGTCCCCAACTTCCCCGACCCGAACTTCTCCGCCGGCGGCGGGAGGGTCACGCTCAAGGTGGGCAAGGCGAGCGGGATCAACCCCAGCTCGCCGCAGTTCCAGGCCGCCCAAAAAGCGTGCCAGTCGAGCTTGCCGTTCGGCGGGAAGGGGGCGGCAGTGCGTGCGGGCTCCGGGCCCGGTCAATCCTCCTCCAACGCGGCGGTCGGTGCTCCGTGAGCGTGCCCGCCACCCCCAGGAACCGCTCCGCATCACAACCGCGTCCCGGACGCCGTCGCCTGGCGTTGCGCCGCCTGCCCCTGGCGGCGACGCTGGCGCTCGCCGTGGCGCTGGCGCTCGCGGCCTGCGGCGGCTCCTCGAACCCCGGCGTCGCCCACGTCGGCGCCAAGAACGCCTCCAGCCCGTCGGGCGGGTCGGGCGGCGGCACGCCGGAATCGGGCGAAACGCGCGCTGCCGCCCAGCAGAAGATGGTCAAGTTCGCGCAGTGCATGCGCACCCACGGGGAACCTGAATTCCCTGAACCGGTCGAAGGCAACATCGAGCTCCACAGCCAGAACGGCCACGGCCCGAACCCGGAATCGTCCACGTTCAAGGCAGCCGAAAAGGCGTGCGCCAAGTACCAGCCCGCGGGCGCCGCTCCGAGCCCCGCGCAGACGAAAGAACATCAGGAACAGGCGCTGAAGTTCGCGGAATGCATGCGCCACAACGGCGTTCCCAACTTCCCCGACCCGAAATTCTCCGGCAACAGCGTGCAGACGTCGCTGAAAGGGATCAACCCCGGCTCGCCGCAGTTCCAGGCGGCGGCGAAGGCGTGCCAGTCGGACTCGCCCCTGGGCAAGCACCCGCTGCCGACACTCGCCAAGGGCGGCGGCTCTGGCGGAAGTGGCGGTCAGTCCTCCGGGCAAACGGTGGTCGCTCCGTGAGCGCGCGGCGGCGGCGCGGCCGCTGGGCGGCCCTCGCCGCCATCGTCGTGGTCGTGATCGCCGTGCTGCTGATCGTCTTGGAACCGTTTCGCGGGCCCAGCAAGGCGAGCGCAGGCGTGGCCGACAACGCCACGCCGACGAGCGTCACGACGGTGAAGCGCCAGTCGCTGTCCTCGCAGGCGCAGGTCGACGGGACGCTCGGCTACGCGGGCTCCGCGAAAATCCTGGTGCCGTCGGGCACCGCCCCCACGGCCGTGCAGCAGTCAGAACAGCAGATCGCAAGCGGCGAAGCGCAGGTGGCCTCGGCGCAGCGTTCGCTGGCGAGCGACAGCGCGGCACTCCAGCTCGCCCGCAGCCAGCTGGCGGCGGCGCGCGCCAAGCAGGCGGTGGACTGCGCCGGCGAAGGCGCCGCCGAAGCCGGCTCCTCCGCCGCCGGTGGCTCGGGCACGTGCGCGAGCGACAGGCAGACGGTGACGAGCGGCGAACAGGGCGTGACCGGCGCCGAAGCGAAGGTCACAGCCGACCGCACGCAGCTCGCCTCCGCGCAGAGCTCGCTGGCGCACTCCCAGTCGGCGCTCGCGAAGGCGCGCTCCTTGGCCGTGGCCTACGAACAGGGTGCGGTGTACACCTCGCTGCCCTCGGTGGGCGCGGTGATCGCCCGCAACCACAGCCTGTACGCGATCGACGGCGAACCCACGATCTTGCTGTACGGCGCGGTGGTGGCCAGGCGGGCGTTCGTCCCCGGCATGTCCCCCGGACCCGACGTGGCCGAGCTGAACATGAACCTGGAAGAGCTCGGGTACGGATCGGGGCTCGCCGGCGACGAATTCACCGCCGCCACCGCGGCGGCGATTCGCGCCTTCCAGGCCGCGCACGGGCTGGCGCAGACGGGAGCGCTGGCGCTCGGCTCGGTCGTGTTCGAATCTGGGCCGGTGCGAGTGACGAGCGTCACCCCGACGGTCGGCATGGGCGTATCCCCTGGACCGGCGCTGGCGGTCAGCTCGACCGCGCGCCAGGTGACCGTGAAGATCGACGCCTCCGAGCAGGGAGACCTGAAGAGGGGCGACCACGTGGTGATCACGCTGCCGGACAACCAGACCACGCCGGGCATCGTCTCGTATGTCGCGAGCGTCGCGGTGGCGCCTGCCAGCGAACACGGCGAAGAAAGCACGCCCACGATCGAAGTCGACATCACCCCGACCGAACCGCAGGCCACCGGCCACCTCGACCAGGCGCCGGTGCAGGTCTCGATCACGACCGCCAGCGTGGAAAACGTGCTGGTGGTGCCCGTGACGGCGCTGCTCGCACTCGCCGGCGGCGGCTACGCCGTGGAGGAGGTGCAGCCGGACGGGGTGCACCGGCTGGTGGCGGTGACGCTGGGGCTGTTCGACGACGAAGCGGGCGACGTGCAGGTCAGCGGCCCGGAACTGGCGGTTGGCCAGAGCGTGGTGGTGCCGAGCACATGAGCGACGCGGTGGGCACTCCGGTACTCGAGCTGCGCGAGGTGAGCAAGCGCTACGGCAGCGAGCCGCCCGTGTACGCCCTGCGCGAGGTGAGCCTCGAGGTGTGGGAGGGCGAGCTGGCGGCGATCGCCGGGCCCTCCGGCTCGGGCAAGTCGACGCTGCTGCACGTGATCGGCACGCTCGAGCGCCCCAGCGAGGGGGTGGTGTCGATCACCGGCGTGGACGTGGCGAGCCTGTCGGACCGCGAGCTCGCCGCGCTGCGCGCGAGCAGCATCGGCTTCGTCTTCCAGCAGTTCTTCCTCGCCGAGCACTCCACCGCGCTCGAGAACGTCGCCGACGGGCTGCTGTACTCGGGCATGGCGGTGGCGGAGCGCCGCGAGCGCGCGGCGCAGACGCTCGCCCGCGTCGGCCTCGCCGAGCGCGCGAGCTTTCGTCCGAGCAAGCTCTCCGGCGGCGAGCGCCAGCGGGTGGCGATCGCCAGAGCGCTGGTGGGAGCCCCGGCGATCGTGCTCGCCGACGAGCCCACCGGCAACCTCGACAGCGCCTCCGGGGCGGCGATCATCGAACTGCTGGAGGAACTGCACGCGCAGGGCGCGACGATCCTCGTGATCACCCACGACACCGCGCTCGCCGCGCGCCTGCCGCGCCAGGTGCAGATGCTCGACGGGCGGATCGTGGCCGACAGCGCCGCGGCGCCGGCCCTCGAGGGGGCGGGGCGATGAGCTGGGTCAGAGGACGACCGCGGGCGCTGGCGATGCTGGCGGCGGCCGGGGCGCTCGGCGTGGCCGCGAGCACGCTGCCCGGAGGGGCGTCCGCGGCCAGCGGCGAACCCGGCGGCGGCTCCAGCTCGAACTGCCCGGCCGCCACCACGCCGAACGCGATGACGCTCGTGGCCGGCACGCCCCAGAGCGCTATTCTGGACAGCGCCTACGCGTTGGGGCTGCAGGTCGCCCTCACGAACAGCGATGGCTGCGCGGTGACGAGCGGCGCCGCGGGCGTGGCGGTGACGTTCACCGCGCCCGCCAGCGGCGCGAGCGGCGTGTTCTCGGCCAGCGCCACGAACACGGTCACCGTCGGCGCCGACAGCAGCGGCGACGTCATGGCCCCGACGTTCACCGCCAACGCGATCGCGGGCAGCTACACGGTCACCGCCTCCTCCGCGTACGGAACGGTGACGTTCGCGCTGACCAACACGGCCGCCGGTACGCCGGCGCGGCTGGTCGCGGTCTCATCGCTGAGGCAGACGGCCACGGTCACCGGCGCCTACCGGCAGGCGCTCGCGGTGCAGGTGCTCGACGGCGACGGCAATCCTGTGGCGGGCGCGAGCGTCACCTTCACGCTTACCGCATCCACCGCCACGAGCGCGTGCGGCACGAGCTCCGGCGCGAGCGGCACGGGCTCGAGCGCCGACGCGAGCTTCGCCGGCGGCGCGAGCGCGGCGAGCGCGACGAGCGACGCCGACGGCGTCGCGACCTCGCCGGCCCTGAGCGCCAACGGCGAGGCGGGAGCGTTCACCGCGAGCGCCTCGCTGGGGAGCTCCGGCGGCGGCGAACACGCCAGCACGTCCTCCAGCAGCGTTCCCCCGGCCCTCTTCACGCTCACCAACCTCGCGGGGGCGCCCGCCAAGCTCACGCCGGGGGTCGGTGCCACGCAGTCCGCCCACGTGGGCACCCCCTTCCCGGTCAGCCTCGCGGTCACGGTCACCGACGCCCAGGGCAACCGCGTCCCCGACACGCTCGTGTCATTCGTCGCGCCCGCTGCGGGGCCCAGCGGACGCTTCACCGTGCGCCTCGCGTCGCGTTCGCGCGGGACGCGGCACACCCGTTCCGGCCGCGCGCACCAGACGCGCGTGGCGAGCGTGCGGACGAACGCGTGCGGGATCGCGGTCGCGCCCGCGCTCACCGCCAACGCCCAGTCCGGAGGCTACGTCGTCAAGGCGCGCGCCGGGCACGCGCGGGCGGCGGCGTTCGCGCTCGTCAACGAGACCCCGTGAGCCAGCGGCCATGAGCGCGACCGCCCAGACCGCCGCACCGCGCCCGGACGGGGAACCCGCCGCCACCAAGCTGGTCCCCGCCAGGCTGCGCCCCGGCGACCTCGCGCGGGTGGCGAGCGTGGGGCTGCGCACGAGGCGCGCGCGGGCCGCGCTGTCGGCGCTGGGGATCGCGATCGGGGTGGCGGCGATCGTCGCGGTGCTCGGGCTGTCATCCTCCTCGCAGGCCGGGCTGCTGGAAGAAATCGACCGGCTCGGCACGAACCTCCTGGTCGTCACCAACGGCCAGGGCTTCACCGGCAACACCGCCGAGCTGCCGCTGGCGGCGCCGGCGATGATCGCCCGCATCTACCCGGTCGAACACGTCGCCGAGACGGGCAAGGTGAGCGGCGCGGTGTACCGCTCACCGCTGGTCCCGAGCGTCGACACCAACGCGCTGAGCATCGCGGCGGCCAGCCTCAACCTGCTGCGGGCGCTGGGCATCACGATGACGCAGGGCAGCTACCTGAACGCCGCCACCGCGACCGAGCCGGTCGCCGTCCTCGGCCCGGCCGCCGCCCAGCGCCTGGGCATCGACCACATCTACCCAGGGGAGCGGATCTGGCTCGCCAACCAGTGGTTCTACCCGGTCGGCATCCTCAGCCCCTCGACGCTGACGCCGGAACTGGAAGACGACGTGCTCGTGGGCTTCCCGGCGGCGAAACGGTATCTCGACTTCAACGGGCACCCCAACACGATCTACGTCCGCGCCAACAACAGCCAGGTGGCGGCGGTGCAGTCGGTGCTCGCCAACACCGCCGACCCCGAAGCGCCCAACGAAGTCGACGTCAGCCTGCCCTCGGCGACACTCGAGGCGCGGGCTAAAACGCAGAGCGCGCTCAACGGCCTGTTCCTCGGCCTCGGCGCGGTCGCGCTGCTTGTGGGCGCGGTGGGCGTGGCGAACATCATGGTGATCTCGGTGCTCGAACGCCGCTCGGAGATCGGGCTGCGCCGCGCGCTGGGCGCCACCAAAGGCCAGATCCGCATCCAGTTCCTCTCCGAAGCGATCCTGCTGTCGCTCGCCGGCGGCGCGGTGGGGATCGCCGCGGGGATCGCCGCGACGGCCGTGTACGCGGCCACCAAGCACTGGACGATCGTGATCCCCACGCTCGCGTGGGCGGGCGGGTTCGGCGCGGCGATCCTGATCGGCGCGATCGCCGGGCTGCTGCCGGCAATCCGCGCCGCGCGACTGTCGCCGACGGAGGCGCTGCGGTCGGTGTGAGGACCTGCGATGGTGTGCGAGGGAAACAAACCCGGCGGATAGCTCGACGCCAAACGTCGCGTGCGGTATACCGATAGTGCGCTGCCAGTCGCCAGGCGCTAGTGTTGAGCCTCTTGGCGTGGGGGAGGGCTCGTAGCGCGGAGCCATTCTATCCAGACCTCTAGAGGAGGAGACCATGAGGCGAACGATAAGCGTGGGGCTGCGTGCCGCCGGCGTGCTCGCGCTATGCGGGCTCGCGTTCGCGCCGGCATCGGCGTCAGCGAACCTGCCGGCCGGTTGCTACAAGTCCCAAAAAGAAGAAGCCGGGGGCAACACGGGTAACTACAAAAACTCGACGTGCACGGAAGCGGGCGCTGCGTTAAAAGACGAATATGTGTTAGCCGAACCACTCGGCAAAATCACCGGCGAAACGTGGTGCGCAAAGCTGACCACGTCGACGAAAACTGGACTTTACAGCAACAGTGGATGCACGACGCAGCAAGAAAACGGCGAATACACCGACATCGTGATCCCGGAAAGCAAAACTAGCTTACCCGACCTGTCGGTCGCATTAGGCGCGTCTTATCCTCTGAAGCTGCAGGTCAAAGCGACAACCGCAGGCACCAAACTGAGTACCCCGGCGGAGGTTCTGAAAGGCCACGGGTTCTTACTCACCCTTATCGGGAATGAATTATCGTCGTTAGGCACGTACGAAGCGCTATTCAAAGAAGTGACGGACGAATCAGACGAATCGTGCAAGTCGACAAGCGACGCTTTGGGAGAAGTATTAATGAGTGGCACCTATCACATTGTGTATACAAGCATGAGTCCGTTAGAATTCGGTACTCTGTACTTAGTGTTACCGTTCGAAATCGAATGCGGCGCCGAGAAACTGAAAATTGAAGGCTTAGTCCTGTCGTCACTGAAAGCATCTGCAGGAGAGATCACCTCCGTTAGCGGTGTGCTGCAAGACAATGGCGAAGGAAAACCGGAGCTCACAAGATACTACAACGACGGCGGGACGGTCGTCAAAGCAAAGCTGACCGTAAAGGCATCCGGCGGCACCGCAAAAGAAGGGGCTGAGGAAATCGAAGAAGCAGTGACAGCGGAAGCGCAGGAAGGCAAGATGTTCGAAATCACAAACATGTAGTCGATCCGCCTATGCGTGTGGCCCAGTAGACTTCGCGCTGCGTAAGCAAGCGACGAAGGGGTCCACCGATGAGAACGGGAAGATGAAGTCGACGAAGGCCGGCGGCTGGGGCGTGATCGTCGCCTACGCGCTCGTGTGCGCGGCCACGCAGGTGCTGTGGCTGACCTACGCGGCGATCACCACGGCGTCTGCGCGGCACTATGGCGTCTCGGTGGGCGCGATCGGCTGGCTGGCGGAGATCTTCCCGCTGCTGTACGTGGTGCTGGCGATCCCCGCGGGCATCCTGCTCGACCGCTGGTTTCGCCCCGCGCTCGCGGCGGGCGGCGCGCTGGTGGCGCTCGGGGGACTCGTGCGCCTGGGCGGAGACACGTTCGTGTGGGCGATGGCCGGCCAGGCGCTGGTGGCCATCGCCCAGCCGGTGGTGCTCAGCGCGGTGAGCAAGCTCGCGGGCGAGTACCTGCCGGTGGCGCAGCGCGCGGACGGCATCTCGCTCGGCTCGGCGGGCAACTTCGTGGGGATGCTGCTGGCACTGCTGGTCGGCCCGACGCTCGGGGCACACGGCCAGCTCGAGCGGCTGCTGGTGGCGGAGGCTGCGATGGGCGTGGCGGCAGCGGCTGCGCTGGCGTTCGCGCTGCGCCGCGCGGGTGCACACGCGAGCAGCGAGCACGCGGCGATCGAGGGCAGCGCCGCACGCGCGCTGTGGCGCCTGGAGCCGATGCGCATCCAGTGCGGGCTGGTGTTCCTCGGCTTCGGGATCTTCGTCGCGCTGGCCACGTGGCTGCAGACGCTGCTGGCGCCGTCGCACGTCTCGGAAACGACGGCCGGCGTGCTGCTGGTGGGGATGGTGATCGCGGGGATCGTCGGCTGCGCGGCGCTGCCGCCGCTGATCGCCCGCAGGCACGCCGAGCGCCGCTTCATGCGTACGGCGGTGCTGATCGGCTGCGCCGGCTGCGTTACGCTCGGGGCGACGCCGTGGCTGTCGACGCGGACGCTGGCGCTGGTGGCGATCGGCGTCGTGCTGCTGCCGGCGCTACCGGTGATCCTCACCGCAGCCGAGCAGCTCGCGGGTGCGGCCGCAGGCACCGCGGGAGCGATCGTGTGGATGGCCGGCAACCTCGGCGGCCTCGTGGTCGCACTGCTCGTGCAGGCGCTCGTGCACCACCCGCTCGCCGCGTTCCTGTCGCTGGCGGTCGTGTGTCTATTCGGCTTGCCGCTCGTCGCGCGGCTGCGGCCCGCCCTGGCCGCCGAAGCGAGCGCGTCGGGGGCTCCGCTCGTCACCGGCTGATCGGCCCAGCGCGGGCCGGTCGTCGGATGATCGGGCTCGATCGCATTTCTCCAACGGCGCAGCGCTTGCGAGTCGGAGACGCACCTTGTCCTCACGAGAGGCGCACAGCTACGCTGCGAGGGCTGCCAAGGCGCAGAGGGATATGTGTCCCCAGACAGGGTTGACACCGACAGAGGCGCCGCTCACATATGCACAAACGCTAAGCGACGTCTGTCGCAGAGAAGGGATGGAATCGACAATGAGTGTTCGCCGATTGGTTCTTGCGCTCACGGGCGCGGTGTTGGCCCTCGCGTGCTGGTGTGTCCCGGCGCTCGCGGCCTCCCCCTACAAAAACGCGTGCGCCGAATTCGCAACAGAACCGCCGTTCTGCACGAGCTTCCCGAACATGAACCAGCCGGACATGGCCGCAGTGGACAACTCCACGGGCGTCACCAAAGGCGACGTGTACGTGGCCAGCGTAGGCGGTGTCGAAGCGACTGAACATTCGTCGATCACGCGCTTCAACGCCAAGGGCGAGCCTGTCAACTTCACCGGATCCAACGCGGAGATCGACGGCAATCAGTTGCTGTTTCCGAAGGGCGCAGTGAGGGGCGTCGCCGTCGAATCGGCGACTGGTGACTTCTACGTGACCAACAACGAAACTGAGAAAATCGAAAGGTTCGCCGCTGACGGCACCCCGGTCAGCACGTTCGCATTGCCCGAAGCCGCGGCCAAAGAAAAGGCGATGTTCGGGATCGCGGTGGACGAAAGCTCCGACGCCTCGAAAGGTGACATCTACGTCGTTAACGGTCCAGAGGTAGTAACCGGAGATGCGGTGTACAGGTTCGTCCCCAACGGCGACACGTTCGAATCGCCAGAAACGCCGTTCATCCCGAGCCTGCACGAACCACAGTCAATCGCGGTCGGCCACGCCGGAGCCATCTTCGTAGCAAAACACAACGGGAAGGTGCAGAAGTTCAACAGCACCACCGGGACAGTCGAATCGGTGTCCTTCGCGGCAGGGGAAGGAGCGGAATCGGTGGCAGTAGACCCTTCGACTGGACACGAACACGTGTTTGTGTGGGCCAAGGGCGGCACCGAAGAAGAACCGCACGTGCTTGTATATAGCGAAACAAGCTCGACGGTAATAGAAGAATTCGAAACTCCCGGTTTTGGGGTCATCGAATTGAACGTGCCGGCAGGCCTAGCGGTCAACCCGTCCACGCACGACGTGTATGCGACCAACCCAAAATATGGTGCCACCACCGACAGTGGCGCGATCTTCTCCACCACCACGGTCCCGACCAACCTGAAGGTGGTCACCGAAGCACCGACGGAAAAGACCAAGGAAGGCGCCACGCTGCACGCGACGATCAAAGCGCCCTCCGGCGACAAAGTGAAATACCACTTCGCCTACGGCAAAATCGAAACGGCAGTCGAAGAACTGACCATGCCCGTAAGTGGCGAAGGAAAAGTCGAAGCTAAAGTTACGGGCCTCGAAGCTGGCACTACGTACCAGGACAAGATCCTCGCCGAACAGGGCACGGAACAAGAAGAAGGCGAAACCGAAGCGTTCACGACGCCAGCGGCCGAAGGCGGGATCGAAATCGAAACCGAGCCCGCGACGAGTGTGGGTGCGACGGGCGCGACGCTGCACGCGAAGATCAAGTCGACCGCCAGCAGCGAAGTGAAAGTGAAATACCACTTCGACTACGGCGAAAGCACTGCGTACGGCGGCGAAACGGCCGCGGGAGAAGTGACTGTCTCCGCTGATGGCGAAGCCACGGTTGAAGCTACTCTCACCGGCCTCAAAGCGAGCACCACCTATGACTTTGAGGCAACCGGAAAATACGAAAAAGAATCCAAAGAAGAAACTGTCACAGGCAAAAACGAAGCGTTTACAACCAAAGAAGGGCTGAGCGTCGAAACAGAAGCAGCAACCGGTGTGGGTAAGACAGAAGCGACGCTGCACGCGAAGATCGAGCTGCCTGGCGGCGGCACAGTCAAATACCACTTCGCCTATGGCAAAACAGAAGCCTACGGAGAAAAAACGGGAATCGAAGAAACGACTGTGCCCGCCGGCGGTGAAAAGACCGTCGAAGTGACCGTAACCGGCCTCAAAGCGAGCACCACCTACGACTACAAGGCACTGGCAGAAGACGGAACGGGCGAAAAAGCCGAAGGCAAAAACAAAGAAGTCACCACCGAGATCGAACTGGAAGCACCCAAAGAAGTCGAAACCGGACCTGCGGAAGCCATCGGCTCGACGCACGCGAAGCTCACCGGCGCAGCGAATCCCGGCGGCGAAGCGAAATACTACTTCGAATACGGGACCAGTAAATGTGAACCCATTGCCGCAACGTGCGGCACCAAGACTGCGGAAGGGACGCTGAAAGGATCCGCGAAGGCGCCCGTTCCGCCGGTTGAAGTGACGGACCTCACGGAGGGCACGACCTACTACTACTGGTTGGTGGTTGAAAACGCTGACGGCAGGGTGCACGGCCTGGAAGGCGAATTCAAAACAGCCTCGACGGTGACGCTGACGGTCTCCGGCGCCGCGACCGGCAAGGGCAACGTCGTATCCTCGCCAGCCGGCATCGAATGCGGTAAGGGCTCGAACACCTGCTCAGCTGCGTTTGAAGCTGGCGCGAAAGTCACGCTCACGGCGACGGCCGAACCAGGCTATGAATTCGTGGGCTGGCTGGGATGCAGCTCGCCGACGAACGTCTGCGAAGTCGAAATGATCTCCGCAACCGATGTCCTAGCAGCCTTCGTGAAACAGGCCGCATCCGGGAAAAACGGCGAAGGCGTAACGACCAACGCGTTCAGCGGCGAACAGCACGGCTGTACGGCAGGTGGCGTCGAAGTCAAATCGAGTGGCGGCGTCGAGTACGTGTGCAACGGCGCGATCGGTGCGCCGGGCGCCCCCGGCGGGCAGGGTTCCCCCGGCGCGCAGGGTCCGACCGGCGCTACCGGCCCAACCGGGGCCACGGGCGCGACGGGCGCCACCGGCGCGCAGGGCCCTGCCGGCCCCGCGGGGCCGGCCGGCAAAGTCGAGCTCGTGCAGTGCAAGACCGTGAAGGTGAAAGGCAAGAGCAAGCAGAAATGTACGACGAGCGTCGTAACGGGCACGGTCAAATTCACGACCAGCTCGCTGCGCGCGACGCTCTCGCGCCACGGCGCGGTGTTCGCGACCGGTAGCGCCGTGCACACACACGGCCACGTGCAGCTGCGCTTCACCTCGGCGCGGGTGTTGCGGCCCGGTCGCTATGTGCTCACGCTGATCAGCGGTACGGGGCGGCACGAGCACATTCACCGCGAGGCGTTCACGTTGGAGTAGCGCTCCTGCGGCACCGCAGGACCCCGGCGGGGGTGCGGACACATCCGCGCCCCCGCCGCATTATCGTCAACGCGTGCGGCCCGGCGCCTAGATCGAGCGCTCGCGCCCGGCCCAGTACGGCGCGCGCAGACGGCGCTTGAAGATCTTGCCGGAGTCCTCGCGCGGCAGCGCGTCGACCAGCTCGACCACGCGCGGCGTCTTGTAGCCGGCAAGGCGGCCGTGGACGTGCGCTTTGATGTCCTCGGCGCTCAGCCGGGCGCCGTCGTGCAGCTGTACGTGCGCGGCGAGCGCCTCGCCGAAGCGCTCGTCGGGGATGCCGAACACCGCGCAGTCGCGGACGCCGGGCAGCGTCAGCAGGCACGCCTCGATCTCCGCCGGGTAGATGTTGACGCCGCCGCTGATCACCATGTCGCTCGCGCGATCGTTGAGGAACAGATAGCCGTCGGCGTCGAGATAGCCGATGTCGCCACAGCTGATCAGCCCGTCGCGTTCAATCGCGCGACGCTTGGCTGCGTCGCCCTCGTAGGTGAAGTCCGAGATCACGTCCAGCCGCATGTATACCTCGCCTGACTCGCCGGCTGGCAGCTCGCCGCCGTCGGCGTCGAAGACCTTGACGGTGGCGCTTGGCAGCGCGCGCCCGACGGTGCCGGGGCGCGCGAGCCATTCCTCGCTGGTGGCGAACGTGATCAGCCCCGCCTCCGTGCTGCCGTAGTACTCGGCGACGATCGGCCCCAGCCAGTCGATCATCGCGCGCTTGACCTCCGGCGGGCAGGGCGCGGCGGCGTGCACGACCCAACGCAGCGAGGACAGGTCGTAGCGCGCCCGCACCCGCTCGGGCAGCGCGAGCAGGCGGACGAACATCGTGGGCACCATCTGCACCACGGTGATGCGGTCCTCGGCGACGATGCGCAGGAACTCCTCGGCGTCGAAGGCGGGCATGAGCGTGATGTGCATGCCCTGCATGACCGCCGCGTTCACATACGCGTTCGGCGCCGAGTGATACATCGGCGCGGGGATCACCGTGCGCTCGCCTGGCGCGAGCTGGAAGACCTCGCAGAACAGCTCGCGCAGCGCCGCGCGCTGGGCGTCGGTGGCCGCCGCGCGCACGACGCCCTTGGGGCGCCCGGTGGTCCCGGACGTGTAGATGATGCTCGTGGGCGCGGTCTCAGGCGCCTGCGCCCACGGCTCGTGGCGCGCCAGCCAGTCCGGCCACCAGAGCACCCGCGCGGAGCACCCGTCCGCCCGCGTGAGATCGGTGGGCTGGGCGCCGTGCGCGCCCGCGTCGTCCGTGGGGACGACGATCACCGCGACCTCCGCGGGCACGCTCGCGCGGATCGCCGGCCACAAATCGGCGTGCACGACCAGCACCTTGGCGGCGCTGTCGGCAAGCACGTGCGCCACCTCCTCGCCGCGCCAGTGCCAGTTGATCGGCACCCTTTCCGCGGCCAGCGGCACGGTTGCGATCGACGTCTCGACGAACTCGAGCGAGTTGCGCAGCAGCAGCGCGACCCGATCGCCGGATCCGACACCCAGCTCCAACAGCCCGCGCGTCGCGCGCAGCGCGCGCTGGTAGAGCTCTTCGTAAGTGCTGAAGCGCCGGCCACAGCGGACGCCGCTCGGCGGTTGCACGGCTAAGCCCCCGGCGCGGTCGCGTTCGGGCGCAGTTGGTGCAGAGGAGACGTCATCGGCGGTGGGCCCATCCTAGCCATAGGCGCACCCTCGGCGTGACCCGCAGCGAGGCTGGCACCTCGAAAGTCGACCTCGTCGGCCACTCAACGCGTCCCCCTCGGACACTTGTGTTGGAGACATGGGCTGATGGCTGCGAGCTCATCTCGCGCGCCTGCGCGGACTTCGGTCCGAACCAGTCGTTGCTGGCCGTGGTTGAGATCTAGCGCACGACCTGCCCCAGCTAAGTGAAGGCTGGACACCTCAAGTCGGCGGCCAGCACGACCGAGCGGCACGAGACCTTACCCTTGGCGCCGTGCTCCGCTTCTCGGCCCTCATCGCGTGTACCGCCGCGTGCGCGTTCTCCCCTCAGGCCTCGGCCGCTCCAGCGACGACTGCCGGCGACACCACCCACTGGTCGATCCCGGTGTCGGCCGTGAACACGTCCCCGGCCGAACTGGGGCTGTCGACAAGCAAGGTTGTCCAGATCGCGAACGCGCTTCCCAAGGTGCGCGCCGTGTGTGCCAAATACCCTGGCTTCAGAGTCGCCGCCTCCGGCGAAAACCATGTGAGACTGCTCTACTACGGTCCACGCGACGAAAAACCGTTCGCCGAAGTTGTCATCAACCGGTTCTCGGGACGGGTGATCGAACAGTGGACCAGCCCCATCCAGGTCGCTTGGGTAATGGCACGCGGCTACCCCACCGGCTGGTTCGGTGGGGACGTCAATGAGCTGTATATCTGGCTACCGCTGTGCGCGCTGTTCATCCTGCCGTTCCTCAACTTCCGCCGACCCTTCTCGCTGCTGCACCTCGACTTGCTCGTGCTGCTGTCCTTCTCGGTTTCGCTGGACTTCTTCAACAATGCCCACATCTACGGCTCGGTCCCGCTCGTCTATCCACCGCTGCTCTATCTCCTGGCGAGGATGCTCGCGCTCCTGCGGCGCGGGCGCCAGGACGACGGACAGGCGCCGCTGCGCCTGCTGGTCCCGACGCCCTGGCTTGCGATCGGTGTGGTGCTCCTGCTGGGCTTTCGCATCGGGCTCAACCTCACCAACTCGGAAGCCACCGACACGGGTTACGCGGGCGTTGTCGGAGCGCAGCGGATCGTCGATGGCGAGCCCCTGTATGACGCCTTGTCGTCGAGCGACGCACGCCGCGATATCTATGGCCCGATCGAAAACGGCGACACCTATGGGCCAGTCAACTACGAGGCCTACGTTCCCTTCGAGCAGATCTTCGGCTGGAACGGCACGGTGGACGATCCGCTGGCGGCCCAGGCGACTGCCATCTTCTTCGACCTGCTCACGACCGCGCTGCTCTTCCTGCTCGGCCGGCGGATGCGCGGCCCCACGCTCGGCGTCGCTCTTGCTTACGCCTGGGTCTCCTACCCTTTTACACTGTTCGCTCTGGAGAGCGACACCAACGACAGTCTCCTCGCCGCGCTTGTGCTCGCGGCGGTGCTGGCGGCCAGCTACCGGGAAGAGATCGCCACGGCTGCCCGCGGTGGGCTGACCGCGCTGGCGGGCCTCACCAAGTTCGCGCCGCTGGCGCTCGCGCCGCTACTGGCAACCCACGGTCTGTCCGAGCTCCCACCGGTGCGGCGTGTTCGCACTCTGACGCTGTACGTGGCCGCCTTCCTAGGCACGGCCGCGCTCACATTCATCCCGGCGCTAAGCCACGCTTCGCTGCACACGATCTATGAGCGGACCTCGCATACCAGGCCAATCGCAGCGCGCCGTTCTCGGTGTGGGGGCTGTATGGAGGGCTCGGCTGGTTGCAGTTGGCCGTCCAGATCGCTGTTGTGCTGCTCGCGATTGCTCTCGCGGTCGTTCCCCGGAGATCGTGGGCCTTGCGGCGGCGTGCGCGGCGGTGCTCATCGCAACACAGCTGGCGGTCACTTACTGGTTCTACTTCTATATCACCTGGTTCTTCCCCCTGGTGATGTTGGCGCTGCTGGGACGCTTCAGCGCGCCCTTTGTGCCACAAACGGCCGACGCATCGACACCCACTCGATTGCGTCGGGCCGTAGCGGCAGCTTGACCTGAACCTCCTGCGGGCGTTCGCCCGCACGGGCCCCTGAGATGCCCGCGGATATCCGCGGATGCCCGTGGGTTTGTGCCCGCAGGCCGGGTTCGCGGGCACAAACCCCGACTCGACGCTCGCGGGCGCCGACCCCAGCGCTGACCTTGGCATTGCAAGCAAAGCGCTATCTATATGCTAGCATGATGCCATGTCCACGCTCTACCTGCGAAACGTCCCGCCCGATCTAGACGCCGCCCTCACAGCAGACGCCCGGGCGAACGGCGTGTCGAAGAACAGGCGCGCCATCGAGGCGCTCCAGCGCGGCCTTGGACTCGACCAAGTCAAACGCTCGGAGCTGGTCGCGCAGATCCAGAGGAGCCGCCCGTCGGTGAAGGCTGACGTCGCCAAACTCATTCGAGAGGAGCGACCTGGCCGAGACACCTGAGGCTGCTCTGATCGTCATCGATGCCTCGGTGCTGGTCGAGCTCGTGATCGACGGACGCCACCGCGATGGAGCCGATGCGCTCCTCGAGCGTTACGCCGACCCGCAGACACGGATCACCTTCGTCTCAGCCGCCCACGGCCTCATCGAGGCCACGAGCGCTCTACGAAGGCTCGTCCGCCGGCGCGCCGTGCCGGCTACGGACGGCGCCGCAGCCGTTCGCTGGCTGGGCGAGCTCGACATCGTGCTGGACGCGACAGCACCACGGCTTCCGCGCATCTGGGCACTACGTGATCGCATGAGCGCCTACGACGCAGCGTATGCAACTGCTGCCGAAGCGATCGACGTACCGCTCCTGACCGCCGACAGCCGTCTCCTGCGCGCATGCCAGCATGAGGGCATACCAGCAGAGCACATCGACGAGCTGGCCTCTGGCGCCTGACCAAGTGTCGATTTGCATGAGAACTTGAGAACTGTCGATTTGCAGCGGTTTTGCGATGGCCAGACCCAGATTCGAACTGGGGACACCACGATTTTCAGTGGCCACCAAGCACACCCTGCGCGTCGGCGAGCGCTACACGCTCGTGTCCAGCCACACGCTGCGGTGGGCGCTCGGATGGGCCAAAACGCACCGGTCGCCATCGCTGAGCGGACGGGGCGCCCAACTTCGTAGTACACTATCCGTCGTGGAGATCCACTTGTAGGCTCGCAATCACGGCGTCGTCGATGAAGACATCCGTCACGCTATGACCATGCGCTTGCAATCGAGGACGCCGGAGAGGACCCAGATCGCTGGCTCGTTGTCGGCCCGGACAGTGTAGGGAACCTGCTCGAGGTGGTGGTTCTCGTCACTACCGAGGGCGTTCAGCTGGAGATCCACGCGATGCGTATGCGCGCGAAGTTCAGAAGGCTGATCGGACAACGAGCAAAGATCGCGTATACGGCCACACACGGTCGGGCGAGCCGATCACCGACAAGGAGGTCGAGGCACTCGCCATCGAGGCCGAGGCGGGCTACGACGTGGACACAATGCTCGTTCGCCGGGGCAAGCGCGGACGGCCAGCGCTGGGTTCGGCGCCCGCGAGCGTCGAGTCGGTCAGGTTGGACCCCGGGTTGCGCAACCAGCTTCTCGAGCGCGCCAAGGCCGACGGCACCACGACCTCCGAGCTGGTTCGTGAGGCACTGAGGCGCTTTCTCGAGGCGGCCTGACCGTAGGGAGCATCGGTCGCAACCCGGCTGGGGTTTGTGCCCACGAACCCAGTGTCGGCGCCGGTTGAATAATCACCCCTCTCTGCCGGTTGAAAATGCACCCCCCTTGGGTGGTGGCGGAGGCGTCCGAGGGGTTCTCGAGCCTGGCTTG
>Ga0335075_10000814_pt1 | contig 52597 bp, 49 predicted proteins | sample Lox_Sample_24_FD_206723 | JGI IMG/M metagenome (GOLD analysis project Ga0335075, IMG submission 206723) | Soil microbial communities from Loxahatchee National Wildlife Refuge, Florida, United States - Lox_Sample_2.4 | ecosystem: Environmental > Terrestrial > Soil > Wetlands | place: USA... | reverse complement strand
AATGAGATCCATGCCGAGGTTGGAGGCGTATTTGCGGAAGGCGATGTCGATGTCGTAGAGGATTTCGACGTGGTCGCAGAGAAAGCCGATGGGCTGGAGAATGAGGCGAGCGATGTCCTGCCGGCGGAGGGCGGTGAGGGTGTCTTCGACGGTGGGACCGATCCATGCTTCTCCGGACATGCCCTGACTTTGAAAGGCGAAGAGCCAGTTTGCGGGATCGAGGTTGAGACGCGAGGCGACAAGCGCGGCGGTGTGCCGGGCTTCTTCCGCATAGGGGTCAGCAGGCGAGTCCGCCGTGGCCTGGAGTGTGCGCACGGGGACGCTGTGGGCGGTGAAGAGCACGGTTGCGCCCTCCGTGTAGACGGCGCGAAGGCGCTCGGCGAAGGCGTCGGCGAGGAGCGGATGGCCGGCCCAGCCTTCGGTGAAGTCGAAGCGCATGCCGTTGGCCTCAGCGGAGACGGCGCGTTTGTAGAGTCCGACGCTGGTGCGGGAGTTCTGTGGTGCGAGGCAGATGGCGGCGAAGCGGGTGATGCCATCGGCACGCATGGCGTGGAGGGTGTCGGCGATGAAGGGCTTCCAGTTGCGCATGCCGACGTAGACGGGGATGCCGAGGTGGTCAGCGAGGTGGCGGCCCTGCTCGAGAGTGAGGCGGGTAAGCGGGCTGGCGCCGATGAGCGAATAGCGATGGCGGATTTCATTGACGACAGAGCCGGGCAGCGAACGGCCACCGGTGACGTTGCGGAGATACTCGGGGATTTCGTCGAGAGTGTCGGGGGTTCCGTGAGCAAGGAGCAGGATGGCGGACTTTTCGGACGTTGCTGTCAAGGACGCGTCTCCGTGTTCAGTTGGGGTTTGTACTCGCGGACGAATTTGACGACGGCCTGTACGTTCTCGACAGGAGTTTCCGGGACGATGCCGTGGCCGAGGTTGAAGATGTGGCCGTGGCGCGAGGCGGCGCGGTCGAGAACCTGGTGGACGCGACGGCGGAGCAGGTCAGGCTGGGCGAAGAGTGTGATGGGGTCGAGGTTGCCCTGCACGGCGCAGGCATAGTCGAGCTCGCGCCAGGCTTTGTCGAGCGGAGTGCGCCAGTCGAGCCCGAGGACGTCTGCTCCGGTCTGGCGCATCAGCGGCAGGAGGCTGGCGGTTTCGACTCCGAAGTAGATGACGGGGACGCCGAGGGCCTGCACCTCGCGCACGAGCGTGGTGGTGACAGGCAGGACGAAGTCGCGGTAGTCCTCGACGCTGAGGGCCCCGGCCCAACTGTCGAAGATCTGGATGACGTCGGCTCCTGCTTGGACCTGCTGCGCGGCGTATTCGCGGAGGACGGTGGCGAGCTTTTCGAGAAGCGATTGCCAGGCGGACGGCTTGCGGTACATGAGGGTCTTGGTGTGGATGTAGTTGCGAGAGCCACCGCCTTCGATCATGTAACTGGCGAGGGTGAAGGGCGCTCCGCAGAAGCCGATGAGGCCGACGCGGTCGCGGAAGTGGGAGGCGACGCGCGAGATGGCATGGGCGACATAGCTGAGTTCGGAGACGCGGTCGGTGCGGAGACGGGCGACGTCGGCGACGGTGCGGACGGGCGCGTGGATGACGGGGCCCTCGCCGGCCTGGAACTCGAAGTCAAGGCCCATGCACTCGAAGGGCAGCAGGAGATCTGCGAAGATGATGGCGGCGTCGACGTCGAGCTTTTCCGCGGCGGTAATGGTGACTTCGGAGGCGAGCGCGGGGTCCTTGCAAATTTCAACCAGCGAGTGATGCTTGCGGACGGCCTGGTATTCGGCCATATAGCGTCCGGCCTGGCGAAGAAACCAGACGGGGGTGCGATCGACGGGCTGGCGGAGGCAGGCGCGAACGAAGCGCGATGCGCCGGTCATTGATGCGCCGGTCGTTGAAGACAAGGGCTGACGGGTGAGTGTTTGCGGTGCGTGCGTCATGCAAAAAGGGCCACATTTGAGGTTAGCACTGCCGTTCTATTGAGGGCTGCCTTAGTATGGGAGACACGGCCCGGCTGAGCGGGATTTTGCATCTGAAGCGATCAAGTGAAGCGTAAATTCTATTGGATATGGTTTGTGGGTGCGGCAGTATGGTTTTTTGATGCTGCCTGGAGCCTGCACTATCACGTATTGGGTTGGGGATTGCTAGAGGCGGCGGTGTCGGCGGTGTTTCTGGCAGTGGGGAGGTATTTGAAGAACCACGGTTTGTGAGGAAAGCGGCTGGCGATGACACCAGCCGTCTCTGTTTGGGCTGAGATATCCGCGCTATTTTGCGTGCTCCTTTTCGACGAATGCGACACATTCTTCGAAGATGTCAAGGGCGATGGCGGCCTCGTGCCCGTTGACGATGAGCGGCGGGGCGAGGCGGATGGAGGTTTCTCCGCAGCCGAGGATGAGCAGCCCGCGCTCGAAGGCCAGCTCGACGATGCGGTCGCGCCATGCGGCTGCGGGTTCGCGGGACTGCTGATCCTTGACGATCTCGATGCCAATCATGAGGCCGCGTCCGCGGACGTCGCCAATGATGCAGTGCTTTTTGGGCCAGGTGCGGAGGCGGTCGAGCATGAGGGCACCGATTTTTGCCGCGTTGGCCATACCTTCGCGCTCGATGATGTTGAGCGTGGCGTGGGCGGCGGCGATGGCGACGGGATTACCGCCGAAGGTGGAGGCGTGCGAGCCGGGCTTCCAGTCCATGATCTCGGCACGCGTCATGCAGATGCCGAGCGGCATTCCGGATGCGATGCCTTTGGCCATGCAGACGATGTCGGGCTGGATGCCGGTGTACTCGATGGCCCACCATTTGCCGGTGCGCCCGGCGCCGGACTGGACCTCGTCGGCAACGAGGAGAATGCCGTGGCGGTCGCAGATGCGGCGCAGCTCCTGCATGAAGATGGTGGGCGCGACGACGTAGCCGCCCTCGCCCTGAATGGGCTCGACAAAGATGGCGGCGACTTCTTCAGGCGCGACGGTGGTCTTGAAGAGCTTGTCCTCGATGAAGCGCGCGCAGCCGAGGGCGAAGGCCTGCTCTTCCTGCGGGCCTCCGCTGCACCCGCGATAGGCATAGGGGTAGCGGACGTGGGTGACTCCGGGGACGAGCGGCGAGAAGCGGCGGCGCTGCTGCGGTTTGGATGCGGTGAGAGAGAGCGCGCCCATGGTGCGTCCGTGGAAGGCTCCGAAGAAGGCGATGATTTGCTGGCGGCCGGTGTGGTAACGGGCGATCTTAAGGGCGCACTCGATGGCCTCGGCGCCGGAGTTGCCGTAGTAGAAGCGGTGCGGACCGGGCATTGGCGCGATACTGGAGAGGCGATCAGAGAGCGTGACGAGCGACTCGTAGTAGAAGTCGGTGCCGGACATGTGGATGAGTTCGGCGGCCTGGTTCTGGATGGCCTTGACGACCTCGGGATGGCAGTGGCCGGTGGAGGTGACGGCGATGCCGGCGGCGAAGTCGAGAAATTCGTTGCCGTCGACGTCCTCGACGCGGAGGCCGCGCCCGCGCCTGGCAACCATGGGATAAGAGCGCGTGTAGCTGGGAGAGATGACGCGGCCATCAGCTTCTACCACGCGGCGTGCGTTGGGGCCGGGCAGAGCGGTGCGGAGCTTTGGGCCGTACTGGGCGAGGATTTCAGCGGAGGTCGTTGTGATGTGATCAGTCGTGGTGCTCATGATTCTCTCCTAAGGTGTGTGGCCTGGGTCGTCGTCCTGGTCGAGACGGAATCGGGCGAGAGAGTCCTCTTCGGTCACCGGGCGCGGAAGATGCTGACGGTTGGGAGTCATCAGCGTGCGCGCGGCGGGCAGCGTCGACTAGTCGCTGCCGAAGAGGTTAGGTCGCGTGCGGGTTGGAAGCACGCAGAGATGCCTGCGGGGCGCGATGGCGCGGGCAAACGACCGGGTCCAGTATCTGCTGCACAAGCACTTGCGGCTGAAGTAGTGGTGCGAGTTTGCGGACGCGGTGCGCATGGCAGATGGCTTTGGGTTGAGCATAGCACGTGGACGGAAGGGATGAACAGAAAGCGCAGAGCGCGCAGGATACGATGGAGGTATCCCGATTATGACAAATGCGCGCGGCACACCGTCGAGGTTGATGATTGTTCTCGCGTTCTTGAGCGTGTATTTCTGCTGGAGCGCGACGTATACAGCGATGCGGGTGGGGGTGAGCCTGTTGCCGGCGACGGTGCTGGCCGGCGTGCGGCTGCTGATTGGCGCGGGGATCATGCTGGGGTTTTGCGCGCTACGTGGGCGGAAGATTCTCTTTACCAGTTATGTGATGTGGCGGCTGATGTTGCTGGGCGTGATGCTGCTGTTCGGCGGAAACATTGGGCTGGTGTGGAGCGAGAAGTATTTGCCGAGCGGGCTGGCGGCGCTGATTGTGGCGGTGGTCCCGCTGTATGTGGTGCTGATTGAGATGGTGCTGCCGGATGGCGACCGGCTGCGCAAGCAGGGATACATTGGGTTGGGGTTGGGGTTTTGCGCGTTAGGCGCGCTGCTGTGGCCGAGCCTGCGGGCAGGCATTGACGGGCACCCCATGCAGGTTCTGGCGATTGTCGCGATTCTGCTGGGAGCGCTCTCGTGGGCGTCGGGATCGGTGCTGTCGCGGCGGATGGGTCTGCCAGTGGACCCGCTGGTGGCGGCGGGATGGGAGATGTTTGCCGCGGGCGCGACGAATGTGATTTTGGCGACGCTGTTCCGGCAGTGGCCGCATGCGGTGTGGAACTTGAAGAGCGAGGGCTGTGTGGGGTATCTGGTGTTGTTCGGTTCGCTGCTGGGGTTCAGTTGCTATATCTGGTTGATTGCGCATGTGCCGGTGGCAAAGGTGGCGACGTATGCGTATGTGAATCCGATGATTGCAGTGGTGCTGGGCGCGCTGATTCTGCACGAGAAGCTGGTGTCAACGGAGTATGCGGGGATGGTGGCGATTATCGTGTCGGTTGCGCTGGTGACGTCGTCGAAGCTCTCGAGCGGAAAAAGCACGGCGGAGGTGGAGTGCGCGCCGGTGGAGACGGAGGCTTAGAAGCAACAAGTCAGCGCGCCCGCGGCGCAAGCAAGTCAGCAGGTCAGCATAAAGCTGGCTGCGCCAGGTCCTGTGGGGTGCGGCCTTGCGCGCGAAGGGTGCGGATGGAGAGCGCGTCGTGGCGCTTGGCGAGGCGCTGTCCAGCTGAGTCAGTGACGAGCGGGCAGTGGTACCAGGCGGGCGGCTCGAGTTTCAGGGCCCGATAGAGAAGAAGCTGGCGGGCGGCGGATTTGAGCAGGTCGGCTCCGCGGACAACCTCGGTGATGCGCATGGCTGCATCGTCGGCGACGCAGGCGAGCTGGTAGGAGGGGACGCCGTCACGACGCCAGACGAGGAAGTCGCCGAAGTCACGTCCTGCGACGAACTGCTGCAGACCGTAATGCTGATCGTGAAAGGCGATGACTTCACCGTCGGAGACGCGGAAACGCCAGTTGGCCGCCGAGTGCGAGGGCGGGAGGTTTTGCAGGTGGTTGAGGGATGAGCTGGGCTGGGCCTGGGACTGGGCTTGGGGGCGGCAGGTGCCGGGGTAGATGGGATCATCGCCGTCGAATTGTGCGGGGCCGCCCTCGTGTGGGGCGCTGGCGGCGAGCGCGAGGTCCTTGCGCGAGCATGTGCAGGGATAGAGAAATCCGGCATTGCGCAACTGGTTGAACGCGATGAGGTAGGAAGCACGACGCCGGCTTTGTGAGTAGGGAGCGAAGGGGCCGCCGATGTCGGGGCCTTCATCCCAGTTGATTCCGAGCCAGCGGAGGTCTTCGATTATGGCTTTGTAGAACTCGGGGCGCGAACGTTGCTGGTCGAAGTCTTCGTTGCGCAGGACGAGTGTGCCGTTTGCGCTGCGGGTGCGGGCGTGGGCGGTGAGGAAGGTGCGGGCGTGGCCCAGGTGCAGCAGCCCGGTGGGCGAAGGCGCAAGGCGTCCGCGATAGGATGAGCTGGGCTGCGAGGGCATGCAATTATTATGACCGCGCAGTTGTTTTGCGGCGTCGCCAGCAGGTTGAGCCGGGTAGAGATTGGAGTCAGATGGACTCGCACTCTACCGGGATCGGGTAGTCTTCCGGGCAAAATCGCTGTTTTCTGCCAGCGGCTCATAATCTGGATTGGCTGGAGGGGTTGTTCAAGTCCCGATCGTTCACTCCCGGTATTTCATGCTCGAACAGGTCGGGAATGGCAGTGAAGGCAATGCGTGTAGGTGCGGCAGCTTTGGCGAGGAGCATTCCGCCGGGCATGAGCGTGTCGAGGCCGTATTTGTGATTGAGGGCATCCATGGTGACGGAGAGGCGAGTGCGATGGGACTCGGTTTCGAGGTGGGAGAAGAGACTGAGCGTATGCAAATGATTGGGGACGAGATCGCCGAGCCAGACGCCGACGTGGAAGGGTCTCTGATAGGCGGGGCCCTGCGGGCGGAGGTTCCAGAGATTGATGAGAGCTTCGATGAGGGTCTGGGTGTCCTGACATTCGATTACGGAGACGGTATGCGACCACGCGGCGCGGGGGCTGGAGTGAGACGGAGTGGATGATCTGGGCACAAGATACCTAAGGGACAGAGAGACGTTGGTGGCCCACAGCCCTGCTGTGCGCAAGCGGAGCGCCGCCTTGTGCAGAAGCTTGTGGGCGACGGCACGGGCGCCCTCGACAGTACGCAGCTCGGGTGGCAGAACGTGACTGTGGCTAACGGACTTGGGGTGATCGGGAGAGGAATCATTGAAGTCTTCGCCGCGGAGCCAGTGCCAGAGTCTCTCTCCATTGATGCCGCCCCAGGCCCGGTTCATGTGCTCCCGGCTTAAGGAGAGCAGTTGCGGCATAGTGTGGATGTGGTGCTGATGCAGACGGCGTTCCATGCGCGCGCCGACCCCAGGGAGGTCGCGCAACTGGAGGCGGCTGAGCGCGGCGGCGAGGACGTCCGGCGCGAGTGCGACCAAGCCGTCGGGTTTATCCATGTCCGAGGCGATTTTTGCGAGGTAGCGATTCGGGGCGAGTCCGACGGAGCAGCGGAGGGTGTGCCCGACGCGATCGCGAATGGACTGCTTGATGGCGCGCGCGAGATCGAGGGCGTTGAGGAGAGATTGTTCGCGGCCCATCAAGTTCACAGCCATTTCGTCGATAGACTGCACAGATGAGATCGGGGCGCACTTCTCCACAGCTCGAATGATTTTGTGGTGGTACTCGACGTATATCTCGTGTCGCGCCTCGACGAGGGCGATTTTGGGGCAGAGACGTTTGGCGTCGGCGACGAGCGTGCCGGTTTTGACTCCGAAAGCTTTGGCTTCATAACTGGCGGCGATGGCACAGGTGGTATCGGCCATGACGGGGACAACGGCAATAGGGCGGTTACGGAGCTCTGGGCGGAGTTGTTGCTCGATGGAGGCGAAGTAGGAGTTAAGGTCGAGGAAGAGCCAGCGGAGGGAAGAAGAATTGGCCTGGTGCGTGGACACGCGTCAATTTTCGTCTTTTATTCGCTATCGTGGCAAGAACTCTTTCTTTACGGGTAAGTCATTGAAATATAGGAGTTTTGCGTCGCGTGAAGGTTGGGTTTTGCACACTTCGTGACCTTTAGATGAAGAAAACCTTACTAGGGGTTCAGATTTCCAAGTAAAATAAGGCCAGGTGGTGAACCATGGGTGCTATCAAGGCACATGAAATCCTGCTCCACCTCTCGAGCTTGAGCGGATACCTGCCCGCCATTTTGATTACGCTAGGCGTGGCGGTTCTGATCGGCTGCGCGGTGGGGTGTATTTGTGAGCCGTGCGAAGAAAAGGACGATCTCTTCCATCACGAAGTGATTTAGGTCCTCTAGAAGTTTACCGTGACAATTGTTTTTTCGGGGATATTCGATTGCATACCTGCGAAGCAGGGATAGTTGCGCCAAACGGGTGTTGGATACGATTTTCTCGCTCCGTTAGTGCTGGCCCACAGCCGCGCGCATCGTGATCCATCTATAATCCGACACGATGGAAAACAGGGAACACGCAATCGCAGAACTTGCGCAGCGGAATCGTTTGGCGGAAGAGGGTGGAGGCCAGGAGCGGCGCGAACGCCAGGCGTCGCAGGGGAAGCTATCCGCGCGCGAGCGGATTGCCCTGCTTCTGGATGAAGGCACCTTTGAAGAAACCGACAAGTTTGTGACGCACCGCTGCACTGACTTCGGAATGGCGGAGAAGCGCGTTCCCGGCGACGGGTTTGTGACAGGCTATGGCAGGGTGGATGGTCGGACGGTGTTTGTGTTCGCGCAGGACTTTACGGTGTTCGGCGGATCGCTGTCGGAATCAAACGCGGCGAAGATTGTGAAGCTAATGGACATGGCGATGCGCGTGGGCGCACCGATAGTCGGGCTGAATGATTCGGGTGGCGCACGGATTCAGGAAGGTGTGGTGTCGCTGGCGGGGTATGCAGATATTTTTCTGCGGAACACGCTGGCGAGCGGAGTGATTCCTCAGATCTCGGCGATATTGGGGCCGTGCGCGGGCGGTGCGGTGTATTCGCCGGCGATTACCGACTTTACGCTGATGGTGGACAAGACCTCGTACATGTTTGTGACCGGGCCGGACGTGATCAAGACGGTGACCCATGAGGAAGTGACCAAGGAAGAACTGGGAGGTGCGACGACGCACAACGAGGTCTCCGGCGTCGCGCACTTTATGGCGCATGACGATCAGGAGTGCATTGTGATGGTGCGCGAGCTGCTGAGTTTTCTGCCGTCGAATAATCTTGAGGACCCGCCGCGAAAGGCGTGCACGGACCCGGCGGACCGCGCGGACAGCGAACTGGATACGATTGTGCCGTTCGAAGCGAACCGGCCGTATGACATAAAGCTGGTGATTGAGCGGCTGGTGGACGATGGGTATTTTTTTGAGGTACACGAGCACTTTGCACGGAACCTGGTGATTGGGTTTGCGCGGATGAATGGGCGTCCGGTGGGGGTGGTCGCGAACCAGCCGGCGTTTTTGGCGGGTGTGCTGGACATTGACGCAAGCGTGAAGGGGGCGCGGTTTGTGCGCTTTTGCGATGCGTTCAATATTCCGCTGATTACGCTGGAGGACGTGCCGGGATTTTTACCGGGGACGCAGCAGGAGTACGGAGGGATTATTCGCCACGGCGCGAAGTTGCTGTATGCGTTCGCGGAGGCGACGGTGCCGAAGCTGACGGTGATTACGCGCAAGGCATATGGCGGGGCGTACTGCGTGATGAGCTCGAAGCATATCCGGACGGACCTGAACCTGGCGTGGCCGACGGCGGAGATTGCGGTGATGGGGCCGGAGGGCGCGGTGAACATTGTGTACGGGCGCGAGCTGGAAGAGATAGTGAAGCAGGCTGAGGCCTATGAGGGTCCGTTGAGCGAGGAACGGAAAAATGAAGTGCTGGCAACAGCACGGGCGGAGAAGGTACACGAGTTTCGCGAGCAGTTTGCGAACCCGTATATTGCGGCAGAGCGTGGGTATCTGGATGGGGTGATTCTGCCGCATGAGACGCGGCGGAGGCTGATTGACGCGCTGGAGATGCTGGATGGCAAGCGGGACAAGAATCCGCCGAAGAAGCACGGAAACATTCCGCTGTGAGGACATCGGTCAGCAGAGAGAATGCTGAGCATTACATTTGGGGCGGCGTTTGCGACGGCTGGCATCTGGTATGTAGCGAGGGGCTGAGCGTGATTGAGGAGCGAATGCCTCCGGGTGCGCAGGAGCAGAGGCATTTCCATGAGCGCGCGCAGCAGTTCTTCTATGTGCTGGAAGGCGAGCTGACGATGGAGGTTGCGGGGCGGGAGTGTCGGCTGACCGCAGGTCAAGGGCTGGAAATTACACCCGGCGAAGCACATCAGGCGATGAACAGGTCGGATGGGATTGTACGGTTCCTGGTGGTCTCGCAGCCGCCGAGCCATGGCGATCGCTTGTCGGCCGATTGATCTGGCAACCCGCATGAGCGCCCAGTACTCCAATACTTACTCAAATTGCAACGAGGTGCAGCGATGACTCTCTCCCCCAAGCGGGCTGTATTACCGCGAAGTGAATGCAAGGCCCCACAAGATGCGAAGGAGATTGGAAGGACCCCGAACCAGCAGGTGCTGAGCGTGTCAGTGATTGTGCGGCGCAAGACTCCGCTGGATCTGAAGTCTCTTAAAGGAAAGAGGGTGTCGCGCGCGCAGTTTGAGGAGAAGTATGCGGCGAACGCGGAGGACTTTGCCGCGTTGCGGAAGTTTGCGCATGAGCACGGGCTGTCGGTGGACGAGGCGGCATCGAGTTTGACGCGGCGCACGATGGTGCTGCGGGGCACGGCGCAGAACCTGGAAAAGGCATTTGGCGTGGAGCTGCATCAATATGAGGGGTCACAGAAGACATATCACAGCTATGCAGGGACGGTGTCGGTGCCAGAGAGCTGTGCGGGGGTGGTGGAGGCGGTGCTGGGTCTGGATGCGAGACCGATAGCAAAGCCCCACATCCGGTTTCTGAAGCCGGGACAGGTCGCCAATATCAGCTATTCTCCGGTCCAGGTCGCGGCGCTGTACGATTTTCCGACGGGTGTGAACGGGAGCGGGGAGACGATCGGGATTATAGAGCTGGGAGGCGGGTACAACGCAAGCGACATCACGATGTTTTTCGGTGGGTTGGGACTGACGCCGCCGGAGGTGGTTTCCGTTTCTGTGGATGGAGGGGCGAATTCGCCGACGACTCCGGACAGCGCGGACGGCGAGGTAGCGCTGGACATTGAAGTGGCGGGCGGAGTTGCGCCGGGGGCGAAGATTGCGGTGTACTTTGCGCCGAATACAGACCAGGGGTTTGTGGATGCCGTGACGACGGCGGTGCATGACACGACGAACCAGCCTTCGGTGATTTCGATCAGCTGGGGAGGGCCGGAGTCGAGCTTTACGCAGGCGGGGCTGACGGCGCTGGACGATGCGTGCCAGTCGGCGGGCGCACTGGGAATTACGGTGACGGTTGCGGCTGGAGATAACGGGTCGAGCGACGGAGAGAGCGGAAACAATGTGGACTTTCCGGCATCGAGTCCGCATGTGCTGGGATGCGGGGGGACGAAGCTGGAGAGCAGCGGGAACAAGATCACGAGCGAGGTCGTATGGAACGACGGCAGCAGCGGCGGCGCGACGGGCGGCGGGGTGAGCGTGGATTTTGCTCTGCCGAGCTGGCAGGTGAATGTGGGCGTGCCAAAGTCGTCGAGCGCGGCGGGCGGACGCGGCGTGCCGGATGTGGCGGGTGATGCTGCTCCGGAGACGGGCTACAACATTCTGGTGGATGGGCAGCAGGAGGTTGTAGGCGGGACAAGCGCAGTGGCTCCGCTGTGGGCGGGGCTGATTGCGTTAATCAACCAGCAGCGGGGCACATCGGCGGGGTTTGTGAATCCGGCGCTGTATGCGGCCCCGACCGCGTTTCACGATATCACTTCAGGGAACAACGGGGCGTTCTCCGCCGGGCCAGGATGGGATGCGTGCACCGGGCTGGGGTCGCCGAATGGGACGGCGATTGCGGCGGCGTTGAAGAGCTAATCGGCTAGTGGCCTGAGGACAGGCTTTCCCTTTTCATTAGTGTGAATGTGGCCCATGGGTGTGTGGTGGTCGTGGGTGAAGAGGACAAGCCACTGCTCCGGGATGGCGCGTGAGTAGAAGCGCTTGCGTTGCTCGATGCAGGTGAGCGGGTCGAGGTCGTAGCCCATGACCCAGGTGATGTCGAGGTGGGCGCTGGTGGGGATGAGGTCGGAGATGTAGCAGGCGCGCCTGGAGCCGGAGTCGATGTTGACGGCGAGAAGCTGCGCGGTGTGGCCGGGATAGCACTCGACGGAGATGCCGGGAACGATGGGGGTGACTTCTGCGGGATGGGTGTCGAGCAAGGTCATCTGGCCGGATTCGACGAGGGGATCGTAGTTGGAGCTGATGTAGCTGACGGCGTCGCGCTCAAGCTGAAGGTGACCGTGAGCGACTTCTCCGCGATGAGCAAAATAGCGGGCGTTGGGAAATGTGGGCACGCTGCGGCCGTCGGGCGTGCGGGTGGTGTTCCATCCACAGTGGTCGAAGTGCAGGTGGGAATTGATGACGATGTCGATTTCTTCCGGGCGAATGCCGGCAGCGGCGAAGGCGTGCGGCAGCAGCTCCTTTGCGCCGAAGATGGCGCGGAGTTTGTCGTTGAGCTTGTTACCGATTCCGGTTTCGATGGCGACAGTGTGTTTACCGGTGCGGACAATGACGGTGTTGAGGCCGAGGAGGATGCGGTTCTGGTCGTCGGCGGGGGCGCGCTTTTCCCACATAGGCTTGGGGACGACGCCGAACATGGCTCCGCCGTCGAGGTAGTAGGGGCCGTCGCTCAGGATGGTCAGCTCGAAGTCACCGTGCGTGGCGCGGCCACGCACGAGATTGGGAGTATCGGGCCGTTCGGCAGGATGCATGCCTACTCCCCAGGATGCGCATCTTTGAGGTAGGTATCAAACTCCCAGACGATGCGGTTGAAGAGCTCCTGACGAGCGGCCGGTCCGGCGATGGAATGGGTCTTGCGGGGGAAGATGTTGTAGTCGTAGGGGACGCCGGCATCGATCAGCTTCTGGATGTACTGGACTGTGTTGGCGAAGTGGACGTTGTCGTCTCCGGTGCCGTGGAAGATGGCGATATGGCCGTGTATGTCCTTTGCGGTGTTGATGACGGAATCATCCTCGTAGGTCTTCGCGTCTTCAGACGGGAGGCCGAGGTAGCGCTCGGTGTAGATGGTGTCGTAGAGGCGATAGTTGGTGACGGGAGCGACGGAGACGCCGACCAGGAAACGGTCAGAGTGAGAGAGTGCGTAGAGTGTGAAGGTCCCACCCCAGCTCCAACCCCACCAGCCCAGGCGGTGCGGGTCGAGCTGTGGATATTTGGCGAGGACCTGGTCGACGGCAGCGAGCTGATCGGCGAGTTGCGGCGGGCCGAAGTTGTGGTAGCAGACCTGTTCGAAGGCGCGGCCACGAGTGGCCATGCCGCGATTGTCGACGTGGAGGACGGCGAAGCCGTGTTGGGCGAGGAGCTGATCGAAGAACAGGCCGGGGCTCCAGCGATCTTTCGCGGCGCCAACGTCAGGGCCACCATAGGGGTTGACGATGAGCGGGACGCTGTGAGGCGCGGTGGGATTGAGGGGTAAAAGCAGCGTGCCATAAAGTGTTGTACTGCCGTCGGCCGCGGTGAAGGTAAGCACGAGCGGCGGCACAATGATGTGGCCCACGATCGGATGCGACTTCCAGAACGGAGTGCAATCGCCTCTGCCGGTGCAGTAGCTGACGGTGGGAGGCTTGAGCATGCTGGACGAAGTGTCGATGAATGATCCGCCGCTCTTAGGAAAGTCTGCTTTGTGAACGCCGGGTGCGGTGGTGACGCGGCGCTTGCCAGAGCCGTCAAGCTGCACTGCCCACACCTGTTCGTCGAGGGGATTGCCCTCGTCGGAGGTGTAGTAAACGGTCCTTGTCGTCTGATCCACGGAGTCGATGGCCTGGACACCATAGGGGCCGTGCTCGAGCTCGCCGTCGAGCCGCGCTTCTCCGCTGAGAGGACTGGCGGCGTTGAAGGAATAGCGGTAGATGTGAGTGTAGCCGTCGCGCCAGCTGAGGATAAGGAACTGACGATTGCTGATAAAGGTGACGTCGTAGTTTGTGTCGAAGTATTTTGGCTCGGTTTGCGCGAGGGCGAGATGCACCTCACCGGTGCGGGCATCTGCAAAGTAAATGTTGAGATGTTTTTGATCGCGCGTGAGAACCTCGACCCAGACGACGTGACCGTTGACCCAACCGAAGCGCGGGATGTAGTCGTTGCCGGAGCTGAGCGGCACCTGAAGCCAGAGGGTCCTGCCGCCTGATGCGTTGACGATGCCCACGCGGACGGCGGGGTTCGGGTCACCGGGCTGCGGGTAGCGCTGCTCTTCCACGGTGGGATGGACAGGGAGCCAGTCAGTGATGGGGTAGAGCGGGACGTGGGTTTCATCCATCTGCAGATACGCGATGCGTTTTGAGTCCGGCGACCAGGCATAATTGCTGCGGACATCGAGCTCTTCGAGGTAGACCCAGTCGATTTCGCCATGGAGAAGATTGGGGTCCGCTGTGGTGGTGAGCGCGACGGGATGATCGGCTCCTCCGTGGACCTTCTGGGCGAAGAGGTTGTGATTGCGAATGTAAGAGAGAGAATTGCCGTCGGGTGAGAACTTGGGGTCGTCGCCGCTTTGCATGTGCGAGTTGCCTACCTGGACGTTGTCTCCAGTGCGGAGATCATAGAGCCAAAGCTCGCCATTCGTGTCGAAGAGCAGGTGCTGCGAGTCGGGCGACCAGATATAGTCAGGTTCGTCGTAGCGATTGCGGTGGTCTCGGTCCTGCTCGCTGATTTTTGCGTTGAGCAGGAAGGCAATTTTCGCGTGGTCAATGAGTTTTTTGAGTTTGCCGTCGGCCACATCGATCTGCATGACGTTTCCGGTGCCATCGATGTATGTTGCGTGTTTGCCGTCAGGCGACCAACTGATGCCGCTCGGCGGGAATCCGGTCATGGGATGCTCGCCGAAGATTTCCTTTACAGTCCAGGGATGCGTGGGCTGTGCGGGCCGGGGCGGGTTGTTTTGCGAATAGCTGAGAGGCAGAACGACAAACAAGAGCAGTAGAAAGAGCGAAGCTCGATAGGGACGCAAGAGCGACTCCTGGCCTGAAGGTATTCGCCCTTGGCCACCCTCGGAAGCAGGCAAGAGAGATTGGGGCGAAAGAGCATTGTACCCCCTGCGATGGGAGGTCATGAACGTTGTTTGTGCGGAGAACCGCGGCGGAGTGCGGCTCCGGTGGTTTCCTGAGACGGCGTTGAGCGTATAAACTTTGGGGTCAGTGATGAATGACGAACTATTTGCGCTTGTTCAGCTCCAGGATACAGACCAGAACATAAGCAGGCTGCGCGCTGAAATAGCTGCGCTGCCGAAGCAGCTCGCTGCGCTGGAGGAAAAGTTGATCTGGCAGCGGGCGCGTGCAGACCAGGCGACGAAGGCGATCCGAGAGGAAGAGACAAAGCGGCGACGCCTGGAAAGCGACCTGAAGGACGTGCAGCAGAAGATTGCGAAGTTCCGTGAACAGTCAAGCAGCGTGAAGACCAACGAGCAGTTTCATGCGCTGCAGCATGAGGTCGGTTTTGCCGAAGAGGAGATCCGCAAGATTGAAGATCGCGAGCTCGAAAGCATGGAGCGTTCAGAGGCGCTGGAGAAACAACTAAAGGCGGCGCAGCAGGAGCTGGCGGACAACCTGAAGGTGGTTGAGATCGAGAAAGAGTCTGCCCGAAAGGCGACCGAGGAGTTACAGAAACGGCTTACTGCGCTACAGGGTGATCGCGCACGGCTGCGCGAGCAGATATCAGAGGGCAACCTTGCCAGCTATGACCGGATTGCCAGCTCGCGCGGGACGGCTCTGGCGCGCGTCGACGGGCAGAGATGCTTAGCATGCCAGATGGCGCTGAGGCCGCAGCTGTGGAATGAAGTGAGAGGCGGAAAGCTGACGCCGTGCGAGAGCTGCGGACGGCTGCTTTATTTTGACAGCGAAAAGCCCCCGGAACCGGATGCACTGCCTGCGACGCTGAAGAACAAGGCCGCTGCCGAAGCATGAAGCGAATCTGCATCGACATGGACGAAGTGCTTGCCGATACGCTGGGGGAGCACATTGCGCGCTATAACCGCGACCATAGTGAAGCGGTGACCAAGGCGGATCTTGAGGGAAAGTGGTTGTGGGAGATTGTGTCGGCCGACCGGCATGAGCGACTCGAGGGATATTTGCGGTCAGAGGATTTCTTTGAAGACCTGCCGGTGATGGAAGACAGCCAGCGAGTGGTCCGCGAACTGGTGAAGCGATACGATGTTTTTATTGCGACGGCGGCGATGGAGTTTCCGAATTCATTCGGGCCGAAGTATCGCTGGTTACGACGGCATTTCCCCTGGATCCACCCGTCGCATTTTGTGTATTGCGGCGATAAAGGGATACTGAACGCCGATTATTTGATCGATGATCAGCCGCTCCACTTCAGGCGTTTCATGGGAGAAGGGATTCTGTTCACGGCTCCCCATAACATGAACGTAACTGAGTACAAGCGCGTGGACAACTGGGTGCAGGTGGGGAACCTGTTTCTCCCCGACGCGGAGTTTTAGGAGCGTCTCAGGATCGATGATTCAGGCAGCACGTGCTGCGGCAGAGTACCGAGCGGCTTTTCTACGGACGGCGACGGGTTGACGCTGGAGTTTTGGGACGAGCGCGCGCCGAGCGGCGAGCCCAAGGGACGCAGGTTGAGAGTGGGCTGCGCGACGGGTGGCTGATGCATGGTGACGATGAGAGCGACGGCTGATTCTTTACCGGCGCAACGGTAGGCGTGCGGCGTGCTGGCGTCGAAGTATACGGAGTCGCCGGCTTCGATGATGTTGGCCTTGTCGCCATGCTTGATTTCGAGCGAGCCTTCGAGGACATAGAGGAACTCGTAGCCAGGATGGACGTGAGGGCGAATGTCGGTCACGCCCTTGAGGGGGATGAATTCGGCATAGTAGGGATCGAGGCTGCGATCAGGCACCATGTAGGCCAGACTCTCGAAAAAGTAGGTGGGGTTATCGACGCCGCTCTGGGGCAGGCGGACGCGGTCGGCCTTTTTGTGAATGCGGAAGAGGGTGTGCGCTTCCGGCTCGAAGAAATAAGACAGGTCCTTGTTGAAGACCATGGCGATGCGGGCAAGGTTACGGAGGGTGGGCACAACACGTCCGGTTTCAAGCTGCGAGAGGAAGCTGGCGGACAGGCCCGTGTGCTTTCCCAATTCGACTAGGCCCATCGACTTTTTGAGGCGCAAGCGCTTGATGCGTTCGCCAATCCGGCGTTCCGCGATGAAGGCTTCAGCGGAGGAAGGATCTACTTGATCTCGAGACTGAGCCTCGGAGCGGGCAACTTGCGGAGCGGGTTCCTTTTTGGAAGCTGATTTTTTAGTTGCCATTTGAGTTCCTTATCCTTTTAACAAGCTAAGATGCGGTGCGGAGATGGTTTGTTGCTAATATTACAATATGTTTTGACGCAGTAAATAGATTTATCCCTTGCCTTGCGGAATCGAAGGGAAGAAAGAGGGTCATATGGCAGATCCGACAGTAACGAAAGTACTTGTGAGCGGAGGCTCGGGACTGATCGGAACATCTTTGGTACGTTTGCTGGCAGAGGATGGGATTGCGGTGTTTCAACTTGTTCGACGGAGGGCTGAGGATTCGGGTGAGGTTGGATGGGATCCCAGGGTTGAGGAGCCGGTAATGGACAGGGCTGCACTGGAGGGCGCGACGGCGGCGATTCATCTGTCGGGTGCGAACCTTTCGGCGCATCGATGGACGGCGGCGTACAAGAAGGAGATTGTGGAGAGCCGCGTGGGATCGACACGCGCACTGGTTAGGGTTCTGAGGAAACTGAAGTCGCCGCCGGCGAGTCTACTGTGCGCCTCGGCGATTGGGATATACGGGGACCGCGGGGACGAGAAGCTAACCGAGGCTTCGACGCCGGGAAGCGGGTTTTTGGCGGAGACCTGCAGGGCATGGGAGGCCGAGGCCGATGCGGCAGCTGAGGGTGGCATACGAGTGGTGAATCTGCGGACCGGAGTCGTACTGGCGCACGATGGCGGCGCGCTGCAGAAGATGCTTCCGCTGTTTCGGGCGGGGCTGGGAGGGCGGCTGGGCAGCGGGAAGCAGTGGATGAGCTGGATTACGCTGAGCGACCTGATGCGGGCGGTGAGACACGTTCTGGCGACGGACGCGCTGAAGGGGCCGGTGAATCTAGTAGCGCCGATTCCGGTGACGAATGCGGAGTTTACACGGGCGCTGGGGAGGGTAGTGCATCGGCCTGCGGTGATGCCCGCGCCAGCATTTGCGCTGCGTGCAGTGCTTGGAGAAATGACGGATGCGGCATTGGTGGCTTCGACGAGGGTGATTCCACAGCGGCTGGCTGAGACGGGGTTCCATTTCGATTTTCCTGAGATCAGCGCGGCGCTGAAGTCGGCGGTGTAAGCCTCTGCTAGGCTAATCGTGGAATGAGAGCGAGAGTTCGTGATGCGGCAGCGGGGCTGCAGCTGGCGATGGGATTCGGGTTGATTGTGCCCGCGATGTTGATGGCCGGATGCGCGATGGTGGCGGTTCCGAAGCCGCCGAGCTTGAAGCTGCCGCAACCTGTGACAGACCTGACTGCGCAGCGGGTGGGCGATGCTAATGAGCTGCACTGGACGATGCCGAAGCGGGCGACGGACAAGGTCCTGCTAGAGGGCCCGCAAAGAGTGAAGGTATGCCGCTTTGCCAGCGGCGGGCCCTGTACGGTTGCGGCGAATTTGCGGTTTCCGCCGGAGTCGGAGGCAAAGTATACGGACCTTTTGCCGGGGGCGTTGCTGACTGGGCCGCTGCGGGCTCTGACTTACACGGTGGTCTTGGAGAACCAGGCAGGGCGCACAGCAGGGCCATCGAATGTGGCGGTCACGGCAGCCGGTACGGCACCGCACCTGATTACAAATTTGCACGCGCGGGTGCAGGCGAACGGCGTGGTGTTGCTTTGGACGCCGGAGGGCGGCCAGGAGACGGTGCGCATCGAGCGGAAGCTTGCAGAGAAGCCGGCGGAAGAGAAGACTGCGGGGACGCCGGCTGTTCCGGTCGAGCAGACGCTGGAGTTTACAGGCAGAGATGAAGGGCAGGTGCTTGATGCGGATGCAACCTTAGACCATAGCTACACCTATACTGTTCGGCGGATTGTGCGACTGACGCTGAACGGCAAACAGGTGGAGGTGGACAGTGCGCCGAGCGTGACGCTGAGGGTGAATGCGAAGGATGTGTTTCCTCCCGCGGTTCCGACTGGCCTGCAGGCGGTGGCTGACGCGGCAGAGCACGCGATTGATCTGTCGTGGCAGCCGGATGCCGAGGCGGATTTGGCGGGGTACAGGGTGTATCGGCGGGAGGTTGGCTCGGACACATTGCCGGTGCGGATATCGGCGGAAGTGGAGCCGGCGGCGACGTTCCAGGACATGAAGGTTGTTTCGGGGAAGCGTTATGCGTACTCAGTGAGCGCGGTTGACCACGACGGAAATGAGAGCGCGCGGTCGGCGGAAGTTGTAGAGTCGCTCCCGCAGCAGTGAACGGAAAGGCGAGGCGAGAATGAAATATTGCCGTTTTCAGATGGGTGGCAAGACCTACTACGGAGAGGTTGAGGCGCGCGACGGGATGCTGTGGATCGAGAGGCTGCTGCCGCCGTTTGAAGAGGACCCGTGGGCCGCGGATCCGACGGAGGAGTTTGAGCCTGCGCCGCTGGATGTGGTGCCGTTGTTGGCTCCGGTGGTTCCGCGCAAGATTGTGTGCATCGGGCGGAATTACAAAGAGCATGCGGCGGAACTGGGGAATGAGGTTCCGAAGCAGCCGCTGCTATTTTTGAAGGCGCCCTCGGCGGTGATCGGGCAGGAGGATGAGATTCGGCTGCCGGAGCAGTCAGACCGAGTGGACTTTGAGGGCGAGCTTGGAGTGGTGATCGGGAAGAAGGCGTGGAGGATCGGACCGGACGAGGATGTGAGGCAGTACATTCGCGGATACACGATTGTGAACGATGTGACGGCGCGTGATTTGCAGAGGTCGGACGGGCAGTGGTCGCGGGCGAAGGGCTTCGACACATTTTGCCCGGTGGGCCCGGTGGTGACGGACGAGATTGATCCGGCGGCCGGGACGAAAGTGCAGACGCGGCTGAACGGCGAGTTGATGCAGGACGGAAGTACGAAAGACCTGATATTTCCGATTGATGCTCTGCTGCGCTACATTACGGCGGCGATGACGCTGTATCCGGGTGATTTGATTCCCACGGGGACTCCGGCAGGAGTTGCGCCGATGCGCAAGGGAGACCGGGTTGAGGTGATGGTGGATGGGATCGGGACGTTGGGAAATCCGGTCACCTGACCGGGCGGAGCGCATCTAACGTGGAAAAGCGCAACTTTAAGATTTGTTATGGAAGCGCTATTTTCTGGTTAATTTTGAATGGCTTGATGCTGGAGGGCGACGCCGCTACATTCCCTTCCGTCAAGAGATGGCCGATAATGAAGGCAAGTGGCAAGGAGGAGATATGCCGAAGAATTTGCTGGAACAGCTTCGCGGGATGACGACGGTTGTTGCCGATACGGGCGATATTAACGCGATAGAACAGGTAAAGCCGCAGGATGCGACGACGAATCCGTCACTGATCACGGCGGCGGCGCAGATGCCCCAGTACGCGCCGATTGTGGACGGCGTGCTGGCGGATGCGAAGAAGCGGCTGGGAGAAGATGCGAGCGATGAGGCCGTTGCCAAAGATGCATTCAAGCATCTGGCAATTGCGTTCGGGAAGAAGATTCTGGCGATTGTTCCGGGCCGGGTTTCGACCGAGGTGGATGCGCGTCTCTCCTACGATACGGAGGGAACGCTGAAGCAGGCGCGGGCGATCATCAAGCTGTATGAGGAGCAGGGAATTTCGCGGGAGCGGATCCTGATCAAGATTGCCTCGACGTGGGAGGGAATCAAGGCGGCGGAGGAACTGGAGAAGGAAGGCATCCACTGCAACCTGACGCTGCTGTTCGGGATTCACCAGGCGGTGGCATGCGCAGAGGCGAAGGTCACGCTCGTTTCGCCGTTCGTGGGCCGCATTCTGGATTGGTACAAGAAGGACACGGGCAAGGACTTCCACGGCGCGGATGATCCGGGCGTGCAGTCGGTGACGAAGATCTACAACTACTTCAAGCATTTTGGCTACAAGACGCTGGTGATGGGCGCGAGCTTCCGGAATACCGGGGAGATTCGCGAACTGGCGGGCTGCGATCTGCTGACGATTTCTCCGACACTGCTGCATGAGCTGGAAGCGACGCAGGAAGAGCTGCCGCGGAAGCTTGATCCTGTGAAGGCGAAGGCGATGCAGATCGAGAAGCTGAACATCGATAAGGCGACCTTCGACAAGATGCATGCGGCAGACCGCATGGCGCACGACAAGCTGAAGGAAGGCATCGAGGGCTTCTCGAAGGCCCTAGAGCAGTTGGAGCAGATGCTGGCGAAGCGCGTGGCGGAGCTCAGCGCAAAGGAACCGAAGCCAGTCGGCGCAGACTAGCCGTCCGGATGCAGGCGCCTTCCCGCCACTCCCGGGGGTGGACTCGTTTGCCGCTCCCGTTGGTTGCGAGCTTGGAATTTGTGAAGACGCATTAGGGTGGATCTTTGGATCCGCCCTTTTTCTTGTCTGGAATTGGAGAGGGCGCTGGTATCTTGCTTGGGTAGCAGAAATTCGTGAGAGATCGATACGGAATAATGCAGACCTTTGCGGCGATCGATATTGGTTCCAACTCATGCAGGCTGAAAATTGCCCGGGTGGTACAGCACCGGCTGCGCGCGGTGCACGAAGACCGCGAGGTGACGCGGCTGGGCGCTAGCGTATTTGAAGCGGGGCTGGTTTCTCCGGACGCCATGGCTTCGACACTGCGGGCGCTGAAGCGCTTTTACAGAGCTGTGCAGACGCACGGAGCAGACCAGGTACGGGCCGTGGCGACGGCGGCGATGCGCGATGCGCGGAACGGGCGGGCGTTTCTGGCGTGGGTGAAGGACGAGACGGGCTGGGACGTAGAAATCATCTCCGGGCTGGAAGAGGGACGGCTGATTCATCGCGGGGTGATGAGCAATGTTCCGGGCACCGCGGGGCGGTGCCTGCTGATTGACGTGGGCGGCGGGAGCTGCGAGGTTTCGCTTTCGGAGCGCAAACGCATTGTGGATACGGCGAGCCTACCGCTGGGCGCGGTGCGGCTGACGCAGGAGTTTTTGAAGAGCGATCCGCCGAGCAAGGGCGAGATTGCGGGGATGAAGAAGTTTATTGCGCGCGAGCTGCGGCGGGCCTCGCGAAGGGTTTCGGCAGGACGGGTGCGGGTGGTGATTGCGACTTCGGGGACTGCCGCGGCGCTTTCGGCGGCGAGCCAGGCGATGCACAAGTCGAGGCCGACGAAGCAGGCGTATGTGGCTCCGACGGCGGACATAGTGAAGCTTGCCGGGAAGCTCACGAAGATGAGCAATGGGGCGCGCAGCGGGATTCCGGGGATTGGGCCGAGGCGGTCGGAGATTATTGTGGCCGGGGCGCATGTATATGCGGAGCTGCTCGAGCACTTCAAGCTGCCGGGACTGCGCTACTCAGAGATGGGGTTGCGCGACGGGATTCTGGCGCAGATGCTGGCTGAGAGCGACTCACGCACGACGGCGCACCTGCAATACGAGCGCGACCGCTGGGAGGCGGTTCTGGAGATATGCCGGAGGTATGGGGTTGATCCCAAGCAGGCCGAACCGGTGCGGGCGCATGCGGCGCAGCTCTTTCATGATCTGGCGGGGATCCATGAGCTTCCGGCGGACTATCAGACGTGGCTCGAGGCGGCGGCTATGCTGCGGGACATTGGGAAGTTCATGAACTACCAGGGACACCACCGGCACGCGCAATACATCGTTGCAAATTCGGAGATCTTCGGGTTTACAGCGACGCAGCGAGTGGCGACTTCGGCGATTGCGCGATATATCGGCAAGAGCCGTCCGGAGCCGGAGGGGCGAACCATGCGGCAGGTCCCGGTGGAAGAACACGAGCATGTGCGGCGCGCGGTGGTGCTGCTGAGGCTGGCAGTAGCTCTGAATCAAGATCGCGCGAGCGATGTGCTGCGAGTGCGGGTGAAGGTGTTTCCGAAGCGGGTGCTGCTGGAACTGAGCCCGGGGCGCACAGGCGCGGAGCTGGAATTGTGGTCGCTGCGAAAAGAGGCGGATTATTTTCGCGAGGTCTTTCGGCGCGAGCTCTTTGTGACTCTGGTATAGACCCCGCGCAGGATACGCGGATCGACGAGCCAGTGGAGAGTGCCGGGGCGGCGAGTGCAGTCGACGCGGGCGATGGCGGCTTTGCGAAGGCGGATGCGGGGCTTGTCCGAGGGGCCGGCGATGCCGAGGTGGCTGTTTCCCCGGGCGCCGAAGACGGAGCCGAGGAAGACGGGCAGATTGGGGTTGTGGCCGACAATGAGGACGTTTTCGTAATCGTTGAGGCCAGCAATCAATTTTTCAAAGGCCGCGAGATTCCCGCCCGGGCTGAGAGCTTCGGAAACGAGGATTCTGGCGTCGTATCCGGTCTCGGTACCGACGAGCGAGGCGGTTTGAAGAGCGCGCTTGAGCGGGCTGGAGATGATGAGATCGAATTGGACGTTTAGAGCATTGAGATAGCTGCCAACGAGCAGACATTGCTGCTTGCCCTCCTTGTCGAGAGGACGTTTGACATCGATGACGGGGTTGGCGCGGCGCGTCCCGGCGCTTGCATGGCGAAGAACGTATAAATTCACGGGGTTTTTCCGGCTTCAGACGATCTATTAACACAATTGTAACAATTGAGATGCCGTCAACGAACGTCCGGTCCGCTGCGAGACCGTTGGTTCATGAGGCATACGATTTTTAAAGGCTGCTGATTCCGCCGAATAGGCCAGCGATGACCAGGATAATGATGCCGAGGATGATCAGCCGCTGGCCGGTTGGGTAATCCTTCATCGCTTCCAGGACCTTGGCGAGACTGCTGAGGGTATCGCCGAGGGCCTGGGCCTTGTCTCTGATCTGAGTTGCGTGCGCCTTCTTCCATTCTGCGAGCGAGAGCCATGCACCGAGCAGAATCAGGAACACTCCGACTGCCACGAGAATGAGCGAGACGATGCCCATCACATTCAGATTCATATTCGCCTCCTATTGGAACCGAACCTGCCACCCGCTAAATACTTCGTTTTCGAGCGACCGCGCATCCTGGACGTAGTGGACGATGGAGCGGCCGGATGACACGAAGTACGAAGTGCCCACAAACAGTCCCAAAAATTTGCTGCTTTTTAGGGTAAAGACTGCTGTCCCGGAGTCGCCGCTGGTGAGGAGCGTCGCCGGGCCGAGCATCCAGCAGTTCTTCCAATTGAACTGCCCGGAGCCGCCTTCGACCAGCGCGCCCTGGAGGACAGCGCCTTCGTCCACCGCGCCGCTGATGGCTCCGTACGCGACCACGGGCTCTGGTCTGGTAAAACCGGGAAATACTCCGGTCGCCGGTGCGGCGTAGCCGGCGGCCCTAGTCAGACGGATGATGGCCGCGTCCCATGCGGGCGTAGGGCCATTGGGACAAATGTGATGCGAAATGACTCCGAGGGGCACACGCCTGGAGAATCCGAAGATGTTTTTCCGGCGCTGGCTCACGGGTGAGCCAACTCCTTTCGGGAAGATATGTCCGGCAGTCAGGATTGCATGTTTTTGGACGGCATCGTCCCAGACTGCCACTCCGGCAGTGCCGAGCTTCCCGGTTTTCTCGCAGACGACAGGTTCTCTGAGAGTGAGGTACTTCTGCATGATCCCGGCTGCCGAGGCGGATGGCTCGGGACGGCTCACGAACATTACATGGAGCGGAACGCGCCCTTCGATGCGAGGAAGAGGCGAATCCCATCCTCGTGGAAGACCGTCGCCTTCCGACGAAAGCAGATTGACCGGAACCGCAAAAGGGCCGAATTTTTCGTCGGTGTAACGAAGATGCTCGCGGTCACCTAAGAGGCCGCTATCCAGCAGAACTGTGGGAGCCAACTGCTCGTGGACGGGAGACCAGCAGGAGGCTATTCCCCAGGCGAGGGATGCGGCAGGGCCACGGCGCTCGCGAAACCATCGCTGGAGCTGCGCGACCGAGCTCGCCAGCGGAAACTCTTGTTCTGACCGGGGCTCCCACCACATGGCGGCCTCTCTCGAAGGTTCGGTTCCAGGGCGGCGGGTCGGTTCCTTAGAGTGTACAGAGAGCGCGGATGCCATCGGGTTCTAATACCCGCTTGGTGGAAGATCAACTATACCTCATACACCGAGGATGAAGCGGGGCTGGCGGCGCTCTCCCCGAGGCTCCAAAGTTCACTGACGAGCAGGCCGAAGAGGAAGTGCCTGCGGTTGAGGAGGGTAAGGCCGGAACTGGCGAAGGCGGCGGAGTGATTGGGGAGAGCCCGGGTTTGGAGTCCGGTGATGACGCGGAAGGCAAGGTAGAGCGACGAGACAATGATCCTCGCGGCGAGTGAGGCAAGTCCGGAGGAGATGGCGAATTCGGAGACGAGCCAGAGCCCGTTTTGGGTGAGGTGGGGGCGGATGGTTTCCGCGAGGACGCGGACTTGATCTGTGGAGAAACAGTCAAGGAAGAAGTGGGTGACGATGAGGTCGTAAGTGCCGAGAGGTGCGAACGTGAGAGCGTCGGTCTGGTGGACGCGGATGCGGTTGATGGCGTCTATGGAAGCAGCGCGGGCTCTGAGAAGGTGGAGCATGGTGGAGCTTTGGTCGACGACGTCGGCATGGAGCGCGGGGTTGATGGCGAGGAGGTTGGCAAGGAAGCGACCATCTCCGTCGCCGAGGACGAGAGCGCGGCGGGCCGAGTTGAGCTGGGGAATACGGTAGAAGCGGCATCGTTCGAGCATGGGGCCGAAGGACAGATATTCGAGCCAGCGATAGGGGCGCGCGATGCGGTCGAAGTTGGCGGGCTGGTCGAGGCTTTGGCTAGCGGTTGGCATCAGCGGAGGATGAGAAGCAGCAGCGGGGTGAGCAGGGCCGCGTCGGCGGCGATGCGGAGATGAAGGGCGCTGAACGGAGAGCGGTCGAGCGGGATGAAGAGAAGGGCAGCCGCGGCAGCGGCGAAGCAGAGCGCGGAAGCTGAGGGGTTTGAGGATGAGAGCAGGGTCGCGGCGAGAACGGACAAAATCGCGAGGGAAAAGCTGAGGAGGCGGAGATGTCGCTGTCCCCAGAGGGTGGTGCGGTCGGTGACGGCTGGGCGAGAGGTGAGAATGCGGAGGCGACGGGAAGCGCGGCGAGGGAACTGCTCCCACAGATCGATGGCAATGCAGTTGAGCCAGCAGAGCGCGGCGAAGAGGGCAGACATGAGGACGAGGATGAGTCTGTCTCGGGCCGGCGTTTGTGTGGCGGTGGGGGTGATGCGAACGAGGGCAGGAACTGCGGTCGCGGAGGCGAAGACGATGGCGACGATGAGCTCCTTTGGGAACCAGCGCTCGATGGCCGGGCCGCACAGATGCACCAGGACGAAATAGGCGGCGGCGATGGTGAAGATGAGCACGTCAGCACGGCGGGCGGCGGGGAGCATGTGAAAGAGAATGAGCCAGGCGAGAAATCCGCAGACGGGCACGGTGATACGGGTGACAATGGCCCGGTGGCGGATATAGAACAGATGGCGATCGCGGAGCCGGGCGGGGTCAGAGTGAAGTCCGTCGAGGATGCGGTCGGCGACATAGATTAACCAGGTTCCGGTGAAGAGTAAAGGCAGAGCGTAGGGCGAGAGCGCGAGGTGGAAGGCGCGAGCGAAGCAGAAGGCCCAGAGTGCAGCGACGGTCGGAGCGTCGAGCGAGAGCAAGTGCCACCAGCGGATGGGGCCGAGCAGAGCTTGCCGCCGGGATGTCGTGCGCGGGAGATGGCGGACGGCGGAGGGATTTCGTTCCGCATCGGGCCCGATGCATTGAGCAGCGGGCAGCGCTGAGTGCTGCGGCAGAGAGATGGGCTGCGATGCGAGGGCCACGCTTCAATCTTATTGGAATGGGGAATGGGGTCACCATGGCAATTTAGAAATTGCTTTAACGGCGGCGAGGGGAAGGGCTGGGTGGAAGTTCGCCGGTGGGTGATGGCCAGGGGTTGTCGAGGACAACGGCGTAGGTTGCCAGCCGGGAAAAAGTCCGATAGTAAGCATCGGGGTTGATCGAGGCGTAGACGTCCCGGACTGAGCCGGGCAGGTTTCGATCCTTCCAAGTGACGGAGTCGAGGAGTACTGACGGGATGCTGTGGTAACGAAATTCGCGTGTAACGTCGATTTTGAACCAGCCACCAGGGATGGCGGAGGGGGGAGTATCCAAATGCTGAAAGATCGCAGCCTGCTGAAGTTGGTGGATCAGCCAGTCGCGGCCGGGTGTGTTGAATGAGTCAAAGGGGCTCAGGTAATACTGCACGGGCCCGAGGCCCAGACAGTCGAGAGCTACCACTCCCAGGATGTTATTGCGCTGGAGGCGAGAGAAGGAATCAAACAGCGCTTTGGCCCCGGCTTCGCCTTCGACGTCAGCAAAGAGGAAGGTGTGTGCGCGGGGAGCCGCCACAAGAGCGTGATAGAGGAAGGGCAACATGATCGCGCCGCTCCAGTTGTCGATCACGCTTTGTCCGGCGCCTTCATGACGATAGTTCGCAATGAAGAGGATGGTTTTCGATCCCGCAGCGGTTGGTGTGGCCTCATTTGGGAAGGTTGAAGCGGCGGGAAGCGTGCAGAGGAGATTCGTGCCGCCGGGGAAAGCTTGTTCGCGCAGATCCGATTTGGAGCACTGGAGATCGATGTAGGCTTGGCGGAGCTGCGCGAGGCGGAGGGGATTGGTCTGAGGCACATGCTTCAAGAGGAAAACCACAGAGCTTCGAGACATGTCCCAGAAGACGATGCTCTTTTGATTTGGGGGGGCTGCAGGTGATCGGTGCGCAGGCTGCGGGGAGTGGGTTTGGGCTGATGCGGCGGCGAGCAGCGCAAGCGTGATTACAAAGATGCGCATCGGAGTCGGTGTTAGCTTATCGGAAGGCTGAGGATGCCGCCAACGAAGAAATTTTTCATTCGTGCTACAACTGGATGTTTGGAGATACGAGGGTTTTTGACTATGCGACGCATTTCTTTGGCTTTTTCCGTTGTGCTGTTCTGCGCGGGTGCACTGCATGCGCAGAGTTCGCTTTCGGTTGACAAGATTGCTCCTGAACTGAAGGCGAAGATGGACGCTGCGGCGGATCAAGTGTTGGCGAAGACGGGTGTACCGTCGGCATCCGTGGCCATTGTGGAGCACGGCGCGATTGTTTATACGTATGCGTATGGGAAGGCAAAGCTGGATCCGCCTATTGATGCGACGCCGGCCATGCGGTACTCAATCGGGTCGATCTCGAAGCAGTTCCTGGCGGCAGCGATGCTGCTGTTGCAGCAGGAGGGGAAGCTGTCGATCAATGATCCGGTGTCAAAGTATCTGCCGGACCTGACGCGAGCGAATGAGGTGACGATACGGATGCTGCTGTCGCATACGTCGGGCTACCAGGACTACTGGCCGGAGGATTACCTGATGCCTCCGATGCGCAAGGCGACGACGGCGCAGCACATTCTGGACGTGTGGGGAAAGAAGCCGCTGGATTTTGATCCGGGGACGCGGTGGCAGTACTCGAACACGAACTATGTGATTGCCGGACGCATTGTGGAGATGGTGAGCGGCGAGCCGCTGATGAAGTTTTTGCAGCAGCACATCTTTAAGCCACTCGATATGGAGGCAGTGTGGAACTCGGATGTGAACAAGCTAGGCGAAACCGATGCTGAGGGGTATGTGCGGTATGCGCTCGGGCCGCTGCGGCCTGCTCCGATAGCGGGCAAAGGATGGATGTTTGCGGCGGGCGAGCTGGCGATGCCGGCGTACGACCTGGCGCAGTGGGACATCAGCATCATGGACCGGTCGCTGCTGAGCCAGAAGTCGTATGACGAGATGTTCGATCCGGTGATATTGAAGGACGGCGAGAATTCGCATTACGCGCTGGGGCTGTTTGTGCGCAATCTAGGCGGGCATCTGGCGTATGAGCACTCGGGTGAGGTGTCCGGCTTTGTGTCAGAGAATGTCGTATTTCCGAATGACAAGGCAGCGATTGCTGTGCTGACGAACCAGGATGCTTCTCCGGCAGCGAGTGGGATTGCACGGGCGCTAGCTCCGATGGTGCTGGGGTTGAATGAGGCGGGTTCGCCGACGGCGGAGGCCGAGAAGCAGGCGCGGGAGATCTTTGTGGGACTGCAACACGGAAAGATTGACCGGTCGCTGTTCACGGCAAATTGCAACGCGTATTTCGACGGGACGGCGATGGGGGATTTTGAGTCGAGCCTGGCGCCGCTGGGCGCGCCTGCGACCTTTAAGCAGATCGCTCAGGAGCTGCGTGGAGGGATGACGTTCCGGGAGTTTGCGGTGACGTTTGCGAATTCTCCGCAGCAGGTGCGGGTGACGACATACACGATGCCGGACGGGAAGCTGGAGCAGTATCTGGTGCTGCCTGTCAGCTGAGAAGCGGTTGACGCCTGCCGCGTGTCAACCAAAGAGATGCCAGCTCTTGCCGGGTTGGTATCTCTTTGGGTTTAGAGCGGTTGGTCGGTATAGAGAGTTTTGTCGGAGAGCTCCTGGAGTTTGTAGAGCTTTTTCTGGTGATCAGCCATGAGCTGTTGGACGTGATCGTGGAAGCGGCCGGGGACGAAGAGGTAGATGCGGGGCCCATGTCCCCACATGTCGAGCAGCTGCGGGTCAGCCATGAAGATGTGGGGGGCATCCGGGTAGTCGGAGCCCCAGATCATGGATGAGCCGAAGGTGGCTTCGAAGATCTTGCCATTTTTTTCCGGCTCGGGCTCGAAGTAATTCTTCTTGCCGTGGGCGAGCAGGGCCTGATGGTGGGTGTAGAAGATGATAGATGAGCCGCTGGCCTGATCTCCGTAAATGATGAGCTGGTAGTCGTGATTGCCGGGGGTAGCAGCGACGGCGTTGATGGTGTCGGCAAAGGCGCGCGAGGAGAGCATAGGCTCAAAGCGCACGAGCGCGATATGCGCGGCGATGAGGAAGACTGCGGCGGTGAAGGCGACGGAGGTCGTGGCTTCAAAGCCGTGGCCGCGCCGGCGCAGGAGCCATGCGGCGAGCGGGCCGATCAGCAGCGCGACGGCGGCAACGACGGCCGGAAGGCGCAGCGCGGCGAAGGACGGTCCGGTGAGGTCGAAGAAGTGCGAGGTCGCGAGGGAGTAGCCGCCAACATCGCGATGCGCGAGCAGGGTTCCGATGTCGGGTACGAAGGGCAGATGTCGCGAGGCCCAGAGGCCGTACCCGAGGGCGGCTGCGATCGCTACGCCGATGAATGCGAAGGCGGCGTGCATGCTGGAGAGCCATCTGCTGGAAGCGTTGATCCAGCGTGGGTCGCCGTCGGGAGCGTCCTCAATCATGGCGAGCGAGCTGGCAATGAGCAGCAGGATGGCGAACCAACAGGGCCAGGTGTAGTACTCCTGATTGGTGGAGATGGAGAAGAAAATGAGGATGAAGGTCGCGTAGATGGCAAGGAGCAAACCTGTGCGGGCGCGGAAGCGGAGGCGCGAGGCCATGGAGGACGCCGCGTGAGCACTCATGCCGGGGTCGAGAAACTCGATGGTGTTGGTTGAGTCGTAGCGAAGGTCAGACACAAAGACGCGGCGATTGCGCCAGGCGCGGACGATGACGGCAGGCAGGAAGAGGCTCCAGGGAAAGAGCCAGACGAGCTGGCCGAACCAGTAGGCAAACCAGGGCTGTTTGTTGTAGTCGTGCGGGTAACGCTTACCCAGGAAGCGAAGGATGTGCTCGTTGATGAAGTAGAAGTAGAGGAATCCGTGGACATGGCCTGGTGTGGGAATATTGCCGTGCGGGTTGCCGTGGTCGGGATTCTGAATGGCGCAGAGAATGTGCCAGGGCGCGGCGATGGCGAGGAAGAGTAAGAAGCCAGTGAAGAGGCGCATTTGACGCCAGCGGCGCCACTCGCCGGTGACGATGAGGTAGGGAGCGACGGCGGCGGTGAAGAAGACGGGGGCTATGAGTCCTTTGGCGAGGACCGCGATAGCGACAGAGGCGTACGCGAGGTAGAAGCGCAATGGTTTTCGGTCTTCGAGCCCAGTGAGGAAGCAGTAGAGGCCGAGGCAAATGAAGAACGTGAGGATGGATTCCGGGATGAGGAAGCGCGTCCAGAGAAAGACGCCAACGGAGGTGAGGATGGCGAGCGCAGAGTAAAAGGCCGCGCGGTCTCCATAGGCGCGGCGCGCCCAGAACCACGCGAGGATGGCGCAGGCGAGCACCCCCAGCGACATGGGGAGGTGCGTGGAGAAGACATTCTGGCCGAAGACGCGGTAGTCGACGGCGACCATCCAGTAGGGCAGCGGAGGCTTTTCAAGATAACGAATGCCGTCGACGTAGAGGGTGACCCAGTTTCCGCTGGCGAGGATGTGCTGGGCGGCCTGGGCGTGGGTGGCGTCGGCATCGTCGAGGAGCGAGGGAGAGAAGAGCGCGACGAAATGGACCGCTAGGAAAACGAGAATCAGCAGCGTCCAGGCGCGTACCGGAGACGCATAAAGAGCCCGGTCTTTGGCGGCAAGCTCAGACGGGGTATGAATTTCGTGGGTGCTCATGAATGATTTTGTGGCTATTCAAAAGAATAACAGCGTTGGGAGTAGCAGAGTCGCAGGCGCGTGGAGCGCCGGAGTATGGTCGTTGATATGAGGATTGACCCCCATTTGCGTGGTTTGACGGACGCGCTGAAGGAGACCTTGACGCGCTGCGCCAGCGATCCCGACGTGGAGTCCGTGCACGATACGCGAACCGGCACCAGGCGCATTGAAGCTGCGCTGGAGGCAGCGCTACGGGATGCGGGTCTGGAAGGCGCGGAGCCAGATGATCCCCGGATTGCGGCGGCGCGGACGTGGGAGGGGCTATTGAAGAGGGCGCGGAGGGCGGCGGCTCCGGTGCGAGATTTGGATGTGCAGAGGGGGCTGCTGAAGAGGCTGGTTGAGGAACTGGGAGCGGCAGCACCGCCGGATGGTTTGAACGGCGATTTGGCCGAGCAGGCAGCGAGACTGGATCGCGCGCTGCATGCCGAGCGCGACGTACGTGTGGCCCCACTGAAAAAGATTGCGTCGAAGTGGGCCGAGAGGCTGGACGGCCACTGCGCTGCGTTTGTGGACGCGATGACGCAGAGGCAAGCACGGCACGCACGAAAGCCGGACGCGGCGAGGGCAGCGCTGGATGCTTTTGCACGTCTCGCCACGCAGATGCAGCAACTGGACGCGGGGAACCTGCACGATTTTCGCAAAGGGGCCAAGAAGGCACGCTACATGGCGGAAGCCGGGATGGGGGATGAGTATGCGGGCGCGGTCGGGAAGGCCCTAAAGAAGCTGCAGGATGCGATTGGCGATTGGCACGACTGGCTGATGTTGGCGGAGGACGCTCACAAATATCTAGGGGAGAACGGAGCGCGGCTGACGGCAGCGATTGAAGGCGAGCGCGACTTGCGCTTTGACGCTGCGATGAAGCTGACGACGAGGATGCGCGGAAAACTGATGGGGGAGTGGCTGGCGAAGGCGCCGGCGAGGCAGACGCGTCGCGTAGCTGCTCGTGCCAGTCGGGATTCCGCGTCCAACGGCACGCACCCTATGCCTCAAAGCCTTAAAAAATAATAGAATCGGGCGAGGACGATAATTTTTGATTTTCCTGCCGCACGAATGACCATCCGACTTTTTAATACTCTGACAGGCCGCATAGAAGAGATTTCACCTGCAGATGGCAAGCAGTTCCGCATGTATGCGTGCGGGCCCACGGTGTATGACTACGGGCATATCGGGAACTTCCGCACGTTTCTGCAGGTGGATGTGCTGCGGCGGTTCCTGAAATTGCAGGGCATTGTTCCAAAGCATGTGATGAACATTACGGATGTGGATGACAAGATCATCCGCAATGCTGCGGCGGCCGGTGTGCCGATTGGGGAGTATACGCGGCGGTTTGAGAAGGCGTTTTTTGAAGACCTGGACGCGCTGGCGGTGGAGAAACCGGAGATTGTGGCGCGGGCGACGGAGCATATTCCGTCGATGGTGGCGCTGATTGAGAAGTTGGCGGCGGAGGATTTCGCGTACCGGACGGACGACGGGTCGTGGTACTTCCGGATTGCTAGCTTTCCGGAGTACGGGAAGCTGTCGAAGAAGGACTTCAGCGGGATCACGGACGGGGCGCGCGTGGACGTGGACGAGTATGACAAGGACTCGGCGCGGGATTTTGCGCTGTGGAAGGCCCCGAAGCCGGGCGAGTATCACTGGCAGACGGAACTGGGGCCGGGAAGACCGGGTTGGCACATTGAATGCTCGGCGATGGCGACGGAGTATCTGGGCGACGATTTTGACCTGCATGCGGGCGGGGAAGATTTGATGTTTCCGCACCACGAGAACGAGATTGCGCAGTCGGAGTCGGCGTCGCACCAGACGTTCGCGCGGCACTGGTTCCATGTGCGGTTTTTGCTGGTGGAAGGGCGCAAGATGTCGAAGTCGGAGGGAAACTTCTACACGCTGCGCGATCTGCTGTTGAAGGGGTATAAGGCGTCGGCGATCAGGATGCTGCTGATTTCGGTCCCGTACCGGCAGCAGCTGAACTTTACGTTTGACGGGCTGGCGGCGGAGACGGGCGCGGTGGAGCGGCTGCGGACGTTCCAGCAGAGAGTGCGCGGAGCGAAGACGGCGGCGACGGAGAATGCGGCGCTGGCCGCCGAGACCGTGCTTTGCCGGAAGAATTTTTGCGAGGCGCTGGCGAATGATTTGAATACTGCCGAGGCGCGGGCTGCGATTTTTGATCTGGTACGGGCCGGGAATGCAGCGATGGACGCCGGGACGCTGGGCGCGGGGAATGCGGCGGCGATTCTGGAGGCGCTGAGCGATTTTGACAAGATATTTGCTGTGCTTGAAGACCACGATGCGGAGTGGACGAAGTTTGCGCTGCAATGGGCGGAAAAAGAGGGTCGCCTGAATGAGGCGTCGGCGGAGGTTATGGCGCAGAATGCGCTGACGGATGAGCAGATTCAGGCGCTGGTGGATGAGCGCCAGCAGGCGAAGAAGCGTCGGGATTTTGCGCGGGCGGACGCGATCCGGAACGATCTGGCGGCGAAGGGAATTGTGCTGGAGGATTCGAAGGACGGCGTGAGGTGGAAGCGGAAGTGACTGGCCGTCACGGGCCTACGCGCCTTCGGCGTCATCCAGGAACTAACAGGAGTGGCCGCTCCCGCTGGTCGCGGGTTTTATTCTTCGCGGTTGCTGCGAACATGAATTATGGATTCGCCGCAAGTAAAACTCGTGCTTTTGCCGGGGATATACGGGACGGGGGAGCTTTTTTCTGACTTCATAGAGGCGCTTCCTGGTGAATTTGCTGCGAGAGCAGTTGATTACCCGAACGATCTATGCCTTTCCTATGCGGAGCTATTGGGAATGGTTCTGAATGAGGTCCCTGTGTCTGAGCCTTACGTGATTGTGGCGGAGTCATTTTCCACGCCGCTTGCGATACAGTTTGCGGGGAAGAATCCGCCAAATCTTGAGGGTCTGGTTCTTTCTGCGGGGTTCGCAACGAGTCCGGTGCGCGGTGCTTTGCAGTGGTTGAGCCCGATTATGGCTCCGTTGCTGGCGCATTTTCCTGTGTGTGGGATCGGGGCGAAGATCATGGTGCCGGGGTCGATGGATCCCGGGTCTGCGCTAGCGCGCATGCGGGCCGCGATTGCGGCAGTAGAGCCAGAGATCATGATGGACCGGGTGCGGAGTGTGGTGGAATGCAACGCCCTTGAGGAACTGCGCAAGATCAAAGTACCGGTGCTCTATTTGCAGGCCACGAGGGACTTTTTGGTGAATCCGGTCTGTCTGGAAGAGATGAGACGGGTGAAGCCTGAGATTGAAGTAGTGGTGATGGACGGCCCGCATGTGATTCTTCAGCTAATGCCACGGCAGGCGGCGGAGATTATCGCGGGTTTTGTGCGGCGATTATGATTAATCGGTTGAGGGACCGGAATCGGTTCTTATCTTTTGATGGCTGACAATTTTTCCCAGACCGTGAAGCAGCAGGCCGACATCGTGAAGATTGTTGGTGAATACGTTCGGCTGAAGAAGGCCGGGGCGCAGAATTACAGCGGGCTGTGTCCGTTTCACTCGGAGAAGACGCCGTCGTTTTCCGTCCATGCGGGGCGGCAGTTCTACCACTGCTTTGGGTGCGGCGAGGGCGGGGACGTGTTTTCGTTCATCCAGAAAATTGAGAATGTCGGCTTTCCCGAGGCGGTGAAGACAGTTGCGGTGAAGTGCGGGATTCCGTTGCCGAAGAGGGAGTTTTCGAGTGCGGAAGAGGCGGCGGAGAGCCGGCAGCGGGGGAAACTGATTGAGTTGCATGAGGCGGCGGCGGCGTGGTTTGAGCAGCAGCTGAAGTCTCCAGAGGGTGCGCTGGCGAGGGAGTATTTGGCAGGGCGCGGGATGACGGAGGCGGGGATTGCCAAGTTCCGGATTGGGTATGCTCCGGACTCGTTCCACGCGCTAAGGGAGCGGCTGGCGGGGATGGCAGATGAGGCGACGCTGCGGGCGTCTGGGCTGTTCTCGTGGAAGGAGCAGGAAGACGGCAAGCCGGGGCCGATGTATGCGCGGTTCCGGAAGCGGATTACGTTTCCGATTGCGAATGAGTCTGGACGGGTGATTGCGTTTACGGCGCGGGCGCTGGAGAGCGGGGACAAGGCGGGGCCGAAGTACATGAATTCTCCGGAGACGGTGCTGTATACGAAGGGGCTGGTGCTGTTCAACCTGGACAAGGCGCGGGGGGCGATTCGAGAGACGGACTTTGCGCTGCTGGTGGAAGGGCAGATGGACTGCATTTCGGCGTACCTGGCGGGCGTGACCAATGTTCTTGCCACGAGCGGGACGGCGTTCACCGAGGCGCAGGTTCGACTGCTGAAGCGGTACACGACGCGGGTGATTGTGAACTTCGATCCGGACACGGCGGGGGCGAACGCGGCGGAGAAGTCGATTGCACTGCTCACGGAGGATGGGTTCGAGGTCAAGGTAGTGACGCTGGAGGGTGGGCTTGATCCGGACCGGTACATTCAGGAGCGGGGTGTGAAGGAATACATGACGGCGCTGCGCGGGGCGAGGCGGTATCAGGACTTTTTGCTGGAGCGGGCGCGGACGATATTTCCTCCACGGACGCCGGAGGCAAAGGTGAAGGCGCTGAATTTTTTGCTGCCGCACATTCGGCGGATGCCAAACCGGATTGCCAGAGACGAATTTGCAATGGATGCGGCGCAGAAGCTGGGGATAGATTCGGCGCTGGTGCGCGAGGAACTAAAGGAAGCGGCAGCGAAACGGCGGGATTCTGTGGGTGGACGGGCTGCATCGTCGTTGACGCGGGCAGAGCAGATTTTGCTCCTGGCGTTTTCGGCTCCCAAGGAAGGAGAACTGTATCAGTCGGCGGAGGCAGCGTACAAGGAGATTGAGGCGGACTTTGCCAGCATGCGGGAGGATGTGCTAGAGATGCTGGAGCGGCTGCGGGCGAGGCAAAAGGGTGATGATCCGATGCAGGCGCTGACGGACGCGGGGCAGCGGCAGATGCTTGCGGGGGTGCTGGTGTCGGTGCACGGGGCTGATCCAGAGCTGGACCATGTAGAGGCGGCGATTTTGACGCTGCGGAGGGCGTCTTTGGAGCGGGAGCAGCGGACGTTGCGGCAAGCGATTCAGGAGACGGAGCGGGCGGGGAAGGTGGATGAGGCGTTGGCGCTGAGCAGGAAACTGCACGAAGTGGCGGTGCGACTGAGGGGTTTGGACTGAAAGGGTAAGGAAAGCTGTAAATGTATGAGATTGCTGGCATTGCTGACGGATGCGTTTATTGCGGTGTTTGGGATTACGCCACCGAAACCGGAGCAGCGAAGGAGGGTAAATCTTTTGATTGGCGGGTTTTTGCTGGCGGTGATTCTGGTGGCTTTTGGGGCGGTCGGAGGGATGGTGTTGATGGTTTCCAGGCACTGAGCGGGGATGAGTCGGCCTGAAGCGGTGATTTTCGTTAAGTTTAGGCGCGAGGCCAAGGGTGACGTGGGTGGTGCGAATGAAACAAAACGGCAATTTCTACATCTAAGGTTAAAGGGGATTTGGGAATAGGGGACAGTGCGAGCGGGTCTTCGAGGGAAGCGGGACGTAGAGGTTCGAATCCTGAAAATGGGCCGGAACGCGCTGAAATTATAGCGGATTCCGGGGGTTTCACGTGGTATTCTAAAAGTCTTTGGTGGACGTGCGCCTACCGCCCATGAAATCGCTTTTGAGCGAACCGCTTCAGGGACAGCGCCTTATATGGCATTGACCGCACTTTGTCCGACCCAGGCACAGACGGACCTCCGGGACAGCTACGTCTATTAACGGCCACGTCTGAATAAATTTTGCGGGAGAGACGCGCTTGGCGATGGAAGACAAGTACGAAGAGGATATTGACAAATTAATCGAGACAGGAAAAGAGAAGGGCTACCTGACCTACGGTGAGGTCAACGACCTTTTGCCTGGAGACATGCATTCGGCGGACGACCTGGACGATCTGATTACGACGATCGGCACACAGGGAATTGACCTGCTTGAGAGCGGCCCGAAGGGCCCAGAAGCCTTTGAGGGTGAAGGCGAAGAGGGCGAAGACGTCGAGCTCGACCTGACTCCGGGCACACTGGAAAAGACGAATGATCCGGTGCGCATGTATCTGCGCGAGATGGGCACGGTTCCACTGCTGACACGCGAGGGCGAGGTAGAGATTGCCAAGCGCATTGAGCGCGGGCAGATGCGCGTGATGAAGGCAATTTCGCGTTCGCCGATTGTGATTCGCGAGATTATTGCGCTCGGTGAAGACCTGAAGCGGGGCGTGCGCAACGTGAAGGAAGTGGTGATTTTTGATGAAGAGGAGATCACCGAGGAAGTGCTGCAGGCGCGGGTCCGCCAGACGGTAAACAAGATCGACGGGCTGGTGAAGCACCACAAGAAGGCCGCACAGCTCGAAGAGAAGCTGGGTACGATCAATCCGAAGGCCAAGGCCAAGGAATACCGTAAGACCCGCTGGGCCATTGCACGCGAGAAGGTGATGGTGTCGCGCGTGGTGCGCGAGCTGAAGTATACGAATCTTGAGCGCAAGCGGCTGCTCGACAAGCTGAACAAGACTGTGGACACGATGCGGACGCTGGAGCGGCAGATCCGCACGTTGGACCAGAAGTTTGAGCAGTCGAAGAGCGAAGAGCTGAAGAAGGAGTACCGGAGGCAGCAGAAGAACTGCAAAGTAGACCTGGAGAAGCTGGAGCAGGAGGCAGGTGTATCGATTGCCGAGCTGAAGCGGACGCAGCGCGAGATGATTCAGGGCGATATGGACGCCGAGCACGCGAAGCGCGAGCTGATTGAAGCGAACCTGCGACTGGTGGTATCGATTGCGAAGAAGTACACGAACCGCGGGCTGCAGTTTCTGGACCTGATTCAGGAAGGCAACATCGGCCTGATGAAGGCGGTGGACAAGTTCGAGTACCGGCGCGGATACAAGTTCTCGACGTATGCGACGTGGTGGATCAGGCAGGCGATTACGCGGGCGATTGCGGACCAGGCGAGAACGATTCGTATTCCGGTGCACATGATCGAGACGATTAACAAGCTGATCCGTACATCGAGGCAGCTGGTGCAGGAGCTTGGGCGTGAGCCGACTTCGGAAGAGATTGCGCGGCGGATGGACATTCCGGTGGCGAAGGTGCGCAAGGTACTGAAGATTGCGCAGGAGCCGATTTCGCTGGAGACGCCGATCGGCGAGGAAGAAGATTCGCACCTTGGTGACTTTATCGAGGACCGCCAGGCGGTTTCGCCGTCGGATGCGGTGATCAGCGTCAACCTGAAGGAGTACACGTCGCAGGTGCTGCGCACGCTGACTCCGAGGGAGGAGCGCGTGATCAAGATGCGATTTGGGCTGGAGGATGGCTCGGAGCACACGCTGGAGGAAGTGGGACAGAGCTTCCAGGTGACGCGCGAACGTATCCGGCAGATCGAGGCGAAGGCGCTGCGGAAGCTGCGGCATCCTTCACGATCCCGCAAGCTAAAGGCGTTTGTGGACTCTGTGATGGAGTGAAGACTGGCCGTGCAGGCAATTGCTTCCCACCCCAACAAGTGAGAACCGCACATTCTGGGGGCTCAGTTTCGCTTGGCCACTCTTGTTGGTCGTGGAGTTGGCATAATCGCTGAACTGACTCGATATCGCAAGAGGCTGCTGAAATGGCAGCCTCTATTGCTTTGTTGCGAGTTTATTAGACGAATGCGATGGAGGCGGAGACGTCTCCGATGCGGGTGTTGCCGCTGAATTCGGCTGCTTCGGCATTGCGGCGGCGAAGCAGGCCGGCATTGACGATGCCTCCGCAGTGATCCCAGAGTCTGAATTGTGCGACAGCTTCAGGGAAATGGGCTGCGTTGACGTCGCGGAGCAGGGTGGAGTGCCGAAAGTTTGCAATCCCTAAATTAAAGACGAAATCGACGAGGGCATCGAACTGGGATTGGGTGAGCTTGGCGGTGACGACCTCATTCACGCAGTGGACGGCGGCACGGAGATCGCTGAAGAGCAGGGCGACGGCCTGCTCCTGGGTGATGGTCTCACCGGGGCGGACGCTGGCGGTGTGTCCATAGCCGATGGTCCAGATACCACGCGGGTCCTGATAGGCGGTGAGGATGTCACCCTCGAACAGTTCGGTGAGCGCGAGTCCGTTCTTGCTGTAGTTGAGGTTGTTGACGCCCATTGGGAGATTTTCTCCTGTAGATGGAGGAAATTTGAACAGGAAACCGACGTTCAGAAGGGAATTGGGTATTACTTTGGAGTGAATCCAGGAGGGGATAGAGTCGCGAATCCGCTCAGTGCGTGGTTTGTGCATCCCAACGATTGGTGGTCGAAGATGCGATAGGGTCATGAAGATGAATGCTTTGAAAGCGATGGTGCTGTCGGTTGTTTTGGTTTCCTGCTGCGCCGCCCAGGATGCGCGGGAGATGGTTCGACAAGACGTAAACACCGAACTTGCCGCTGATGCAGCGGATCACTCGGTCTGGATATTCCATGATGACGACCGTAAGCCCGGCAATGACGTGGTGCAGTGGGTTGCGCAGACGCATCAAGGGGACGTGAAAAGGGTGATCGAAAGGAATGGACAGAGTATATCGGAGGAACAGCAACGGAACAGTGTAGAGGCGTTCGTTCACAATCCTCAGGCGCAGGCGAAGCAGCGGCAGGCGGGCCAAAAGGATGCGCAACAGGCGACATCGCTGCTGAAGATGCTGCCCGATGCGTTTTTATGGACGGAAGTAGGCCATAACGATGGCACCACAACGTTCGACTTCAAACCTGACCCAAACTTCAGCCCTCCGAGCTATGCGTCGCGGGTGTTTGCAGCGATGGCTGGTGAGATGGTGGTCGACAACAAGCAACACAGGATCGAGAAGTTCAAGGGGAAGATGACCCATGATGTGAATTTCCTATGGGGCATCCTGGGCAGCATAAAGAAGGGTGGATGGTTTGAGGTTGATCGCCAACCGGTGGGTCCGGGGGTCTGGCAGATCACGCAGACCCATATCCATGTTCACGGGCACATTCTATTCTTCAGGACGATTTCGCAGCAGGAAGATGACGTGGAGACGTTGTTCAGCCGTGAGCCGGGAGATGTGACACTGGAGCAGGCGGCGGAAGCTGTGATGAAGAAGTGAAGGGATCTGGCGGTAAGGGAGCGAGAAAGCTGCTGAGATGTAATCAAAGCGTTCCACTGGAACCGCCGATAGAGGCGGAATAGCTTATTTTGGATGGATGCAGATCACTAGGGGTAGTTCCCTAACGATTCGGCTGGGCGGGTTGCTCTCTGCTTTCCTCATTGCTGGCTCTATTCCCGTATATGCTGGTCAGTCGATGTGGGTGCATCTGGGTGCGGACGGGAGGCTAGTATATGCTCAGTCGTCGAACGGGGATCGTATCCCCGATTTTTCATATGCCGGATATCGCGGTGGTGGTGTGGCGCTCCCCTCCGTGGTGACGCAGGCGAGAGTCTCGCCTAGCGGAGGCGCTGATGACACTGCATCGATTCAGGCGGCTTTGGATACTGTCGCGAAACTTGCGCCAGACGCTGACGGTATACGCGGGGCGGTAGAACTTGCGCCGGGTACATTTCGCCTGGCAGGGACCCTTAAAGTGGCGGTCTCCGGTGTTGTGTTGCGCGGCGCGGGTTCATGGGGCAAGGATGCCACCATTCTTGAGCTGACGGGCAAGCCACATCTGGCAATTGATATGGAGGGAGAATTCCATCAGCACGAGTTGGCTCCGGCGACGATGCTCACGGATGCGTATGTCCCAGCCGGGGCGACGGTGATTCATGTCGCAGATGCATCGGGCATTCATCGGGGCGACACGCTTTTAATTGTGAAGCCGGTAACGCCGCAATGGGTTCACTTCATGGGGATGGACCAGATGTGGAGGAATGGCGAACGCGAGGTTTGGCTCAAGAGCGACATCAGGGTTCGTCGAAGGGTAGCGTCGGTTGCGGGGAATACTGTAACGCTCGAGATTCCGCTGACTGACTCGATCGATTCCAGGTTTTACCCGGGTTTCATGCCTCCGGTGACGCGTGTGGAGGTTGCCGGACAGATTGCCGAAGACGGAGTGGAGGATTTGCGCATCCGAGCTCCGAAGCGCTCTGTGGATTACGGCAAGGAGCCGGAGTTTGACGGGATTCGTGTGACAAATGCGACGGATGCATGGCTTCGGTCGCTGGAGTTTGTGGACACGATTAATTCGGTACGCATTGACCGTAACGTGGAGCGGATGACCGTGACGCAGGTGAATGTAATCCAGCAGGCCGCAGTGACGAGCCACGCAAAACCGTTTGATTTTTCGGTGGACGGATCGCAGATTCTGCTGGACCGGTGCACCGGCCGGGGGGATAAGGTGTTTTATGTGGCTACGCAATCTGAGTCTGAGGGGCCCGTGGTTGTGCTCAATTGCCGCTTTTCAGGAGACGGAGCGATCGAGCCGCACCAGCGCTGGTCGACGGGCCTGCTGGTGGATAACTGCGAGGTACACGGCGGGACCATCGTCCTGATGAACCGCGGCGAGATGGGCAGCGGGCATGGGTGGACGATTGGGTGGTCTGTTCTTTGGAACAACACGGCGGACGGCATTCTGGTGCAGAATCCGCCGGGCGATGCAAACTGGTCGATTGGCGACGTGGGGGAGCAATTGAGTGCTCCGATGCCGGTTTTTGACAGGAGCAGAGGCTTTCCGCTGACAGGCGGAATTGTGGAGTCCTCGGGCAAGCATGTTGAGCCTGCCAGCCTATATCTGGAACAGCTTCGGGAGCGGTTGGGGCCGGCGGCCGTGGCGGCGATCGGCTATCGCTGATTTGCTTTGACTGAAAGCCCTTTCTGCGACTGGTCAGGCAGGGTGGATTCCCGTATACTGAGGAGTGTTGTAAGTACGTCGAATCAAGCAGGAAACCATGCCTAAATTGAAGACACACCGGGGCGCTGCGAAGCGCTTCAAAAAGACTGGTACTGGAAAAATCCTTCGTGGCCAGTCGAAGATGCGTCATATCCTTACGTCGAAGGAGACCAAGACCAAGCGGAAGCTGGCCCACAGCGCGCTGGTTTCGGACGCCGACCACGCGAAGGTTGCACGCATGATTCCCTACGCCTGATCTGCGCCTGAGGGTGCAAGGGCCGGACGGCCCCCGGTTGAAAGACCGAGCGATCAGGGAGACCGAGCGAGTGAAGAGGTAAAAAGCGCAAGCTCCTGCCTCCAACCGCCTAACCGAAGTTGAAAAAGGAGAACGAAGAGATGCCCCGCGTAAAACGTGGAACCAAACGCAGTGACCGCCGCAAGAAGATTCTGAAACGCGCAAGCGGTTATTTCCTTACAAAATCGAAGCTGTACCAGGCAGCGCAGGAAGCCGTAGAGCGCGGCATGAAGTTTGCCTACAGCGGCCGCAAGCAGAAGAAGAGGCAGTATCGCTCGCTGTGGATTGTGCGGATCAATGCCGCAGCCAAGATCAACGGTATCAGCTACTCGCAACTGATCCATGGGCTGAAGGCCGCAGGAGTCGAGCTGGACCGCAAGATTCTGTCGGACATTGCGGTGAATGATGCCCCGGGCTTTACCGCACTGGTGAACCAGGCGAAGGCTGCGCTGGAGCAGACGACGGCGTAAGCTATTTCCAACGGAGAGACGAGGGGACGCGATGATCGCGTCCCTTTTGCTTTGCGCGAGGACTTAACCCGAGGCGAGGATGGCGTCGGCGATGTGGGCGGCTTCGAGGGCAGGTCGGATGTCGTGGACGCGGACGATATGAGCTCCGTTGAGGATGGCGGCAGTGGTGGCGGCCAGAGTGGCGTTAGCGCGCGCGGGAACGGGCGCGTCGTTGCCGGAATAAAGGTCGGCCAGGGCGCGACCGAGAAAGGATTTGCGGGAGACTCCGGCGAGTATGGGCAGGCCAAGCGACTGGAGCTCGTGCTGACGGGCGAGCAGGGTGAAGTTTTCGCTGAATGCCTTGCCGAAGCCGTATCCGGGGTCGATAACGATTCTAGGGCCGTCGATGCCGACATTGAAGGCCTTTTCCAAGGTCAATTCGAGACCGGAACCGACGAGTGGGAGGATTTCGTCGGGTTCGAGCTGCGGCAGGTTGCGCCATTCGTCGGGACGTCCGCGGGTGTGCATGAGGATGAGACCGCACTGGAGACCGGCGCAGGTCTGGGGCATCTCGGGATCCCAGTTGAAGCCACTGATATCGTTTATGATTTCTGCGCCAGCGTTGACGGCAGCACGGGCTGTTGAGGCACGCCAGGTGTCAATGGACAGGACGGCGTCAGGACGAGCTTTAAGGACGGCCTGGACGACAGGCAGGATGCGGTCCTGTTCCTCTTCAGCCGTAACCGAAGCGTACTTGCCGGGGCGGGTGGATTCTCCGCCGATGTCGATGATGCCGGCACCTTCGTCAAGCATCCGGAGGGCATGGGCAGCGGCACTTTCCGTGCTGTCGAAGAGACCTCCGTCTGAGAAAGAGTCCGGCGTGACGTTGAGAACGCCGATGATGAGGGTGCTCGGGCCGAGGGTGAGCGCGCAGGTGCGCAGCTTCCAGAGGAATTCGTCGCGGCGTGCAAAGGCCATACGCTGATGATGCTACACTCCGCCCAGAGATGAAATCGCCAGTTATGAGGACTTTTGCACAGGGAGTTTGGGTGGGTGTTCTGCTGTTGGCGGGAATGTCGGGCAATGCGGCAATAGTGCGTCAGCCTAAGAGCCCGAAGCGCGGCAGAAGGCCGAATCTGGCGGCGGAGATTGGCGCGATCCTTCGAGAGCCTGGTGTGGCGAGGGCACATTGGGGCATTTCCGTGGTCACAATCGATGGCGCTTCATTGTATGGATATAACGACGGGGAGCTATTTGAGCCGGCATCGAATGCGAAGTTGACGACAACGGCTGCAGTGCTGGCGCTGTTTCCGCCGGGGGCGACTTGGACGACGGAGGCGGTGACGGCGGGGAGTGTCGACGACAGAGGGGTACTGCACGGCGATATTGATTTGTTGGGTGCGGGCGATCCGACGATGTCAGGGCGGAGCTATCCGTATGAGGGACGGACGGAAAGGCCGAATCCGCCGCTGGGCGCGCTGGACAGTATGGCCGACCAGATTGCCGCCAGCGGCGTGCGGGCAGTTGATGGAGACATTGTTGGGGACGATATGTGGTTTCCGTGGGAGCCTTACGGTGGCGGCTGGGCCTGGGACGATTTGCAATGGGACTACGGGGCGCCGGTTTCCGCCTTAACTGTGAACGACAATGTCGTGTTTTTGAATGTCGGCGGCGATGGGCAACCGGAGTGGAACCCCGACACGCCGTATTACAAGATTGAGAATTCGCTGCGAGCGGTCCCTGGGCGCGACGCGGCGAAGGCAGGAGTGGATCTGCAGCCGGGGTCGAAGATTGTACGGCTGTTCGGAACAGTGAATGAAAACGGGCTCCATGTGGCGCTGGCGATTGAAGACCCGGCGGAGTATGCGGCCACAGCTCTGCGGCAGAAGTTGCTGGCACGAGGCATAGCTGTGAAAGGCGAGGCGATTGCGGACCATCGCTATTCGATGGATACTGAGACCTTTCGCGCGGAGGTGGACGAGCCGCTGGTGCTGCATCCGATGACAATACGAACGATTGAGCCTCCGGCGAATGGAATGCGGGTGCTAGCGACGCATGTGTCTCCGCCATTTGAGCAGGACATCAAGGTGACGCTGAAGGTGAGCCAGAACCTGCATGCGGAGCTGTATCTGCGGCTGCTGGGGCGGCTGGAGGGTGGCGACGGCTCGATTGCACAAGGAGCGAGGGTGGTGCGGCAGTTCCTGATGCAGGCGGGGGTGAATCCGGATGATTTTGTGCTTTATGACGGATCGGGGCTTTCTCCGCAGGACCTGATTACGCCGCGGGCGCTGACACGGCTACTGGTGTATGCGTCAGAGCAAAAGTGGGGTGAGGAGTTTCGGGACAGCCTTCCCGCGGGCGGAGTAGATGGGACGTTGGACGGGAGGTTTTTGCGGGCGCCGCTGCGGGGCAGAGTGTTTGCAAAGACGGGTACGCTGGGCGAGGTGAATTCGCTGAGCGGGTATCTTGAGGCTGCGAGCGGGCGGACGGTTGCGTTTTCCATTCTGTGCAATGACCATGGGCCAGGAGGAGAAGCGGCCCGCGACGCAATTGACAGGATTGTTGCGGACATCGCGGCTGCAAATTGAAGAGCAGCGACACTAAGAGCTGACACATGGGTCTGGTGCGCGACGAGGAGCGGGAAACAGCGCGTTATTATTAGAGGCAATCCTTTGAACTCCGCTTGCAAACTGATTCCTGGCACCGTTGCTTTGCTATTTCTCGCAGGGTGCGGTCCTTCTTTACCACCGTCAAAGCCGTTGAGCGAGCTGAACACACAAGAGATGCGTGGGTATCACGTGTATCAGGCGGAATGTGCGCGCTGCCATTACGCGAACTCGGAGCGCTCGTTGCATGGACCGGGTCTTCAGGGCCTGTATAAGCTGAAGTATCTGCCTAGTGGAGCGCCCGCAAATGACGACCGCGTAACCAACGTGATTTTGCATGGGCACGCCTTGATGCCGGCCTTTGGGGACAAGATCGATCAGCAGCAGCTTAATGACCTACTCGCATACCTGCACACGCTATGACGGAAAAGGGCACCGAAGGCGCGAACTCAAAGCCGGAGACGAAGCAGAGCGGACCAGGTGGACTGCTGCCGGGGATGGCTGTGATCAGCCTGTGGATGCTGGCGCAGTGCGGACTCGGGTTGATTGGCGTGATCCTGCACAAGCTCTCACCTGGCGCGATCGTGATCTGCCTTATGTTTGCTGTGGCAGCGAACGGCCTGTTGAAGCTGAAACGCTGGGGCTGGGCGCTGACGCTGGGGGCGGCATTTCTTTCAATGTGTTACGGGGCTTACATGCTGTTTCGCTTCCATCAGTTTCAGATGGCGGTGATGCTGATAGTGAATCTGGTGTTCTTCCTGTATTTGATTCGGCCCGAAGTGATCGAGAGAGTGAAGTAAGATGACCGGTTGGTGAATTGATCCCGGTTGGCTTGCGGCATTTTGGTTTCCGGGTTGTCTGCAATTCGTGATTCATCAGCGAAGAGTGGGGGTATTGAACTGTAATGGTTCGACTGACGTACAGTTGAGGGTAGTATGGTGAGCTGCGGCAACTTAAACATCTAACTAAGCTGTTCCATAAGGCTTCAAATACCCACCATGAGACGAAAGCCACATCCGAATTTGCTGCGCACGCTACTTGGAGTTTTTATTTTAGCGGGCCTGTCGTTCTGGTTGGCTGGCATACTGGACAACTGGGAAATGGAGCGCCACGCGGAGAGACATGTGGCCGCTCCGCTCGAGTACAACGATGATACCTGCGTTGTGACTGCAGTCCAGCCAGAAGCGCGAAGAGCGGGACTCGTTCCGGGAATGAGAATTACCGGGCTCAATGGCGCTCCATATACAGGCGACGCCCAACTTGTGGAGATTCTATATACCGCGCAGCCAGGCGATACGGTTGACGTTGAGTTTACGCGTCCGGACGGCAGTAAAGGCACAGCGACGATTACTCTGGCCCTGCATGCAAAGCTGCATGCGGGAATTGCGGAATGGGTGTCGCTGTTGCGCGATGGAATTGTTGTTGCGCTGATGCCGCTAGTGTGCCTGCTGATTGGGTATTGGGTTGTGCTGGCAAAACCGGCGGACCGCAATGCTTGGCTGCTGCTGATTCTGCTGACGTTTCCGAGCGTGCTTTGGATTAACCAGGGAATGGCGACGGGAGTTGGGCTGGCGCTGCGGCTGTTCTGGTACAACACGCTGCAGTTACTCGCATCTCCTGCGTTGCTGCTTTTCGGGATTTATTTCCCTGAGCGATCGCGGATTGACGTTAAGGCTCCGTGGATCAAGTGGCTGGTTCTGGCTCCTTACGCCATGTTTGCGGGCCTGATGTACCCGTATCTGTATAGAGAATATTTCGCCGGGCCGGCAGGGCTGAAGTGGGCGGTTGCGATCACAGATGCAGGCAACGTCCTGAATGTGCTGAACCTTATTTGTATCGCGCTTTACCTGGTTTTCACGCTGGACAAGCTGCGATCGGCGTCGACGGCGGATGCACGGCGCAGGCTGCGGGTACTGACTGTGGGAACGGCAATCGGCGTAGGCGCACTTTTATTGGTCTTTGTGCTGCTGCCTCATTTCGGTTTTCGCCGCGACTCGGTACGGGGCTTTTGGATCACGCTCGGCGGCGGGCTGGCCTTCATGGTGGCGCCGTTCACGCTCGCGTACGTGGTGCTGGTACAGCGTGCTATGGATGTGCGGATGATTCTGCGCATGGGCACGCGGTACCTGCTTGCGAAGGCATTTCTGCTGGTTGCCCAGATTGCGCTGATCGGTGCAGCTGTGTGGCTGCTGCTGATTCCGGCGCTACACAGGCAGCAGCCCGGAGCGTCAGATGTGGCGGAGGTGTTGCTGTTTCTAGCTCTGGTTGTGGCATTGCGGGTTGGCGTGCAGCGGCACGCGCAGATGTGGCTGGACCGGAAGTTCTTCCGCGAAGCGTATAACGCAGAAGTCGTGCTAAATGAACTAGCGGATGAGGTGCGGCAGTTCACAGAAACAGGTCCGTTGTTGGAAACGGTGGTGCGCAGAGTGGCGGAGACGCTGCATGTAGACCAGATTGCGGTGCTTCTGCGCAGGAGGGAGGTGTTTCATCTGGAACAGGCCCTGGGTGTGCCGACGGACGGAACACTGGCGCTGCCAGCGCAGGCCTCGGCGGTCCGGTATCTGGCGACGACGAATGAGCCCGCGCGGTTATACCGGGATGATCCAGATGCGTGGTACTTAATGGCAGGCCTTGGAGAGCGCCAGGTGCTGGACAAGGTGAATGCGGAACTGCTGCTACCGCTCAGGGGGCGGCATCGGCTAATGGGTGTGATGGCGCTGGGACCGAAGCGCTCGCAGGCGGCCTATACGCCCGCGGACCTGCATATGCTGCAGACTCTGGCTACGCAAACTGGTTTGGCGATTGAAGTTGCTGAACTGGCTCACTCGCTGGCGGCGGAAGCGGCGCAACGAGAGCGAGTGAACCGGGAGATCGAGATTGCGCGAGAGGTGCAGGAGCGGCTATTTCCGCAGGAGATGCCGCAGATCGAAGGCGCGACGATTGCTGGGCACTGCCGACCGGCACTGGGTGTGGGCGGCGACTATTATGACGTGTTTTTGCTGGACGATGGGCGTATTGGCCTGGCGATTGGCGACGTGAGCGGCAAGGGCATTGCGGCAGCACTGCTGATGGCCAGCCTGCGTGCGTCGCTGCGGGGTGTATCGCTGGATACCCCGCGCGATTTTGCAAAGCTAATGGACAAGGTGAACCGCCTTGTCTATGAAGCATCGGCGTCTAACCGTTATGCGACGTTCTTTTTTGCGGCGTATGACGCGAAGACGCGGCGGTTGGACTGCGTGAATGCCGGGCATAACCCACCGGTGGTGCTGCGGTGCGGCGCGAACGGCGCAACGGAAACGCTTCGGCTGGAGGAAGGTGGACCTGTGGTGGGGTTGCTGCCATTTGCGCCCTATACAGAGGAGTCGGTAACGCTGATGCCGGGAGACCTGCTGCTGCTGTTTACCGACGGCATAAGCGAAGCGATGACGTATGAGGACGAGGAGTGGGGCGAGGAGCGGATGATTGAATCCGCAAAGCTATGCAAAGACAAAACTGCCGAGACGGTGTTAAAGGACATGTTTCGCGACGTAGATGCATTTACGGCGGGCGCTCCGCAGCATGACGACATGACGATGCTTGTGCTGAAGCTGGAGGAGTAGAGGTGCGGAGATTCGCCGGGCTGTTGCTGGGGCTGTTACTGGTATTGCCTGGTGCATTAGGGTGTTCGCAAGAGCCTGTAATTCAGAAGGTGGCTCCGAGGGCGGCCGATACCTTAGTGAAGTTGCCGGACGGCTCTGTGGTGCATGCGGAGCTGGCAGTGACCCAGGCTGAGCGTGAGTACGGGCTGATGGACCGCACGTCATTGCCACGGGGACGCGGCATGTTGTTCGTTCACGATGGGCCGGGGCGATATCCCTACTGGATGTATCACTGCAAGATCGGACTGGACATCATCTGGATGGATCGAGGGCATAAGATTGTGGGGATGTCTGCGGACACGCCGCCATGCAAAGGGAAGGCGAGAACCTGCCCGTCGTATGGCGGGCGAGAGATTTCGCAATATGTGCTGGAGCTTCCGGAGGGCTCAATCGATGAGCATCGCCTGGCCGTTGGTCAGGTGTTGAACTTTAACGTAGGGAATTGAACGCGGAGAGTGAAGATGGCAGATGTTGAGACCGACGCGTTGAGCGGTGAGCTGAAGGCAGCCCTGAGAGATGACCTCAGGAGGTTTTGGAGCCGGCTCGTATATTTCCTTGGGATGATGGTGGGCCTGATTCCACTGATCACGTTGCCGGCGCACCTCTTCGTGATAAGCGCAACCAATCCCGCGAGTGTGGCGGTCGCGCGAGTGCTAAATGCGATTACAGTGCTGCCGGCAAGCGCACTGGCATACTGGCATAGAAAGCTGGCTGCATGGTGGCTGATTCTCGACGCGGCGGTGTGCATCTTTGCCGGGATTGAGCATCCGGCCAAGGGTGAAGGGAACTGGGTGCTACTGATTCTCGCAGTGGGGATCCCTCTGTTTCTCGGTGGATTTGGAGTGATTACGGGCTGGGCGGGCTGGCCGCCGCTGCTGGACCGGAAGACTAAAGGCCGGCGCGCGGGCCCGCGACTGTCAGATGCGGGATCTAGCCGGTCGGATCGTGATGTCGAGTTAGACTAAAAGGGCATGATTCTTCCATTTGTCCGCGAGTTGTTTGCGGACCTGGAGCATTCCCCCTCCTTTGAGCAGGCGCGGAGGCATCTGGCCCTCGCCCGCGGGCGTCGCCGTGTTTCGGGGCTGACTTCTGCTGCTCGCGCGCTGTATCTTCCACTCTTTGCCCGCACGGCCAGTGTGCCGGTGGTGGTTGTAGTTGCCGATAATAAGGCGGCTGATGCGCTGCAGGTGTCATTGCGCATGGGATGCGAGCTGACGGGCGCGATTGCTCCCAACAGAGTGCTGAAACTGCCTGCGCACGACGTGCTTCCATTTGAAAATATGTCGCCGCATGCGGAAATTCAAGAGGCGCGGGCGACGACGCTTTGGAAGATGGCGACAGGAGCAGCGTCGATTGTGATTGCTCCCGTAGAAGCAGCGGCAATGAAACTGTTCGACAAGCGATTTTATGCGGGGTTGGCGCAGGTGTTACGGCGCGGCGAGGAAGTAGACGTTGAAACATTGCTGGCGCATCTAGCAAATGTGGGTTATTCGACTGCGGACGTTGTGGAGATGCCGGGGCAGTACTCGCGGCGCGGCGGAATTCTTGATGTGTATTCGCCGGAGGCGGACAGGCCGGTGAGGTTGGAGTTTTTTGGCGACGAGATTGAGACGATAAGGAAGTTTGATCCGGAGACGCAGCGGTCGTCGACGCATTTGGAAGAGGCGCTACTGTTGCCGCTAACGGAGACTCCAGTTACGGAGCAACTGCTGACGGCGGTTCATGCCAGGTTGAGCGGTACGCGGGTCGGCACAGGCGATGACCCGGGCATAGTCGTAGAGGCTGTTGCCGCGGGCGGGGTGACGGTCTTTCCCGGGTGGGAATTCTTTGCGGGCGTGGCGGGAGCGACGGGTACACTGCTGGATCTGATGCCTCGCAGCACACTGTTTGTGGAAGAGCCGGCGATGGTGAAAAACCAGATGGACCGCTGGTGGAGCAAGGTTGAGCAGCGGCATGACCGGGCGAGCATTGGGTCGCTGATACGGCCTGAGGACATCTATCAGCGGCCCGAGCTAGTGGAGGCGCAGCTGGGCTCTCATCCAGGACTGGATATTGATCAACTTGGCGCAGTTGACGTACTGGAGGACGACCTGACGCTGGGCGAGATCTCATTCAACACGCGGCCGACGCTGCGGTTCCATGGATCGATTCCGGCTTTCGTGGAGCAGGTGCGTACGCTGATGGAGCAGGAGACGCGGATGGTGCTGGCGGCTCCGAACCAGGGCGAAGTGGAGCGGCTGGCAAATCTTCTGCGTGAATACGAGCTGCCGTACCGGCTGGGAAGCCGGGTGCAGCACGCCGGCAGCGAGAACATCTATGACGAATCGAGCTACCTGGCGGGGAATGTAAGAACACCGATTATCATACGCAGCCCGCTGGCGACAGGAGTGAGCCTGCCGGATGCGAAGCTGGTTGTTTTTGGCGCGAACGATTTCTCCGATGATGCGGATGTGATGGCGCGGCCGCTTCCGAGGAAGTCGAAGACAGCGGCATTTGTCTCGGACTTCCGAGACCTGTCAGTCGGCGACTACGTGGTGCATGTGGAACACGGCATTGCCCAATATAGGGGTCTTAAAGAGATTGAGCAGGACGGAACCACGATCGAGTTCATGATCCTGGAGTTTGCCGAGCAGGCGCGATTGTATGTTCCGCTGACCAGGCTGGATTTGATTCAGAAGTACCGCTCGACAGAGGCGGGGCCTGCTCCGGTGCTGAACCGGCTGGGGTCGCAGCAGTGGGCAAAGACGAAGGCCAAAGTACGCAAAGCCATGCAGGACATGGCGGATGAGCTGCTGAAACTATATGCGCAGCGCAAGGCAGCCTTGGGGTATGCGTTCTCGCCGGACAACGAATTCCAGCGGGAATTTGAAGACGCTTTTGACTATAACGAGACAGATGATCAACTGACAGCGATCAATGACATCAAGCGCGACATGGAGTCGGAGACGCCGATGGACCGTCTGCTTTGCGGGGATGTGGGCTACGGGAAGACGGAAGTGGCGATGCGCGCGGCATTCAAGGCTGTGCAAGACGGCAAGCAGGTAGCCGTGCTGACTCCGACTACCGTGCTGAGCTTCCAGCATTTCGAGACGTTCAAGAGACGGTTCAAGATGTTCCCGATCCACATTGAGCTGATCTCTCGTTTTCGGACAGCGAAAGAGCAAAAGCAGGTTGTCGACATGGTCGAGGCGGGTAAGGTGGACATACTGATAGGGACGCACCGCCTGCTATCGAAGGACGTGAAGTTTCATAACCTGGGACTGCTGGTTGTAGATGAGGAGCAACGCTTCGGCGTGCGGCACAAGGAGCGGCTTAAGCAGCTGCGCCGCGAAATTGACGTGCTAGCGATGAGCGCGACACCAATTCCGAGAACTCTGCATATGTCGATGGTGGGCTTGCGGGACATGAGCGTGATCGAGACACCGCCGAAGGACCGCATGGCGATTCAGACAGTGGTGGCGAAGTTTGATGAGAAGTTGATTCGATCAGCGATTGAGGTAGAGCTTGAGCGGGGGGGGCAGGTGTACTTTGTCCACAACCGCGTGGAAACCATTTATGAGCTTGCGGCAAAGATACAGGAACTG
>Ga0335075_10000813_pt1 | contig 52606 bp, 50 predicted proteins | sample Lox_Sample_24_FD_206723 | JGI IMG/M metagenome (GOLD analysis project Ga0335075, IMG submission 206723) | Soil microbial communities from Loxahatchee National Wildlife Refuge, Florida, United States - Lox_Sample_2.4 | ecosystem: Environmental > Terrestrial > Soil > Wetlands | place: USA... | reverse complement strand
CGAGCCAAACGACTCCCGCCTCGACCCGGGCGGTCCTGCGGGCAGGATCGATCGAGACGCCGTGCATCCGCTCGGTCTTGAGCAGGATCGTGTCCTCGAGTGAGCCGAGCGGTCCCGCGCTGTGGCCGGTGCCCTGCGCCGCGACCCGCAGGCCCAACTCGCGGGCGCGGATAACAACGGCCGCGACATCGTGTGGCGACTCAGGGAACGCCACCGCCGCGGGTCGTTGATCGATCGCCAGGTTCCACGCTCGTCGGGCTTGATCGAAGCGCACATCCTCCGGGATCACGACCTTGCCTGGCAGAGCCGAAGTCAGCCGATTCGGCGAGCTGAGTTGCGTTTGATAGGCGGACATTTCACTCAAACTCGCTGATTTCCGAGACGGAGCGCCGGTCGCTGCTCGCATCGGTCACGAAAGTCCTGTCGCGACCAGACTGCGCCCAGGTCGTCCTCTCCCTGCTGGCATCCGAGAGGGTTCTCGACGTCACGCTCGGTCTCAGTCTCGCTGAGCGATTCGCGATTGACGGTCGCCCCACGGCGCACACCTGGTTGCAGCGGTTGCCGTTCAACGGCTATCTCTGGCAATGGCTACTTCAGCACACCCGCGCGGATGAACTCGATGCACTGCTTGAGGATGCCTACCGACTCCTCCCCCTAGCGGAGCTTGCCAGCGGACCCGAGGACAACCTCGGCCTCGGTCCGGACTACGCAGCAGATAGCGCACTGCAGGTCATCATCCAAGGCCTACAACGCTTTCCGGGTGCCGGATGGCCACTCGTCGCCGCGGCGCTCAACAACCCCGTTACCCGTAGCCGCAACGGGGCTCTACGGGTCCTCGATGCTTGGCCGACCGACGATTGGCCGGACGCGGCACGAGAAGCACTTGTTCAGGCTCGCGATGCGGAGCCAAGCGCAGACGTTCGACAGCGGATACAAGCGCTGCTCGACGATGGCAAGCTAACCGACGGCTTGTGAAGCGATGGCGGCTGCCATCTTCGCCGAGTGTGGTATCGAATTGCAGGGAGTTTGCGCCGCAGTAAGCCAAGGAACGCTCCCGTCGCCCCACGACTCAATGCCATCACGACCGCGACAGCTCGTCTCGCTCCAAAGGAAAGGAAAGCGAGTTCAGCTGCGGAGCCGGAATCTGCGGTTCAGCAAGAACCTGACCACAAAGTCGACGACACCCAGCGGGCCGCCGGCTGGCGCGACGTTGACGATTACCGCGACGGCCGTCGCGACACGCCTGCCGACGTCCGTTGTTTGACAATGTGCCCCGAGGGAGTCGACGCGCCAGCCAGGCTCCAGGTATCCGCGCCTTTCGAGGTTCTTCATCGAACGTCGGGCTCCGACCAGGCGCAACGCGAGTGCGTGTCGCAGCTTGTGCCGGGAAGCTCTGGGGCGCTCGGGAGGGACGCAGATAGCCGCCAGGACCAGGGCGTCGCGTGCTCCGAGCGTGGAGAGCTCGTTCTCGACCTCGGCGTTCAACTCGGTGCTGCCATTGGTCGACGCTGACGTGTCGCCTCTAGAAGGTGAAGGCTGATCCACACTTCAAGCATCGAACCGTCTCACGATTCGCTCGAGGGCTCCCGTTTTGATCGATTCGCCCGTCTCACTCGATCGACCTTCACCCTCCGAATCCGTGCTGTCTCCCGCCGCCTTGAGATGAAGTCTTCTTGTGTGTGGCCGACTACTCGAACGACCAACGTGGAGGGCGGGTAGTCGGCCACACACACCCCCACGAACCTTAGTGGCGGCGGGCGATGTCGGCTCTCAGGTCCTGCACGGCGTGCAGGACTTAGCGCAGGACTTCGCGCAGGACCGTGCAGACCTCATGCAAGCGACCGACCGGGCGGTATCGTGACGACTATGTCCCGACTCGATCGAATCACGTCGGACCCTGCGATCTGTCACGGCCAACCGACAATCAGGGGACTGCGCTACACCGTTGAGAGCATCCTCGAACTACTCTCGTCGGGCATGACACTCGACGAGGTACTCGCCGATTACCCGGATCTAGAGCGCGACGACATCCTCGCGGCTTTGGAGTTCGGTGCCCGCGCGGCGGGCGGCCGGGTTGTGCCGCTGTCCGCTGCGTGAGGTTCCTCGTCGACGCCCAGATGCCGGCGCGGCTCGCAGAGCTACTGGAGCGAGCGGGGCACGACGCGATGCATACGAGCGAGCTGCCGCGGGGCAATCGCTCGACCGACGCCGAGATCGTCCAGCGCGCGGACGCTGAGAACCGGGTCGTGGTCACCAAGGATCGCGACTTCCGAGACGGTCACCTGCTCCATGGATCGCCGCAACGGTTGCTCGTCGTTGCCACCGGCAACATCACCAACGATGCCCTCATGTCGCTCTTTCAGGTGCACCTCGACGAGATCGTCTCCGGCCTCGAAGAGGCCGGCCTCGTTGAGCTGACTCGGGATGCGTTGGCGCTCGGCCGACCCACCCAAGAAACGGACAGCTAATGCCCAGGCACGGAAGCTCAGGACTGTCGCCGGGGCCGAACGTAGACTCGCTCGCGGATGGAGAAGCGGTCACACGGTCAGATTCGGACGCATGACCGGAAGGACGGTCTGACCACTTATAGCCTCCGCGTCCGCGCCTATGGCCGGCGCGAGGTGGTCACACTCGGGACCGACGCCGACGGCTGGACGATGCGCAAGGCCGAGCGCGCCCTCGAGCAGATCCTCGCCGAGGTCCGGGTCGGCGTGTGGCGGCCGCCGAGCATGTCCGCCGGAGGCGAGGATCCGACCTTCCACGAATTCGCCTCGCGGTGGTGGTTCGCTCGCAAGTCGGAGCTGCGTCCGACAACGCAGGCCGACTACGAGTGGCGGCTGCGCAAGCACCTGCTGCCCTTCTTCGCCGACTTCCGGGTTTCGGCGATCACGATCGCGCTGGTGGACGAGTACCGCAGTGAGAAGGTGATCGAGCGGGAGCGGATCACAGCCGCAGCCGCGGCTGGACGGCCGATCCGCGATCGGCGCGGACAGCGACGTGTAGCCCTCAGCAACGAGTCGATCAACAAGACCCTGGTTCTCCTCGCAAACATCCTCGATACCGCTGTCGAGCACGGCCTGCTCGCGAGCAACCCGGCGAGGGGGAGGCGACGGCGGCTGAAGGCCGATCGGCCGACTCGTCGCTTCCTCGAGGCAGACGAGCTCGCCGAGCTCCTCGCCGTCGCCGGCGAGCTCGATCGCTCCGCCCGATCCGACCAACGCATCGGCCGACGTCCGTTGATCGCGGTAATGGCGAAGTCGGGGCTTCGGGTGGGGGAGGTGTGCGCGCTCCGGTGGCGCTCCGTCGACCCGGCCCATCAGCGGCTCGCCGTCGAGCAAGCCAAGACGGCAGCGGGCATCCGCAAGGTCGACCTCAGCCTCGACCTGGTGGAGGAGCTGAACACGTGGCGCGCCGAGCGTAAGCCGGCCAGTGTCGACGAGTTCGTGTTCGCGACGGATAGCGGTCGTCCTCGCGACAAGGACAGCGTGCGAGAGCGCGTCCTTGTGCCGGTCGTCAATCGTGTCAACGAGATCCGCGAAGCTCGTGGGATCGCGCCGTTGCCAAAGATCACCCCGCACGCTCTGCGGCGGACGTACATCAGCCTCATGCTCGAAGCCGGCGCTCCATTGCCGTACGTGATGGACCAGGTGGGCCACGCCGACTCGAAGACGACGCTCGAGATCTACGCGCAGGTGCAGAAGCGGGTCTCGCGCAAGAACGTTCACGCAGCGTTCGACCGGTTGCTCACCGGCGCGGACAGCGGCGTGAGCACGGGTCGTGAGCTAACCCGTCAGCTCGACTGAGATCCAGGTCTCGCCATTTGCGAGATCGTCGTCGCCGGGGTATTCGGCGAGTCGGGCGACTAGCGCCTCGACGATCCTGCCGGTCGCGGCTCTGGTCGGTCGCAAGGTGCCGGGAAAGAAGATCATGCCGTGATGCCCTTCGCCACCCGGCGCGACGAGCTCGGCGTGCAGCGGGCGAAAGTCCCGGACGTTGGCTGTCACGACGGTCCGCTTCTCTGTCCGCGCGAGCGCGATGACGTCGGGATCAGGCAGCGATTGCCACTCGTCGCGCTCCTTAATCGCGACGACGTCATGCCCACGGGCCCGTAGCTCCTCGGCCACGAGTGGGGAGAACATCTCGTCGAGGAGCAGCTTCAACGCTTGAGCGCTTGCTGCCCGGCCAGCCAGGCCTCGTAAGCAGCTTCGCCCTCACGTGCGTTGAGATCGATCCATTCATCGATCTCGTCCCGATAGGCCCCGTAGTAGGCGACTGCCGCCTGGATCAGGCCGAGCGGGATCTGGAGATACTCGGCCGCTTCCCGCTCATCGCCGTCGTTGTCTCGGACGACCCAGATGGCCTCCCAGACATCGAGCCCCGTACCCAAGAGCCGGGGACGACGGCCGGCGGGCCCATCCACGAATCGGATCAGCGGATGCTCGTCGGTGCGAAGGCCCTCTTCAACGTAGCGCTGAGCGAGCGTCCGTGGCGCGATGTTGCGGCTACGCGCTCGGGCGCCTAGGCGGTCTAGGGTCGCGTCCGGCAGGCGAAGGCTGAGCGGTTGGGACATGTAGCGCAGTGTAGCGCTCTCCACTACATGAAACGTGGCACTAACCACCGCGAACGTGGCACTTTGGCCGCCCTTAGTACCACGTTTCGTGGGTCGCCGAAGGCTTACTGGGCCACGCACTGGGCCACTGAGGCCCCTGGCCCAAAGCAGCGAGAGATCACTCAGACAAGAAATCCCTGCAAATCGATATGGGCACGGCTGGGCTTGAACCAGCGACCTCTCGCGTGTGAAGCGGGTCAAAAATGGGCCGAGAGTTTCAGGAAAAGCCTGCAAAACGGCACTTTCTGGCGGAGCCTTGGACTCGCTGGATGCCCGTAGTTTCCAGGGATTTCGGGGGGGTTTAGCCCACCAAGCTGCTCCGGTGGGCTAAACGATTCTGCGATAGACGTGGCGGTCATCTACGGCGCGTCGAGTACTAGCTCCCGTTCAAGACGCCGCTCCAGAGTCTGAATGGCTGTCCGTATTCCGGTGCGGAATGAGCCGGGTGCGCTGCTGTTCGCCCAGGCCGTGAGGCGACCGAGTGCGTCCTCGATGTAGGTATAGAGCGTCCCGGGCGTCCAAGAGTCCGGGAGCATCTGTTCGACTAGGTAGAGGAGGACGAGTGAGGGATCTAAGGGTTCGGCCAAGGCTTCGGCTCGTATTCGGCAGTCGTCCCATGAGAGCTTTAGGCCGAGGAGTCGGTGGAGTCGGGGTCCGGAATCGGGTGTCGCGTCCAGGCGGATGATCGCGTTGGTGATCTTCGGGGACGCCGGATCGATCCAATTCAGCAGCTTCGTGAGCGCGTCGATTGCGATGGTTGAGGTGTCGGCGGTTTCGAAGCGGTCGAGAGCTTGATCGAGGTCGGCTTCGGTGGCGTGCTCGCGGACGTGCGGTCCGAGTGTTGCTGGGAGTACATCGAGCATCCAGTCGAGTTGGTTTGCCTGTTCGAGCCAGTTGATGTGTTCCCAAGTCCAAGCCACCGATAGGTCACCGAGCGGCTCTCGGAGTCGATTGATCACGCGGACGAGGTGATGCTCGTCGATTCGGTCCCGTGTAGCCGTCGAGAGCAGCGCGGCTTTGGCTTGGTCGGCGAGCTGTGCTGTCAGGGTTACACCGCCGGCCTCGGCAATCATCAGGATCGTTGACAGCGCATCGATGTCCGCGAGCTCGCCGGCTATCCGTAGCCCGAGCGCGACACGGGATTCGGTGAGATAGTCGCCGTATCGGAGGCCGTGGAGAGCTGACAGCTTCACGGCTCGGCTCTCGTCGTTTGCGAGGCGGTTGGTGGCGGCGATCGCCTCGGGGCGATCGATGGATGCGATCGCGCTGGCGATGGTCTGGCGTGTGGGCTCGTCGCCCTGGATCCATTTGTCGAGGCAGGCTTGTCCGGCGAGTCCTTCGGAAACCAGGTGGTTGATCGCGTGGCCGGTGTTGACGCGCAGGGGAGAGTTCGTCGCGATCAGTTCGCCGACGAGCTCGATGGTCTGGGAAGACTTCAGGCGCGCCGCTTCGAAGAGGACTCGGTTGAAGTTCAGTCCGAGACTCTGTCGTTCGTAGAGACCACGGGTTTCCTCAAGCCAGTTCTCCCATTTGCGGATCGGTACTAGCCAGTCTTTTTGCGAGACGAGGCGTCTGGCTACGACAGCGCATCGCGTCTGCTGGGCTTGTTCTTCATCTGCCCAGTTGGTGTGTCTGCCCCATTTGTTGATTGCTCTGGGATATACGAGCAGGATGAACTCGTCTAGCTCGTCATCGATGTGGGACAGGGACGGAGCCTCTGGTGTTTGATGGGATTCCTTGGTCTCGGTCTCGGTCTCGTTTGCTCGCTCGGCGGCGCGTGAGATGAATTCCCGTCGATCGACGAAGTACTCGAGGACAGCTGCACGGGTTGGCAGCGGGAACTGGTCAGAGTGAGCTGTTACGAATGAATCCCATTGTTGGACTGTGCGCTCGACGGCAGCGCGGGTCTCCGCGGAGATCTGCAGACCAAACGGACCCGGGAATCCTGCGGCCTGTCGAGCCAGTGCGGTAGCAGCCTCAATGCTCCGCAGCTGGTCGGGAACGTCCCGGCCGACGAATGTCGAAGTGACTACGTCGATGCCAGTCCCCAGCGCTCGTTTTGTCGCTTCGGTTGCGGGGAGGGCGTAGGCTCGAAGGACTAGCTGGTTCCGCTGATCGACCGACATTCCGGACGTCTCAAACATGACCGCGAGTAGCGCATGACCGGCAGCCGCGGCAGCACTGAGCTGACCGTGCGTTCGGGCCTCGCGCGCATAGGTTTTCGTTGCCTCGGCGAGAGCGGTTTGGACGTTCTCGAGCACCCACCCGTCTTGCTCGGAGGTGTCAACCGGAACGCGGAGGAAGATGTCATGCATAGCCTTCCGGGCGGCATCGCTCACCTCGCTGCTGGTGGCAGCTGCCATCAGTCGGAGCAAGAAATTCCAGGCCGTGGCGAAGCGCTCCGTGACCCGCTGCGTCGCCTCGATAAGTCTCAGGCCGGCAGCCTCGCTGAGCTGATCCGGATCGCTCTCGACTCGGTCGATGATCCGCTCGAAATCTCCGATGACTACGGATTCGGCGCCGGGGAGGAGCTCTCGCAGATATTGCGCTGCTGGCGCGAGGTTTTGCCCAGAGAGGATTGGGCGCACGGCGTGATGTAGCGCGACGAGACCTGGGTCGCCGACGTCCAACTGCATTGCCGGCGCCTTCCCAAGGGTGCTGCACAGGCTGAGCAGATGGGAGTCTGCGAACGCTTCCACGACATCGCGGTAGCTGAGGATCGGTTGCCAGTTCGCCGGGAAGAACGATGACGCGAAGACATGCTCGGAGAGAAGGTCCGGTTTGACGGCGTACGTTCCTTCTCGATCGATCAGGAGGCCGAGGTCTGCGAGCTCGCTTAGCCATCTGCGGATCGCTTGGGGGCCGGGCCCGACGAGCCGCGCCGCCGCAGCGATAGCGGTCTGGTCGTCGCGATCGATTGAGCCGATCGCTGTGACGATTGCCAGGAGTTCTCGCAGTTGTCGCGCCTCCGGTGAGCGGTCGGTGAGTGAGGCGAGCAGCCCGGCGACGTGTCGCTCGAACACCTGCGCGCGGCTTAGCTCCGGGATTAGTGCGCCGTCACGGGCGAGGCTGGCTGCCAGTACGGCAACCTGGGGGTTTCCTTCGGCGAGGCTGACGATGGCACGCACCATTCCGTCGAACTTGACCTCAAACGGTGGACTCTTGACCAAGCTCGCGATCGCAAAGTCGTCCAGTCGCGGAACTCGGAAGTAGTCGTCGTCGACGAGGCTGCCAATCCACACCGAGCTTGCTGCTGCTTGGATCGACTCGACTCTGTGGGGCCGAACGACAAGCACCACGCGTGGGCGCGGGTGCCGGCGCTCGAGCAGGCCAAGGATTGCGGGCAGGTCCTGACGGCGGTGTGCGTTGTCGATCACGACCACCAGCTCTTGCGTGCCCGAAAGCTCGCCGAGCGCCGTTGCCGGGACCTCGACAGCCTCGTCGAGAAACCGCCAGGCCTCGCCGTCGGGCGACAGATCGGCGGCGTCGAGCGCGAGACGTGTTTTGCCGATCCCACCAGCTCCGCTGAGGACAGTCGCTGGACGCGAGTGGACATGACTCAGGAACTGCTCGACCTCGTCGTCGTTACCAACCCTCTCGATATGCAGTCCTGCGTGGGCCGGGCGCCCGTCAAGCAACCGGCGATACTCCCCAGGAGTCAAGAACACCTTTGGTGCAGGTGGCGCTAGCCCGAGCGCTTCTTGGCGAAGGTCAAGGTGGTCGGGGTGCAGCAGTTTGGTCACGAGCCAGCGGCGGCTCAACACACGCAGGCGAACGCCTCGCTCGGCCGCCCACTCCTCAAGGCCATCTTCGGCCCGCCTCGTCGTGGGCCGATTAGTGATGGCGTACACAAAGGCCGGCGTGTAGCCGAATTCAAGGATCCGTCCAACCTCCCGCCTGATCTTGCGCGTCCACTGCGCCTCAAGCGAAATCGAGTAGACGGAGCCATCACCAGAACTCAGATCGGCGGCGGCGTCTCGTGCGCGGTCGCCCGTACCGCCCAGCGGACGAACACCTGGATCAAGGTCGTAGAGCAATCGCTGTACGAGGCGCTCGAATGCCTCACCGCCGGTCAGCTGCTCCAGCGCACTCTCAGTTGCCTGCCAGGCGCGGCTCATTTCAACCGTGAACTCGTCTGTGTCGGAGTCAGCTAGCTGGCGACGCTCCTCGAGCACGGCGTAGACCTGTTGGCGGCTCAGGCCGAGGAACTTCGCGATCACCGCGGGACTGTCGCCCCCAGAGGCAGCCAGCGCGATCCATCTATCCCTCGCCGCAATGTCTGCACCCGCGTCGCGTGCGAGAGCCAAAGCAGTCGACGGCGGCCGCATGTCCTGCGCCGTGGACTCAGTCGTGGTGTTGCTCATATGAGCCCCAACGCATGGAGCCCGACTGCAATTCCGACGAGCGTGCCGGCGATGCTCAAGACCACCATCGCCGCCCTGTAAGCCGCCTTGACGAACTGTCGCAACCGTTCGCTCCGCCGGCGCCGGATCGCCGACAAAACCTGATCGACGATCAGGCCCCGCTCCACTTCGCTGAGCCCTCGCGACCGCGTTGTGTTTGCCATGTAAGGCTCATCTTACAGGTGCAACAGGACTGTTTGTGGGCAGCCGTTCGGAAAGGACGTGCCGTCGGCCTTCCTGGCGACTCGGCCGGCGCGAGCGGTACGTTCACGCGCGTGGTCTGGATCCCCTATGCCGACGAGGAGCAGCGGCGGTTCGACGAGCTCGCGGCGCTGTACCTGATCTCTCGTAAGCGGCTGCAGGAGATCAACATCGAGACGCAGATGGTCGCCTCACCCGGGTCGGTCGCCCACCGAGATGAGCAGGCGCTTCTAAGCCACGACCCGCCGGTGCCAGGACCGGCGCTTCATCTGATCACGTTCACCGCGCAGTCCTATCTGCATGCGGCCAGCGAGCACATGACGTCGCTGGGGGCGCTCAGCCCATCAGGAGGTGCTGCTCTCACCGGTGGTTCTTGCGCGGTGCGTGATTGAGCACACAGCACATGCGGTTTGGATTCTCGGAGGCAAGAGCAAGACAGCGACGGACCGCCTGGCTCGGGCATACCTCGAAGAGGTCCACGGCGCCGAGCAAGCTGTCAAGAGCCACCGAAAATTGTCGGTGGATCGCCATCGAAAAATGTCGGTCTGGGGGTGGTTGCGGAGGTCGAGGGGCCGGTGTTAGCTGTTGAGTTCGCGGTGGGCGGTGCGGCTCGTTTTCGTGCCCTCGCTCAGTAAGAAGCTGGCGATGATGAGTGCGGCGACTGCGTCAGACCACCACCAGCCGAATGCTGCGTTGAGTCCAAGGCTGGCGAGTGTGCCGGTGGCTAGGCCGGCGCCGGCGAGGCTTAGGATCCCGTCGCCGCGCAAGGCGCCGCTGTGCAGCGGGCCCGCGAGACGGAGCTTGGCGCGGGCGAGGGCGGGGAGCACGAGGACCGAGGCCGCGGTGAGCGCGAGTCCGACCGGGGAGTGTTCGGGCGTGGCGTGGTCGGCGAGCGCGGCGATCGCGCTTGCGCTGACGTAGATCCCGATGACGATCAGAATCGCGCCGACAGCGAGCGCGGCTCGGTGTTCGGTGCGGTCGAGCTCGTGCGATCCGGAGCGCTCACGACGGAATCGCCATACGAGCACGGCCGAGGCGGAGCCGTCGGTGATCGAGTCGGCACCGAACGCGACGAGTGCGATCGCGCCAGCCGCGAAGCCGGCGATGATCGCGCTGATCCCAGCGATCGCGGCCCAGCCGACCGACAGGGCGCACCATCGGATCGCTGCGGAGACGTGGGTTTCGCGCTGCGCCATCCTCGGCATGGTCGCGCGTGGCGCGGCTAACCGCAGTGGCGTGGTGGCCCAGCCGCTCAGTCGTCGTCGTGTGAGCTGTTCTGAGGCCCTCGATGAGGCTGTCGAGGGGTATCGGTAGCGCTGTTTTCGGTGTTCTGGTCGGGCCTGGGTTTCTCGGCGAGGAGGTCACCGCGGCCGCGCAGCCGCCAGCTGGGGCCGTTGATGGTAATGCTCCACGTACCGGCGGACCGTGTTGTAACTGCCCTCGAAGCCATAGTCGCGTACCAGGTCCTGATGCACCCGAGTCGCCAACAGCCTGGGCTCCTTCGCGAGCCACTGATCGATCACCGGCTTGAACTCATCCAACTTCGACGGCATCCGCTTGCGGCGGTAAACCGGCTGAGCCCCGGTCTCCAGATACCGCTTCAGCATCCGCCAGTCCCGGCCGATCTCGGCGTACGTGTAGCCCTGACGCGATAGCGCCCTGATGTCCATCACATCCTCCTCGCTGATCGCGGACGGCCTCCTGTTCGACGCCACGAAGCCGCCGAGCGTCAAGACCAGCCCAGACAGACAGCCGACCGAGGGTGGGTCAGACGGCGCGCACGCGCGTGACGGGCTCGTCGCCCCTCCGGGGCTCCTCACCCATCACGCGCGTACCCAGTCCTGAAGCCTCCCGGTCGACCGACAGAATTCGATGGCCATCGACCAGCATTATTGGATGGCTACGGGCACACGCCAAGCAGCAAGCTGGCGATCTATTCGGCAAGCAGTCTCAGGAATACAAGTTGCGCGCTGGGCACTACCGCGAAGTCAGAAAGGAGGCGAAAGCCCTATTCCCGGAGCCGTACCAGGACAAAGACGGCAGGCCGATGTACCGCGGCGAGCGCTGCCGTCGCCGGAAGCCGTAGTGCTGCATCTGAACCGCGTGGCGACGAGGCCACTCAGCGATGAGCAGATGACAGGCACGTACGGACTTCTCTCAAGCCACGTGCATCCGACGACCCAGATCATCCGCGAACTGTTCGTGGTTGACGAGATCGACGGGCAGAGGATCCCCAGACTCACGATCGACATCGGCTTCCATCACCACGTCGCGAAGATGGCCGTCATCTGCTTCTACAACGCACTTACTCACGTCATCAACTACCACGGATGGGCGCCCGCCGCCTATCTTGAGCTCAACGACGACATCGACGCCCTGCTGCCGGGCGTGTTCGTCGGTGGGCCGTCACCCGGCCCGTTCGACGACACGTCCACCTAGCGTCTCTCAGCTATCTCCGACGGCCTTCAGCACCGGCATCCCCGATTGCTTCCATCTCGCTGGGGTGCGCGTAGAAGGTGGTGCCGTCTCGGCGTACGTAGTACTCGGGCTTGTTCCGGTCGAGGATGAGTCCGTAGACGGTTCCCGGCGAGGAGTGAACGCGTAGCACCAGAAGATGACGGCCGTCAACGTCGCCGGCATCGATGCTCACACGCGGCGGCGGGCTGATGAGGTCGCGGACCATGTCGGTCAGGCGGCGACGCTCGACGGAGACGCTGCCGGAGAGCCCCTTGATTGCCTTGGTCTCGTCTTCGATACCGAATACGAGGGTGCCGCCGGCGCCATTGGCGAATGCCACGACGGTCTTGAAGACCTTGCGCTTCTGGTCGTTGGTGTCGGGCAGCCTCTCCTTGTATTCGAGGAATTGGCCTTCGCCGATGGTGGCGAGGTAGCTGAGTTCCGCGGCCGGGTCGCGTGGCAGCTCGATCTCGACATCTGGGCTCAACGTACCGCCCCATTGGTTGAGTGGGCGGAAGTCGAGCCACTCCGACCCGGACTTCAGCCATACCCACGCGTCGCTCGGTAGGCCGTCGGGCAGCGGGATGACAACACGTGGCTTCTCGATCTCGACCACGGTGCGGTGTTCGACGCCATTCAGTTCGAGAAGGGCACCGCGGACCTTGGTCCCGCCGAGCCATACGTCGATGGACGCGGGCTTCACACGTACTCGCCGGATACGTGCCCGGTTATCGACGACGTTGATGCTGACGTTGAGCTGCGGGCTGTTGGCGACTCCGGAGATCGCATAGTCGTCGTAGAAGAAGGCGTTGAACGCGCCGCCGAACGTCGGAAACGATGGTGCCGAGCCGGGGCCGACGAGGTAGTTCTGCGGAGCGTTGAAGTGGCTCTGGTCAGCCAATCCGGGCGTGTGGCGAAACGAAGGCCAGTCCAGCTGCGCGCTGTTGTATCGCGCGAGGCTTGGCACATGGATTTTCGTGTACCCCGTGTTCTCGGTGAAGTCGATCGTCGTGCGGACTGTGCCGAGAGCGAAGGGCTGCTCTCCACCCTTGAACCATTGCGCGAGCCGTCGAGTCGTCACGCGGCCGGATACGAATGTGCATTGCTCGTACTCCCATAACCGATCTTGCCAGCTGTCTGGTCGCGGACCGACCAGGGCTTGCAGCGCCAACAGCCTGGCCGGGCTCTCGCCCGCCGGTGCCAGCACCGCGTGTACCCACGCGGATCGTCGAGACCTATTCAGCTCGCGACGTAGCTGATCGAGACTTGTCTGGAGATGATCCAAAGCCTGCCGAGGCTACTCGGCCTTCATGCGCCATGAGCCCATGCAGATGTAGGCGTGCGACACCCTGTGACCGCCAAGCTGCGTCCGGTGTCTAAGAAGCTCTTAAAAACGTTTTAGACGACCGCTGTTAGGTGGATCGACGAGGGCGTCCTCGTGATGGGCGCTGAGTCGGGTCGAACGGATGGATGCGGCGCAGGTAGGCGGCGAACTGAGGGATCGTGAAGTCGAGCTGCGCGCCGATGGGGTTGAAGATCAGACCCTTGTGATCAGGCCGGCGCTGCGTACGGACAGCTCGCGTGGGTTCATGCCGATATGCGAGGCGATCTCGGTTGAGCTGTGACGCCCGTCGCCGAGATCTGCCATCGCCGCCATGTAGATCTGCTCGGCTTCGGTCGCTTTCTCGTAACGATCGCGGAAGAAGCGACGATCGAGCCCGTCGTTGACGAGCTCTTCTGCGACCTGTGCGTCTTGGAGGCTGATGGTCGGCCCGTCTGCTTCGCGCCAAATAGTCTCCCCCACTGCTGTAGGAAGTGCGGGTATCCATCGGTGCGGTCGAGGATCAGGTCGAGCGCGGCGCGGTCGAAGCCCGCTTGGAGTCGTTCGGCCGGGACGGTCAGTGCGGCTGCCGCGGTCGCTCGCGTTAGTCCACCGATCGTGCGGAAGTCGAACAGCCGCTCGGTATAGGGCTTGGCGTTCTTGAGCATCAGCGGCAGCTGCGGGAGTCCAGCCGCGATCAGCAGCACCGGTGTGTTCTGCTGGCTGACGCCGTGCATTGCGGCGGCCATCAGCGAGAGACTGCGCTTACCGAGGAACTGCAGCTCGTCGAGGAAGAAGGCTGCACCCGAGCCGTGTTGACTGGCGGCGGCGCCGACCTCCGCGAGCAGTTCGACGATGTTTGCTTCTGGGTCTCCGGAGTCGGCGACACCCTTGACGGCCTGAACATCGATGTTGAAGCGCCATCGACCATCGGTGTCCATCGCGAACGTAAACGCCCGCAGCACTCCGAGGGCCCGCTCGACGTCAGCACCGAGGCGTTTACCCATGCTCAAGCGCCGCAGCGCGCGATGGCATAGGCGTGCCATCAGTAGCGGCAGCTCGTCGTCTTCGTTGCATTTGACCACGCCGGAGCTGATCCAGCCGTGCTCTCGAGCGATCACGTCGGCCTCGTTTCAGCAGCACGGTTTTGCCTACGCCGCGGAGGCCGTCGAGCACAAAACTGCGCGCGAACTGGCCAGCGGCAAGGCGCTGAAACGCGACCCGAAAGTCGTCGAGCTCGACGTCACGGCCCGCTAGGAGTGGTGGTCTGGCGCCAGCGCCGGGCGTGTACGGGTTTTGGTGGCGATCCATCGGCCGAGCGGTGTCCAAAAAGCTTCTTGGATCATTTCAGAGCATCCCGCTTGACAGCTCGACGCCGACCGCCGGTGAGGCATCACGGGCGAGGTTGTGACGGCCTACGCGCTGGTTATGGGTTCCGTTCCTCATCTCAGGACGAGGTCGCGGCGCTCAACCTGTGAAGGCGGGGGTCTCCGGGTGGCTCCTGGACGGTAGATCCGTACAGGGTCTCCTGCGCCGCGCTGAGGAGTGCGTCGAACGCAACTCCGTGAGCGCGTTTGCTGCGATCGAGGAGTTGCGCATAGACATCCATTGTCATCTTGCTGTCGCTGTGCCCGACCTGGTTTTGCACGAACGGGACGTCGAAGTTGGTCGCCAGCAGCATGATCGACACGTATGTACGTCTGAGCGTGTGCGGTGTCACGTGCGGCAGCGGTGGCAGTCCGCGTGCGACCAGCTGGGCGCTGGCGCGCTTGGCTGCCGCCTTGATGATCCGGGCGCGAACGTTGTCGTCCGACCACCGATGTCCCTGGCGGGTGCAGAAGAGATATTCGTCAGGACCGATCGGATAGCCACGTCGCGCCTTGTCTGCGAGGTGGGTGAACAGCTCGTCTCGCAGAGCGGGGGTGATCTCTACATGGCGGACACCGGTTGGGGTCTTGCTGTCGGCGATCCAGAATCGCGCGCCGGCCGGGTCGTGTAGGCGTACGTTGCGCTCGCGAAGGTCAAGCGCCTCGCTGATCCGCGGGCCCGCGTATCCAAGCGTTGCGCAGAGCGCTCTCCACCCAACTCGGTCATTCTCGCCACGGTAGGTCTTTCCTTGGGCGAGCATCGACATCGAGCCGGCGGCAAGCCTGTACTCACGACCCAGTCTCGCCTGCGTCTCACCAGTTGCGAGTCGCGCGCGGATCTCCGCAACTTGCGCGGTGGTCAGCTTGGCGCGCTTGGTGGAGCGCGGATCGCGCTCCAGCTCCCGCGCCGCGTCGAGTAGGGCAACGAGCTGGTCGATCTCGAGGAACGTCCGGTTGGGCTTCGGGACCTTGACCTTAAGCCGCTTAGCGCGCGCGGGGTTGTCCTTGCGCAGCTTGTCCTCGACGGCGTCGTCGAGGATCTGCGCCAACAGCCCCATCTGCATTTGGATCGAACGATTCGCCAACGGCTTGCGTGGGTTGCCGCGGCGGTCCTTGGGCTTGGCGCCAGCTGCGATCAGCTCCCGTAGCTTCTCGCGCTCCGCGAACAGCTTGGCGCGGAAGTGCTGACAATCGACGTCACGGATCTCGGCGACCGGCATCCGCGCGAAGAACGGCAGGATGTGCTTCTTGAGCCGCCACTCGTAGTCGGCATTGGTGTTATCGGAGAGGGGATCTCCAAGCTCTCCGCTGCGCCGGCGACGCAACCAGTCTGAGGCGTACTCGTGGAAGCTCATCCCCGGGGTCAGGACATCCGGCTCGTCTTCATCTACCTGGCCGTAGCGCTCGAGGATCTCCGTCAGCGGAATGCCGGCGCGTAGCTGGACGAGGATGTCGTCAAGCTCGCGGCGCCCGCGGGCTTCGGTCCAGCCGTCGACGTCAAGGCCAAACGCGACGCGGTAGCGCCCGCCTTTATGTCTGAAGCGGCCACGGATGCTCAGGCTGCCGTCGCTGAGCGGAACGGACTCAATCGTGCCGCGTGCTGGCCTGGCCATCAGAGGTCTCCGATGATCTGCGCGCGAGGGTTAGCCGTCGTACGGAATGAGACCGCTTGCCTCGCGCCGGTGCGATCGCCGCCGCGGAACCTGGCGACGGGCACGTGCCGGCCGATGCGGATGAAGTGCCGCGATCGCCTGGTCGAGATCGAAGCGCAGTCGTCCGTGCGCGCCGCCGAGTCGCAAGGCGCCGAGTTCGGTGGCGTGCGCGTAGACCCAATCCCGGTCGACGCCGAGGTGCTTCGCGAGCGTGGTCGCGTCAACATAGCGGTCGCCTGCGGGTCGGATTTCCGCGATGACTAGGCTCGCGACGCGCGCGGCGATGGCTTCGATGTCCTCCGGGTCGAGTGTCATCCGCGCAGGTCATCGTGGTCTCGCATCCCGATTGCCTGCTGAGCTTCATCGATGAGCTGGCCGGCGACGATCTGCCAGTCGCCGCGAGTCATCGTCTGGAGCAGTTCGTCGATGATCGGTCGCGAGGAGTCCGCTACTACCGACGGGTGGAAGCGGCATCGGACCACGTGCTCGAACAGGAGGTCGTTGACTCGATCGTGCACGGCGTCGAGGCTGAGTGCTGCGCGGGCGAACCCGCGCAGCACGGTGGCGTCGATCAGGCTGCCCTGCTCGGTGTGTCGCAGGTCGACGTCGCCGCAGGTCATGACCGCTCCTTGAGGAGCTGGAACTTGCCGGGCGCCGCGCGCTGGACGTACTCGCCCTTCTTGGCGGCGACCGCTAGCTTGGCGGCGATGGTCTGATCCGGGGTCTTGCCCTTCAGCCCCGACGCGAGCTTGCGCTCGGCGATCTGCGCGTAGATCTCCTTGGCGCTCAAAGGCTCGGTCGTGCCCGAGAGCACCTGAAGGACCGCCCACATCGTCGACCCCTCCCGCGGCGCTTTGCTCGGCGTCGTGGGCGCCGGCCTCGCGCTCGGCGCCTTCGCGGCGGGCTTCGCCGTCTTGCCAGGCGTTGCGTCTGGCTTCTTGGCGGCTGTCGGCCGCGTGCCGGCGCGCTGGCGCGCCGATTGCTTGGTGGTCGGCTTCTTGGCCGCGGCTGGCTTTGGCTTGGCGCTGGTCGCCTGGGACGCTGCCTCGCGGGCGGTCGTCGGCACCTTGGGCGATTCGGCCGGGGTGCCCGTGATCGCGGGCTGCTGGGGGTTACTCTGGGTGTGCATCGAAGACCTCCTTACGGTCTCTTCGTTGCCGGGCCCGGGGCGTTGGCGCGTCGCCGGGCCGCCTTGATTTATGTGCGCCGCTTGCTATGCGGCTGCGTTCACGATTGCTCCAAATGCGGTGAGGTTCAAGGCCGTTGTTGGTCGATCCCATTAAGGACACGCGTCCTTGTCGTGTGCGCTCCTCCGGGGGTTCTCCCGAGCCGCCGCAGGCGTGGTATTGGATGCGAGCGCGGGCGATCTCGGTGTAGTTGTCGTCCTGCTCGAACCCGAGAAACCGGGTGCCTTCGAGGAGTGCGGCGACACCGGTGCTGCCGCTGCCGGTGAACGGGTCGAGCACGAGCGCCCCGGACGGGCATAGGAGTCGCACGAGCCATCGCATCAGCTCGATCGGCTTAACGGTCGGGTGGATGTTCAGCGCCCCGACACGTTCGGCCTTGAGTTCATCCTCGCGGCCGATCTTGAACGTCTGGATCGTGCGGCGCGGGAGCTGCTCGCAGCCGGCGTCGCGCTCGCGGCGGTTTGGTTTGGCGCAGTAGAAGAACCGGGAGTGGTCGCCGAGGGCGGCGACGGGGCAGCCGTCGCGACAGCTACGGGTGGTGCAGTCGGGGTGGTGGTCGAGCAGCAGGTTGGTCGGCCAGCGCCCGTCGTCGGTGCGGCAGGCGTCGATGTGGATCGCGCCGGTCCCGTGCTTGGCCGTGTTGGCCGTCACGGTCCCGTCGGGTCGGCGGCGGGCGAGCAGGATCGGTTCGTAGGCGGGCTTGAGGCCGGTGCCCCAGCCGGCCCATTTGCCCGTGAGCTGCCGGGATTTGGGGTAGCCCTGGCCGTGGAGCCAGAGCAGCGTGTCGCGCAGCTCGAAGCCGCTGTCCTCGATCGCGCTGGCGAGGCGGTGTGCGGTGCGTGGCGAGCCGAAGCTCGCGAGGTGCCCGCCGGGCTTGAGCACGCGCAGGCATTCCCGGGTCCATTGCTCGCACCAGTCCTGGTAGCGCTGGCCGGTGGGAACGGGGCTGTGCCGCCCGGCTTGTACGTGCGGGCGGTCCCATCGCTTGTCCTGGAAGTTGATCCCGTAGGGCGGGTCGGTGATGACGGCGTCCACGCTCGCGTCAGGCAGTTTGGGCAGGCCGCGGAGGGAGTCCTGGCGGCGAACCTCCCAACGCCGCGGGCGGCGATCGCGCGTCGAGCCGGTCACGCTGGCTGCTTCTTTGGCTCGAGCCAGCCGACCCATCGGTCGGGGCGGGCGGCGGGCAGGAACACGGGCGCCCACGGTCCGTCGCTGGTGAGGTCGTCCAGCAGGGCGACGTCGATCTGAACCTCTGGCGTCGCGGTCAGCTCCGGGTTTGCGGCGCACAGGGCGAGCAGGGTCCGCAGTCGCCGCTCCAGTGCCGTTCGCGGCCGGCCGGCGAGGATCAGCAGGATTCCGGGGAACGAGGGATATCGCTGCCGCCAGGCGGGGCCGGCCGTGCCACCGTCGCGGGCGGGCGGCGCGTAGCGGTAGAGGCGGGTGTAGCGGGCGAGCTTGAGCGCGAGCTGATCGACCGGCACGGTCCCGCGATCGAGCTCGACGAAGCGGTGGTGAAATGCGACGCGCCCGTCTGGCTCCCGCAGCGGGTAGCCGAGCACGGCGTCGGGGATCACGACCTGCCGGGACCGCGGTCCGCCGGGGCCGATCGGGTGCGCAAGCTCGTGGCGCCACGACCGCCAGCTGACGTCCTCATCGCCCCGGGTTCGCGCGGCCCTGAGGAACGCGAGCCCGACTTGGTTGACCGCGAGCGTGTGCTGCGCCAGCAGCCCGCCGGCTTGCTCGGCGGTGAGGAGCTTCCGCCTGGTCTCGGCTAGGTCCGGGGATGCTTCGATCACGCCGGCACCGCTCTCGGTGATGTGCCACAGCCGGGTCGGGCGGTGCGCGACGCCTTGTTGGATCACGTAGGCCAGCAGGCCCCGCGCGGCGAGATGAGCGAGCCGACGCTGGGTGCGGCGCACGGCCTGGTCGGGCGCGGTCAGCTCGTGCAGATGCCCGGTCGAGACGAGGCGATGCTGGTAGACGCATTCCAGCGCGTCCGCGGCCAGCGCCGACAAGCCCACATGCTCCTCCGTGCTCGTGCCATGAGAGACGGTCATCGAGCGGGGCTCCTGGGTGGGAGATCGCGCAGCGCAAGCGCCGGGCGGCCAGCGGTGTTGCGGTCCTCGCACTGGGCGGTGAGGTGCTCGAGGATCGCCTGGTCGAGCCGGTCGAGCTGCGCGAGCGTGTCGCTGACCGGCCGGCGGTGCATGCTGCGGTCGACGACTTGTTCGAGCGCGTGGAGCTGGTCGGGGTGGCTGGCGCCGGGGTAGAGCTCCTCGACCAGCACTCCCTGGATCTGGAACGGCGGCGGGGTTCGGTCGCCCAGGGTGACGGCGGCGAGGAACTGGTGGCGGGGGAGGCTCGCGATCGTGCCGGCGTCGGGGGTGCCGCCCCACTCGCGACTGATGAGGCCGGCGGCGTGGGAGTTCAGGACGGTGGTGATCAGGTGCGAGCGGTTGGTCGTGATCGCGTTCAGCGTCGCCTGCGTGAGCCGCTCCGGGTTCTGATTGAGCAGGAACCCGCGGATCCCGTACTTCGCGGTCTGCTCCAGCAGCGCGGCAAGGTTCCCGCGCGAGGCGCCGTCGTAGGTCTGGACCTCGTCGAGGAACACGTAGAACGGCCGCCGGTCCCCGGGTGGGAGCTCGGCGCGACCGAGGGCGGCGTGCAGCAGGTCGTAGACGAGGAAGTTCGCGATCAGCCGGTCCCGCGTGGTGCCCGAGCCGGGGCAGGCGAGCACGATCTTGCCCTGGTCGATCGCGTCCCGGATCCGGTAGCTGCTCGTGCTGGATCCGAGGAGCGCGGCCACCGGGGTCGAGCCGCGCAACCGGTCGATCAGGTTCGTGACCGGCGTGATCGCCTCGTCTGACATCCGCGGGAACCGGTCGGTGAAGAACTGCCGCGTCGGCGCCGAGAGGAACGGCAACAAGCGGGTGCGCCACTGGTCGTTGCCGAGCAGCGTGGGGATCTGGAACAGCGTCGGCGCCAGCCCGTCCGGCAGCCGGATCGCGAGCTCGATCAGGGCTTGCGCGGCCTGGGTGATCAGGGTCAGCGCGCGGTTGTTGCGCTCGTCCCACTGCAACGCGGACGCGAACGCGTCGACGACCGCCTCGACCTTCTGCTCCGCCCGCTCCATGGGGAGGCCGGCCATCGAGAACAGGTTCCAACCCGGCTGGGTGCGCCGGGCGGCCGGGCCGGCGAGGTTGATCTCCACGACCCGGCGAGCGAGGTCAGGGTCGGTCAGGTATGCCTTGATCCGTCCGATCGCGTCTTCGTGCGGGTCGAGGAACAGTCCGCCGTGGCCGGAGCGGACCAGATGGATGAACTGGCCGATCGCCAGCTCCGTCTTGCCGTAGCGGGAGCGGCCGGTGGTGTAGGAGAAGAACGTGTCGGCCAGCCGCAGCCCGACCAGCCGCTCGCCGTGCTCGCCGCTGACCCGGCCGAGCGGCACCAGCTCCCGCCGGTCCGCCGTGAATGTCGGCAGCTCCGCTGGCGCCGGGGCGACCGTGCCGGCGACCCGCAGGACGTTGGGCTGCGGGCAGTGCTTGCTGGGTGGCTTCAGCAGCCCGGCGATCTCGCGGGTCGAGACGAGGTTTCGCCGCGGCGGCCGGAACAGGCCGCTGCTGATCCGCCGCTCGAACGAGCCGCGGTACCCGGGCCGGTCTGACCCCCAGAACAGCAGGCCGGGGATGCCCAGCCCGCGGGCGCGCCAGCGGTTCTCGCCGGCGAACGCGTCGAAGGATGCGAGCAGCGCGGCGAACAGCGAGCGGGCGCGCCCGGCCGACCGGGACTGGACGCGGATCAGCAGCTGGGCGCGCAGCAGCGGGTCGCTCGGCGCGAGCTTGACCTGCAGGCCGCCGGTCTCGGTCCGCCGCTCGAAGCTCTCGACCGGCGCCACCCGCCCGCGCCCACCCGCGCGCCCAGCGAGCACGTCGGCGAGCGAGGGCTGCCGGGCCGTGGCGGTGCGGCTGTGGGCGCGGGCTTCGCGGTGCAGCCGGCGGCGCTGCCGCGGGCTGGCGTGCTGCACGTCGAGCACGACCATCGCGCGCTCGTCGAGGTCGTCGCGGAGCGACTCGTACACCCGCGCGATCGGCGCGAGCGGATCGGGCCGCAGCCCCCGGTCGGCCAGCGGCAGGCTCGCGCGGCGGGCCAGCACCAGCTCCGCCCGCACCACCCGCAGCCCGTCCCGGCCAACGCTCGCCGGCTCGCCGGCCGGGCCAGGGTCAGACGGAGCTAAGGCGGGGAGCATGTCCGAGTCGCGGAGCGCGACGCTGTCATAAGACGCGAGCGCGGCGCGAACGACCCCGAGCGTCCGACGCGGCGCCGCGATCGTGTACGCCAGCCGACCGCCGGGCAGCGACCGCACCGCCAGCCGCGCGGCGCACGCCCCCGGGCACAGCCACCCCAGCCAGCCCGCGCGCACCCTGCCCAGCGCCGAGGCCATCGCGGCGACCGCCTCCGGCGCCGGGTCCAGATCCTCGGATGGGAGCACCGCAAGCTCGGCCCGGTCAGCCAGCAGACGCCGGATCAGCAGCGCACGTGCCACGCCGGCCGTCACGGTCGAAGCTACCGCGAGCGCGAGCGCGGCGATCGCCACCGGGTCGCTCCGCAGACCGGCGGTACCGCTCAGCAGGCGCAGCAGCCGGGCACGACGGGTCACGGCCAGCAGGCCGAGCAGGACCCCGGCGACCGCGACCAGGGCGGTGACGTCCTGCCCGGCTGACCCCGTCGAGCGCCTCACCGGCAATGTTCCGTTCGGATTTGAGTTCTCGTACAGCGCGCAGCGCCCGGAAGTCCGCACCGGCAGTGGCGATCCGCCCCCTCCCGGCCGGACCTACAGCGACCATCGATCGCCCTATCGGTGCGGGTTTGCGACGCGTCTAGCGACGCAGCAAGTGACCCGTCGAGCGACGCCCTGTCGATCACGGTCGCCCCCTTGTCTGGGACGGGCGCATCGCGGCGGCGAGCACCGCGCGGGCGAGGGGCGGGCAGACGGCGTTCCCGATCTGGGTGAACTGCTCGGTTTGCGATCCCTGCCAGGGATAGTCCGGCCGGAACCCCTGCAGGACAGCTGCCTGCTGGACGGTGATCCGGACCGCGTGTTCGCCGCGGCGCTGGGGGTAGCGGCCGGGCGGGTCGTGGCGGTTGTGCTTGTGGCCTGGCGGCTGGACGCGCGGGTCGCCGAGCACGGTCGTCGCGGGCCGCTCACAGACCCAGTGGGCGTGGCACTTCGCCAAGCCGCTGACCGTCAGCCTCGGCGCCCGCCGCCGCGCCGGACGCACCGCGGTGTGGCGCTGGCCGCTGTCCAACCGACACCCGCCCGCACCGGAGGCGGGTTCGATCGTCCAGTTGCGGCAGCTGCGATCAAGCGTCCGGGCTGGGCTGTCGGTCGAGCGCGCCAGCCCGCGCGGCCGGGTCCCGTAATGGGTCTGGCTGTTCGTATAGGTGACCGCCGGGCAGCTCCAGCCGAGTGCGGCGGCCATGCTGACCCACGGCTCAAGGCGCTCCTCACCATCCCTGACCCGGTCTGGACGATGGGGGTCATACGAGCGGTGCGTCGGCGCGGGCAGCTGCACCGGGCCGTCGAGCGAGGCGATCAGGAACGCTCGCGTGCGGGTCTGCGGGACCCCGTACTGCTCGGCCGGCAGGACCCCCACGGCAGTTTCGTATCCGACCGTGGAGAGCAGGGCGGCGAACAGTGTCCAGAGTCCCAGGACGGGTGGGACCTGCTCGAACGCGACCCAGCGAGGCCGGAGCGCGAGCGTCCACCGCAGCGGCTCGACTGTCAGCAGCGACCTCGGGTCGCTGCAGGCTGCCAACCGCTCGGCGCGGGTGTCGCTGCCGGCGGTGAGCTCATGCACGCAGGCGATCACTTGCGGCTTGTCCTCGCGTCCCAAACCGCGGCCGGCGACCGACCAGGCCTGGCACGGCGGTGAGGCGATCAACCCCCACACCGGCCCAAACTCGCGCGGGTCCAACGCGGCGACGTCGGCGACCAGCCGCTCATGCCCAGCGGCCTGTGCTGTCTCGCACGCCCACTTGTCGACGTCGATCCCGACCGCCTCGTACCCGAGCCGGCGCAGGCCTTCGTCCCAGCCGCCGGCACCCGCGAACAGGTCGATGACCCGCCGCTCAGGCATCGAGACCTCCGATCGTGGTGCTCGGCGAGGGTGGTTGGGCGTACCCGTAGATCGGCGCGGTCTCCCACCCCCGGGTCGCGTCCGCGGGCGGGAACGGCCCGACCCGCTCGACGCGGTTGTCGTAGTTCCCCTCGACTGTCTCGATCTCCCCGTTGGGCAGCACGCGGACGACGATCCCGACGTGCACGCTGTCGGTCGGGCCGGTGCCGTAGAACACGGCGTCGCCCGGCGCCGGGGTCGCGCTCGGCGGAAGCACCTGCCCGCCGTGGCCTTTGGCCCAGGTGTAGATCGTGCCGGAGTACGCCCAGGGCGCGGTGCCGCCGGGGAGCGGGATGCCGGCGTGCTGCCAGACCCAGGCGGCGAACAGCGCGCACCACCCCTCGCACGGCCCGTACTTGGTGCAGTTGGACCCGTCGGGATGCTCGGCCTGGCCGACCTGGCTCTCGGCGATCTGCACGATCCGCTGATCGCCCGTGCCCGAGATGGCGATGCTGCCGGCCTCGCAGCCGGACCCGTTCCCCGGCGGGTTTGGTGCGGGCTGCGCGCCGGTGGAACTGGTCGGGGCCGGGGTGCCGGGGCCGTGGAATCCGAACTGCACGGCGCGGGCCATGACCTCTGAGGCGTAGTTCGCGGCGGCGTTCGCGCACGCGCCGTAGTAGCGGCACGCGGCCCGGTAGTACGCCTCGTAGCTGCCGCCGGTGGGTGGGGCGCCCATGTCCTGGCGCAGGATCCGGGCGGCGGTGAAGACAGCGTCCGCCGGGTCGTCGATGCTCGGCGTCCCGCCGAACGCCGAGACCTTGTACACGTCCCACAGGGTCGGCCCGGGCCCGGGGCTGCACCGCGTGTCGGGGACGAACGCGATCTGCATCGGCCCGCCGCACCCCGAGCCGTTGTCGCCCGCGCACTCGCCGTTGTTGCACTCCTGCGTGCCGATCGAAGCGAGGAACGTCCAGTCGATATCGAACCGGCGGCCCGCCAGCTCATACAGCTTCAGCCGCGAGACCGGGATCGTCGCGACCGCCGTCTTGCTCGGTATCGGACCCGCGGGGCCCGACCCCCCACCCGCGCCTGAGCCGAGGCAGCTGATGCTCGCGCCGGTGATCGCCATCACCGACCCGAGCACCGCGACCAGCACCAACGCCCCACCCCCAAAGACGACCGCTAAGGGTCCGCGGCCACTGCGCTTCGGACCGGGTGGCGCAGCGGTTCTCAGCGTTGCACTCATCAGCTGACCCCGCTGACCAGCCACCCGCCGCCGGCGGCATGGGTGAGGTTCAGGACGATCGGGTAGTGCGCGACCCCGCCATCAGCCACAGCGGCTCGCACCCGCCAACCTCGACCGGCTCTGGTTGCGGTCAGCGACAGAACTGTTGGGTGCAGCTGCCGCTGCGCTGGCGGGACCACGAGCGCTTGGTCGAGCAGCGCGTGCCGCAGCTGGGGGGTCGCGTTGGCGAGCTGGGGGCGGCGGGCCTGGCCGTAGAGCAGCGCCACGTACCCGCGCAGGAAGGTGCGAGCCGCCTGGAGCGGCGTCGCGCTCGCAGTCGGCGCCGGTCCGGCGGTCCGGCGGGTAACCGCGGGCGGCACCGGCGCCGTCTCCCGAGCGGACGCCGTCGTCGTCTGGATCGTCTGCTGCCGCGCCACGCCGCCGGCTGCGGGTCGGGTTGGCCGCGAAGCGAGCAGCAGCACCGCCGTAGCCACGACAACCGTGGCGAGGAGCCAGAACAGCCGTTGGCGGTCGCGGTCGGCGATCGGCTGGTGGCCGAGATCGCGAACACGGCGCCTCACGCCCGATCCCCTTCCTCGTTCCGGTCCTCAAGGGCACTGTCCCCAGCCAGATCAGTTCGGGTGTCCGGCGTCGGCGGGTCTTGCTCGAGGCGCTGCCGATCGGCTCGCAACCGCTCAGCCAAAGACAGCTCTTCCTTACCTGCCTCCACTGGACGCCCCTCCTCGCCGGCTGCTTGCAGCTCGTCCATTTCAGGACGGGCCTGCGGCGCCGGCAGCTCCGGGTCAGCGCCAGCGCTTGCGTCCCGGTCGCGTTCGATCGCGGCCGTCCGATCGGAGCGATCGGCAGTATCTAGCGTGTCCGGTCGTGGGGCGCTCGGTGCGGCTGGTGCGGGCGGTTGATCGGACGCCGCCGCCGCCGGGTCGCCCGGGTCGCCCGGGTCGCTCGGGTCTTCGTGGTCGACGGGTGGCGCGGGCAGCGCGAGCCGCGGCCGCTGCCTCGGACCGTCAGACCCGCCAGGGCCGGATTCGATTTGCGCGACCGGCTGCGGCCCGGCCCCGAGTTGCGCGTCGTCGGCCTCGTCGAGCTCCCAGCCGTCGGCGGGAGGCGCCGGCGGGCTTGGCGGCTCAGGTCCGTCAGGGCCGCTCGGCTCACCCGGGAAGCCGCCGTCGTTCCCGCCACCAGAAGGCGCCGTGTCGCTGGTGGGCGGCGGGGTTGTGCTGTGCCAGGTTCGTCCGCCGCGCAGTAGCCGGCTGGCGAAGTACAGGGAGGCGAGCTTGGCCGTCGGATCGCGCCGCGGGTCATGCCCTGTCGTGGCCCGGGCGAGCTCGCCGGTGAGTTGGTGGCGGTAGAGGAAGACGGTCCAGAAGAACGCCGCCTCCAGCAGGAAGCTCAACAGCCAGCCCAGGCTCGAGGTCGCGTCGATCAGCGCCGAGCTCACCGCCAACAGCACGGCCAGCACGAGGCTGTAGATCGCCTTGCGCAGCAGGAAGGCGGCGAGGCGCTGCAGCCAGCCGGCGAAGAACAGGTGTCCGCGGCCGGGGAAGATCCCGATCACCAGCGCGACCGGCGCGAACCCCAGCAAGACGAGCACGACGATCTGCGCCAGGACGACCCCGACCGAGAGGACGCCGAGCAGGAGGAAGGCGCCGAGCTCGCCGGCGAGGATGACCAGCGCGAGGAGGAGCCGCTCGTATTGGCCGCCCTGCCCGGCCGCGGCGGCGGCGGGCTTGTCTGCGGGACCGAGGTGGTAGCTGGTCTTGTCGGGGTCTGAGGATGGGACCTCGGCGCTGTTCCCGTCAGACAGCGCCTGGTATTCGCTGTTGCGATCGTCAGAGGCGGGTGCGTAGCGCAGGAAATGCGCCGCGTACTTGTTCGCGTCGTTGATGCAGGTCCGGCCGCCGACTTGTACCTCGGTGCCGGCCAGCAGTTCCTTGCTGGTCGATGCCGGGAGCGGTTGGACTGCCGTGGAGTTGCTGGTCCCGGTGGTGACGCAGTGTTCGAGCCCGCCGAACTCCAACACGACCCAGGGCTGGTAGACGAGGACGTTGAATAGCTGGTCGGCGTCGGCCTGCTTGGCCTGCTGCTCGGAATCCAACGTCCCCTGATCAGTGAGGGACAGGAAGGCGGCGGACATCTGGTTTGTCCATCCCGATACCGTCCCGATCGTGCGCTGCGGTTGAGTGACGATGAACAGCGCGATCAACAGGAACACCAGGGATACGCCGAGGCTGCTGGCGGTCTCGGTGTAGCGCCGCTGGACCAGCGCCTTCCACATCGCCCACAGCCCGACCAGCAGGATCGCCAACACCAGCCACGGCGCCCCGAACACCGAGCCATACACCGTCTGAACGGCCGACGAAACCGGGGCGAGCGCCCCCGCGCCGCCCGTCGCCGAGCCGGTCAGGAGGTCGAGCGAGAACGCCCAGGTGAAGACCGTGATCAGGCAGTTCGCGAGGAAGGCGGTGAGCTGCCAGATCGTGTTCGCGAGGAAGAACGCGATCATCGGCGGCACCCCGGAGACATCCACGCCTGAGAACACGCCAACGCTGACCGCGGAGAAGTGCGAGTCCAGCGCGTAGTTGCCCAGCGGGTACTGGCCGAACAGGCCGCCGGACACCTGCTGGGCCGGGCCGATGTTCGAGAACACGTCCGCCCCAGCCGTTCCCGCTATTACGAGCACCAGCCCGACCGCGATCGACAACGCGATCAGCACTCCTCGCCACACACGGGCATAGCGAGTCGTCCGGGTGCTCACGTGCGGCCGCCCTTGTCGGGGGTGGTGTCGAACGCTGTGAGCAGCCTTGGGTAGACCGCGTCGATCTGCATCTCCTCGACTCGGCCGTCGAGATCGCGGATCAAGCAGCGGCCCTGCCTGAAGGTGCGGAGGAGGCCGACGAGGCCTTTGTCGGTGGGGTCGAGGCCGATCAGCTCCAGCGCTCGGGCGGCTTCGGCGTCTGATTCGAGGCCGAAGACGAGGTAGGTGCCGATCAGCTCGGCGACGTCGCCCAAGTGGGCGATCCGCTGGCTGGCGAGGAGGATGGTGGCGTTGACGGCGCGGCCCATCAGCACCAGCCGGTTGATCACCTGTCGGCCTTGCGCGGACGCCAACAGGAACCAGGCCTCGTCCAGGAGCACGAGCTTATGCCGGGACCGGTCGCCGGAGATCAGTCGCAGCGCGTAGGCGGCGACCAGCGACAATGTGGCGACCGACACCCGCTCGGCCCTCGTGTATGTCTCACGGGAGGCTCGCGGGTCGGGCAGCGTGAGCCCCGGGGTGCGGATCGTCGTGACTGCCTGGCGGGCCGCGACGATCCCCTCGGCGGAGTGCTGGTCGGTCGCGAATCCCAGCCGGGCCAGGCCGAAATCCGCGATCACCTCGAGCGCGTCCGCGGTATCCCGGGCGGGCTCGGTGTCGACGCTGCGCAGGGCGGGCACGATCTGCGCCAGCGTCCGCGAGCCGTCGCGTACCAACTGCTTGACCGCGCGGTTGACCTGGTTCTCCCAGGATGGCGGCGGGTCCCTGAGCAGCTCCAGCAGGTAGGAGGACGCGAGCTCTTCGCGCAGCTCGGGCAGCCCGATCGCCAATGGGTCGAGCCGGCCCTGCTGGTCGGGGCGGCCGGACAGCTCGAGCATCTCGAGCCTGCCCTCGAGCTCGGGGAGGTTCTGCCAGCCGTGGTCGGGCTTGGGATCGAAGTCGACGATCAGGCTGCCGCGCCGTTCCGCCGCGTAGGCGATCAGCTCCGCGGCGACCGTCTTGCCCGAGCCCAACGTGCCGACCAGTAGCACCGCGGACGCGCGGGACTCGCGCGGCGCGGCGGTCGGGTCGAACCGGACCGGTCGCGGCGAGCCGGACGGTGTGTACCCGAGGTAAGGGCCGCGGGCCGAGCCGACCGCGCGGGTCGCGGTCGGCACCAGCGCGCCGAACTGCTGGACGGTGAGCTGCTGGCGGTAGTCAGCGACCATGCGCACCGGCCGGGGTGGGGAGGTGGTCGAGGAACAGCTGGTACTGCAGCCCGACGGGACGGTGCAGGGCGATGTCGCCGTACTGCTCGCGCAGCCCATCGACTCGTCGCTCGAGCTCCTGCGCGGTCGGCGCGCCAACGGCGAGCGACAGCGTCGCGTAGAGCATCGGCGGCCTAGCGCCCGTCTGCAGATTCGCTTCCAGCTCCCGCGCGAGCAGGCGGTCCTCGGCCGCGAGGAGTCCCGGGCCGTGAGCTGCGCCGGCGAGCTGCTCGGCGTAGGCGTGCTCGACATCCGCGATCCGCCGGCGAACCTGACCCAGTGCTTGGCGGTTGCCGATCCAGCTGGCGTGCAACACCGCGTCGACCGGGAACGAGACCGCCTCGAGCGGTGCGAACAACAGCTCGCTACCGGCCCCCGGGAACAGCGGCTGCTCGGCCAACGAGCCGAGTGCGAGCAGCGCCTGGTAGGAGCGTCCGTCCTCCCCGTCCACGACGAGCGCGCGGTCGCGTTCGGTGATCGCGGCGTTCGCGCACCGCCACAGATCAGTCTCGAGCGGCTCGTAGGCGTCCCGCCCGTCAGGAGTGGCGATCACGAGCGCGTCCGGCTGCCAATGCGCATCCAGGCTCGGTTCGCCGACCCCGCGGACGCAGGCGCGGCGCAGCAGCCACTGCAGCTCCCTCGTTGTCGCCCGCCGGGCGTTCAGCACGCCGGTGAGGCGCTCGTAGGCGCGCTGCTCCGCCCCAGCGATCCGTTGCAGCTCGCGGACTGGGATCGGCAGGGCACTCGCGAGGCCCGCGAGATCCTCGACCCGGCGCCGAACCCGGTCGACCGATGCCACGAGCCCGCTTCCGAGCCGCCGCGACTGCTCGCTCGGGAGCGCGACCGCGAGATACACCTCCGGTATGTGCGAGCGCAGCGCCGCCAGTCGATCCCGATGCCCGCCCAGGAACTCCTCCCACGCCTCCCGGGTCTGATGGCGCTCGTCCAGCAGATCGCGGGTGTGCTCGACGTACCGGTCGGCGGGGTAGGCGCGCGACACGCGCCACAGCGAGAAATCCGCGGCAACGGACTGCACGAACCGCTGCAGCCCGCCGGCCAGCCGCCGCTTGCCCGAGACCGGGAGGAACGGGTAGGAGCTCATCCCGAGCCGGTACAGGCCAGCGGCGTCGCCGTCATGGCCGAGCAGCACGTTCCCACGCGCATACCTGAGCGGAAACCATCTCGAGGTCATGGGCGGATCTCCAGCGCCCGGTCATCGCCAAGCTCAACCACGTCAGCCACCTGCCCACGCCCACCACGCCTTGGCGAGGCGGGTCGCGCGATGTGCCGGTGCCCGCCGCGTCCGCGGTCGGTGACGATCACCGGCTCGGCGAACTCGACCTCCGCGGGGCCGTGAACCCGGCTGCGTCTCAACCGTGGGGCGTGCTCGTCTGCGGCGACCCACACCCACCGCCCCCACAGCTCCGACCGCCCCTCCGGCCCCAGCGGACGCTCGGCGGAGCGGCGCTCGGGCCGCAACCGCCGACCCACCAAAGACAGCAGGTAACGGTGCGCCGGGCGGCCATCGGGACTGACATGCCCCGCCAAGGTCGCGACCGCGATCGGGAGGACAACGAGCCGCAGCGGCCAATCCAGCACCCCCAATACGACCCCCGCGCCCATCGCACCAGCGAACGCGACCGCCGCCGCGATGCCGGCCGCGCGCCACCCGCCCTGACCAGCCGCAGCGATCGCGACCCCGACGCTGAGCAACAGCGCCAGCCCCAACGAGCGGGCATCGAGCATCAGAACCGCCACCACCGTCGCCGCGGCCCAGCCAAGCCAGGTGAGCGGCACCCCGCCCGGCACCGGGAGGCGGCGTCCGTCGATTTGGTAGATCCGGCGATCCGGCCGGAAGATCCGCTGATAGGAACGCACCGGAGACGGACGATCAGCCACAGCGCCTACCCGAAGATCGACTTGCCGATCGCCTGCGCCGCCGACCCGATCTCACCTGGCGCGAACACCATCCACGCGACGACAATCGCGGCGAGCAGGAAAATCGCCAGCTCGGTGTAGCGACGGTTGAGCAGAAAAATCAAACTGACCACCGCCACGATCCCGCCGTACAGCTCAGTCGCATACTTCTCAAGCAGCGACGACAGGTTCGCACCCACATCGTTACCTGACGCCCACGCCGCCGGCGCGCTGACAAGCAGTCCAGCAACTGCAACTACCATCGCACCAACCAACGGCATCACGTGGCGTGCCAGCCATCGCCACCGCGCACACACCTGCCTGTTCACTTCGCACCTCCATTTCCGTGATCGCCGCGACGCCTGGCCGGCCGACTCTGCGACCGCAGCCGCACGTCGCACGCCGCTGACTGCGGGAGTTGACGCAGCGCGATCGTCACGGCGACCACGCCGTTTCGCCGCTCGACTCTGACCATCGCGACAAACCCCCGAGCAGTCATCGACCGCCACCCCGCGTGGTCGGCGCGGTCGTGACCTTCTGTACGACAGTCACCGTCACCGTCCGCGACACGTGACTACTACGGTCGGCGATCGTCGCGGCTACGCCGCGGACCAGGAGCAGGATCACGCAAGCCCACAACAGCACTCTTCCGAGAACGCGCAACAGACCGCTCCCGCTCCTGGTCGCGGCGGTCGGGTTAACCATTGACCCTGTCTGTTGCTCGTCAGGTGCCTTGGGTTGGGTCACACCCGAACTTGTACGCCGACGCAAGTCGCACCTCTACATCTCCGCAACCGCGCGGTAGCACAGTTGCGAACACTCACCGAAGCACCGACCGGCGCACGGCCGAACCTGTCCGCCGCGCACGACGCGACGCGGCTCCAACAACCGGGGTGGGCGAGGCGATCCGCGTCGCTCAGGCGGCGTCGGCGCGAGCGTCGAGCTGCGCCAGCTCGGCCAGCTCCTCGATCCGACCGGTCACGCCGGCCGCGACCTGCTCCACCAGCCGCGGCACCGTGAAGTCAGACACGGTGTAACGCGCCGCGTTGCCCTCGCTGCGACGCGCCAGGATCCCCTCGCCCTGCAGCAACCGCAGATGCTTGGACACCCGCTGATGCGCAGCCCCCAGCTCATCCGCCAGCTCCTGCACACCCGCCTCGCGATCCACGAGCATCAACACCAGCCGCACCCGCGTTGGCTCACCCACCACCCACAAGCGGCGCGCAACCAGCTCAACCAACCCGTCAGGAACGCGAGCGCTCGGAGCCACCGCGCCACGCTCCCGAACACCGGATCAGAGCCTCAAGATCCACCGCCCCAAGCTACCACCAAAATAGCAAAAACGCAAAATAGTGATTATTGGGATACGGTGCTGGGGCGGAATGTGCGGTCGCGCAGCGAATGATGGCCGTGCGCCTCAGCGTAGACCGATGGCATGCGCCGCTCGGACACACTCCCGGGACGACCCAGCGAGGCGCGACATGACGGCTAGCAGTTGGCAGCGGAGTTCATCCTCGAGCGCTTACCCAGCAGCAGGCCCGACAAGGACGGCCACCGCCTCAGCCTCGCCCGCATTGGCGCATCCACTTCTGGCCGCCGGGCCGCGGAGGATGAGCAGATGCTCGCCGAAGGATTCGGGCACGAGCGTGATCGTTGACAGGAGCCTACTCGTTGCCTACGCGGACACCAGCCGATCCAGACCATGCGCGCTGTTCGCAGTTGCTCGATACATTGCTCAGCGGCGCCACGGGTCAACCATCGCGGAGCTGGATCACCGCCAATTCCGTGTTATCCCACCACGACACGGGACGCAAATCACCTTCATCCCGTAGGGGCCGCAGGGCGGATAGGCCGTCGGTGGGGCGTACACCTCTCTGACATAGTGGTACCCAGCGCACACGGCCGTCAGATACGTTCCGAGAGGCGCCGGAGACCTGTCGGCCCTGACCTTGCAGACGCCCACGGTGCTGGCAAGCTGGCTCTGCCCAAATGCAGCCGCGACCTGATCGCCCTGATGTGGCGGGGCTGGTTCGTTTGCGGTGAGGCGGGGGTCTTCCTGCCTTGTAAGGCTTACTCACTCGTGCGGTTGTGCGCGGGGGTGTGGGTGGGAGGCGTCGGTGAATTCCTGGAGCTCGGGCTTATGAGGAAGGCGGCTTGTTCGGCGATGTCGACGGCGTTGTCGCCGATTCGTTCCAGGCTTCGGGCGATGAGGACGTATCTCATGCCTAACTCGCGCTGCTCGGCCACGTTGTCGAGATGAAGTGTCGCGTCGAAGACGTGGCGGTTGATTGTGTCGAGCGCTGGTAGGGATTGTGTCTCCCCGATCACCGACGACCTCTGCCCGATCGCCACCCGGCCTCCCCCAGTCGGCCGACCCTCTCCTCACGCCCATAAGACCCGCGATCGGCCTTCGTGCCCTGCGGGTCCTCTTTCCGGTCCTCGGAGGCCCGGCGGCCAGTCTCGACGATCTCTCTCACGGCGGCTCGTCCCCGAACCAGCGGCCGCGCGCGGAGCCGTTCCCGCCAATCCGGCAGGTCCACTGCGTCACCACCGCCCCGGCCACCACGCCGACGGCATAGCCTTCGCACCCTCATCCCGCGTCCCGGAGTCAGCAGACGCCCGCGCCATGGCCCGGCCGCTGGGCCAGGTCATCCTTGCGGGTCGAAGAAGCCGGCGACCTCATATGCCGTGGACGACACTCGGGTGAGGGTCACGCCGCCGCTGATCGGCTTTAGCTGCACGAGCGGGTGCAGGCGGTTGCCGAGCTGCCCGACGTTGTCGAGTCCCCACGACCACAGGCGGCCGGTGCTGTCGATCGCGTAGTTGGTCGCGCCGCCCGAGTCGACCTTGACGAAGCGCACGCCCGGCGGCTCGGTCAGGCGCAGCGGGGTGAGCGCATCGCGGGTGCTGCCGTCTCCGAGTTGCCCGAAGCGATTGTTGCCCCACTCCCACAGCGTGAACTGCCCTGGGTTCTGCGGAGACTGGGCGCGAGCGGCACCTCGATCGGCAGCGCTGGGTAGCGAGGACGACGCCGGCAGAACCGCCGCGCCTTGGCGATCAGCCCACGATTCGTCCCGCCTCGCGCCTCCGCTCGCCACGGTTGACGACGGGCGATCTCGGCTCTTGTGCTCCCTTGGCTGCTTGTGGTGACGATGGTGTCTGGCGGCGCGGTGATGATGTTGACGGCCCGTCGGCGGCTGGTGGTGGTGATGATGGTGGTGGTGATGGTCGTGGGGGGGGCTGTTGCCGCTCAGGCTAGTTTGGAATGTGTCAGCTAGTTTGGAATGGGTGGGGTGTGGTGTTGTCGGCTGCGGGCCAGACGCGGTCTTTGGTCAGGGCCGAGTGGAGAGTCTCGGCTGCGTCTTCCCAGGGGGCGGGTCGCCCCCCGAGCTGCCAGCGGCGGTGGACGAATTGGATGCCTGCAACGGTGGTCCACCAGCGCGCTTCCTGGCGAGCTGGCCGCCAGGATTCGCGCAAGGCGCTGAGATAGCCATCGGCTGCCGCGTCGGCGCGTGCTTGATGGTCGCGTGCGAGGTATCCGTTTGGCCCGGCACCGAGTAGCGCGATGAATGCCAGGCGGGCGAGATCGAGCCCACGCGGCGCGATGTGGGTTTCCTCCCAGTCGATGAGCGTTCCTTCGTTTCCGTTGTCGAGATAATTGCCGGGGCCGGGGTCGCCGTGGGTGATGACGAGCGGCGTGGATGCCGGGATCTTGGGTGACGCGAGCTGTGGCCAGTCAGGTATCGATCGGGCCAGTGGAAGGAGTCGATCGCCGAGATCGTTCAGGCGCTGGGCATGTCGTCGGGCGAATGTGACGGGGTCCAGGACGGTCAGGTTGCCCAACGGAAGACGCATCTCCGTGAGGCGGGCCAGGGCGCGACCCATCCGCCACCAGCCGTCGGTCGTTGTTGGGGGCGAACCGGGGCGTCGCTCGGTCACGAGGCAAGCGACCCGCTGACCTCGGATAACCGCGGCGCCAGCGGCGAGTAATCGGGGCGCGACGGGATTGTGAGTGCCGAACGCGGCCAGCGCGCGTTGCTCGTTCTCGAGGGCGCCCGGGGTCCGTTCGAGCTTGACGACGACTGGCTCTCCCGTGTTTGGCAATGCTCCGTAGAGGACCTCGTGCCTGGTCCCTTGGGCGGGGCGACCTTGAATCCAGATCATCGGCCCGCCCTCGATCTCGAGCTGCTCGAACACGCTCCCCAAACTAGCTGTCATACCGAGTTTGGAACGGGCTGCTTCGTGTTTGGTTGGGTCGTGAGGCCGCGCTGGAGGTTTGCGTTGGCGAAGCCCGCGATGCGGCGGGCTCGTTCGGCATCGGCGAGGAGCTGCTGGTAGCGGCGGTCGAACTGTGGATCGCCGCGCCGGTGGCGGGCGACGATGGCTTGGGAGAGGGCCGGTTGAGCGTTCCGGATGCCGTGGACCGCGGCGATCGTGACGCAGGTGAGGTCGGTGTGGTTGCGGCAGGCGGCGATGCTGGCGTGGCGGGTGAGGTGCTTGCCGTGGGCAGCGGCGAGTAGCTCGCACGCGCGCTTCTGGATTTGGTCGGCGACGTGGCGCATGCGCTGAGGGTGTGGCGTGGCCGGCACGCTCGGCGTCGCTGTTTCTGGGTCCTGGATGGTCTGATGGAGGTGATCGAGTTCGGAAGCGAGTCGCGGCTGGCGTTTCAGAGCGGCTTGGTAGGCGCGTTGGTCATCGGCGATTTCGTTGCCGTCTTGGTTGATCGCCTCCCCGATCGCCGCCCAGGACGTCGGCCAGATCCGTTTGAGCAAAGCGGCCGCGAGCAGGTGGGCGTGGATCACCGCGGGTGGTGTCTGCATCCGGGGAAACTTGGCCGTGGTCAGGGTGGGGATATCGACGCCGGTGTGCGCGGCCACGTGCGCTAACAGGCGCTCGGTGATGTCAGGCGGAACGCGCGGTGGTTTTGGTCGCTCGTGCCGTGCACGAGGCCCGGCTTCTCGCCTGCTGGTGGGGTTGGGACGGAAGATCGGGTAGGCACGCTCGCGCAGCGTCGCCTCCAGTCGGGCTGGGATGGTGTCACGGGCGTTGGCGGGGGTGGCGAGCAGAAGCTGGGCGAGGATCATGAGCCGCTCGTGTAGGTCGGGCAGGGCGTCGCGGATGAACTCGCCTTGATGGGCGAGGTTGTTGGTCGGCAGCGCGATCGGGCAGGCGCGTTCGTGGCCACTGGTCAGCTCGCACCACAGCCACACGCTCGCGCGGGCGCGGCGTGGCGGCATGTCCGCCCGCCAACGACAGTTCGTCGGGAGCCGGGGTTGAAGGAGCTGCCAGGTGCCCGGGTCGATCCCGACCCAGTCGGCGAGTCCCGCGCGGCGCTGTTTGTAATCGATCAGTTCCTGTTCGGCGTGGTGGTTGGCGGTCTGTTTGATGCGGTGGATGAGCTCGTCGAACCGGCCGATCGCGCGGAGTTTGACAGTCGTTGTGTTGTAGCCCTTATTGATGAACGCCTCGGGGAAGTCGAGGTAGCGGACCGCGCCATCCCAGTCCAGCGGGGTCAGCATCCGGGCCAGAAGCAGCGAGCACAGGCGCCGGCCGAGCCAGTGCGTGAAGTCATCGAAGTCGAACAGCCCGGCGATCTGGGACCGGTAGTCACCGGCCCACAGCAGCTGCGGCACATGCTGGGGCCCTAGGCGTGCGTCGAGGTCGCCGGGACGGCGGTGCGCGCGGGGGTGAAGACCGATCCGGGTCAGCGGCAGCGACCAGACCGTCTCGCTGAGCGCCTGCCCGAGCGCGTCGCGCAGCGGGTCTGGCACGTGGCGGAGCGTGGCGAGCCGGAGCGTGAAGCCGTCTTGGTGGTAGCGGCGCTCGGCGAGCTGGCGTAGCGCATCGACGAGCGCCGGGCGGTCAGTGAGGTCCGCCAGCGCGAGCGCGTCGGCAAGCACCACCGCCGCGGTCGCGGGATCGTCCAACACGCGACGTCCCAGCTCGCTCGCGTCTGGCTGGCCGCCGGACTGTGCTGGAGCGTAGTAAGCGAGCAGCTTGCAGAGCGCGTGCACACACCGCAGGTAGACCAACGGCGCGAGCCGCTCGCCGCCGAGCATCGGAGACGCGCCACCATCGAGCAAAAGGTCGATCCGGCGCTGCGCCTGCACCGCCTCATTGGTGACGCTTTCGGTTTCGAGACGGGCGAGGTCCGTGCGACACAGCTCGCGCCCGACACGGCGCGTGCAGCGGGTCGGATCGGACAGCGGGCCGTGCCGGTCGCGGATCCAGCGGCTGCGCAGCACGTCCTTCGGGACGGTTCCGCAGACCGGGCAGCATCGGGCGAGCAGCACCCGGTGGTGTGTGCAGACCGCGCTCCAAGCGAGCTGCCAGCGCAGCATCCACGCGCCGTGGTCCCCCAGGCAGCCCGGGCAGAACTTCGAGGAGCGGATCAGCACCTCGTGCGCCTGGGCCGCCTGACCCAGGGGATCGGCGGCGCCGGTCAGCTCAAAGGCCACGCCGGCATATCTGAACAGCAGCATCTGCTCAAGCGCCTGCAGGGAAATGCCGGTCGCGACCGCGGCGTGCTGAAGCTGGGCGGCCGAGAGTGTGACGCCATATCGGCCCGCCGAGGTGACTTGGCCGTTGTGGTTGAACCCGAGGGCGGTGATCACGTCGCCCGGCGGAAACTGAAAGGTGTGCGAGTAGCGGGCGACATATCCCGGCAGGCTCTCCCCGGCAACCGGGGTGAGCCGCAGCGGGAGCGATCTCACGCGGCCAAGTGCTGGGGCGACTGGCGGCCCGCGCCGACCTCCGCGGCATAGCCGATATCGATCCCATCCAGCAGGTTCGTGGTGATCCGCTCCGCGCCGGTATCGATCGCCTCCGCCGCACCCTCGGTCAACAGCTGCGTCAGCGAGCCGATCACGCCCTGCGTGCGCCGCCACAGATAGTCCGCCTGGCCAGTTAGATCTCCGGCCTTTGACCGAAAGAGCACGAGCTCGCGCTCGAAGATCTGCAGCACCCCCAACCAGGTCGCGCGTTCCTGTTCGGTTGAGCGTCGTAGCGGCTCGACCGCCAAGCGCTTGAACCGCTGACTGATCTGCGCCAACGCCGCGTCCTGACCGTAGCGGCCCTCGTGCATGAACCCTCCGTGCGAGAGGCCCACACCGGCGTAGAGGAACGTCGCCTGCAGATCGTTCGCCAACCGCTTCAAATGGTTATTCGCGTCACGGTCAGCCTCCCGGCGCAGCTCCAACAAATGAATATCGTCGATCACGACCAGCGAGGTCTGACAGCACCGCGCGCATTCCAGCACCAGCTGCGTCAACTCGCGCGCGCTCGCCCGGTTCGGCGGGCCCATCCCGTAAAACGCGAGGATCGCGTGGTTCAGACCCTTGATCGTCGGCAGCGCGTCGACGTTGACATAGACCACCGGCAGATACTCGTGCCCGTCCGCTGTCAGCTCCTCGGGATGGCGCTGCCGACAGCGCCGCTCGTAATGGCGGCCGAAGTGACTCGCGATCGTCGTCTTCCCGTTCCCCGGGTTCCCATCCAAAGCGGCGCCATGCCGCGCCCCCGGACCGCGCAACTCGTTCGACACGACGAGGCGCTCGAGCGCGCGATGAATGTCGGTGTAGAGGGAGCGGATCGGCCCGAACCCGTGCGCGTGCCGCAACCGCTCACGGTCATAAACCGAGCGGGCCCGCTCATCCAACCGCCGATAGTCAGCGACACGAATGCGCTCGGGGCGCTGGGTTGGTTCGTCATCGACGAACCGCCGCCAGCCCTCCTTGACCGTCAACCGTCGCCACCGCTCCGACTCGCGGTCGCTCACTGTTCGAGCTCCAGCGTCGGGATCTCGATCCCCGCCCACGCATCCGGCGGCTTGGGCCGCGGCGGTTTGGCTGCCTTCTCCGGCTCGCGAGTTGGGGTGCGGCGCTGCTCGGCGATCACCGCCTGACGGACCGCCTCCCGACGCGCACGGCGATCACGAAACAGGTCCTCGTCGCGCAGCTCGTGCAACAGCCTCGCGAGACCGGTGGCGATCTCCTCCTCGCTCGGGCGCTGCATCCCCGCCTGCACCAGTAGCCGTTTCACATAGGCCAGCGCCGAACCCCCGAACGGACGCTCAACCTCGCGCGCGTAACGCCATCGCAGCTCGTGGAAGCGCTCGTCCCGCGGGTTCTGAAACCACACGCGGCCCAGGTCACGGCGATCGACCCGCAACGGCCACTTCCCATCAAACCCGGGCAGCGGGCAATGCTGCTGCCGATACCGATCAAGCGCCGGGGAATCGTAAGTCAGCCCGTCGATCTCCACGCCCGCCCGGCCGATCACCCGCGCCTGCACCGGCAACAACCGCAGATGCAGATCGGGGTCGCGGGGAACGTAGACGAACCCGGCGCGGGCGACGGCCTCCTCATAGGCCTCGTTCGGGCTCAACCGCAGATGCGGCGCCTCCGGCACCCGTAACCCGTCATGCGGGCGACACTGATAATCAACCGCGATCCAACGACCGATGATCGCTTCGAGCTCGTGCGTGAAATACACGGCGTCGGCTTCGATGTCCTTGCCGCGCGCGAGCACATTCGGCCCGGTGTAACCCGGCAGAGCCTCAAGCAGCCGCTCCCGCATCGTGCGAAACAGCCGCTCGATCCACCCCTTGTCCGAGCCCCGATAAGGACGAGCGGACTGCACATTGATCCGCAAGTACTCGCAGGCAGCCATGAACGCGACCGACTGGTAGTTCCGCCCACGATCGATCACCACAGCCCCCGGCCTGACCGTCGGGCGCGGCGCCAACACTGTGCCCGCCGGCAGCTCAAACGCGCGCAACACCAAGTTCTCCGGCACCCCGCAATACGGGTAGGGCACATCCGCCGGCCAGCGGCCGTCGACCGGCGTCGGCGACAACAAGTCCGACAGCAGCAACGCGAGATCGACGCCCTGAGTCGAGAACGGCGTCAACCGGAACGCGAGGATCGACCGAGTGCACACATCGATCGCCGCCGTCAGATCGAGCCTCACCCACTGGAACGTGAACGGGTCGATCGCGAACACATCAAGACTCGTGGTGTCAATCGCGACATACTCCCCAGGCCGCTCCGCGACCAGCGACCCGAACATGTCACTCGGCGCGCTCTGCGCGCTGCGGCGACTCTTCGCCGGCAACCGAAACAGACCTGTCGACCGCAACACCTCATCGACGATCCGGTTAAACGTCTGCCGCGTAGCGGGCAGCTCCAATGGCTCGCCGCTCTCGCCCGCTAAACGGCTCGCGACCCGGGCGCGGAACTGCATCTTGCGCACATCGGACGCGTTCTCCAGTGCCCGCGCTTCGGCGATGATCGCGGCCCGCAAGCGATCGTCGATCCTCACACCCGTCACCGACCGTGCAGCGCGACCGTCGAGCAACGCGACCAGGCCGCGACGCAGCAGCTCACCGCGCTTCTGGTGCAGCTTCCCCGCCGAGCAGCCCAGCTCCACGGCCTTCGCCTCAACCCGTTGGCGCAGCGTCCTCTGGCCGGGATCAAACTCTGCCCTTGGCTCGCCAGGCAACGCACGGCCCGGGTCCCCGGAACGGTAGCCGAACCATGTCTCGTTCAGATGACCCAGGAGCTCAGCTGCCTCGCGTAACTGCCCGTCGCTCAGCGCACCCGCCTCCACCAGCACCCGACCCGAACTGCCACTCCTCGTTGCATGCCTCGGCCAGCTCATGCTCCACACGGGTGAGGATGAACCGGGCCGGCTCGCCGCGTTCTGTGTGGCCGCGCACCTCCGCTCCGTTCACCGAATGAACTGTGATCGTCTCCCCGTCAATCACGAGCCGCCCACCGACGCTCAACGCCCATCTCACGATCACCTCGCCACCCACAAACGCCGCGACACCCGGCTGTCCTCGGCGAGCGGCTCAGATAGATCAGCCAGCGCCTCGCCCGCCCACAACATGTTCATCAACACCGGTCGCGCGAGCATCGGCTCGCGCGCAAGCGCGACGAGCTCGCCGATCGTGCTGCCGCCAGTCGCGAGCGCCGCCAGCATCCGCGTCCGCTCGCCGTCCAAGTCCGTGGGCCGCTCGCGGAACCCCGCCAGCCACCGCACATTGGCCAGCAGCTGCCGATCGGGCTCGGCCAGCACCCGGTACCCCATCCCAGCCTCAGCGCACGCCTGGCCCGTCGCTTCGACCTGAGCCAGGAACAAGGGATCTCAAGTCGCTCGACGCTCTTGACGTCACACAGCTCAGGACGGCCGGCGCGCCACACCAATAGATCCGGCACGTGGCTCGCCGACCTGTCATCCAGCAGGTATCGCAACCGCAGTGGCTGCTCGCAGATCGACTCGACCTCCCGATCGAAGTCCAACAGCAGCATCCAATCGCGCTCGAGCAAGCTCTCGTACTCGAGAAACCGACCCGCGGTCGTCGAGAACCACCGGCCCGGCATGTGCCGCTGTCGCCGATAGACCCCCGGGGCGCGCACCGGCTCACAGCGCCTCAACAGACCCAGCGAGAGATCCGCCAGGCCGCCCCGTACCTCCTCCCCGCCAACACGAACCCCCGCCGCGAACGGCCCCGTGACAGCGAACTCCGAGCCGACGGCCGAAGTCACACCGAAAACGATACGAGCGCTATCGGACGATCCATCAATCGCAGCAGTCCGCGTGGCAGCCCTCGCCGGTGCCGACGCCAGCGACGATGCTGGTGCAGCAGTCATCCCCATGCCAGGTCAGTAGCCCTCCCTGATCGTCAGCCCGGCGATCGCAAGCGGCGACAACCGGATCGGCCCACCACAGCCCGAGCACGGCGTTCAGCGCCAGCCCAACGAGAACACCGGCCGCCAGATATGCGCACAGCATGTTCTGGCTGCCCTCACCGGCGGTAGCCCCGACCCGAGCCACCGGCCAAGTCGCCGCTTCCTCGTCCGACCCCCCCGCGTTCCAAACAACGCGGCACATTCGAAACTAGCGTTCCAAACTACCTGTCATATTCGAAACTAGCCTGAGCGGCAACAGGGGCGGCGAGTTGGTCGTCCGAACGTGACGTCGGTCCAGGGCGCCTGGCTGGCGGCGTAGGGGTAGTCGGACTCCGTCGCGGTTGTGGCGATCGAGAACGGCAGCGTCTCGACGCCCTGCCCCGCGTGGTAGGACCAGTCGATCGTGAAGCCTCCGTTCTCGTCGGTTCGCAACGCGAGCAGCGGTGAGGGCCGTGTGCTGCCGGGGTAGCGGACGAGCAGCCGCAGCGCGACGCCATCGGGCGGCACATATCCGCCTTCGAGCTGGCCGCGGAGTGTGAGCAGCCCGCTCCAAGGGAGCGCGCGCGGGCTGACCGATAGCTTGATCCTCGCGGGCACGCTCACGCTCGCTTCGCCCGTCGCGGGCAGCACAGTCGCCGAGCCGCCGTATACCGCTTGGATGATGCGGGATGGCCCGGGCGGGAGGATCGCCGTCCAGGCGCCCGTGCTACTGGTTGTCGCGCTGGCTGCCTCGGTGAACTCGTTCAGCCCGTTGTCTGGTGCGGTCAGGATCGACACGGGCACACCGGCCACCGGTACGCCCTGCGTCGTGATCAGCAGCCCATGCACCGTGAATGACTTACCGTAACCCACCTGCGTGCTCGTCGCGACGCGCAGGCCCAGTGGGCGGCACGCCGTGATTTCCCGCCATCGGTGCGGGCCGGTCTGCACGAGCTTGTACCCGCAGCGCATGTCGGCGGCGATGACGAGGCGGATCGTCCGGTAGTGCCCGCCTGCCTTGACCTTCACGGTCCGGCCGTGACGACGCTCGCGCTCGTAATGGAAGGCCACGAGCACCCGCTTCTTGACGACCTGCGTGGGGCTCCCAATCGTCGTGAACCCGACATCCGAGGCGGCCGCGAGCCGCAACGGCATCGTCAACGTCTCGGTCGCGCTGGCGCAGTTGCCGACGTTGTCGCACGACGTGGCCCGAATCGTATACGGACCACGCAAACCGGCATCGTCGATATTCGTTAGCAGGTGGGCGCCGTCAAAGCTCGCCGGAAGGCTCGTCCAGGAGCCGCTGCCGGCCGGTGCCATCTCGATCGACCCGCCCGCGACCCCCGACTCGGCGTCGCCGGTGTCCACCACCACTTGGGCAGGATCGCTCGGATTCTGCGGCTCGAAGCTCAGGGACGGGGGCGCCTCGTCGATATGAACGGTCATCGAGCCGGTCCCCGTGTTCGGCTGTCCCTGCGGGTCCACAGCGTCATTCCAAGCGGTGCAGGTGACCGTGTGGACGCCGTCCCCGTTGACCGTCAGCCCGCTCGCGGGGTACGGCTTGGCGCTTCCCCCATCGACGGCGCAGTTCATTCCGCCCACACCCGAGGGACCGGCGCTCGGCGAGGCATCCACAGTTACCGCGTGGTTGACCCACACGCTCGGGCTCGGATCGTTCGGGGCGCGGAACGACACGCCGACCGGGTCGTTGTCCACCGCCACGGTCTTAGGCACGGTGTAAGGAACACCGGCCGCATTGATCGCGCTGAGGTCGATTTGAAGATTTCCCTGGGTCGGCACCTGGGAACGAGTATCAACGCTGAACGACCAACTCGCGGGGTTAGGACACTGTTGCCAGACCGTGTTGTCGCGTGGCTCAGCGGGACCATTCAGCTGGACATTGCCGGCTTGCGCCCACGTGTCGCAGATGCCAGAGACGTCGCTGGCATACAGCGTCACCGGCCACGCATCCCCCGGCGGATTCCACACCCACGATCCGCTCCCCCACAGCGAACCCTGACCCATCACGGATGGCGCGGAGTTCTCGATTCCCTCGAGTTCGATCCCCGACACGCTGAACTGCGGCGGCCCGAATCCCAGGCAGATGGTCGATAGCGTGCATACGAGCTGGATGCCGTATATCTGGCTGTCGATGTTCGAGCTACCTTCGAGGCCGGTGTTAAACCACTCCTGCCCATTGGCCAGCGTCGATCCGCCGTATGCCCCGCTATTGACGTCTCTCCAGAAGTCTCCCACCGCCCAGCCGCCTGTGTTGATGCCGCCGCTGGTCACATCGCCGTTGGCAGTCCAGGCTGAGACGATCGTGACCCCAGGCGGGGCGGTGGTCATCCAATAGGCGTTCTGCCCCGGCGGGACGATCGAGCCGGCCGCGATCGACATCGGGCAAGCGCTGGGGACGGTAAATATGGGAGTTCCATAGCCAGGGTAGATGCCGAAGTCTCCAGCGGCGGCGAACGCGCCGCACCCTCCGGTCTGCCCGCCGTTCATGTTGCCGTCGGTCACCCAGATATCACCGGCACGAGCCACTGGCGCAGCGGCCGCAATCACGGAGCAGACCGCCATCGATACGGCGATCGCGACAGTCTTTGTCTTCAGCGCCCCTCTTGCCATCTGTCGCCTACATGCAGGTATCGATCAGGTCGAAGCTGTGATCGGTCGGCGTGAACGACCCGCCCACGACCACGCCGGTGTAGACGTAGAACTGCTGGTTATCGCCCGCGGCCTGGAACCAGGCCACCGGGAAGGCACCGGACACCTGTCCACCAGGGGGATTCGTATCCGCGACTGTGATCACGGGCACATTCGACGCCTGCGCGCACGCCGGAGCGGTAATCGTCACCTGGTATGTCCCGGCTGCGACATGCTGGACCGACACCCCCTGTCCGAAAATCACCGAGCCCGCATTGGCGATATCTGCCCAAACACTCACCGCCGGCGCCCCTGGCTGACCAGCCGGACCCTGCGTCCCCTGGACTCCTTGCAGCCCCTGCTGGTTCCAGCTCACGCGCGTCTGCCCCCGCCTACACCGGCCGCCACGTGGCTTGAAATGAAGGACGCCGGTGCCCTTATCAGCGCAGGCCGTGATCGCCTTGGTCTTGGTCGCCGCGAGCGCGTACCCGCCACCCCCGCCGATCACCAGGAACACCAGGAGATACGCAACCACGTTCCCGCGCAAACGCCGCATCACTCGACATGTCATCGAACTCCCACCTTTCACATGAAAACCTGGGTGCCTCACCGGCACTTCGGGTTGCAGTTGCCATTCACAGTCCCACCCCCGGTCCCCACCGGCCCGGCCGGCTCGGCGCTGCCAGATGCTTCCGTGCTCGCGCCCTTGACCGGGCTCGACGCCGGCGAGTACGAGGGTGCGGTGATAACCGGAGACGGCGCCGGGCCGTCCGCCCATCGCACGGAGCTCGTCGCCGCCACAGACGAGGATTCGGTTCTCTGCGGCGAGCCGGCCGCCAGCGCGACCACAGTATCCGCTCGATGCGGACCGGACCGGTCGCGCTTGCGACGTGGCGCGGGCGGCCGGGTGTGCTTCGCAGCCCTCGCCCGACCCTGACGTTTACTGGGCCGGACTTCGGGTCTCCATGCGGCGAATGGATTGCCGGTCGTCAGCGCCCGGCTGTTCGCGCTGCCAAGCGAGCTGGTCTCACTCGGGATACGCAACGTCTCTGATCGCCGCTGCGATTCAAAGCGAGACGGAGCCGTGGGCGCCTCAGCAAGCACGCCAGCCACCGCAAAGCAGACCAGCGCGAGCACGAGCGCGACAATCGACAGTCGTCTCTGGGCCGCCCCGAGCCGCACCGCCCGCCACATCCGGCCCGTCAAGCCCAGACCATCCGCCCTAGCGGCACGCCGGCGCGAGCGCGACGTCCGAGGTGCTATCCGCACCGACCGTCGACGCCCGCGATCATGGGGAGCAAGCTCGACCGTGTCTAGCTCTGGATCGAATGGCGCGCTCTCCGGCGGCAACCCCTTCCGCGCCGGCCGCGGCTCGGTCACGAGCCTCAGCCGCACACCGCCATCCCCGGGCCGACGCGAACTTCCGTCGCCCGGCGGGTCTATCGTTGACCCATTACCACCAAACCCCATTACCACCAACCCAAACTATCACACACTTTGCAAAATTGGTATAGTTGCTGTTGCTAATGGCCGACGACGACCTCCTGACCGTCACCCAAGCCGCGAACGCGCTCGGCACGACCAGCCAAACCATCCGCAACTGGATCCAAGCCAAGCGACTCAACGCCAAGCGGATCGGCAACCGCTACCGCATCCCCAACAGCGAGATCGACCGGCTCGGCGCCAGCGCCACGCGCTCGGGCGAAAGCCCCTGGGAGCACGCCGCAGACCAACCCTTCCAACCCCTTCTGCGCAAGACCAACCGCCCAGCGGCGGACAACACCCCGGACGGCGACATGCTCGGAGGCTGACCGGTGGACTCCGAAGAGCTCTTCAAAGAAGCCCGCGAAACCTGGCGCGCCGCGCTGCGCAACCACGTCCTCGCACCACCAGACGCCGAGTTCAGCACCCGGCTCGCCACGCTCGCCGACGCCGCCAAACAGCGCGCCAAGGCCTGCCAAGCCGCTGACAAGGACGGCTACGAATGGCCCGCCGCCCGCGGCGGCGCCAAACCCCCCTACGAACTCCAACCCGACACCGGCCGCCGCGGACCCCAACACCTCTGGGAACAATTCGACGACGCCGTCGCCGAACTCGACCGCGTCAGCGAAGGCCGCAGCATGCGCGCCGTCGCCCGTGCCTACACCGACCTCGCAAACATCGCCCAAACCCTCGCAACAGCCATCACGCAACAAGACCAAGCCGCCGGATTGCTCCCCGCCAGAAAGGCCCGTCGCACCGCCAGGTGAAAACCGGGCCGCGGCTCTCCACCACTTGCCCACGCCATCCCGTGAATGCCGCGACTGAGTCCGTAACCGAGGGCCCTTGCCGCGGGGCACGTAACCCGGCGCGGCCCGATTGCGAGCCGTCTCGACGGCCGAGATCCCGGGCGCCACACGGCGACGACGAGCTCCACTCGTTTGAGCGCCCCCGCCCAAACGCAGCCAGCGCTCACACAGGGCCATTACCAGCCCAACACGACCCGACGCCCACCGGCGCACCCCCTCGCGACTAAACACCGTGGACAGACCCTCGCCAACCGGTCCTCCGGGAGCTAGCCAGGACCACATGTCTTCTGCGACTCCCCATCCTGCCGCCTCAAGTGCAGTGCTGCGGAGCCTGACGCGAACGCTGGCCAGCTCCCACTCCTGGATACAGCGATACACCGGTGCGACCCCACAACCAACCGTCAACTCGTCCTTGCCCGAAGCCTTCCGTCCGGCCCGCCTCCGCCGAGAGGCGATGCACCACTTTTCAGGTATACACGATAGCGCTCCGCGGAAGCCGAAACGGCTCCGGCGCTGCTCGCCGATCACGCGCCCCCCGGCCGACCGTGCCGACCAAGGCGCGGAAGCACCCGTATAGCGCACTCGGCGCGCGGAAGGGTCATCCGCAGCCACCGATATCAGCACCGTGTCGGCGGCCATGCCAGAGCGGGCGCTGGTGGCACCACGAGCGGTCTGCGGAAGGGACCCGAACCTGCTCGGCGTACAGGCTTAAGCTGCTCGCGCCGTAGCCAGAAGCCGCGTACCCGCCCCTTGCCGCGCGGATCCAGCGGCAGGTCGGTGATCAGACGACCGCTCAACGTGAACAACACGCAAACCGCGAGCAGCTCAGAGGGGGTCCGGCTCAGATGAACGGGCTCCGGTCAGGGGTGGTCGCGATCGAGCTTTCGCGCCGCGACGGATTAAGGACGCATAATTGTGTGACGGGGGCTTGGGCGATGATCGGCCTTCTCCTCGCCGGCGCGCTGCGGGTCGCGCCGGGTCGCACGGAAACGGTTCTCGCCGCGTGGCCGCTCGAGCGCCCGGCCCCGCCTCGGGAGGTCGGGGAGTTCGCCCTGGCGCTCAGTGAGCGCCTGGCGCACGGCCGCCGGACAGGGTCAAGCTGCACCGGCGGCGTATCCGTGGGCGTGGTCGACGATCGTGCGGCGGGCGCGGTGGTTGGACCTGTTGGTCCATCCCCATCACGGCGTCGGCCGCGTCCTCAGCAATCAGTGCCGCACGCTCGCGGGTGCCGAGCGCAACTATCTGACGATCGAGTTCGCCGAGTCCGCGTTGACGATCACCGTGCCCTGCGAATCCACCGCGGCAGCTGGCCTGCCGCCGCCGGCTAGTTGCGCCGTGCCGAGGCGCTTCGCGTTGCCGTCGCGCTTCAAGCGCGGCCGGCGGTGGCGCCCGGGAGCTGGACGGCAAGGGAGAGGCATTAACGCGACAGGCTCAGGTGCGCAAACATGCTCGAGCTCGGTGCGGTGGTTCGTGACCTCGCCGCTCGCGCCGTCGGCACGAGCCTCACAATCAGAGAGCAGGAGCTCCACGACCGCAGACGAAGACAACTCGCCGCGGAATGCGCCCACCGCTCGGGCTCAACGCCGCGCAAGCAGCCGCCTATGTCGACGAACAGGCCGCACGCGCAGCGGACCGACCCCGCGCCCCACCACCAGCCACTGAACGAGGCATGCTCAAGGACCCGGCGAGCGCCCGCGCCCGCGCGCTGAGGACCAGGTGGCCGCCATTGTTGAAGTATTCGTCGCCGAGCCGACCGTTCTCCATGGGCACCGAGTCCCGAGCTGTTTCCCAGGCGTGGAGCTCGGCCAGCATCAGCATGACCCCGCACCTGCTGCGCGCGAGTCCCAGATGGGCCGCCGGCCGGTTGGATGTCGATTCCGATTGCTCTTTCCTTTCGCGCCTCCGAGGGCACGATGAACCAGACACGCCTGCTCGTGGCGAGTTTTCCGCAGCGGCCTGCCGGGATTGCGCTCGAGGACAATTCGCCGCCATCGAAGCGGCACCGTGTTGGCGAGTATCCTTCGCAACGAGCGATGAGGCTCGCTCGGACCGCGGCTACGCCGCTGATGGCCTCTACGAGAAGTCGGATGTGGAGGTTCCGATGCGACACGCTGTGGGTGTCGGCGTTCTGCGCGACGGTAGCGGCAGCATTCCTTCAAGCTCAGAGGTCATGTGTGCTCAGGTGCGAGAGCCCCGCGGCCCGGGATTCGTGCCCGGGCCCGGGCCATCCCGCCTGGGCAATCGACGAGCGCGATCCGCGCTCCAACGCTCAGCGGCACGTGCGGCGCGCCGCGAACGAGTCTTTCAACCGAATCGAGCACTCGTGCTCGCGGCCGAGCTGAGACAGGCCACCGAGAGCCTAACGGCGCCGTTCCTTTCTTCGAGCTCGTCCGCCGGGGTGGGGTCCTCCCGGCACCGCGGCCCGAGCGCCGACCTGCTTGTCGCGCCCTCCCGGCCATCGGGCGCCGTCTCGGCGGGCGCTCACGCGCACACAGCGTCGGACGCACGGCCGCGGTGAGAAGAATCCGCTTTCACCTCCCGCAGCGCTCCAAGGCATTTCGGCTCTTCGTGACCTCCGAGGGTCCGGACGTTCCCGAGGAGCGATGGTTTCGGTCGTTGAACGCCGCCCTTCGGGCACTGAACTCCCTCGACGACAAATGGAAGGAAGCGGCTTGGGTGATCGAGTATCGAGAGCACCACGGCACCGCGATCGGCGGGATCCCGCTCGTTCGGAATGTCGTGCACGTCAAGCATGGCCAGCCTTTCGAGGAGGCCTCACCGCAGTGACACAGATGAATCGTTTCGTTACACCCGAGGAGGTGGGAGGGATGCTTTACGACCAAAGGGGCGCGAGACGGCCGGGCGCCTGGTGCGCGGCTCTGCCGGAGGCGCCCGGTCTGCTAGTGGTGACGCGAAGCACCCGTGGGAGATCTCCTACCGACATCTTGTCATGACGAGAATCGTCGCGTCCGTTGAGTGCGGTGAGGGCCACACCGGTTCCGCGGCCGCTTTCGCCGAGCTTCCCCGGGTCGACCGGCGCGGGGCGCCACTCAGCTCACGAGCCCAGCGAGGCTTCTCCGGGCACGCTCAGTGCGTGCCCGGAGAAGGCAATAATTCACGCCGCTTCGCGCGCTTCGGCCCATCTGGTTCGTGCCTCGGAGTCGGCTCGTTCATCCAAGCGCGCGTCGGATCCCGGGTAGGCGATCGAGTCAACGTGGCCCGCACAACCACTGACGAATCGGCGGGGGCCAGGCATGATGATGTGCCCGAGCCAGCCGCCTACACGCCGTCGCTCGGCCGGGTCAGCCCGAATGAAGCCGATGCAACCGCCGACGAACCGGCCCTCGGCGGGGGGAAAAATGTGGCCGACCAGTCCGCCAGCACGAATTGGCAGTCGATCAGTCCAAGAGGAATACGCCTCCATTACAAACCTCCAAACAGGGGAAGAAGCAGTAATAGAGGCCATCAGCGGTCGAGCCGCGTTTCGACGCGAGCCTCATCGCGTTGTGTAGATCATTATATCGGCGACGTGGTCGAGAACTTGAGGGCAACCGGATCCGGGCGGAAAGCTCCGCCGCCTAGTCCGAACGTGCTGCAGCGGGTGGCACTTCCGAGTTGTATGGCGGGAGCGCGAACCGAGCCGGCCTCCAACGGAGGACCGTGGCCGCTGGGAGCATTGACCGCCACGAGGCGTGCGTCGGCGAGAACGATCATCACCCGGTCTGCCGGGTGTGCGGAGCGATCATCGACGTTAGCCGCGTCATCGGTGAGCTGCCTCGCGCGTGGCCGACAGGGCGCCCCGATCTCGCGATCGAGGAGCCCACGGTCACGTCGCCGGATCTGTGCCCCACCCGCCAAACAACGTCCTATTCCGACAAGAAAGGGAGCGCCCTATGACCGATAAGCCACCTCGCACCACGACCGACTCGGGGATCCCAGTTGCCAGCGATGAGTTCTCGCTGACCGTCGGGCCCGACGGCCCGATCCTGCTCCAGGACCAGTATCTGATCGAGCAGATGGCGAACTTCAATCGCGAGCGGATCCCCGAGCGCCAGCCGCACGCCAAGGGAGCCGGGGCGTTCGGCGTGTTTGAGACGACCGAGGACGTGAGCGCCTACACCCGGGCTGCGCTGTTCCAGCCCGGGGTCAAGACCGACATGCTGGCTCGTTTCTCGACGGTCGCGGGGGAGAGCGGCAGCCCGGACACCTGGCGCGATCCTCGCGGCTTCGCGCTGAAGTTCTATACGACCGAGGGCAACTACGACATGGTCGGCAACAACACGCCGATCTTCTTCGTCCGCGACCCGATGAAGTTTCAGCATTTCATCCGAAGCCAGAAACGCCGTGCCGATAACGGCTTGCGTGACCACGATATGCAGTGGGACTTCTGGACGCTGTCGCCCGAGTCGGCTCACATGGTGACGTGGCTGATGGGCGACCGCGGCATCCCCAAGACGTGGCGCCACATGAACGGTTACTCGAGCCACACCTACATGTGGGTAAACGCCGGCGGGGATAAGTTCTGGGTCAAGTACCACTTCAAGACCGACCAGGGGATCGAGTTCCTGACCCAGGAGGAGGCCGATCGTCTCGCCGGTGAGAGCCCCGACTACCACCGCAAGGACCTGTTCGAGGCGATCCGCGACGGCGAGTTCCCCAGCTGGACGCTGTACATGCAGATCATGCCGTTCGAGGAGGCCAAGACCTACCACTTCAACCCGTTCGACCTGACCAAGGTGTGGCCGCACGGCGACCACCCGCTGATCAAGGTCGGGACGATGACGCTCAACCGCAACCTGACCGATTTCCACACCGAGATGGAGCAGGCGGCGTTCGAGCCCAACAACCTCGTCCCGGGGATCGGGCTGAGCCCGGACAAGATGCTGCTCGCGCGGGGGTTCTCCTATGCCGACGCCCACAGGGCCCGGCTCGGGGTCAACTACAAGCAGATCCCGGTCAACACTCCCCAGGCGCCGGTCCACAGCTACAGCAAGGACGGCGTCGGGCGGGTGGTCAACGTCACCGATCCGGTGTACGCGCCGAACTCGTACGGCGGCCCCAAGGCCGACCCGTCGCGCACCGACGACGCGGGGCTGTGGGCAGCCGACGGCGACATGATCCGATCGGCGTACTCGCTGCGGCCCGACGACGACGACTTCGGCCAGGCCCGCACGCAGGTGCGCGAGGTGCTCGACGACGAGGCGCGCGAGCGCCTGGTCTCGAATATCGCCGGCCACCTTTCGGACGGCGTGTCCGACAAGGTGCTGGCGCGGGCATTCGAGTACTGGAAGAACGTCAACCAGGACCTCGGCGAGCGCATCGAGCGGGCCGTCGGCGCGACGGTCGGCGTCTGAGGATTGCCGTAAGCGGCGCGTCCGGGCCGAGCCCGGACGCGCCACGTACGTTCCTCGGCCTAACGGTCGTTGCGCTTACCTTTCACTTGGGTAAGAAAGCTCACGCAAGGCGGATAGGAGGCGCGTCCAAGGACGCTTTGTTGCCTCCGGCGCCGGCGCTGCGTTCCCGCTCCACTCGCGGATGCACCGTGTCGGGGCAGATGCGGCCGGACAAATAGTCGCTCGCGCCCGCGCGCCCGGTGGCGCTCATCCTGGCGATGCGACGCGGACATTGCGGCCCCCCACGCGAGTGACCTCGTCGCCCTACGGCCGGCACCTCCTCACGTCTTTCCGCGCGACGTTCATCGCGTCGTAAGGACAGCACCCGGCAATCACGAGACAGCCAGGCCAAGCCGCGGGAGAGGTATTCTCTCCCTTGAGCGGTGAGGCTCGCTCGGACTGCGGCTCAGGCCGCCGATGGCCTCTAAGTGGTCATCCCCAACCGAGGAGCTCAGATGGTTACTTCAGCTTCGTCGCTTCAGAACGCGGCTCGCGAAACCCGTGATGCGCTCGAGGAAGTCAGCCGCCACCGCGAGCTGCTGGCGCACTCCTGGCGCCGACAGCTACAAGAGGCTAAGGAGAGACTCGATCAGCTCGTCGATGCCCAGAGCGACTCGTGGAGCCTGCGTGCCCGGCGTGTGCAGACCGACTCGTGGACCCTGCGTACGATCCGCGCGCTGGCTGCCACCGCGGCCGGCGAATGCATGTTGGCCGCCCGATTCGAGTCCCGGCTCGTGAGGCTGCCAGACGGCGACCTGCATACCATCGGCGCGCAGCTCGAAGACAGCTCGGTCTCGCTGAAGCGCGCGAGCGCCGAGGCCGCCACGCACCTTGTCGACATGACAGAGGATCTGCTCGCCGAGCTGCGAGCAGAGTCGTACGTCAGGGACGCCGCCGCCGTCGCGGGCCCGGCGGTCCGCTACCAGGCCCGCTTCATCGACGACCTCCTGGCAGCGATGCGGGCCTACGTCGACCGCGTCGAGCAGATCCTGCTGGAGTTCGGAAGCGACGCGCACGAGGCGGTAGGGGTACCGGCGGGCGGATTCCTTCCGATGCGCGGGTCACACGTGCCGCCTCGGCCGGAGATCGAACACATCTCAGCTGGAGACGCGGCTTGGCTCGAGC
>Ga0335075_10000812_pt1 | contig 52621 bp, 35 predicted proteins | sample Lox_Sample_24_FD_206723 | JGI IMG/M metagenome (GOLD analysis project Ga0335075, IMG submission 206723) | Soil microbial communities from Loxahatchee National Wildlife Refuge, Florida, United States - Lox_Sample_2.4 | ecosystem: Environmental > Terrestrial > Soil > Wetlands | place: USA... | reverse complement strand
GGTGCGGTCGGTGTGGGCCTCGGTGGCGGCGTTCGCCTGGGCGGCGGCGGCCTCGTCGGCGGCGGTGCGGGCGGCGGCCTGCTCGGCGGCGGCGGTCTCGGCGGCGGCGCGCGCCGAGGCGTGCTCGGCCGCGGCCTGCTCGGCGGCCTCGCGCTGCTCGGTCGCGACCCGTGTGAGCTCGGCGTGCTCCTCGGCCGCCGACGTGGCGGCGGCGACGGCCGCGCTCAGGGCGACCTCGGCGGCCGACCGGTCGCGGTGAGCGGTCTCGGCCTCCTCCGCCAGCCGCTGCGCGGACTCCTCGGCGGCGAGGCGGGCGTCGTGGGCGGCCTGGACCGTCTCGGCCGCGGTCCGCGCCGCCTGCTCGGCGTCCAGCCGGGCCTCGTGCGCCGCGGTCGCGGCCTCCGCCTGCTCGCGAGCCGCGGCCTCGGCCGCCTGGCGTGCGTCCGCCGCCTCCGCGGCGGCCCGCTCGGCCTCCTCGCGCAACCGAGCGGCCTCCGCCGTCGCCTCCGCCTGGCGGGTCGCGGCCTGCTCAGCCTCCTCGCGCAGCCGGGCGGTCTCGGCCGCGGACTCCTGCGCGGTCGCGACCTCCTGGGCCGCACGGGCCGCGGCCTCCTCGGCGGCCGTGCGGACGTCGTACGCCTCCTCCACGGAGGTGCGGTACGCCGCCAGCGCCCGCTCGGCCTCCTCCCGCGCCTGCGTCGCCTCGCGGGCGGCGTCCTCGGCGACCAGCCGCTCGGCGTTGGCCTCGGCGGCCGCGAGCTCGGCCGAACGGCGCAGCGTCGTGGCCTGCTCGGCCGCGGCCGTCGCCTCGCGCATCAGCCCTGCGAACTGCTCCTGCGTCGGCGCCGGAACGGCCGGCGCGGACGTGGGGGACTGGCGTCGCCGCCAGCGTCGTCCCGCGCCGTCGTCCCCGGGGTGCTGCTCGCCGCTCATGGGCGCTGAGCCTAGTGGTCGGCGACCACCGGTTCGTGACCAGCGGTGGCCCGCGGACGTGTGACGTGGCCCGCGCCCGGTCTGGACCGATGCCCGCCTCGGCAACCGAGTGCGCCCGTTCCGCGGTGGCGCGCCGGCCGGAGCCCTACGTTCCCTCCGGGTAAGACACGACTTCAAGGAGCGTTCGATGCAGGATCGATGGAGACGGCGGGTGCTGGGCGGGCTGCTCAGCGGTGCCCTGGTGGCCGGGGCGACCGTGACGACGGGAGGGACGGCCGCAGCCGCGCCCGGCGAGTCCTACGCGCTCACCGGGTCGGTGACCGGCGGTGGCGAGGCGGTGTACGCCCACCTGGAGCTGTTCCGGGAGAACGGGTCCGGGTTCGACCACCTGAGGACGCTGCACACCGACGGTGCCGGCAACACGTTCTCCACCGGCGTCGAGGACGGCGTCTACAAGCTCTCCATCGAGGACGAGGACGACGAGCGCTACGCCACGGAGTGGTACGACGACGCGTCGTCGCTGGAGACGGCGACGGAGATCGTGGTCGACGGCGGCTCGGTGGACCTCGGTGAGATCGAGCTGGCGCCGCGGCCGGCCATCACCGGCCGCGTCACCGACGCTGCCGGCAAGCCGGTGCGCAACGTCCGGGTGGCGACGTACGACCCCGAGGTGCCCTGGGACGGTTACCGGGACTCCTCCTGGACCGACCGTCAGGGTCGCTTCCACCTGACTCCCGAGGACGGCGACTGGCTCGTCGAGTTCCGGGACGACCGGGACGAGTACGCCACCGAGTGGTACGGCGACGCGCCCACCGCGGAGGGGGCGACCGTGGTCTCCTTCAGTGGCGAGGAGTCGGTCGACCTGGGCACGGTGACGTTGACAGGCGGCAGCTCGATCGCCGGTCGGGTGACCGAGTCGTCGGGCGCGGGCATTGTCGGAGTCCAGGTGGAGCTGTACCACGAGGGCGAGCACGTCACCACCATCGCCACCGACCGCGCGGGTGACTACGTCATCCCGCGGGTCCTGCCCGGCAGCTACGAGCTGGAGTTCGTCGACGGCCAGCTCGAGTTCGCGTCGGAGTACTGGAACGATGCGCCGACCTGGGAGGACGCGACGCCTGTGGTCGTCGCGCGCGACCAGGCCGTCACCGGCATCAACGCGGTTCTCGCTCCCCGGGCTCCGGAGGACCCGGTGGGTGTCGACGCCACCGGGCTGGTCGTGGACGCGGCCGGCAAGCCGTTGCGCGGTGTCCGGGTCGGAGCGGTCAACGACGCTCCCGAGCCCGACCTGGTGGACATGGGCGTGACCGACCGGAACGGCCGCTACCAGCTCCGGAAACTCGACGCCGCGTCCCTCGGCGACGGCGGCTACGACCCGACCGCGACCTCCTTCCGCCTGTTCTTCGTCGACGAGTCGGATCACGACCTCCCCTACGTCCAGACCTGGCTCGGCGGCGCGCTGTCGTACGCGCGCAGCGCGAAGGTCACCGTGCCGGCCGGTGGGACCGCGACGGCGCCGACCACGGCCCTCCAGCGGTACACCGGGGTCCGGGGCACGCTCGCCAGCGTCTACGGCGAGCTCGACTGGGGCTCGGTCGTCGCGTACGACGCCGACGGCGACCGCACCGACAGCTACGACGTGTCGCGAACCGGCCGGTTCGAGATCCCGTGGCTGCTGCCGGGTGAGCCCTACCGGCTGGTCTTCGAGGGCGAGCTCGACGACCACCGCCTGATCCGCACCTGGTGGCGCAGCGGCAGCAACTACGCGACGGCGACCCCGGTGGTCGGCCGGAGCGGTGTGTGGACGACCGGCGTGGACGTCGCGCTGACCGACAAGCTGACGGCGACCACCGCACCGACGATCAGCGGAAGCCCGCTCGTCGGCGGCACCCTCACCGCCTCGAACGGTGCGTGGAACCTCAGCGTCGGTGCCGACTGGACCTACGCCTGGCTGCGCGGCGGCACGGTGGTCGGCACGGGCCGGACGTACCGGCCCACCGTCGCCGATGCGGGCAGCCGGCTCACCGTGCGCGTGACCAACTGGATCCAGGACCTGTCCGGGACCGCGACCTCCGCCGCGACCGGCGTCGTACGCCAGACGTCGCGGTCGGTCGCGACGGCGGCGTACAACAGGAAGAAGCGGAAGCTGACGCTGACCGTGAAGGTGAACGCGGCCGGGATCGCCAACCCGGGCGGGACGGTGACGGTGCGCGAGGGCTCGAAGACGGTGAAGGCCGGGGTGAGGCTGGTCAACGGCGTTGCCAAGGTGACGCTCAAGAAGCCGAAGAAGGGCAAGCGCGCCTACGCCGTGTCGTACTCCGGCACCGCGGCGGTGCTGCCGAGCAACGCCACGGTGAGCGTCCGGGTGAAGTAGCGGAATCCAGACGCGGACGGGGTCCGGGCGCTCACCGACTCGGCGGTCGAGCGCCCGGACCCTCGCGCTTCCGGTCTGGACCAGCCCCTCAGGCTCGGGCCGATCCGGCCGAACGGTCTTTACCCGAGGCGGAACGGGGTTAGGTTCCCGGCCTGTTAGGACCGTCTCTCACCAGGAAGCGAGACCGTGCGCCCACGTTCTACCCGACCCCCCGCCCTGATCCTGGCCGGCGCCGTCGCCGCTGCCGGGGTCCTGCTCCCGTCCAGTCCCGCCACGGCGGCCGACGGCCAGCCCGAGAAGGTGACGATCGACGTCACGGGCGGCGGCCAGCGCCTGAGCACCAGCGGGCAGATCATCGTGACGCCGTACCTCTGGTCCGGTGCCGACTTCGTCGCCCAGGGCGCCTGGCACGGCGGGTCCGGCTACCCGCTGGAGATGACGCTGCCGGAAGGGGAGTACAAGTTCCACATCCGCGCGGAGCCCGATCTGTGGGCGCCGGAGTTCTACGGCGACACGACCGTCATCGCGCAGGCCGAGGTCGTCACCGTCGAGGACGACGACATTGTGCTCGACCCGGTCGACCTCGACCCGCTCAGCAACGTGCTCGTGGGCCGCGTGGTCGACGGCGACGGTGATCCCGTGTCCGGCGCCGCTGTCCAGCTCTTTCGCACCGGCGGGAGCCACGACGAGACGGTGGAGACAGATCTCGACGGGGTCTACCGCATCCCGGCCGAGGGCGTGGGGAGCCGTCAGCTGCAGTTCCTGCCGCCGAGCGGTAGCGGGTTTGCGCCGGAGTGGTACGACGACGCGGCCGGTCGGGCCGACGCCGAGTCAGTGACCCTGTCCGAAGACGGCCCCGGGATCCGGGTGCCAGACGTGGAGCTGCTGCCCGCCGGCTCGGTCTCCGGGCGCGTGACGGGGTCCGACGGTGCTCCCGTCTCGGGTATCTGGGTGAGTGCCTTCACGCCGAGCGGTGAGCAGGTGGGATCGCGCGGGACCGTGGAGACCGACGCGGACGGGCGATACCGAATCGACGGGCTGAAGCCGGGTGCGGTGCGGGTCCGCTTCGACGACCAAGTCGGTGGCGGTTACGCCACCGAGTTCTACTCGGATGCCGTGAGCCCCGAGGGCGCCACACTCGTCACCGTCACGGAGGACGAGGACACCCCGGGGATCGACGCGACGCTCGCCGTGGCGTCGCTGACGACGCACGGAGTGGCCGTCACGGGCCGCGCGCTGAATCGTGCCGGAGCCCCGATTCCCGGCGTCCACGTCACGGCCTGGGTGCCGGACGGGGACGCCTGGAAGTCGATCGACTCCGACCAGACCGACCGCTTCGGCCGCTACGTCCTCGACGACGTCGAGGAGGACACGACCGAGGGCGAGGTCACCGTCGTCCGGGTCGAGTTCGAGCGGACCGAGAACACCGACGGCTTCGACTACCGGGACGTCTACCACGGCCAGCAGACCACGGTCCGGCGTGCCGCCGACGTCGTCGTCGGCTGGAACCAGGTCCGCACCGGTGTCGAGGGGGTCATGTCGCAGTACGGCGGACTGCGCGGCGCCGTGACGACACCGCACGTCGACGACGACGTCGTCGTCCGCATCTTCGACCTTGACGGCCGCATGGTCGACGAACCCGAGGTCGATGAGCACACCGGCGCCTGGAAGTCGACGGGCCTGGTCCCGGGCGACTACAAGGTGCAGGCCGACGACGGCGATCCCTACGACTCCGACTTCCTGGCACCCCGGTGGTGGACTGCCGGTCACAACTTCACCACCGCCACCCCGATCACCGTCGGCGAGGGCGCGTTCGCTCCGGACGTGGACATCGCGCTCACCGACCAGCTCGCCGTGTACGACGCTCCGACGATCAGTGGCCGCCCCATCGTGGGTCAGGTGCTCCGGGCCACGCCGGGGCGCTGGAACGTGAACGTCGGGGTGGAGCACACCTACGAGTGGCTGCGGGGCGAGACGGTCGTCGGCACCGACCCGACGTACCCCGTCGGACGGGCGGATGAAGGCTCCGCCCTGCAGGTGCGGGTCACCGCACGGTTGTTCGACTGGGCCGCGGTCGCCACCTCGGCGGCGACCGCGCGCGTGAGCGCCGCGGTCGTCACGCCGCCCGCGAAGCAGAAGTCCCGCACGACCGTGCGGTCGTCGTACGACAAGAAGAAGCGGGTCGTCACGCTGAAGGTCACGGTCGCCGCTCCGTCGGCGCCCCGGGGCACGATCACGGTCAAGGAGGGGCGCCGTACGGTCAAGGCGCGGGTGGCCCTGAGGAACGGCAAGGCGAAGGTCGTCGTCAGGCGGCCGTCGGCGGGCCGGCACACCTACGTCGTGACGTACGCCGGCAGCGACGTGCTGCTGCCGAGCAAGGCTTCGGCGAAGGTGCGGGTGCCGAAGCGGAGGTAGTCCGTCAGTAGACGAGGGCCTGGACGCCGTCGCGCAGCGCTTCCTCCACGAAGACCGCCGCGCCGGCGATCCGGGCGCCCTCGTCGAGGTCGGCCTCGACGATGCCCCGGCGGGCCGCGCACTGGCTGCAGACCGTGACCGTGCCACCCGCGCGGACCGCGGCGAGCAGGTCGCGGGGCGAGGCGGCGTGCTCGAGGGTGAACGGGTCCGCGCGGTCCGCGACCGCCGTCCAGACCGACTCGCCCGCGAGCCACAGCGACACCTCGGCGCCCGCGGCCACCGCCAGGGAGGCGACCGTGAGGCCTTGGTTGGCGCGCTCGGGGTCGTCGGCGCCGCAGGTGACCTTGACGAGGAGGGGGCGGACCATCCCCCGACACTAGACTGAAACCCATGCCGTTCGAGATCCCTGAGAACCTCCATCCCGACTGCGCCCCGATCGCGTGGCTGCTCGGGACCTGGCGCGGCAACGGGCACGGCGACTACCCGACGATCGACGGCTTCCAGTTCGGCCAGGAGCTGATCTTCACCCACGACGGCCGGCCGTTCTTCCACTACATGTCGCGCGCCTGGATCGTCGACGAGGCGGGCGAGAAGGTCCGCGAGGGCGCGATCGAGACCGGCTTCTGGCGGGCGAAGCCCGGCGGCCGCCTCGAGGTGCTGCTCACGCACAACACGGGCATCAGCGAGATCTGGTACGGCCAGGCCGAGGGCGGCAAGGTCGAGCTCCGCACCGCGGGCGTCTCCTTCACCGAGACCGCCAAGGAGGTCACCGAGGGCCACCGGATGTACGGCAACGTCGAGGGCGACCTGCTCTACGCCAACGACCTGGCGATGGTCGGCCAGGAGCTCCAGCCGCACACCTGGGCACGACTGCAGCGGGCGTGACGTGAACGACGACCTGAGGTCCAAGCTGCGGGGGAGCGGCTACCGGCTCACGCCGCAGCGCGAGCTGATCCTCGGCGCGGTCGAGAAGCTGCGGCACGCGACGCCCGACGAGGTGTACGCCGAGGTCCGCACCCACTCCACCGCGGTGAACATCTCCACCGTCTACCGCACCCTCGAGGTCCTCGAGCAGCTCGGCCTGGTGCGGCACGCGCACCTCTCGGACCGCGCCCCGACGTACCACGCGGTGACCGGGCACGCCCACTTCCACCTGGTCTGCCGGAATTGCGGCCGGGTCGAGTCGGTTGACCCGGAGATGGTCCAGCCGTTCGTCGACACCCTGCGCTCGCAGAAGGGCTTCGTCGCGGACGTGGGTCACCTGACCGTGTTCGGCGAGTGCGAGGAGTGCCCCTCATGACCAGTCCCCTCCTGGACCTTCCGGGAGCCGTGGCCGGCGACGGGATCGACGCGCCCGTGGCGGCCCACTACGGCTCGCTGTACGGCGAGCAGCGGCTGCTCGACGCCGGCGAGGGCTTCGTGGACCTCTCGCACCGGGACGTCCTCCGGGTCACCGGCCCGGACCGCCTGACCTGGCTGCACTCCCTGACCACCCAGCACCTCGAGGCGCTCGGCCCGAAGCAGTGGACCGGTGCGCTGGTGCTGAGCCCGCAGGGCCACGTCGAGCACGCCTTCGTCGGCGTCGACGACGGTGAGTCGTTCACCGCGCACACCGAGCCCGGCGCCGGCGCCGCACTGGTCACCTGGCTGGACCGGATGCGGTTCATGACGCGGGTCGAGGTCACGGCCGTCGACGACCTCGCGGTGACCTGGCGCCCGTCGTCGGCCGCGTCCGCCGACGCCGGGTGGTACGACGCCTACGAGCTCATCCCGCGCGCGCAGCTGTCGTCGTACGCCGCCGCCGCGGGGCCGGCCGCCGGCACGTGGGCGTTCGAGGCCCTCCGGATCGCTCGCGGCGAGCCGCGCTTCGGCCTCGACACCGACGAGCGCACCATCCCCAACGAGGCCGGGTGGATCGGCCCGTCGGTCCACCTCGACAAGGGCTGCTACCGCGGCCAGGAGACCGTCGCGCGGGTGCACACCCTGGGTCGTCCCCCGCGTCGGCTGACGCTGCTGCACCTGGACGGCTCGGAGAACCGGCTCCCCGCGGTCGGCTCGGAGATCCGGGTCGTCGACGACGCCGCCGGCAAGGTCATCGGCCGGGTCGGCACCTCCGCCCGCCACCACGAGCTCGGCCCGATCGCGCTGGCCCTCCTCAAGCGCAACGTCGACCCCGCCGCCACCCTGCGGGTCGGCGACGACGCCGACGCCCTGGTCGCCTCGCAGGAGGTCGTCGTCGACCCCGAGGTCGGCCTGCACGTCCGTCCGAAGCTGCGCTGACCGCCGAGTCGGCAGAAGTTGCGGGTCGAGTCGGCAGAAGTTGCAGTCAGACCTGACGTGAACTTCTGCCGACTCGGCGGTACTGGACGTGGGTGTCCTGGGGGGCGTGGGTGAAGCCGAGCCCGGAGTAGACGCGGACGGCCGGGTGGTTGTCGGACTCGACGTACAGGAGCACCTCGGTGTGGCCGGTGTCGGCGAGGTGGTGCAGTCCGGCGAGGGTGAGCAGCTTGCCCAGCCCGCCGCCCTGGGCGCCCGGGTCGACGCCGACGACGTACACCTCGCCGAGAGCCGGGGTGTGGTGCTTGGTCCAGTGGAAGCCGACGACGCCGTCGCCGCGGACCGCGACGAGCAGCCCGGCCGGGTCGAACCAGTCCTCGGCCATCCGCTCGCGCAGGTTGGCCTCGTCCATCGCGCCCTGCTCGGGGTGCGCGGCGAAGGCGGTGGCATTGACGCGGACGATCTCGGCGGCGTCCTCGGGCTGGTAGCCGCGGATCGCGACGTCGGACTCGGGCAGTGCCGGCAGGTCGGTCAGCGGCCGACGCATCACCCACAGGTCGCGCACCTGGGCGAAGTCGTACGACGCCGCGAGCGCGGCCGCCGCCGGGTGGTGGCCGTGCGACCACGCGAGCAGCTCGCTCGGCCCGGCGTCGTCCAGTGCCCTCTCGAGGAGAGCTCGCCCGACCCCACGCCCGCGCGCGTCCGGCCGGACGACCAGGCTGAGCTCGCGCCCGGCCAGCAGCGCGAACCCGTCCTCCGACTCGTGCACCCGCACCCGCTCGGGGTGGTGGCGCAGGGTCAGCAGGGTGGCCTCGTCCAGCGGGGCGGCGCCGTCGTACGCCTCGGCCTCGGCGGCGATCTGCTCGATGCTCACGCAGGCGAGCCTAGGCGGGTGCCGGGCCGGGTGCGGCGGCCTGTCCTACGGCTGCAATTGCGCTGCTGGTGCAGGGCGGCGGACCCCGGGCCTGTCATACGGCCGCAATTGCACCCGTTGGGCCGGCCCGGCGCGCGACGGCTCAGGCCTCGACCGAGCTCGACTCGGTGCTGCGGGCGTCGGCCTCGGCCTTGGCGGCGTCCTTGGCGGGGAGCACGAAGCGGTAGCCGACGTTGCGGACGGTGCCGATGAGGGTCTCGTTCTCGGGGCCGAGCTTGGCGCGCAGGCGGCGTACGTGGACGTCGACGGTGCGGGTGCCGCCGAAGTAGTCGTAGCCCCAGACCTCCTGCAGCAGCTGCTGGCGGCTGAAGACCCGGCCGGGGTGCTGGGCCAGGAACTTCAGGAGCTCGAACTCCTTGAAGGTCAGGTCGAGCGCGCGGCCGCCGACCTTGGCGGTGTACGTCGCGTCGTCGACGACGACCTCGCCGGAGCGGATCACGTGGGCGTCGGGATCGGCGGCCTCGCGGCGGGCGGCGAGCCGGCCGATGGCCAGTTTGATCCGCGCCTCGAGCTCCGCGGGTCCGCAGATGTGCAGGACGACGTCGTCCATGCCCCAGTCGTGGCTGACGACGGCGAGGCCGCCCTCGGTGACGACGAGCAGCACCGGGACGTCGGTGCCGGTCGTGCGGATCAGCCGGCACAGGTCACGAGCGTGGGCCAGGTCCTGGCGCCCGTCGACGAGGAGCAGGTCGGAGTCGGGGGCCTCCAGCAGGGCGCTGCCCTCGGCCGGCAGGATCTTGACCTGGTGTCCCAGCAGGGCGAGACCGGGCAGCACCTCGGCGGACGGCTGGAGCGCGCTGGTCAGCAGAAGCAGAGAGCTCATCAGGGTTTCCTCCCGGCTACGGGGCGGGAACCGAAACGCGACGCTGGGCTCCGGTCTGGTGATCCATCGGGAAGAATACCGAAACGTGACGGACACATCGGGTGAAGTCCAGGCGGATGAGACCGATCTCATTCGCGTCCGCTACTGGGCGGCGGCCAAGGCGGCGGCCGGCGTGGCGCAGGACGAGCTGCCCGTGACCGGTCCGCTGACCCTCGCAGAGGTGCTCGACCGGGTGCTCACGCTGCACCCCGACGCCGGGCTCGCGAAGGTCGTCTCGGTGTGCTCGGTCCTCGTCGACGACCGGCCCGTCGGCTCGGCCGACCCGGCGACCCTGCAGGTCGCGCCGGGCTCCTCGGTCGAGCTGCTGCCGCCGTTCGCCGGCGGCTGAGTCCTCGCATCACCACCCCGGGTGGACCAGACCACTCCGGGCAGCGCGTAAGGAAACCGCCCCGATCACGTCTCTCTGAGCGTGATGCACGAGACGTCGGCGGCCGAGATCGGTCTGCCGCGTGTGCCCGCGACCGCGCTCCCGCGCCCGCGCCTGACCTCGCGTCTCGACCGCTGGCTGCCGCTGACCGTCCTGCACGCCCCCGCCGGGTCGGGCAAGACCACCCTGGCCGCGCAGTGGGCCGACTCGGTGCAGGCGCGCGGCGAGCACGTGCGGTGGTACGACGCCGCGGTCGACGGCCCGCGTGCGGTCGACGCCCTCGTGGGCGCGGCCTCTCCCGGCGAGCGGGCCGTGCTGGTGGTGGACCGCGCGGACGAGCTCGGCCGCGACGGTCTCGCCGCGCTGGTCGACCGGGTACGGCGCACCCACGACCGCCACCTGGTGCTCTGCCTGCGCGCCGGCCACGACGTCGTGCTCCGGCTGGGCACCGAGGTCGAGTGCCAGGTCCTCACCGGCGCCGACCTGGCGCTGACGGAGGCGGAGGTCGCCGGGGTGGTCGGCGTACCGGTCCGGCCGGACGTCCTGGCCTGGACCGGCGGTCACGTCGGGACGGTCGTCGGTGGCCGGCCCGCTGAACCGGGCGGGAAGTGGTCACCGGAGCGTGCGCGCGCCTATCTCGGCGTGCGCCTGGACGAGGTGGGGAGGAGCTCGAACACGGGGATCGAGCTCCTCTCCGCGCTCGGCGGCACCCTGAGTACGACGGCGTTGGCACCCCTGCTCGCCGGTATCGGCGGCGACCCGGTCGCGGACTTCGAGCAGGTCGGCACCGTCGAGGTCGCGGACGACGGCCTGGTGCTGCGCACGACCCCCGCGCTGCGCGAGGTGCTGCGGGACCGGGTGGGCTGCGAGGCGTGGGGACCCGACCTCGTCACGGCACTGCTGAGCCAGCGCTGGTTCGAGCTGCTGCGTGACGACCCGGCCCTGCTCCGCCGACTGGTCGCCAGCCTGCCCGACGACGCCGCGGCGGCGGGTCCACTGGCGACCCGGCTGCGGGTCGAGGGACTGGCGGGTCCCGTCCGGGGCACCGAGGACGAGACGGTGGTGGACCTCGCGGCGTGCACGGTGCGCGTGCTCGCGCACCGGCGCCGCGGCGACCTCGACGAGGCGGCGCGGACCGTCCGGGACGGCGAGCTGCTGCTCGCGCCCGGTGACGCCGACCCGGACGCCGTACGCCGCTTCGCGCTGGAGGCCGGACGGGTCGGGCTGGAGCGAGGGGATCTGACCGGCGCGCGGCGCTGGTGGCGACAGGCCCACCGGCTGCGACCGGGCGACCCCGAGGCGCCGGCGCTGCTCGCGCTTGCCGCCGCGGTCGAGGCCGATCACCGGACGATGGTCGCGTGGGCACGCCATGCCGACGGCGACGAGTCCGGCGCGTTCCTCCTGGCCCGGGCGATCGGGGCGCTGGACCACTCGTCGCCCGCGGAGGTCCGCACGCTGCTCGCCCGGGCGGCGGCGCTGCCGGGAGGGGCGGAGGAGCACTGGCCCCTGACTGTCGCCGTCGGAGCCGCGCTGGCGCTCACCGGTCCGGACCGGTCCGAGGCCCTGCGGGAGCTGCGGGAGCAGCGCGCCCGACGTGACCCCGAGGCCCCGGTGGGCTCGCTGGCCCGCACCGCGCTCGACCTCACCGAGCTGGACCTGTTGCTGGCCGCCGGACGCGCGACCGAGTCGGTGCGGATCCTCTCCGCGATGCCGGCGGGTCCGGCGACGTCGTTGGCGCGTGGCAGGCTCGCCCTGATGACGGGGGACCTGGACGTCGCGGTGGCCGAGCTCGCGTCGGTCGTCCACCCGACGGCGACCCCGCGACGACAGCGCCTCGAGGCGCTGCTACTGACCGCCGAGGCGCACCGGCGTGCGGGACGGCACGAGGCGGCGCGGACCGCGGAGCGGGCGCTGGAGCGCGCCGAGCCGTGGCCGCGGCTGCGCGACCTGCTGCCGGGCGGGCCGGTCCACCCGGAGACCGTGGAGGTCGTCCAGCTGACCGGCCGCGAGCGGGAGATCCTCGGCCTGCTGCGCGGACCGCTGCCGCGCGAGAGCATCGCCGCCGCACTCTTCGTCTCGACCAACACCGTGAAGACCCAGCTGCAGACCCTCTACCGCAAGCTCGGCGCGACGAACCGCGAGCAGGCGGTCACCCGTGCCTTCGGGCTGGGGCTGCTCGACTAGGGGCGTCTGCCTCGACGAACGACCAGGTGTCGTTCCCCGGATCGGGGTCGGAGTTGCCCGGCGCCGACACGGACGCGTGCACGTCGAGCGCCCCGCCGACGAGGAGGTCGATCTCGAAGTGTCCCGAGCCCGGTGGCAGCGCGCAGGTCAGGAGGGTGCGGTCGGCGGTCCGCGCGGGCGTCGCGGGCGCCGGGGAGCACGTCGTACCGGGGAAGTCGTGGTCCGTGTGCACCGCGTGGTGCTGGTAGTCGCGCACGTCGAGGGTCAGGACGGCGGGGAGCGGTGACGCGACGACGACCTCGACGTGGTGGTGCTTCCCGAAGCGGTAGTAGTGCCCGGCCCGCAGTGACAGGTCCACGCCGCCGACGGTCGGCGACGCGGTCGGGCTCGCGCTCGGCGTGGGGGTGGAGGTCGGGGACGGTGTCGCGGGGGGAGTCGCGGGGGGCGTCGCGGACGGGTGTGCGGTCGGACCGGCGGGAGCGGCGGTCGGGCCCGCGGCGGCCGACGGTCCCGGGACCACGGGAGCGGCCACGGTCGGAGGCGAGGCGGCCGGGGACGAGGGCGGCACCGCGTCCGGGGGGAGTACGACGGGGGCGCGGCGCGCTTGCACGGGCCGGTCCACCGGGTGCGGAGCCCCGGACGCCGGGGCGGGGAGGACAGGCCCGTGGGTCACGGCCGAGGAGGGTGCGTCGACGGTCTCCGGGGCAGGCTCGGGGGCACGGGTCACCAGCACGGCGGTCGTGACGACGGCGGCCGCACCGACGGTCACGGTGGTGCCCGCGGCGATCGTGGAGTGGGAGTGGCGGCTGACCCAGCCGGCACCGGACGTGAGCAGGCCCAGCCAGCCGCCCGCGACGGTCGAGGCGGTCGCGACGGCGTACCCGGTGGCGCCCGCGCCCAGCAGGGCCGGTGCGAGCAGGGCGCCCAGCCGGGAGTTGAGGGCGCCGAGCTCGAGCACTCCCGCGCTGCAGTGCGCGCACTCGCGCAGGTGCTGCTCCAGCTCGAGGCGGGCGCGCCGGCCCAGCCGGCCGCGCACGTACGGCGCCAGCTGGTCGCGGTAGGGGAGGCAGGACTCGTCCCGGACCTCGCCGAGATGGGCGCTCAGGTACGCCTTTCGCAGCCCGTCGCGCGCCCGGAAGCCGAGCGCGGCGACGGCGTTGGCCTTGATGCCGAGCATCCGGCCGACGGTGGCGTGGTCGTCGTCCTCGACCGCGGTGTGCCACAGCACCGCCTGCCAGCGCTCGGGGAGCGAGGAGAACGCGCTGGCCAGCACGCTCGACTCCTCCCGCTCGGCGACCTCGTCGCGCACGGCCGCGTCGGACCCGAGCGCGGGGTCGTCGGCCTGCTCGGTGTCGTCGACCCACACGAAGCGGCTGTCCCCGCGCACGTGCGAGACGTGGACGTGCTGGACGGTCCGCAGCAGGTACGGCCGGAACGCGAGCGACGGGCCGCCGCCGGCGCGCAGTGTCTCCAGGACGCGGGCGAACGCCTCGGCGACGACGTCCTCGGCGGTCACCGGGTCGGTGAGGGAGCAGGCGTAGCGCAGGGCGGAGTCGTGGTGGCGGCGGTAGAGCTCAGCGACGGCCTCGGGGTCGGCGTCCGGTTCGACCTGGCGGGCTCGGCCGATCAGGTCGAGGTCGCTGGTGGCGGAGTCCGGCTCGAGGAATGCCGTCACCCCGTCACCTCCTGGTCGAGCTCGTCGAGCCGGTCGAGTCGCGTCCCACGCGCGACCTCCCATCCTCACCGGCGCGACGGTGCCGCCGCTGGGGTTCACCCGAGGGATGAGCGAAATCACCCTCCCTCTCGCCCTCCCGGGGAGACCCGCCCTATCCGCCGAGGTTCGGCAGCTCGACGGTGACCGTGGTGCCCTGACCGGGACTGGTCGTCATCCCGATCTCGCCGCCGTGCGCCTCGACGACCGCCTTGGTGATGCTGAGCCCGAGACCCAGGCCCTGGACGGCGTCGCGGCGGGCGGACTCCGTGCGGTAGAAGCGGTCGAAGACCCGGTCGCTCTCGTGGCGGTCGAGGCCCGAGCCGGTGTCGGCGACCACGAGCTCGATGGCGGCTTCGGTCCGGAGCGTGACCGTCACGCTCCCACCGGGGGCGGTGTGCTTGACGGCGTTGGAGACCAGGTTGTCGACGACGAGGTCGAGCAGGTGCGGGTCGGCGGTCGTGGTGACCGGCCGGAGGTCGCAGCTCAGCCCCACGCCGGCCTTCTCGGCCTTGGCCCGGTACCGGTCCGCGACGGCGCCGACGAGCTCGCGCAGGTCGACCCGGTCGAGGTCGAGGGTGAGCCGGTCCTGGGAGCCGGCGACCAGCAGGTGCGAGATCCGGTCGGTCAGGGTCCGAGCTCCCCGGCGGGCCGTGTCGAGCATGGCCGTCAGCTCGGCGTCGGGCTCGGGGAGCTCGTCGAGCTCCTCGGCGATGATGTCGAGGTAGCCGACCACCGACACCAGCGGCGTACGCAGCTCGTGCGAGAGGGTCGAGAGGAACTGGTCGCGGACCCGGACCGACTCGACCAGCTCGGTGACGTCGGAGGAGACGATGACCGTGCCGAGCGGGTCCCCGGCGGCGGTCGCGACGTGGTGGGCCGACACCGCGACGGCGACCTGGTTCCCGGGCTCGCCGACCCAGATCAGCTCGGCCTCGATCTCGTCGCCCGACAGTGCGCGGTGGACGAACTGCTCCTCCGGGGGGACCCGGCTGATCCGGTCCTTGCGCCACACGGAGGTGCCGGGACGGGTCGGGTCGTCGGGGTCCATGCCGGCCAGCTCGGTGAGCTCCAGGGCGCGGCGGTTCACCAGCCGCCGCTCGCCCAGCGGGCCGCGGTAGTCCAGGCCGACGGGCAGCACCTCGATGATCGACCGGGTGATGTCCAGGCGCTCCTGGGCGGCGCGGAGGGCCAGGCCGAGCCGCGCCGAGCGGTCGGCGAGGATCGTGGAGCCGAGCTGCGCCATCAGGGCGAGCACCACGGAGACGGTGGGCAGGGCGAGCGCGCCGATCCACTGCGTGTCGTGCGGGATGCTCGCGTCGCGCAGGTAGGGCAGCGCGGTGATCAGGGCGGCACCGGCGGTGCCCGCGACCACGCCCCAGCGGCCGAAGTGGAAGCCCAGGCAGATGATCGGGATCAGCGCGATGGCGCTGCTGGAGATGAGCACGCCGAGGGACTCGGAGCGGATGGTCGCGATCGCGGCGATGTCGACGAGGGGCACCACGGCCAGCAGCGAGCCGGGCAGCCACAGGGCCAGCACCGAGACCGCGAGCACGGCGAGCAGGCCGCCGACGACCGCCGGGGCGGACAGCAGCTCCGGGGCCGTGAGGGCGATGGCCGTGGTGAGCAGGACCACGAGGACGAGGACGGGCACCTGCCAGATCAGGAACCAGCGCCGACGGCCCGCGGCGTCGAGCGTGAGCAGTCGCGGCATGGTCACCTGTCGCCAGATCGGGGGGATTCGGGCTCGTCGGGAAGGCACCGTGTCCCGTCCCCGCTCTCCGAGCGTAGACGACCTTCCGGGACCGGCCAGGGTGATTCCCAGGGCGAGAGGGCGGCCCCGATGACGCCCACGGACAGGGGGTACCCACCTCGTCCTCGACCTGCACCCGCCGTTGCAGGTTTCCTGTCGGGTGGAAGTCTGGGATCGTCGTGCGGGTGAGCACGCGTCAGCGAGGGGTCTTCGCCATCTCGGTCGCCGCCGAGATGGTGTCCATGGAGATCCAGAACCTCCGGGTCTACGAGCGCCGCGGGCTGATCACGCCGGATCGCACGCCGGGCGGCACCCGGCTCTACAGCCCGGCCGACATCGAGCGCCTGCACCGGCTGCGCGAGCTGCTGGCCGAGGGTCTCAACCTCGCCGGCATCGCACGCGTCCTCGCCCTGGAGGAGGAGGTACGACGGCTGCGCGCGGCGAACGCGCGGCTGAAGCGGGCGAAGACCTGAGGGAGCTGCCCGTCTCAAGCGGCGAGGTCGCCGGAGACGGGGCCCGGGGGCGAGTCGGCGGGGGAGGGCGGCTCGGCGGCCTCGTGGTTCCCGGCGTCGAACGCCCGGCCGATGGCGATCGCGAGCGGCAGCGACAGCAGGATCCAGCCGGCCACGACGAGCGCGATCACGAGCACCATGTGACCTACATCGGTCACCGGCGCGACCACCTGAGGGTTGGTCTGGACCAGCGCTGGTCCCCGCCGGCTCAGCGGCGGTTGCGCGCGCTGGGCCGGCGTACGACGTCGAGGCGGATCCGGCTGACCTGGCGCGGGGTGTCCGCGAGCCGGAAACCGGGAGTCCAGGCGCGCCCGACCCTGATCCGCTTCGGGACCACGACGTCGACGTACCAGGTCACGATGCCGTTCTCGATCCGGTTCGCCGAGAAGACCTTGGCGGGGCGCAGCCGGCCCTTCGCGTTGGGCAGCATCAGCTGCGGCTGCGGGCCCTCGGTCCGGACGATGATGCGCTGGCGCGACCCGCGCTTGACCTGGAAGCCGGAGCCGACGAGCGGCGCGTTGACGACCCACTCCTGGCGGACGACGTAGTCGAGGTGGGTGCGGGACCGGTTGCCGGCCCGGTCGACGACGACGGCGACGTCGCGGCGCGCCCGGTCGCCGAGCACCTGGCGGGTGATCGTGCAGCTGGCCACCCCCGACAGCGCGTCGCGGCCCACGCAGACCGCGGCCGGCGGGGTGCCGCGGTAGGTCGCACCGGCGGCCGGGCCCTGGATGCGGACGGTCGGCGCGCCCCTGTCGATCCGGATGCCGCCGACGGTCGCGGTCGCCTCGCCGCCGTTGGAGGCGCGGACGGTCTGGGACCAGCCGAGGTCGCTGCCGTCGCGGGACAGGACGACGGGCGCGGGGCAGCCGCCGACGAGGGTGGTCGTCGCCGGGGCCCGGCAGGTGAAGGAGATGGTCACGGGCGCGGAGTTCCACCCGGTCGTCGAGCCGCTCACCGACGCCTCGATACTCGGCAGCAGCCGGGACGTGGCCGCGCTGGTGCTGGCCAGATGGTGGTCGTCCCCGCGGTAGACGGCGCGGATCTCGACGGCCTTGTCGGCGGGCGGCATCGCGCCGTCGTGGACGGCCCGGCCGCCCACGACCGGGGAGGTTCCGAGAGCGGTCCAGGTCCGCGGCTCCTTGATCTCCGACCAGCTGAACTCCACGGTCTCGCCGAGGGCAGGGACCGGGTTCGTCGTCCGGCTGACCTCGGCGGTGAGGCCGGTCGCGCTGACGGTCACGAGGTCGGTGCTGGTCACCGCCTTCGCGACGGCCACCGTGCCCGCGGCCGTGCCGGTCGCGTGCGTGGTCGCGAAGCCGCCGGCCGGGGTGAAGGTCGCCGTCACGGGGAGGTCCCCCGCTTCCGGCACCCGCGAGTACGTCGTACTGGCGACGCCGCCCGTCGTCGTGACCGGCGGGAGCGCGACGCCGTCGACGGTGAAGGTCACCGTGCCCTCCGGCGTGCTGTCGGGTACCGCGGAGGTGGAGGCGGTGGCCTCGACGCCGGGGGAGGTGACCGTGACCTTCAGCGGCAGCGTGCCGCCGGCGACGGCCCGGTCGGGGGCGGCGGGGGTGCCGACGGCCAGGGCCAGCACCGCGGGGTGCCGGATGATCGTGATCGGGTCCTCGCCGTCGGGGGCGCGGTCCCACTCGCCGTCGGCCTCCTGGGAGTAGCTCAGCACGCACTGCCGCGGCGTCGCGTCGGCCTTCAGGACCCGCACGGTGGCGCCGGTCAGCGAGCAGTACTCCTGGTCGGCGGTCGAGATGCTCATCCGGGGCGCCGCTCCGGTGCCGCTCAGCGTCGCTCCGGAGACCCAGGTCTGGCCGACGCGCAGGGTGCCCCCGGGCGGGGGCCGGCGCTCGATGAGCTGGGTGCGCCGGGAGATCTGCGACGGCGTCGGGGTCTCGACGGGGGTCGTCGACCAGGACCAGTACGAGCGCTGCGCGGTCTCGGGGACGAATCGCGCGCCGAACACGTGCGGGTAGACCGAGACCTCGGGATCGAAGCCGATCTGCCGGGGGATCACGACCACCTTCGTCGCCCAGCCGGTCGGCAGGATCGGGGCGGTGGCGTTCGGCAGGTCGACGCCGTCCATCGTGAACTGGACGGTGCCGGGCACGCCGATCGGCACGCCCGCGTTGTTGGGCCGGCCCATCACCTGGGCGCTCAGGCTGATCTCCTCGCCGAACCGCAGCGGGCCGCCCGTGACGGCGACCGGGGTCGCCATCGTGGTGGTGGTCGGGTGGGCGGCGACCTCGATCGTGTCGAGGCGGGACGCGGGCTTCCAGTCGGGGTCGTCGGTGACCGCCGTCCGGATCTCGCACGTGTCCGGGGCGAGGTAGGTGACGAGCGGCCGGCCGTCGGAGCCGGAGCCCACCGAGCACACGTCCGTGGTGAGGGAGACGACCTCGACCGCCGCGTCGGGGGCGCCGCCCGCGGAGGCGTCGGGGGCCCAGGTCTGGCCGACGAACGCCGGGCTGGTGGGGTCGGTGCCGACCCGCACCCACTGCGGGCCGCGCTCGACGGTCCGGCTGACGTCGGCCGGGGTCGGGTTCGGCTCGTACGACGAGGTGTCGGGGGTGAACCGAGCGACCACCCGGAGCACCTCCGCGTGGTCCGGCTTGTAGGTGAGCGTGCGGACCCCGCGGGTCCTGGTGTCGAGCTGGTCGTCCACGACCAGCTCGTCGCCGAGGTAGACCTCGACGGATCCCTTGCCCTCGACCGGGCGCCGGTCGAGCGCGCCGACGGCCGAGATGACGATCGAGACCGGGGACCCGACCTGCGGGTCGCTCATCTCGGCCAGGATGCTGACCCCGGTCTGGGTCATCTCGATCCGGTCGAGCTCGAGCTCGGCGGGCAGGTAGTCGTCGGTCCCGTCCTGCTCCAGCCGGAGCAGGCAGTCGCCGACGGCGTCGAAGTGCACGACGCCGCCCACGACGCTGCACGAGCCGCTGAGGACGACGACCTCGACCGGCTCGCCGGACCTGCCGCCGGTGGCGGTCGGCGTCCAGGTGGCGCCCACGAGGACCCGCGTGGGGCGCTGGTTGGTCAGGACGATCCGCTGCGAGCCCGGGTCCACGGTGAAGGTGGCCGACTCCTCGGCCCACTGGTACTTCAGACGGTTCGTCGGCTGGAACGACGCCTTCGCGGTGTACGTGCCCGCCATCGTGGGCGTGAAGCTGAAGATCCGGCCGCCGCCGAACCACTCGTCGTCGCGCGCGGGCAGCGTCGGCGTGACCTCGCCCTCCGGGTCGACCACCTTCATGATCCCCTTGCCCGTGGCGGCGAACTGGTCGACCTTGGCGATCGCCTGCAGGCTGACGCCGCTGCCGACGGTGTGGGTCTCGGAGGTGGGCTGGAGGGACAGGGTCTGCGCGATCCGCTCGACGGTGATCTCGCGCGTGAAGGCCGGTGCGGAGGCGGCGTACTTGCGCGGCACGGCGGGGGCGATCGCCTGGACGGTGCAGGGACCCGCGGTCACGGCGACCAGGGTCCCGTGCGTGGCGTCGGTCGTGCAGGAGTGAGGCGGCAGGACGAAGGTCGGGTCGTAGAAGACCCCGGTGGACTTGGTGTAGACGTCCATCGGCGCCGACTCGCTGTCGTCCTCGACGACGACCAGCTGGACCGGCTCCTGCGACGCCGTCTGCTCGAACTGCGGCGTCCACGACTGCTCGACCTGCCGGGTCGTGGGGATGGTCTGCTCGGGCTGGAGGGTCGCGACCTGCGGGATGAGCGTGACGGTGAACTCCGCGTTGTCGGTCGCCGACTCGTGGGTCGACGTCGAGGTCGGGACGAAGGTCGCGTCGACCCGGTAGGCCCCGCCGAGGAGCCCCGCGGGGAAGTCGAGCGTGGCGGTGCCCGTCCCGGAGTAGGGGAGGTCGACCTGCTGCTCGACGGCCGAGTCGGTGCGGTCGATGACCGTGACCTTCACGGTGCCGGCGATCGTCGTCCCGGCGCGCACCGCGGTCGCCGCGAAGGCGACCGTCCGGGGCTGGCCGTACGGCGCGGCCGCGGGCGGGGTGATGGTGAGGGCGGTCGCGAGCCTGACGACCCCGACCGTCACGGTGGTCGACTGCGCGTCCTCGTAGTACCGGTCGCCGGGCTGGCTGATCACGACCGTGCACGTCCCGACGCCGGCGAACCGGACGATCGGCCCGCCGGTGGTCGGGGTGGTGTCGACGGTGCAGACGCCCACGGGGGTCGCGTCGATCTCGACCGGGCTGCCGGAGCCGAGACCGGTCACCTTCGGCTGCCAGCTGTCGCCCGCGTTCGGCGCGGTCGGCTTGGTGACCGTCGGGGTCAGGGTGCCGGAGGGGGTCGCCTTCTCGACCACGAGGTCGACGGCTGCGGCCGAGGTGGCGGCGTACGCGTTCGCCCGGTGGGCCGTGAAGGTCGCGGTGACGGGGAACCGCTTGACGTCCTGCGGGGTGTACTCGAGCGTCGCGACGCCGTCGCGGAAGGTCACCGCGTGGTCGACGCCGTCGACGGTGATCAGCCCCGTCCCGGAGCGCACGGACTGGCTCGGGTCGGGCACCGGGGAGCCGCTGGTGGTGTCGGTCGCCGTCGCGGTGATGGTGACGGGCTTCTGGTAGACGTGCTTGACCGACGGGCCGGTCGGCCAGGAGACGGTGACCGAGACCGGCCGGGGCAGTACGTCGAAGATCTCCGTCCGGGTCCCGGCCAGGTAGTTGCCGTTGCCCGCCTGGGTGGCGGTGATCGTGCAGGTGCCGGGGACGGTCGGCGACGTCGGCGGCGCGGCCTTGACGGTCACGACGAGGCCGGACACCGTGCAGTTCGCGGAGGGCGAGAGTACGACCGTGTTGCCCGTCGGCCCGCCGGTCGCGTTGGTCTGCCAGGTCTGGTCGACGAGGTACGACGACGCCGGAGCCGACGCGTCCAGGGCACCCCAGCTGATCGGCTGACGGCCCTGCGCCACGGTGAAGTTGCCCTGGGCGGTGGACGGCAGCGCGACCGCGGCGTAGGTGTCGATCCCGCCGACGGCGGCCGGCGTGACGGACACCCGCAGCTGGTGGCTGCCGCGTACCTGCGGGGTGTACTCGTAGCGCGCGGTGCCGGTGGCGTCGAAGGTGATCGTCGTGTTCACCACCGGTCCGCTCGGGGGAGTGATCCGCAGGGTGCCGGTGCCCGCGACCGGGGCGGCCGTCGCCCCGTCGGGGACCCCGTCCTTCGCGGTGACGGTGACGACGACCGGCTCGCGGTAGCGCGGGGTGAGGTCGGTGGTGTCCTCGGCCACGGCGGCGACCGCCACCGTCACCGGGCGGAGCGCGACGGTCAGGTCGTCGGTGCGGGTGGCCAGCTGGTAGCGGTCGTCCGCGGCGACCGTGGAGGTGACCCGGCAGGTGCCGGCCCGCAGGAACCTCAGGTCGGTCCCGTCGGCGCCGAGCGGGCCGGTCCCGACGACCTCGCACACGGCCGGGAGCGGGCCGGTCGGCCCGGAGGGCGGCGTGACGCTCAGGGTCGCGGCCGTGCCGGATTTGGCGCCGCGCGCCGGCGTGGCCCACGTCTTGCCGACGTAGAGGTGGCCGGTCGACGAGCCGAGGGTGACGTTCTGGGTGCCCTTGCCGATCGTGAGCGGGGTGGAGCCGGTGCTCGCGCCGTACACGTCGGCCTGGCCCGCGAGCGGGCTGAAGGTGACCGCGACGGTGTAGGAGCCCGGCTCCGCGTCCGCCAGGAGTACGACGGCCGGCGGCGTCGCGCCGAAGGTGTACGGCTCGGTGAGGATCGGGTCCGGCGTCGGGTCCTCGGCCGTGGCGACGGGCGTGACGGTGAGCGTGCCGGAGCCGGAGAGCGCGGTGCTCTGGTTCAGGGGGACGGCGCCGGCCGAGATCGAGACCCCGCCGCCGTACACCGGGGACGTCGGGAGGTGCGTGACCGTCACGGTGACCGGCCGGACCGCCACGGTGAAGTCGACGTCGGCGGTGGCGCGCAGGTGCTGGTCGGTCTCCTCGACGACGAGGTCGATCTCGCAGGCCCCGGCCTTCTTGAGGGTCACGAGGGACCCGGCGACGGTGCAGACGTCGGGGGTGGCGGAGGTGGCGATGACCTCGGCGTCGGGGTCGGCGTGGCCGAGGGCGTGGGTGAGGGTCCGGGTCCCGTTCGCGTAGCGCGGGGTGGGCACCGATCCCGTCAGGGTCTGGGTCGTCCTCGCCTCGAAGCTCGCAGCGGCGGGCGTGGTCGGCGTGGCGTAGCGGTCGGCGTCGGCCGGCACGAACGCGACGCTGACGGTCTGCGTGCCCGGGGTCGTCGGGGTGTGGTCGAAGGTGCCGACGTTGCCCTCCCAGTCGACCGTGACCTCCTCGCCGTTGACCGTGACCTCGGTGGCGTCCTCGTCGGCGTCGACCGCGACGGCGGGATCGCTGCCGTGGGTCGCGGTGACGGTCACGGTCTGCTCGTCGCCGGTCGGCACGGTGGTCGTCGGCACGTCGATGTCGAGGTCGACGTCCTGCTGCGTCGCGGTGACGGTCGCCGCGGCGGAGTCGCTGCCCAGGTGCGCGGCGGCGCTCGTCGGCACGAAGCGGGCGAGGTACGACGTGCTGCCCGCCGTCGTGGGCTCGACGATGAACGTCGTGGTGGCGGTGTGGTCCGCGTCGGGACCGGAGACGGCCGCGACGGCATCGTCGTCGACCGGGGTCTCGACCCCGGCGAGGACGGAGAACAGCTCGACCCGGCCGACGGGCAGGCCGTCGCCGGCACTCAGGCCGGCGGTGGCCGTGGTGACGCTCGCCGTCAGCGTGACGGAGTCGCCGGGCGCGACCGCGCTGGTCGCGGGGGCCAGCGTCGTCGCGGTGGGGCGGGTGACCTCGAAGGTCTCGTCCACCGCGTCCGGGGTCGCGTAGATCGCCCCGTCGTCGGGCACGAAGGCCACCTCGACCGTGTGCGTGCCCCCGGCCGTCGTCGGCAGGTCCAGCTCCGCGACGCCGTCCTCCCAGTCGACGTCGTCGACCTCGTCGCCGTTCAGGGTCACCGTGCTGAGGGTGCCGGTGGTGGCGGCGTCGACCGGCGGGCCGCCCACGCCGTACGTCGCCGTGACGGTGACCTCGGCGTCCTCGCCACGCACGACCGGGTCGGTCGGCACGTCGACGTCGACCACGACCTCGCGTTGCACGGGCGTCATCGTGAGCGGGTCGGTCTCGCTGGCGTCCAGCTCGTCCGGGTCGTCGGGCACGAACCGCGCGAGGTAGGTCACCGCCGTCGTGTCGGGATGGTTGACGTCGTACGACGCGGTGGCGCTGTCGTCGTGGCCCGCGAGGGCGTCCGCGGGCAGGGTCGCGAGCTCGGTCTCGGCGTCGTCCGGACCGAGCTCGACGAACTGGATGCTGCCCTCGGGGGTGCCGGCTCCGGGCGCCTCGACGACCACGGTCAGCGGCACCTCGGTGCCGGCCGGGGGGCTCGTGGGCGTGTCCGGGTCGAAGACCGTGGTGGTCGCCGAGGGGGCGAGCGCCAGGGTCGCCAGGCCGGCGGTCGGCGGAGACGCGGACGCGGGTGCCGGGGGCGCGGCGAGGGCGCCGGAGGCCAGCAGTGCGGCGGCCAGACCTCCGGCGAGCAGGCGCCGGGTCACGGGGTCACCACGACCGGCGCGCCGTCACCGAGCTGCTCCGGAACGGTCCGCGGTCCCTGGACGTCGATGACCACGCCGCCGGGGCCGGTCGACCAGGAGCCCTCGATCTGCCACTTGCCGCGCGGCAGGCGGATCTCCAGGGTGCCGCCGCTGGCTCCGCCCACGACCTCGATCTCGGGAGGCAGCGGCGCCGGACGCGGGTACGACGCCAGCTGGTCCTCACCGGGGGTGATCAGCACCAGGGCCGTCTCCCCGGCGGGCAGGCTCGGGATGTTCACCGTCACTGCGAAGTCCTTCTCCGTGACTCCGAGACTGACAGCGGTCGAGCCGTCGGGGCCGACCACGTGGGCGGCCTTCGACGGATAGGTCCAGAACGGACGGTCGTCCTCGTCGAGCACCAGCTCCACGTCGTACGAGCCCGGCGCGAGCCAGATCTCGCCCGCGGTCGCGAGGAAGCTCTCGTCGATCCCGTTGCCGGTGATCCGGACGGTCGGGGTCGCGGGCGCGTGCGGAGCCCAGTCGGTCGTGACGGGCATCGAGAACTCCAGCAGCCCCTCGTCGAGGCCGACCGACAACTCGAGGTCGGTCGTGTCGTCGTCGGGGACGACGAGCGTGGTCCCGTCCGGGCAGTCCAGGTCGCCCTCGCCGGGCGAACCCTGCACGGCACCGAGGGTGCCGTGGTGGCCCGCCGGGAGCCGGACGTCGACCACCCAGCAGCCCCAGGGGACGGCGGCGAAGCTCGCGACGTAGTCACCCGCGTCGGGCAGCAGGCTGGTGGGGGTCATCTCGGCCGCGAGGGTGCCCTGCTGCGGGCGCAGCACGACCTCCATGCCGTCGAGGTCGGGCGCGGAGTGGCTCGGCTGGACGCGGACGACGACGTTGCGGGCCACCGCGGCGAGCGTGGCGTCGGCGTCGTCGACCGGGCTGCCGTCGACGACGTGGACCTCGCGCGTGATCGGCTGGTATCCGCGCCTGGTGAAGGTGGCGACGTAGTCGCCGGCAGCCACGGACTCGAAGCGGTAGCCGGGGACGCCGGACGTGCCGAGCGGGCTGGTGACGGCCTCGAGCGGGGTCTGGTCGGTCGACACGGCCGGGCCGCTGGTCGGGCAGTTCACCGCGGCCGGCTTGGTCTTGCCGGGCGACGCGTCACAGGTCAGCCGGACCGTGACGCCGCTGAGCGCCTGGGTGGTGGAGCCGACCGAGGTGCTGGCGACCCCGGACACGGACGCGCCGGCCCGGGCGACGGTGAACTCGACGACCTGTCCGCCGCCGGAGCCCGAGGAGCCGATGATGTGGCTGGTGGTCGTGGTGTCCCGCAGCCCCTCGGCGTTCGCGAAGACGTACCACCGGCCCGGCATCACGCCGGTGAAGGTGTAGCGGCCGTTGGAGTGCGAACTGAAGGCGACGGAGTCGGCGTCGCCGTCGCGGGCGCTCTCCAGGGTCGGACCGATCCGCACGGTCGCGCCGGTGACCGGCTTGTTGTGCTGGTCGGCGAGCCGGACCTCGAAGCCGACGCGCTCCGCGTACACGAGCGCGTCGACGGTGATGGTGTCGTTGGCGGGGTTCGCGTCCTGGACGACGGTGACGATGCGCTTGCCGTTCGCGCCGAGGCTCGGCAGCTTGAAGCCGGCGGGCACCTGCGGGACCGAGAGCAGGTAGCGACCCGGCAGCAGGCCCTCCTCGGCGGCGGTGCCGGCGAAGTTGAACCGGCCGCCCGGGTCGGACGCCGGCGGGCCGCCGTTGGACAGCGGGGTGGTGACCTTCAGGCGCTTCGCCGCGACCGGCGTGTCACAGGTGGGGTCGGTCTCCGCGCACGGCGTCAGCCAGACCTCGTAGCCGCCGAGGCGCTCGACGGTGAGCCCGGCGCCCGTGGTCGGCAGCGTGGCCGGTTCGTTGCCGAGCACGCCGAGCAGGGTGCCGGTGAGGGTCCCGAGGCGGCGGGTGAGGCGAATCGTGCAGTCCGTGGTCGTGCCCGGGTTGACCACGATCTCGGAGCCGGTGCTCGTGCCCGGGGAAGCGGGGTCGGTGCAGCTGATCACGACGGGGTCGTCGGCACCGGGGTCCGGGGAGGTGACGCCGAAGGCGTACCCGGCGGCACGCACCCGGAAGACGTGCATCTCCGTCGCCGCGTCCCGCCCCGGGGTGAGCCCGCCGAAGATGACCCGGCCGTCGGCCGGGGTGCCCTCGGTGCCCTGCGGCTCGCTCAGCTTGGTGACCAGCGCGTCGCGCACCGGTACGTCGCCGACGCCGAGGACGGTCAGCCGGACGGAGCCCTCCTGCTGCAGCTCCAGGGGGTCGGTCCACTCGCAGGCGGTCGCGCCGGTCCGGCACAGGAGCGTGCCCTCGTCGTCCTCCCAGCCGGGGATGTCGGAGATCCGCAGCCGGTAGGTGCCGGGCCGGATCAGGTTCTCGTTCGAGCCGCCGCCGGATGCCGTGACCTGGCTGTCGCGCCAGGTCAGCGCGCCGACCAGGGGATCGGTGCCCGGTGCGAGGGTGATCGTGACGTCGCCGGCCTGGGCCGGCTTCTGCAGCACCTCGATCTCGCCGTCGGACCAGGCGGGCGTGGCGGTCGACGTCCGCGGCCGCGGGTCGATGCCGGCGCTGACGGTGAACGGGATCGCCGAGGGCATCAGGGTGAAGTTGGTCAGTCCCTCGGCCCGGAACGGCTGGCGGGAGAGCGGCATCGGCTCGTAGCCGGGCGCGGTGATGGAGACCTGGTTGGCGTGGCTCGCGCTGATCGAGTGACGCGCGCTGGACAGGCCCGGCCAGTCGGTGCCCGTGAGCGGGAGCGTGCCCGCCGGGCTGCCCGGGGGGACGACCGGCTGGTCGCAGTCGGTCCCGGTGCGGTCGGCCGGGTCGATCGACTCGACGGCGAAGCAGCCGAGCCGGTCGGCGACGAGGGTGAACGGGTCGCCGTACACGGGCTGGTCGTCGGCCCCGAAGGACCGGGCGGCGCGGATCGTCACCGAGGCGCCCGGGACCGCGACCCGGCCGGAGTCGAACTGCCCGCGGACCCGGCCGAGGTAGTACGGCACCCGGTCGGTCAGGCGCAGGGTCGCCTCGCGGATGTCGTTGTAGGGGACCAGGACGCTGACCTCGCCGGTCACCGACGCCAGTCCGGCGGTCGGGTCGGCGGGGTCGACCGGGACCGAGACCGTGCCCCGGAAGCCGTAGTCGTCGAGGTGGGACAGGCCGCGGACGACGGTGACGCCGAGCCCGTTGGTCGGCTCGATGGGGTTCACGGCCAGCGCCCGGCTGGTCTCGACGGTGACGCCGCTGGCGCGGGTCAGGACGTCGGACGCGTTGGGCGCGAGCACGGTGAGCCGGACCATGCCGTAGCGGTTGAGGACGGCGTCCTGCTCCTCGACCTCGCCCTGGCCGAGCTCCAGCGGGCGGGCGCCGGGGGGCGCCCACTCGTCGTCGAGCGGCTGGATCCACAGCGTGTACTTGCCCTGGGTCGGGACCTGGACGGAGTAGTCGCCGTCCTCGGTCGCCGCGCACCACGCGGTCCGGCCGCCGGTCTCGCCGTCGGTGCCGTCGTACGGCGCGCTGCCGCGGGGGCAGACGTCCTCGTCGTCGATCGCCTCCTCGCAGTCCTCGAGCGCGGCGATCTGGGCGGCGGTCGCGGTGCCCTGCAGCACCCAGACGCAGCTCTCGGTGGACGGCGGCGTCGGCATCGTGGGGTCGACGGGGTTGGCCCCGGTGATGGTGCCGGTGACCCGCGGCGCCGGGAACATCTCGACGAGCGGCGCGTCGACCTCGCCGGCCTGGCCGACCTCGACCTCGACGGTGCGGGTCTCGTAGCCGGGGGCCTTGACGGTCAGCGTGTGCAGGCCGGGACGCAGGCCCTGGCCCGGGTCGTCCTCGGGGTCGGGCAGCTGGTACTGCTCGTTCGGCGCGAAGGTGGTGTCCCAGGTGGCCGGGTCGGTGACCGTGCTGCCCCGCACCACGCCGCGGTCGGTGATCTCGGCGCTGAGGCACGGCTCGAAGACGTCGGTCTCGCCGGCGACCGGGGCACACGCGGTGAGGTGCTGCCCGGTCTGGGCGTCGATGACGGAGCCGGTGAGCGAGGAGGTCGCGGGCAGCCCGGAGCCCGCCTGGGCGCGCAGCACCCGGTCGAACGACCTCGAGCGGACCCCGGCCTCGATCTCGACGCTGACGTGGTCGGTGACCAGGCCGAAGTACTGCGTCGTGAGGATGTAGGTGCCGGGGGCGACGCCCGAGAAGGCGTAGGTGCCGAGGTCGGGGGTGCGGGTGCTGGTGGTCTTGTAGGTGTGCTCGGCGTTGCTGAGCGTCATGGCGGCGTTCTCGAGGCCGCTCCTGCGGTTGCCGACGTAGATCCGCCCGCCCAGGGTGCCCGAGGACGGGTTCAGCGAGACGCTGCGCGAGATCGAGGACTGGCCGTCCTTGACCTTGAGCCGGTGGGTCTGGGACTGGTAGCCGTCACCGCTGACGGTGAGGGAGTACGACCCGGGGGCGGGCAGGCCGGGGATCGAGAAGTGGCCGCGCGGCCGCTGGGTGAGCGTCGTGGCCGTCCGGACCTCGCCCGCGCTGTCGGTGACCGTCACCGCGAGGCCCCCGAGGCCGGCCTCCTGGCCCTCCAGGTCGGGGCCGGTGACCTTGCCGGTCAGGGTCGCGACGCCGCTGACCAGCTGCAGCGACGCCGTACCGCTGCCGCCGGCGGCGAGCTCGACGACCCGGGCCTCGCTGCTCATGCCGTGCTTGGTGGCCGAGACGACGTAGGTGCTGGGCGAGGAGAGGCCGTCGATCGACCAGGCGCCGACGTCGCCCTCGGAGTTGCTGCTCGTGGTGATGGTGTTGGTGCCGTCGGTGATCGTGACGGCGGCTCCGCCGACCGCGCGGCCGCCGGGGCCGATGATCCGCCCGGAGAGCGAGCCGTCGCCGGCGGCGAGGTCGACGTCGAGCGGCTCGGCCGCCAGCGCGCTGCTGGAGTCGACGACGAACTTCTGGGTCTGGAAGCCGGGCTTGGAGAAGGTGACCAGGTAGTAGCCCGGGCTCTTCACCGACGGGAAGGCCCAGGAGCCGTCGTCGGTGGTGCGCACGCTCCGCTCGGGCACGGCGCGGTCGGGGGCGGCGCGCAGGAACGCCGACACCGGGCGCAGACCCGCGCCGTCGAGGGCCGAGGTGCGTACGCCGACGCCGACACCGCCCTGGGCCTCCTCGTCGACGAGCGACGTCGGCTCGAGGCTGACCGTGACGTTGTCGGGCGCCTCGCCGGCGACGGTGCCGCCCAGCTGGAGCCTCTTCTTCTCCGCGGCGGCGGCCTCGGCGGCCTTCTCCTCCTCGGACTTCTCCTCGTCCCCGCCACCCGCGCCGTCCTCGGCGTCGGCCTCGTCCTCCGCCTCGGACTCGTCCTGGCCGCCCGGTCCGGTGGCGGCCGCCGACTCCTCCGAGCGGGTCTTGACCTTCTCGGCCAGCGCGGGGATGAACACGACGGCCGCCCCGGCCCAGACCGCGAGGACCAGGACCAGCGCCAGCACCTTCATCAGGCCCGGCCCTAGGGCCGCGCGCTGCAGCACCTGGCCGTCGACGTGCTTGACCGACTCGGTGCCGCGGGCGGTGACGGTGAACGGGTGGGAGATCCGCCCGCCGACCATCTGCGGGCGCTTCGCCCGCGCCCGGCCGCGCACTCGGACGGTCGCGCCGGGTGCGACCGAGACGCTGCGGTCCAGCTGCATCGACACCGAGGCCTGGTGCTGGAGCAGCAGGTCGACCTTGGCGGTCGACGGGCCGTGGTTCGTGAGCAGGACGGCGAACCTGCGGGCCGCCACGAGCCGCAGCTCGCGCGGCTCCAGGTCGACGGCCAGCTGGCCGCGCGGGTCGACGACGAGCACCGACTCCGCCGAGCCGGTGAGCGTGGAGGTCGGCCGCCCGGAGTCGGGGTCGAGCGCCTGCGCCGCCAGCGCGAGCGGGTAGCGCGCCGGCAGGGTCCCGAGTGGCGGGGCGACCCGGAACTCGACCGTCGCGGTCTGCCCGGGCGCGAGCACGTCGGTGCGCTGCGGCCCGTCCACCCAGCCGGGGTCGATGCCGACGACGGCCAGCGACAGCACCCGGGGACCGGGCGCGGTGTTGCTGACGGCGACCCGGAGCACGGTGGCGACGGCGGCGGAGGTGGAGAACTCCGGCTCGACGCCGAGGAGCGGGCGGGGCTCGCCGGGCGGGATCGCGTCAGTCATCGGAGCGTGCCTCCACGTTGGCTCTGGCCTGCTCGCTCGCGTCGACCTGGACGGTCGTCGAGCCGCTCGCCGCGCTGCCCCGCGTGCGCCGTACCTGGATGATGTAGGCCTCGGGCGCGTCGACGTCGGCGAACGAGAAGGCGCCCTGCGCGCCGGTCCGGACGGTCCGGTAGACGACCTCGGGGTACTGCGAGGACCGGTACATCTCGACGACCCAGCCGGAGCCGGCCGGCCCGTTGGCGAGCATGACCTGGCCGCTGACCGAGGCGGCGACGGGCAGAAGCGTCGGCTCGTTCCACACCTGGCCGGCGGTCAGGTCGACGATGCGGGAGACGGGGCTGACGCCGTTGCGGCTGATGCTCAGCGTGTAGGTGCCCTGCGGGACCGCCTCGAGGCGAAACTCGCCGGCGTCGTGGCTGGGGACGCTCGCGGTCGTGACCTGGTACGTCGAGGTGTTCGAGCTCAGGGTCACCTGCGCCTCGCCGATCGGCTGGGCCGCGCCCTGCGTCTGCTTCTGCCGGACCACGCCGGCGACCACCGCGGTGGCCGAGCGGAGCGAGACGGCGATGCCCTGCGACGTGGAGGTGGTGCCGGTGCCGCCTTCGACCAGCTTGCCCCGCGCGTCGAGGGCCAGGGCACGGGTCTGGGTGGCGAGGTCGGCGCGGCTGAACGTCACGGTGTACTCGCCCGGGAGCGCGAGGCCCGTCACCCGCCACTCGCCGGCGTCCTCCTCGCGGGAGGAGGTGGCGGTCTGGACGGTCTGGACGCCGTCGGTGACCGAGACCAGCACTCCCGGGGCCGGCTGCTCGTCGGCCTCCGTGAGCACCTGGCCCTTCAGCACGCCCGAGGAGCTGTCGAGCATGATGCTGACGCCGGTCAGCCGCTGGCCGGCGCCCAGGGTCAGGGTCAGGGTCTGCGAGGCGTGGTCGGGCAGGCTGACCACCACGGTGAACGACGCCGGGGTCGGCAGGCCCCGGAGCGTGAAGCTGCCCTCGGTCTGGTTGTTCTCGGCGGTCAGCGACATCGTGGTGACCGAGGTCTGGCCGGAGGTGGCCACCACGGTGGCCTCGGGGAGCGGCCCGGTGGCGGAGCTGACGATGCCGCTGATCACGCCGTCGCCCTGCCGCAGCGTGATCTCGACGCCGGTGCGCTCCTCGCCGGCGCTGACGTCGATGCGCTGGGTGGAGGTGGCGAAGCCCTGCTTCTCGACGACCAGGTCGTAGACGCTGGGGGAGGGCACGTTCTCCAGCACGAAGGTGCCGTCCTCGCCGATCGGCACGGACATCACGGTCGCGCCCTGCTCGGCGGTGGCGGTGCTCGGCGTCGCGCCCGCCACGGCGGGGTCGGTGGCCATCCCGCTCAGCGGGGCCTTGAGGGTCAGCGTGGCGGCGGAGACGTCGGTGCCGGACACGGTGCCGGCGACCGACGCCGGTACGCCGCCGAGGGCGACGTCGAGCCCGGCGCGCTGGTTGCCGGCCTCGAGCGTGATCGTCTCGCCGTCCGCGGGGTCGACGGCCTGGGGGAACCAGAGCTGGACGAAGCCCGCGCCCCGGAAGGTGACCTTGTAGTCGCCTGCGGGGAGCTTGCCGACGCTCCACTTGCCGTTGGCGTCCGTGGCGGCGTTCGCGACCGGCGCCTCCGTGTCGCTGGCGGCGAAGACGTTGACGGCCACCGCCTCGACGGGCCGGTTGGAGGTGAGCAGCGTGACCGTGCCGCCCATGCCCGAGGTGCCGGACGAGGACCCGCCCTCGCGGGCGGCGGCGATCTCCAGGGCGAGGTTGCGGTCGGCGGCCGACTGCCCGACGATCCGCGACAGCGCCAGGGTGATCACGACGGCGAACACGGTCACGGCGACCAGCAGGCCGAGCAGCGAGATCGGTCCGCGCGAGACCATCGGCCGCTGCACGAACGTCGCGTTCGCCAGCACCGGGATCGCCTCGTCGTCGATGCGCGGCGGCGGGGCCTTCTTCCTCCGGCCCAGCGACGGGGCCGCGAGGCTGGGCTTGTCGTCCTCGGCCTCGTCCTTCGCCGGCTCGGGCGGCGGCGCCGTCGGGACGTAGTCGGGGTCGACCAGACGGAGCTCGAGCGGCCGGACGACGGGGTTGCCGAGGAACGGCTGGCGGGCACTCGCGCGGACGTCGACCAGGGCGTGCTCGCCCGGCTCGATGCGGACCACGGCGGGGTCGAATCGGAAGCGCACCCGGCTCTCGGGGTCCTGGCCGTGCAGGCGCCGGTGGATCGCGGTGTTGCCCGTGTTGTCGAGCAGCACGTTCAGCCGCGCGGTGCGCCCGGCCGTGACGGCCATCGGGTCGACCCGCATCTTGACCTCGGGCGCCTCCGGAACGGTGAAGACGACGTCCTCGACGACGCTCTCCTCGGGAGGCGTCAGCTCGCGCACCTGCACCGAGACCCGGCGCTCGCCGGCGGTCATGCCGGGCGGGACGGCGATCATCACGCTCACCGCACGGCTCTCGTCGGGGAACAGCGAGATCTCGCCGTCGTCGGTGGTCACCCAGGAGGGGTCGGCGCCGAGGACCCGGACGGCGTACCCGCCGATCACGGTCCCGGTGTTGCTGATCGTCACGGTGATCGGCTGCGGGACGCCCGGCGTCAGCTCGAAGCGCCGGGGAGAGATGTCGACGTGCACCTCAGCCCCCCGCTCGCAGTCGCAGGCCCTGCTCGGTGCGGACCCCGGCGATGATCCGCACCAGCGCCGTCTGCTGCTGCAGGCCGGGCGAGGTGACGGTCACCGAGTACGTGCCGGGCGGCAGGCCGGCCATCCGGAAGCCGCCGTCGGCGAGGGCGCCGAGGCCCTTCTCGCCGGTGGTGGCCGACCAGACCTCCAGGCCGTTGGTCGCCTGCACCGAGGCGCCGACGTACGGCTTCCCGTCGGGACCGCGCACCGTGCCGACCAGCTCGCCGAGCCGGGTCGTCAGCGTGATCTCGAGCTTGCTCGCCGGTCCCGTCGCGCTCAGCGAGACCGGCACCGACTGGGAGCTGTAGCCCTCCATGGCGAACGTGAGGGTGTAGTCGCCGGGCGCGTCGAGGCCGTTGATGCTGAAGCTGCCGACGTCGCCCTCGGTCAGGGTGGTGGTGGAGGGGCTGGTCGAGCCGCCGGTCGAGGAGGCGTCGGTGGCCGCCGGGTCGGGCGCGACGCCGCCGACGGTCACGGTCGCACCGCCGAGGCCCTTGCCGTTCGGGCCGACCAGCCGACCGCTCACGGAGCCGGTGCCCTCGATGAGCTCGACGGCGACGCCGGACTCGGTGCTGCCGGCGTTGAGGTCGATGATCTCGGTGGTCGAGCCGTGGCCCTCGGCGGCGAAGGTGAGCACGTAGGTGCCCGGCGTCGGCAGGTCGCCCAGCGTGAACACGCCCACGGTGCCGACGGTCGGGGTGACGACCGAGACCGCCTCGCCGTTGACGGTCGTGGTGACGGTGACGCCGCCGAGCGGTGCCTTGCCGTCGGTGACGGTGCCGGAGATGACGCCGGCCGCGGCGCTCGGCACGACGCTCGGCTGCAGCCGCTGCTCGCCGCCGGAGACCGGGGTGATGACCTTCTTCACGGCGTACCCGGGCGCCGCGATGAGGACCTCGTACGTCGCGGGCGCGGGCAGGTTCGCGAGCGTGTAGCCGCCGTTGGCGTCGGTCTGGGTGGTGGCTGCGGGCGGCGCGGACTCCCCGTCGGCGGTGAGGATGTCGAGAGCGCGGGCGGTGACGGTCGCGGTCACGGGGGTCAGCGAGTTGCCCGGGTCGAGAGTTCCGGAGATCTGGGCGGGGCGGCCGGTGACCACGGCGTTGATGCCCTCGGTCTTGCCCTGGGCCTGCACCGCGACCTGCTCGGCGCGGGCGCGGCCCGCGGCCTTGGGGTACCAGACCGGGTCGAAGCCCTTCGCGCTGAAGCGGAGCCGGTACGACGTCGGGAACAGCCCGCCGAGCTGGTAGGTGCCGTCGGCCTGGGTCGCCGCCGAGCTGACGAGCACCGGACCGGTGCGGCCGTCTCGGTAGGCCTCGACCAGGATCCGGCCCACCGGGAGCTGGTTGCTGGTGGCGACGACGGTGCCGGAGATCGTGCCGCCGACGCCCGGCGGCAGCAGGCCGTCCTTGGGCATCGCGCCGGCGGGCGCGGCGTCCGCGCCGCCGGCCGTCTCGCCTTCCGCCGATCCGCCCTCGGCGCTGACCGGGAAGAACGACGCCGGCGCGGTCTTGGTCAGCGGGTCGCCGCCGAGCACCTGGGTCAGGCCGAGCAGGAAGACCGCCGCCCACAGCCCGATGATCAGCATCAGGATCAGGGCGGTCAGCACGCCGCGGCTGACCGTCGGCCGCTGGCGCAGGACGACGGTGGTGCCGGCCTCGAGCTCCGGCTCGTTCTCGGCCTCCTGCATCGCCGAGATGACGTTGGTGCGCCGGGCGGTGAGGTTGATCGCGGCCGTGCGGTCGATCTCGGCGCCGGTGAACATCCGGGGACCCTTGAGCACCAGGATGACCGGGCTGGTCACGCCCGGGTCCACCCGGAGCGTGCGCGGCGTGAAGCGGGCCGTCGTCCGCGTGTCCTCGCGCTGGGCCTCCAGCGCCACGTCGAGCGCGGTGTTGCCGGTGTTCTCGATCTCCAGGACGAACCGGCCGGTACGCCGGCCGCGCACGGTGTGCGGCGTACGCCCGAGGCGTACGGCGGGCCGCGCGGAAACCGACAGGTCGATGTCGACGTGCTGGGTGACGGCGCCGGCGCCGTGCGAGACCACCTCGACGCTGAGCGGGTGGGAGCCGGCGGGCTGGGTGGCCGGGACGTGGACCGTCAGCCGGATCTGGCCCTCCGCCGCGGGGAAGAGCGGGAGCAGCTTGGGCTCGACCTCGACCGTCGCGTCGGGCAGGCCGATCAGCTGGGCGGTGATCCCGTCGATCAGGTCGCCGGTGTTGACGACGTCGACGACCAGGTCGACCGTGGCGCCGGGCTCGGCCTGGACCACGCGCTCGGCGGTGGCTACTCGCACGGCGTACCTCGCCAGCGGGCTGCGCTCCGCGGGGTGCCCACGACCGCCGCGCAGGGGCGCAGGGCGGCACGGGACACAGGGACCTACCGGAGGGTGGAGGGGAGTCAATCAGGCCGGATCAGCCTAGAAGTGCGGCACGCCGCGCGTGGCGGAATGCGACAATTGGTGTCTAGTCCACCTCCCGCACGGGAATCGGGGGTGCGGCGACCCGGAGCGTGCCAGACTCCGGCAGGTGTTCATCAGCAACGTCGACACCGGTCTGGAGAGGCTGGTGCGCGCGCGCCTGCCGCTGCCCGAGGAGATCGGCGACGTCGCGTTCGACGCGCCCACCGGGAACTGGTCGGCCCAGCTGTCCCGGATCACCGTGAACTTCTTCCTGTACGACGTGCAGCGCAGCACCCAGCCCTCGCGCTCGTCCCTGGCCCGCACCCCGGAGCCGGGTGCCCTGCAGCGGCGGGTGCCGCAGCCGATGGTGCAGCTGAGCTACCTGGTCAGCGCGTGGGCCGGCAGCCCGCGCGACGAGCACCAGCTGCTCGGCGACCTGGTGAGCCTGTTCGCGGCCGCCGACCACGTGCCGGGCGAGTTCCTGCCCGAGGAGCTCTCCACCTCGGTGTCGCTGTCGCTCGGTGACGAGCGGAGCCTGCCGCGGGAGCTGTGGAGCGCCGCCGGGGGCTCGCTGAAGGCCTCCACGACGCTGCAGGTCAACGTCGGCGCCGACTCCTTCGACTGGACCGTCGCGCCGCCGTCGGTGGCGAAGGTCGTCGCGATGGCCGACCGGATGGACCGCTCGGACCGGGCCGCCGGGGGCGCGTTCTCGTCATGACGATCCCGCTCGTCCCGGCCGTCGGCCGGACCGTCCTCGCCGGCGTGCTCCTGCTCGCCCTCGGCGCCTGCTCGGGCGACGACGAGAAGGAGGGCTCGGTCTTCTCGATCGAGCCGGGCCAGTGCTTCCTCGCGCCCGAGGAGGTCGAGGCGCAGATCAGCGACCTCGAGCAGGTCGACTGCCAGGACGAGCACGACCACGAGGCGTACGCCGTGATCCGCTACAAGGCGCCCGGCGCGGAGGAGGCGAGCGACGAGTTCCCCGGGGACGAGGCGCTGACCAAGTTCGCCGACGGCTCGTGCGCCGCGGACTTCGGCGACTACGTCGGGGTCGACTACCTCGACTCCTCGCTGTTCTTCACCTATTTGCTGCCGTCGCCGCGCAGCTGGCAGGAGGACGACCGCTCGGTCGTCTGCCTGGTCACCTCCGCGGGCGGCGAACCGCTCACCGGGTCCGCGAAGGGCACGGAGCAGTGACCGCGCGACCCACCACCGTCACGACGTCGAGGAGGACCCCATGGGCCAGTCAGCAGTGACCGGGGCAGTGGCCACCTGCACCTTCGGGGCCGCCCCCTCGACCCTGAGCTTCCTGCCGATCACGCGGGTGACCATCGAGGGCCGCCCGGCCGGCACCATCACCGACATCGCGCCGATGGTCAACGTGCCGCCGTTCGGCATGTGCATGAGCATGTCCAACCCCACGGTCGCCGCAGCCACGTCCGCCGCCCTCGGCGTCCTCACCCCGATGCCGTGCGTCCCCACCATCGCCGGCCCCTGGGCGCCCGGCGCCGCCCGCACGATGATCGGCGGCAAGCCCGCCCTCGTCTCCGGCTCGACCTGCAACTGCGCCTTCGGCGGCATGATCAGCATGACGATGACCGGCGCCGTGCGGACGACCGCGAGCTAGTCGTTCCCGCGCCGGGCCGCGCGGCCGGGCCGCTGCCGCCGGGCCGCCCAACGGCCGCAATTGCAGCGGTTGTGCAGGTCGGAGCGGTTTGGGGCTGTCCGGAGGCCGCAATTGCAGCCGTTGAGCAGACCGGAGCGGCGCGGGCCTGTCCGGAGGCCGCAATTGCGCTGGTCGTGCAACGTCAGGCGAAGTGGTCGCGCCAGGCCTCGTCGATCTGCGGTACGTCGGGCATCCCGCGCTTGATCAGCTGCCGGCGGATCCGGGCCAGGGTCTGCTCGGGCTCGCGGAAGATCCCCTTCGCGGTCACGACCAGGATCCGGTAGTCGTCATCGTCCAGCTCCTCGCGCCGGACCAGATCCCGCTCCCACTGCACGGTGTCCTCGGCGTGCTGGCGGCCGTCGTACTCGATGACGAGCTTGATCCCCGGATAGCAGAGGTCGAAGCGACGCTTCAGGACGCCGTCCTCCCGGATCTGGACCTTCACGACGGGCTCCGGCAGACCGGCGAGCACGATCAACATCCGAAGGCGGGTCTCCATCGGGGAGTCGACGCCCTTGCGGACGTACTCGGCGGCTCGGGCGGCTGCTTTGGCGTAGTAGTCGCCCGAAGCGCGGCACGCCCGCAGCAGCCGCTCGGGTCGGATGTCGAAGCGTTCGACGAGGGCGTCGCCCAGGACCACCAGATCGACGAGCGGCAACCATCCGGCGAGCTCGATGAAGGTGGTGATCGCATCGGTGGTGGGGATGCCGCGAACGGTGGTCAGGCCACGTCTCCGACGCGTCACGTGCGACTTCAGCTCGGGTCGCTCGCGGCGATCCTTGAGCCGCCGGACCGTGACGTGCTCGAAGCGGTGGTCGGGCACGGGCAGGTCCAGCAGTCGCGCGGCACTGAAGTGGCTGGCGAACGCTCCCTCCGGGTGGATCAGCAGCGCCGCACGGATCCGCGTGTCGGCGTCGATCGCGTCGCTGCGGATCCACGCCTCCCGAAAGACCTGGACGTACTCCCGACGCCGCAGCACGCGTACGTCGCCGCCGCTCGCCTTCAGCTGGGCGCGGGTGAACGGACGGTCATGCTGGAGCCGAGAGGGTGTGGCCATGCCGACGACCCTGCCCCCGATGCGTCACCGCGCGCAGGGCTCATCCACAGCCCCGAACCGGAGGTGCTGCGGGGGTCGGCGAACAGGCCATGTCCCAAGGCCGCAATTGCGGCCGTCGTGCAGGTTTCTGCGCCCAGAACCCGTCATACGGCTGCAATTGCGGCGCTTGGGCACGGGCCGGCCGCGCCCGGCTGCTCCGCGGGGCCCTACCGCAGCGCCCTGATCCGGGACGTCCACACGAACGGCGTGGACAGGCCGCCGCCGTCGTGGGCGACGCTGCGGAGGAGCTCGTCGAGCTCGGGTACGCAGCCGTCGGCGCCGCGCTGGGTGGCGGGGTGCTCGACGAGGGTGAGGCACACCTCCACGAGGTCCAGCCACGCGGCGAGGCCGGGGGCGTGGTGGCGGGCGATGCGGGGGTGGGCGGCGACCCAGGGCGCGACCTCGGGGCGTTCGAGGGTCGCGGGGTCGGCGACGACCAGGGCCAGCGTCGGACCCCGCTGCTCGGCGGTCAGGTGGGCGCGCTCGACGACCTGCAGGAAGCGCCCGAGGTCGGCGGCAGGCTGCTGGTCGTGGGCGGCGGGCAGGTCGAGGGCGGTGCGGAGGGCGACGTACATCTCGATCGGTCCCATGCCGGTGGCGAGCGCCGCCTCGCGTCGAACGTGCCGGTCGCGCCCGCGCGACGGGTGTACGCGCAGGGCCAGGATCCGGGCGTCGGGTGCGAGGGCGATGCCGATGACGTCGGCGACGTGCCCGACGAGCTCGGGGGAGGTGGCGAAGCGGTACGTCTGAGTGCCGTGCGGGCGCACGCCGTACGCCTGCCAGGCCCGGGCGACGGTGCTGTGCCCGACCCCGAGCTGACGGGCGAGCAGCCGGGCCGACCAGTGGGTGGCGCGCAGCATCCGCGGCGGCGGCTCCAGGGTGGCGGTGACGATGGCGCGGTCGTCGAGCCGGGGCCGTCGGCCGGCCCGCGCCCGGTCGCCGAGGCCGGCGAGCCCGCCCTCGGCGTACCGCCGTCGCCAGCAGGCCACCGTCGGCCGACTGATGCCCAGCGCCTCCGCGATCGCGGTGTTGCCCACCCCTGCCGCGGCGTGCAGCACGATCTGCGCTCGCAGCGCCACGGCGTCGTCGCCGCATGCCAGTGAGGTGAGTCGTTCGCGGTCGTCCGCGGGCAGGTCGAGGCGTACGGCGCTGGGCGAGGGCACGCGCTGATCGTGGCGCATCCGTGGCGAGTGCGAAGGAACTTCTGGGACAAAAGCATGGTCAATTCGGACTACGTTGCTCCGTTCTCGCCCGCGCGGCCACCGGGGACCCCAAGGATCTGGTTCGGCAGAACTCGTGCTCCACCCCTTTCCCTCGACTACGCGGAGATCCCATGCCCACCTACACCGCCCCAGGCGTGTACATCGAGGAGGTCGCCTCCTCTCAGAAGATCCTCAGCGCGGCCCCGACGGCGATCGCCGCCTTCGTCGGGTTCACGGAGCTCGCCCCGACCGACGACCCCAACGACCCGCAGGGCCTGGCCCCGCGCCTGGTCACCAGCTGGACCCAGTTCGAGGCGCTGTACGGCGGGTTCGCCCCCGGCTGCATGCTGCCCCTGTCGGTCTACGGCTACTTCGCCAACGGTGGCTCGATCGCCTACATCTGCCGCGTCCCCAACACCGAGCCCGCCGGCGAGCCGGCCCGCGCCGCGCTGCCCGCCTCCGACCGTGCGCTGGGCCTGCCGGTCGCCGTCGAGAGCGTCGAGCCCGACGCCGACATCTCGATCTCCATCAGCACCGACGACGCCGGCGACGCCGACGACGACGCGGCCGCGACCTTCACGATGACCATCCTCGAGGGCGGCACGGCCGTCGAGGAGTTCTCCGGCCTGGACTTCGGCTCCGGCGACTCCAACGTGGCGACCAAGGTCAACGCCACCTCCACCAAGGTCAAGATCGAGCTCAACCTCGACGCCGACGCCGACCTGGCCGCCCAGCTGGAGCTGGTCAAGCCGGGCGTGTACCCGCTCGAGAAGTCCGCGCCGGTCCCGGTCGCGGTCACCGGCCGCAAGTTCGCCGGCTCCGAGTCGGCCCGCAACGGCATCAACGGCCTCGCCGTCGCCGAGGACGTCACCATCGTCCTGGTCCCCGACCTGATCACCGCGGCGACCAAGGAGGACGGCTCGATCGACCTCGGCCTTTGGAAGGCCGTGCAGACCGCCCTGATCTCGCACTGCGAGCAGAACGGCAACCGGATGGCCATCCTCGACTCGCCTCCGGGCATGAGCCCGCAGCAGATCAAGGAGTGGCGCTCCGAGGTCGCGATGTACGACTCGGCGTACGCCGCGCTGTACTACCCCTGGATCAAGGTCGAGAACCCCAACCCGACCAACGGCGACACCGAGCTGCTGATGCCGCCGTCCGGCCACATCGCCGGCGTGTGGGCGCGCACCGACGACACCCGCGGCGTGTGGAAGGCCCCGGCCAACGACACCATGCGCGGCGTGCTCGACATCGAGCGCAGCATCACCCAGAACGAGCAGTCGCTGCTCAACCCGATCGGCATCAACTGCATCCGCCCGTTCGGCACCCGCGGCATCCGGATCTGGGGCGCGCGCACGCTCGCCTCGGACACCGACTGGAACTACATCAACGTCCGCCGCCTGTTCAACATGGTCGAGACCGCGATCCTGACCGGCACCCAGTGGGCCGTCTTCGAGCCCAACGACGTCACCCTGTGGGAGGGCGTCAACCGCACGGTCAGCGGCTTCCTGCGAGGCCTGTGGACCGCCGGCGCGCTGTCCGGCGCGAGCGCCGACCAGGCGTTCTACGTCAAGTGCGACGCCGAGACGAACCCCCCGGAGTCGGTGGACGCCGGCATGCTGATCGTCGAGGTCGGCATCGCCCCGGTGAAGCCCGCCGAGTTCGTGGTGTTCCGCATCGCCCAGCACAAGCAGTCGTCCTGACCCACCTCCTGACCCACGAACGGAGCACCACCCATGAGCCTCATCAGTACTGACCCGATCGTCTCCCAGAACTTCTTCCTGGAGCTCGACGGCGCCGCGATCATCCTGTCGGGCGTCTCCGGCTTCGAGCAGGAGATCGACGTCGTCGAGATGCAGCAGGTCGGCGCCAAGGGCGTCAGCGAGCTGGTCAAGACGCGCGGCACCAACACCAAGGTCGCGGACCTCTCGATCACCCGGATGGCCCCGCTCGACGCCATGAGCGACCCGATCTGGCAGTGGTTCACCGAGATCCGCGACAAGGGCATGGCGGCCAACAACCGCACCGACAAGCGCAAGAACGGCTCGATCGTGCTGTACGACGTCGTCGGCACCGAGGTCGGCCGCTTCAACTTCTTCAACGGCTGGCCGAGCAAGATCGCGACCGACGGTGTCTCCGCGGACTCCAACGACCCGCTGAAGGAGACGATCACCCTGGTGATCGAGCGCCTCGAGCGAGTCAAGTGATACTGGCTCCGTGACCCTCAAGACTTCGTACGAGTTCACCCTCCCGCGCGGCTACGTCGACCAGGACGGTCGGCTGCACCGCAAGGGGGCGATGCGCCTCGCCACGGCCCGCGACGAGCTGGAGCCGCTGCGCGACCCGCGCATCACCGGTCCCGACGACCCGCGACTGACCATCCTGGTGCTCACCCGGGTGGTCGAGAAGCTGGGCGACGTCGAGATGGTGACCGCACACGAGATCGAGGGCCTCTTCGCCGTCGACCTCGCGTTCCTCCAGGACTTCTACGGAGTGATCAACTTCGGGAGCCAGGAGGAGTACGACGCCTTGATCAACGCCCAGGAGTCGAGCGCGCTGCTGGGGGTCGCCGGTACGGCGGCCCCCGCGGCGAGCCCGGCCCCGGAGCCCGCTCCCGCCGCTGCGGCGGAGGGGCTCGACGACGTGTCGGAGCCGGGGGCGGCCACGCCGCCTCCGGTCTCCCGGCCCAGCCTCCGTCGCGGCGTCGAGGAGCTCCCGCGGCGGACGCAGTAGGCCCGGTCGGATGCTGCGCTATCCGACCGACGCCCTGTGGCAGGAGATCGCCTACCTGGCGTACCACCTGCACTGGAGTCTCGACGACCTGCTCGACCTCGAGCACATGGACCGCGTGCGGATGGTGCGCGCGGTCGTCTCCCTGAACGACCGAGCATGGCAGGTGGTGCGCGACCATGGCTGACCAGGCCTCCCAGCCGCTGGGCGGTGACCTGCCCACCGCCAGTCGGTTCCTCTTCGAGCTCGACGGCGTGGAGATCGGCGTCTTCCGCGAGATCCACGGCCTGCAGGTGACCGTGGCCGTCGAGGAGTTCCGCGAGGGCGGGCAGAACGGCTTCAGCCACCGGGTGCCCGGCCGGATGACCTGGCCGAACGTCGTGTTCCGGCGCGGCGTCACCCAGGGCAACGCCCTCTTCGAGTGGCTCAACAAGTCCTCGGGCGAGGGTTTCGCGGCGAACAGCCACAAGCTCACCCGCTCGACCGGCGCGATCACCGCGATCGACCACGTCGGCACCCGGCTGCGGGCGTGGGAGCTCATCGACGTGTTCCCCGTGCGGTGGAAGGGACCCGACTTCTCGGTCGAGAGTCGCGACCCGCTCGAGGAGGAGCTCGAGATCACGCATCACGGTTTTAGAGCGAAGACCCAGACCTGAGACCCCTGCGCGTGACACCCTGGCAGCGATCATGACCGAGATGACGACCGAGGCTCCCCCCGCTTCGCCCAGCGAAGAGCCGTCGCACTGGCTGGGCGCCGCTGCCGTGCGCCGGATGCGGCTGCCCGGACCGCCGCTGGGACGTCCGCTGCCGTCGCGGATCGGCAGCCTCGCCTCCGGCGTCTCGCGCTTCGCCGCGTCGACCTCCCGTCCGGTCGAGGTACGCCGCGCGCTGGCCGGCCCTGACCCGTCCGCCTCGCTCACCGGCTACGTCCGCCCGCCGCGCTGGTGGGTCCCGATGCCCGCCTCGCCGGAGGTCGCCGCCGCTCCGGCCGAGGCTCCCGGCCGGGCCGTCGGGCTGCGCCGCTCGGTCGCGGCCGCCACGTCGGCCCCGCGCTGGCTCGCCCCGTCGCGGTCGGTGCCGGTCGAGCAGCTGGGCGGTCGGGAGCTGCCCCGGGCCGCCCGGTCGGTCCCGAACGAGCAGAGCTGGAGCCCCGGCAGCATCGTCGGCGGCCTGCAGGCCGAGGTCGCGAACGTACGCCGCCACACCGAGACCGCCGCCGCCGGCCCGATGCTGATGGCCGCCGACCAGGCGCGCCTGCACGCCGCGACCGCGGCCCGGAAGGCGGCTGAGGCCGCCGCGGCACCGTCGGCCCCGGCGCCCGCGGTTCGTCGTACTCCCGCGGCGGCGCCGCCGGCTGCGTCGGCGCCGCCCGCTGCTTCCGCCCCGCCGGCCGCTCCCGTCGCGCCCACCGCGCGGGTCGCGCCCCGGACTCCGGGTGACTCGGGGGCGCGGACGAGCGGTCCCGCGTCCTCCTCGCGTTCGAGCGCCGGCGACGCCGGCGCGGAGGGTGAGCGCGGCGGTCCTTCCGGTCCGTCGCCGGTCTCGGCCACCGCCCCGTCGACCGCGGGCTCGGCCTCGAGCGCTGCGGCCAGTCCGTCCGCCGAGGTACGCCGCTCCGCCTGGCAGCTCTCCCCGTCGCGTCCCCGGTTCACCAGCGTCGTACGCCGAGCGCCCGTCGCCGGTCGCGGTCCGCAGGCGGTCGAGCAGCTTGCGACCGCGCCGACCAGCACCGGCGACCGCCACCTCACGTCGGCCGTGTCGTCGCCGGTCGCGATCCGGCCCGGCGGCTCCGACCTGATCACCCGCTCGCACACCGCCGCCCCGTCCTCCCGCCGCGACCTGTGGGGCGCCACCAGCGTGGTCATGCGCCAGGCGGCGATCCGGCGCGAGGCCGCTGCGGCAGCACCAGCACCAGCACCAGGGGCTGCGCCCGCGCGCCCGACGGCCGCAATTGCAGCCGTTGGACAGCCCGTGGCAGGCATCTCCCGCTCTACGGCCGCAATTGCAGCCGTGGAGCGCGCTGCCGAGGACGCTGCCCCGAGCGCGTCCGCCGGCGCGGCGGCGAAGCCGAGCTCCGGTGGCACTCCCGCGATCGTCCCGTCCGCGCCGGCCGCGAGCGCCTCCGCACCCGCCGCGCCGGACTCCCACGCGCCGGCCACCTCCGCACGTGTCGCCCCCGAGCCCTCGGCGACGACCGTTCCCGGCGGTCCGACGATCCACCGCCTGCCCGCCGACCCGTCCGCTCCGGTCCCGGCGAGCGAGGCAGCGCGGTCCGTCGGCACGGGTACGGCGAGCGCGGCCGCCGCTCCTGCTGCTCCCGGGGACGCGGCCGGTCCTGCGACGTCGGCTTCCTCGGCGGCTCCGGCGGCTCCGGTGACGCCGGCTCCCCAGCAGACGGCTCGCGAGATGCTCGCAGCGCCGCTCGGCGGTGTGCCGGGCAACCTGTTCCGCACGACGGCGCGCTCGATCCGGCGGATGTGGAGCCCCGAGGTCGTCGACACGGCGATCCGTCCGGCCACCCAGGTCGGGCGCTCCACGGTCGCCCCGGGGATCGCAGCCGCGGCGGCCACCACGTCCGCCGGTTCGGCGCCTGTCGTTCCTACCCCTTCCGGATCGGGCCGGCCGGCCGCGCCGGCGCAGCCGGCGTCCGGCAGCCGCACTACGAGCCCGACGGCCTCCGCCGCCGCTCCGACCGAGATCCGACGCACCCCCGCCGGCCCGGTCGCTCCCAGCACGGTCGCTCCCAGCACGGCCACTCCGAACCCGGTCGCTCCCAACCCAGCCGGGTCCAGTCCTGCCGCGTCGGCTCCGGCGACACCGACGTCGACCACGCCGACCTCGGCGACACCGTCCCCGTCCGCACCGTCCCCGGCCATCCCGGCCTCACGTGCGTCGACCTCGGCCACGTCGACCTCGGCCACGTCGACCTCGGCCACGCCGACCTCGGGCACGCCGACCCCCGGCTCCTCGGCTCCCACCTCCCCGGGAGCGGCTCCGGCCTCGTCGGTCACGCAGGCCCCGGCGGCCGCGACCAGCACGGACTCGCCGGGCGCGTCGATCGCGACGCCGTCGGCACCCGCGGCGGTCCGCCGGGTCGCGGACCTCGGAGTCGCGCCCACCCCGGCTCCGACCCACCAGCCGGGAGCCCCGCGCCCGGTGGCGTCCCTGCTCTCCGGCGCGATCGCGCACGCCGCGCCCACGACGGGCGGGGCGATCGCGATGCCCGAGCTGATGACCGTGCGACGGCGGGCCGCGTTCGGCGTCGACGGCACCCGTTCCCTCGCGTCCGGGTTCGCCGGTGCCGCGGCGATCCGCCCGGTCACCGGTGCGACCACGGCCGGGTCCGTCGGCCGCCCTCTCGTCACACCCACGCCGCGCGCGCACCCCGCGCACGCCGCAAGTCCGTCCGCGACGTCGACGAACCGGTCTGCCGCACCCGCAGGGACGGCTCCCGCGGGGTCGCCCACCCCGTCCGCCTCCACCCCCGCAGGTCCGGCGCTACGCCGCACCCCGACTTCGGCGCCTGCTGCCTCGGCGCCTGCCGCCTCCACGGCTCCCGCCCCGACGACCACCACCGCCGCCGACGTGTTCCGGAGCACGCAGACCGCCCTCGAGGCGCCTCCGCGGTTGATCGATCGCTCGACCAACGCGCCGACCACCCCCGGCAGCCCCGCAGGTCCCGCTGGTCCCGCAGGTACGACCGCACCGACGTCGACGCCGGCGGGCTACCCCACCCCGGCGCCCCCGCGCGAGATCGCCACCCCGGCGACCTCCCCGAGCACCGTCCTGCGCTGGGCGCACATGGTGCCACGCACGCCAGGCACGCCCGGCACGGTCAGCGGCCACGCCGCGCCCACCCTCGGCATCGCCCGCGCAGCCGCGGCCGCACCGCCGATGCCGGGCGGTGTCCCCGTCCCCGGTCTGCTCGCCCGCGCCGAGCGCGGCGGCGAGCCGCTGCGCCGTACCCCCGCAGGCCCCGCGAGCACCCCGACGGCGCGCTCGGCCGTGAGCCCCGCGACCACCCCCGTGCCGAGCGCGGCAGGCCCGTGGACCACCGCGACGCCGACCGATGCGCCTACCGGCCCGCCGGTGCCGGCCGTCGGCCGGCTCACCCCCAGCGGCGCCGGCCCCGCCGCGAGCCCCACCGCGAGCCCCGGCTCCTCCAGCTCGGCCGGCGACGGCGGCCGGATCAGCCGGATGACCGTCGCCCCGCCTCGGATCAGCATCACCCCGGGCCGCAGCGACGGCGCCCCCGCACCCGCGGTCCCCGCGGTCGCGACGAGCAGCGCCCCCACGGGAGCGACGCCCGCCAGTGCTCAGCCCGGCGCCGCCCGCTCGCTGGTCGAGTCCACCGCCCACCTGTTCAGCTCGGTCCCCGAGGGCGTCGTACGACGTCTCCTCGACGAGGGAGGAACCCCCATGTCCGGTCACCAGCACGAATCGTGGTCGTCCGAGGGGCCGGCCCCGTCCACGCCGGGCACCGTGGTCCGCCGCTGGGCGACGCCGTCCGGTGGGTCGTCCGCGACCACCCTGACCGGCCCGGGGCCGTCCGAGACGAGCGAGGCGCTGCAGCCGGGCGGCGCGCTGGACGCCCTGGTCGACGCGGTCGTGGAGCGGGTCGAGCAGCGCGTCATCGACGAGCTCGAACGGCGCGGCCGGCGCCAGGACTGGGCGGCGTTCTGATGGCCGAGCTGGAGAAGGCGTTCCTGGAGACCGAGGACGGCACCCGCCTGCCGTGCCTCTACAACCCCGAGACCCTCAGCATCGGGCGCCGCAACAACTGGGTCGCCAACCCGATGCCGGGCAAGGGCGTCTCGACCCTGAAGTACGCCGGCGCCGGGTCCGGCTGGATGGCCCTGGACCTGATCTTCGACACGACCGACGTCGGCACCGCGGTCACCGCGCACACCGGCAAGATCCTGCAGCTGATGGAGATCGACCCCAACCTCCCCGGCTCCGACGAGACCACCAACAACGCCCGCCCGCCGACGGTCACCTTCCACTGGGGCGACCTGCACTCCTTCAAGGCGGTCGTGCAGGACCTGCGGCTGAGCTTCACCTACTTCTCCTCCTCGGGCGTCCCGCTGCGCGCGCAGCTGCACCTGGAACTGATGCAGTACGAGCGCTCCAACGCGTTCGGCCCGCAGAACCCCACCTCCGGCACCCCCAAGCCGAGCCGCGTCCACCGGGTCCTGCCGGGGGAGACGCTGGACCGGATCAGCGCCCGCTACTACGGCGACGCCACCCGGTGGCGGGTGCTCGCGAACGCCAACGGTCTCGAGGACCCGCTGGCCGTGCGGCCGGGTGCGCTCCTCGACATCCCGCGGCTGGAGGGCTGATGGCCGACACCGTCGCCGACACCGCGCCGGTCCTCAAGGTCGCGGGCGCCCCGATGTCCGCGCGGGCGCTCGACAGCCTGCTCAGCGTCCGGGTCGACCGGGCGCTGGGGCTCGTCGGCCGGGCCACGCTGCGCTTCGTCGACCATGGCTATGCGCTGGCGTCCTCCGGAACCTTCGCCGTCGGCAAGGAGGTCGAGGTCCTCGCCGGGACCAAGTCGCTCTTCAAGGGCGAGGTGACCGGCGTCGCGCTGGAGCAGGACGAGCGCTTCAACCCCGAGCTCGTCGTCACGATCGACGACAAGGCCCACCGCCTCGGCTCCTCGGCCAAGAGCCGCGCCTTCCTCAACCAGACCTTCGGCGACGTGATCAACAAGCTGGTCGCCGGCACCGGCCTCTCCGCGTCGGTCTCGGGAACCACCACCACCCACCCGTACCTCCTGCAGACCGGCACCGACCTGGCCTACCTCAACGCGGTCACCGCTCGCGCCGGCCTGGTCTGGTACGTCGACGGCACCAGCCTGAAGGTCGAGAAGGCCGGCACCTCCAGCGGCGAGGTGCCGCTGGAGCTCGCCAAGGCCGGCGAGCTCCGTTCGTTCTCGGTGCGTGCGACCGCCTCAGGGCCCGACAAGGTGTCGGTGACCGGGTGGGACCAGGCCCAGCAGGCGGAGGTCCTGAGCGAGGTGTCGACCGGCGGTACGGCCGAGTCGGACTTCGTCGGCAAGGCCTCCGGTCGCAGCGGCGGCACCAGCCGGGGGTGGAGCGGCACCGCCCTGGTCGCCGACCCGACGCCGCTGGACGCGAACGAGGCGAAGATCATCGCCACCTCGATGCTCGCCGAGTCCCAATCGTCGGCCGTGGTCGCGCGCGGTACGGCGTACGTCAACGCCGGGCTCAAGCCGGGCGTGACCCTGAAGGTCGCGAACGCCGGACCCGCGTCGGGCAAGTACCTCATCAGCCACGTCGAGCACGTCTACAGCGCGTCGGGCTTCGACACCCGCTTCACCGCCGGCCCGCACCGGCCCTCCGGTCTGGTCGACGTGCTGGGGTCCAGCCGGCCCGACCCCGGCTTCTCCATGCAGGGCGTGCTCCCCGCGCTGGTCACCGACCTGAAGGACCCGGACAAGCAGGGTCGCGCCAAGGTGAAGTACACGACGATCTCCGGGGCGATCGAGTCGCACTGGGCCCGCCTGGTCATCCTCGGCGCCGGCAAGGAGCGCGGCATCGCGTGGCACCCCGAGGTCGAGGACGAGGTGCTCATCGCCTTCGAGCAGGGCGACACCCGGCGGCCGGTGATCCTCGGCGGGCTGTTCTCGAAGAAGAAGGGCGTGCCGACCACCGACGACGTCGACCAGAACAAGGTGAAGTTCCGCCGGATCACCTCGCGGCTCGGTCACGTGATCGAGCTGGCGGACGGCGACAAGCCCGCCGAGCAGCACCTCCTGCTGACCCTGAAGGGCAAGAAGCACAGGATCCGGCTGGGCGAGGACAAGTTCGACATCGAGGTGGACAAGAAGCCGGTGACGATCACCAACGGCCAGGCCACGATCAAGTTCAGCGACAGCGGGGACGTCACGATCGAGGGCAACAACATCACGCTCAAGGCCAAGCAGAAGGTCCAGGTCAGCGGCGGCACCGAGGTGGGCGTCAAGGGCACCACGAAGGCCTCCCTCGAGGGTGCCCAGGTGGAGGTCAAGGCCAGCGCCATGGGCAAGGTCGAGGCCGGCGGAGCGCTGGCCATCAAGGGCGCGACGGTGGCGATCAACTGATGTCCGAGATCGCCGTACCCGGCAACACCGGGGATGCCAGCGCGTTCGTCGGGCGCGGCTTCGGCTGGCCCCTCGGTGTCGACCACACCGGGTCGATCCGGCTCTCCGACGGCGTACCCGAGCTGGACCGCTCGATCGAGATCGTGCTGATGACCGCGCCCGGCGAGCGCCTGATGCGCCCGCAGTTCGGCTGCCGGATCTGGGACCTGCTCTTCGAGCCCGTGACGCCGAACCTGCTGGGCCTGATCTCCCAGGCGGTCCGCGACGCGCTGGCCCAGTGGGAGCCCCGGGTCGTCGTCGAGGACGTCAACCCGACGCCCGACCCGGACAACCCGTCGCTGGTCCTGATCGACATCACCTTCCGGGTGCGGGCGACCAACGACCGCCGCAACCTGGTCTACCCGTTCTACGTCATCCCGCACGACGCCGAGTGAAGAGCGAGCCCTGATGCCACTGCCGACCCCCGGACTCGACGACCGGACCTTCCAGGACATCGTCGACGAGGCGAAGCGGCTGATCCCGCGCTACTGCCCCGAGTGGACCAACCACAACGTCTCCGACCCGGGCGTGGCGCTCATCGAGCTGTTCGCCTGGATGAGTGAGATGGTGCTCTTCCGCGTCAACCAGGTGCCCGAGCGGCTCTACACCCACTTCCTCAACATGGTGGGCATCGAGCCGTTCCCGCCGGCGGTCGCGAGCACCAACCTGACCTTCTGGCTCTCCGCGGTCCTCGACTCGCCCGTCGTGGTGCCGGCCAACACCGAGGTGATGACGGTCGCCGGCGCCGCGGAGCGGGCCGACGCCGTGGTGTTCAGCACCGACACCGAGCTCGTCATCGCCCCGCCCGTCCTGGAGTCCGCCCAGGTCGTCACGGTCGGCGACGGCCGGACGCGCGACGTGTGGGAGGACCTGCGGTTCAACCCGGCGGGGGTCCCCGTCTTCGCGTCCGAGCAGATGACTCCGGGCGACGCGTTCTGCCTGGGCTTCCGCGACTCGCTCGCCGGCATGGTGCTGCGCATCTCGGTCGAGGCCGAGGCCGAGGGCATCGGCGTGGACCCGCGGCGTCCCCCGCTGGTGTGGGAGGTCTGGAACGGCGACGCCTGGATCGCCACCGACATCTACGAGGACACCACGGGCGGGCTCAACCGGGCCGGCGAGATCGTGCTCATGGTGCCGACCGTGCACGTGCCGATGAGCGTCGGCAACCACTCGGCGTACTGGCTGCGCACCCGGCTGCTCGCGCCGATCAGCGGGCAGCCGACGTACAAGGCCTCGCCGCGGGTGCAGAGCATCGAGGTCGCGGCCCTGGGCGGCACCGTGCGGGCCGAGCACGCCGAGACCGCGCCGTCCGAGGTGATCGGCCGCAGCGACGGGGCGGCGGGACAGGTGTTCGGGGTGTCCCGGGTGCCGGTGCTCCCGCGCCGGTCCGACGAGGTGGTCCGGGTCGTCGACGGCGACCACACCCAGGACTGGACCGAGGTCGCGGACTTCTCGGAGTCGCGCGCCGGCGACCAGCACTACGTGTGGGACAGCGGCGCCGGCACCATCCACTTCGGCCCGCGGGTGCGCTACCCCGACGGGTCGGTGCGCCAGCACGGCGCGATCCCGCGCGACGGAGCCCGGATCGAGGTCACGTCGTACCGCCACGGCGGCGGCACGCGCGGCAACGTCGGCGCCCGCACGCTGAGCCTGCTCCGGACGACGCTGCCGTTCGTCAGCGGTGTGGTGAACCTGGAGGCGGCGACCGGCGGCGTGGACGCCGAGACGGTCGCGGAGGCGAAGGTCCGCGGGCCGCTGACGCTGCGCACCGGGCAGCGGGCGGTCACGGCCGGCGACTACGAGCGGCTCACCCTGGAGGCCTCGCCGCAGGTGGCGCGGGCGCGGTGCCGCTCGGCCCGCCGCGGCAATGGCACCGTGCAGCTGCTGGTCGTCCCGCACGCGCGCGGCGACGTCGGCGGGCACCAGATCGACGACTACGCGATCTCGCAGGAGCTGATGGAGGAGATCTCCGAGCACCTCGACCAGCACCGGGTCATCGGGACGGCCGTCGAGGTGACGACGCCCTTCTACCAGGGCGTGTCGGTCGTGGCGCGCGTGTACGGCGCCGCCGGACGTCCGCCGGGCATCGTCCGGCAGCGCGCCGTCGACGCCCTGAACCGCTACATCAACCCGCTCGTCGGCGGCCCCGACGGCACCGGCTGGCCCTTCGACGCCGACCTCAACATCGCGACGGTCACCCAGATCCTGGAGTCGGTCGAGGGCGTGGACCGGGTCGAGGAGGCGCTGCTCTTCGAGTACGACCTGCGCTCGGGCCGTCGTCTCGGCGCCGCCAAGGACGTGATCCGGCTGGACCGGCAGTCGCTGTTCCTGTCGGCCGTGCACCAGGTCGTGGTGCGGTGACCTCCCTGGTCCGGGCGTCCGCGGCCCTGACCAGCGGGCACCGGACACCGCGGCGGGCCGACGACTGGATGCTGCGCCAGCTGCCGGTGCAGATGCTGAGCGAGGACTTCTTCGTCCGGTTCGTCTCGATCTTCCAGGAGGTCGCCACCACCCTGCTCGAGGACGCCGACAGCGTCGAGCACGTCGCCGACCTGACGGTCGCGCCGGAGGGCTCGATCGCCTGGCTGGGCTCGTGGATCGGCGTGGACAGTCTGGACAACTCGATGCCGGTGGCCCTGCGGCGACGTATCGTTGCGACCGCGGCTCACACCCTCGCCACCCGGGGGACCGTGAGCGGTCTGCGTTCCTTCCTCGAGCTGCTCAGCGGCGGCCCTGCGGAGGTCCGGGAGGGCGGCGGCGTGTGGCGAGCCGGCGACGTACCGGACGACACCGCGTGGGTCTCCATGGCCGTCGAGGACACCGGCTCCCTGGAGCGGGAGGCGTTCGTGGACATGGTCAAGGACGAGGTTCCGGCGCACGTGCGGGCCGAGTTGTACGTCGGCTCCGAGCGGGTCTGGAGCTCCGAGGAAGACGAGGACTGGTGAGCGACACGATGAGTGCGGGCAAGCACCTCGGCGACGACCCGTCGGTCGAGCCCCCCGCGGTCGAGCCCCCCGCCCCCGCCGACGACACGATCGTCTTCAGCGAGACCCAGGGCGCCCGCCGCGAGGTGGTCTGCCCGGAGTGCGGCACGACCGCCACCATCACCGTCAACCGCCGCGAGGCCGAGGACTTCTGCCGCCGCTGCGACTTCCCGCTGTTCTGGACCCCTGCCGCGATCGTCCTCGACACCTCCAGCGGCCCGTCCTCCGACGCCCTGCGCCGCCTGCCCGGCACCGCCGGTCGGGTGACGGTCGGCAAGCTGGACTGCCCGCACTGCCGGGAGTCCAACCCGGTCACCGAGACCCACTGCCTGCGCTGCCAGGGCGACCTGCACCCCGTCATCGCCCCACCACCCGCCCCGCCCGTCGCCCTCCCCCCGCCCCCCACCCCCGAGCCCGCCCCCGAGCCGGACCCGGTCACCCCCTGGTGGGTCTGGGCCGGCATCGCCCTCACCGTCCTCCTCGCGATCGCCCTGGTCATCTACTTCATCCAGCGCTGACCCCGGTGGTCGAGCAGCGAAGGACGGAGTCCTGAGCGCCCGTCGAGACCCCCGCAGCGTGCAGGTGAC